>Ga0111539_10000715_pt1 | contig 43156 bp, 42 predicted proteins | sample RhiMethybrSRZTD1_FD_79667 | JGI IMG/M metagenome (GOLD analysis project Ga0111539, IMG submission 79667) | Populus rhizosphere microbial communities from Tennessee, USA - Rhizosphere MetaG P. TD hybrid SRZTD1 (version 2) (version 2) | ecosystem: Host-associated > Plants > Roots > Rhizosphere >... | reverse complement strand
GTGATGCGTGCCCGCCTCGGGATGATCGTCGGGGAGCGGGTTGGTGCAGCACATCCCCAGCCCCATGTTGTACTTCTCGTCGTTCAGCAGCTCGAACTGCCGGTCGAGCAGATCGGCCACGCTGGCCACCGCCGTCTTCAGCGTGTCCATGGCGAGGGCGACGTGGAAGCCCGAGAAGTTACCCCCGCTCCGCACGGCGCCCGCCTCGAGGTCGTAGAGGGGTTGTCGTTGCTCGAGTTGAGCTCGATGGAGAGGATCTGCCGCGCCCAGGTCACCACGTCGTGCAGCGCCCCCACGCACTGGGGTGCGCAGCGGATCGAGTACTTGTCCTGGATCTTCGCCTCCAGGCGGCGGTAGCCCTTGTCCAGCGTGCCCAACTCACGCACCAGCTCCGCGTAGTCGCGCGCCAGGCGACTCCCACGGAGGAGCCGCAAAGTCCGCGCGGCGGACGCGACCTGCCCGGGATGGGGCTTGGCGGTGTCGTGGAGGAAAGGATCGAAGGGGCCGGTGATGCCGGTGAGTGCTTCGGTGGCCAGCGCGGTGCAGGCGTCAGCGATCACGGCGAGGCGGTGCGCGTCCTGCAACGCGAGCGCGCCCACCGCGGTCATGAAGTTGGTGCCGTTGACCATCGCCAGGCCTTCCTTGGGCTCGAGCGCCATCGGCGCGAGCCCGGCCTCCGTGTAGACCTCCGTGGTCGGGCGCACGCGCCCGCGGTAATAGACGTCTCGCTTGCCCATCACGACCGCCGCGATGTAGGAGGCGGGAATGAGATCGCCGCTCGCGCCGACCGAGCCCATCGCCGGGATGCACGGGATCACGTCGCGATTCAGGAGGTCGATCAGGCGCTCGATGAGGGCGGGGCGCACCGCGGAATAGCCCTTGGCCAGGCAGTTCACCCGGGCGAGCAGCATGGCGCGGCAGTCCTCGACGGGCATGTACTCGCCCACGCCGCAGCCGAGATACGAGATCAGATTGCCCTGAAGCCGCGCCGCCCGGTCGAGGCCAATGTGGCGGTCGACCGAATCACCGAGCCCGGTGGTCACGCCATAGATCGGCATGCCGCGCCCCATCAGCTCCTGGTTGAGGGCGTAGGACCGGGCGATCCGCTCATGAACGGCCGGCGCGCCGCGCAGGCTCACGCGCGCGTCGCCGCGGGCCACCGCGTCCATGTCGTCGAGGGTGAGCGAAGCTCCATCGAGGGCGATCGTGTTCATGCGTGCTCGTCTCCTTGTCGCAGGATCTCTTCCAGCCGCGCGGCGAAGGCGTCCACGTGGCGCGTGATGCAGCTGAGATGGCCGCCGGTCACCGTGCCGACCTCGAGGCGGGGCAGCGTCTGCTTCCAGCCGAGATCGGGCGGCCCCGCCGGGCGCTCCTCGGCGCGCAGCACCACGACGCGGCCGTCGTAGGACGCGGGCGCGTAGCGACGCATGGACGGACGGTAGAGGCGTGCGCGCACGAGGAGCGCGCCGGAGTCGGCGGGCGAGGCGGAGCTCCGCGGCGCCGATGTCGCCGCCGGCCCGGGCGTGCGCCCCACGATGCGGGCCAGCGGCCCTGCGCTCGCGTGGATCCGCCGGGCTGCGACGGCGAGAGGACCGCGCCAGGGATCCGCTCGGAGGGCGCGCAGCCGCTGCCGGTAGTAATCCAACCGATCCGTGGCCCGCTCGACGAGGCGGTCGGCGCGCGCGGCGAGGTCGATGCGGGCGTCTCTCGGCAGTCCAGCCAGGCGCGTCAGCGCGAGCACCGCGCGCTCCAGCCGATGCTGGCCGGGCGCCTCCGCCTCGATCAGTACGGTGACGCTCACCCGCTCGCCTTCGTCGCGGAGCCGGCGGGCCATCTCGAGCGCGAGGTGTCCGCCGTTGCAGTAGCCGGCCAGATGATAGGGTCCGTGGGGGCGGGCCGCCCGCACCGCGGCGAGTCGCTCGGCCGCCATGGCCTCGATCGTGCCGGGAAGGGGGCGCCCGTCCAGGCCGTGAGGGTTCAGGATGTAGAAGGGCCGGTCCGGATCGAGCCCCCGCGCGAGCCCGTGGCAATAGAGTCCGCCGCCGTTGTAGTCGCCGTGCAGGTAGAAGAGCGGCGTGCGCGCGCCGGTGGCACGGAGCGTGATGAGGGGCTGCTCCAGCTCCTCCCGCTCGCGGAGGATGAGCCGCGCGAGGCCTTGCGCCGTGCTTGCCTCGAGCAGCGCGGACGGGCTCAGCGCGCGGCCCGACGCGCGCTCGAGCTCGGTCACGAAAGCCGCCGCGCGTAGCGAGTCGCCCCCCAGCTCGAAGAAGTCGGCGTTGACGCCGATGCCGCGAGCCCCGAGCAGGTCCTCCCAGATCTTCACGATCAGGAGCTCCAGGGGATTCGTGGGCGGCGCGTAGTCGCCGGGGCGCGTCATGCTGGCGGGGGGCTCGGGCAGCCGGTGCCGGTCGATCTTGCCGCTGGGCGTGACGGGCAAGGCGTCGAGGCTCACGAAGGCCGCGGGGATCATGTAGTCGGGCAGGCGCGCCTGGAGGAACCGGCGCAGCGCGGCCGGCGCGGGCGCTGGCGCGCGCGTGGGGACCAGATACGCCACGAGCCGGGTGCCGCCGGCGCCGTCGTCGCGCCCCACCACCGACGCCTGCCGGATCTCCTCGTGCTCGAGCAGGCGCCGCTCGATCTCGTCGGGGTGCACGAGATAGCCGCGGATCTTCACCTGGTGATCGAGGCGGCCGATCAGCTCGAGGCAGCCGTCGGGCGCGAGCCGGCCGAGGTCGCCGGTGCGGTAGACCCGCGGGGCGTCGCCCGCCGCGTCGGCCGTGAAGGTGGCGCGGGTGCCGTCGGGACGGCGCCAGTAGCCCGGCGAGAGATAGCGACTGCGCACCGCGATCTCGCCGGCCTCGCCCGCGGGCCGCGGGGCCCCGTCGTCGCCGAGGATGAGGATTTCCACGCCCTCCAGCGGATAGCCCGCCGGCACGCGCCCGGGCGCCAGCGCGGCGCCGGGGAGAATGCGGTACTCGACGATGCCGCTGGCCTCGCTCGCGCCGTAACCGGCTACCAAGACACAGCCGGGGACGAGGCGCGCCCGGAGCCGCTCCACGTCCTCGCGAAACAGCGCCTCGCTGCCGAGGCGGATGATTCGGATGGAAGGGAAGCGCCGGCCCGCCTCCAGGCTGCCCAGGAAGTGACGAAGGGTGGTCACGACGGCGCACAGCACGGTGATGCGCTCGCGCTCGATCCAGTCGGCGAGGGCGGCCATCCCCGCTCGCCGCACGTCGAAGGGCAGGAGCGTGGCGCCGCCGAGCAGCGCGGCGAGCACGTCGCGAAGCCCCGCGCCGAACGCCGCGGAGTGCAGGGCGCTCACGCGATCGTCCGGGCCGATGCCGAGCGAATCGACCGCGCAGCGCGCGCGGTGGAGCAGATTGCGATGGGTGCGCACGACGCCCTTGGGGGCGCCGGTGGAGCCGGAGGTATAGAGCAGGCACGCGACTGCGTCGGGGCCGATGTCGAGGCGGCGCGGCAGACCTCCCGCATCGAGGACGAGGGTGTCCAGCCGGATCACGGGTCGGGCGTCGACGTCGAATGGCGGCGCGCCATCGCTGACGACGAGTCCCGCCTCCGCGTCGCGAAGGATGGCCTCGCGCCGCGCCGCGGGCAGGGTCGGGTCCAGTGGCACGCAGAAGCGCCCCGCCTTCCAGGTGGCGAGCATGGACAGGATGGTCGTCGCGGGCGCCTCCGCGTGCACCGCCACCGGGACATCAAGCGGGCCGCCCGCCCCCAGGATGGCGGCGGCGAGGACGTGCGAGCGCCGGTCCAGCTCGCGATACGTGAGGCGCCCGCCCTCGCTCACGATGGCGAGGGCATCGCCGCGCGCGGCGGCGATGCGCGCAAACCGGGCGGGGACGGAGCCTTCGACGTCGTCGGCAGGAAACGCGGTGGCCGCCATGGCCGGCTCAGGCGGTGGCGATGTCGTACTGCACGAGCGCGGGAGGCACCGGACAGTACGGCAGGCAGACCGCGCAGCCCGTGCACTCGTGCGACAAGACCTCGAACCGGTGGTGGATGTCCTGCATGCGCGGATGCACCGCCCCTTCGGGACAGGCCTCGCGGCAGAGGCCGCACGCGATGCAGTGGGCGTCCGCGATGCGGACCTTCACGCGCTGCCCTCGCGCCGCGCCCCGAAGGCCGGGTTCATCGTGGTGGCCCAGGGCTTGAGCAGGAAATCGAAGGCCTCCTCCACCGGGCGCTGCTCCTCGGCGGTGAGACAGTAGGCGTCCAGCTGGTACTTGCCTTTCATGAAGTGCATGAGCTCCTCCGCCTCCTGACTCTTCATCTGGTGGCGGATGAGCGGATCGTCGACGGCGGCCAGCGTGGCGGTGATGCCGAGGCAGGCGATGGCCTCCACGAAGTAGTTCTGGGCGGCGCGGGCGAGGGGGTGGAGGTGCGCGAACATGGAGGTGAGGCCGAAGTAGGCGAGGTTGTCCTGCGCGTTGGCTTCCACGCTCGCCATCAGGTCGTCTTCTCGCTTGATCCGCCCCGCGCGGAGCAAGACGTCGGCGTTGAGCTGACCGTGCTTGACCTCGTCCCAGATCTGGCGGGCGCGCATGCGCTGGAGATCGATGTAGCGCGCCTGCTGGTCGATGGGCACCGAGAGCAGCTGGGTGGACATCTGCTTGATGGACATCTGCGGCCCCTCGAGCGCGTAACCGGCGAGGGCACGCTCCATCTTCCAGTCGTCGCCGGTGAGGCGGCGGTCGGCCTCGCCGCCCTTGACCGCCCGCGCCGTCGCGCCGTTCCAGATGGGCAGGCAGCGCGCGGTCATCCGCATGCGAAACTCGACGCCCGGCCCGGAGAAGCCGGTGGGGGTGACCCACGCGTCCATGAACTGCTGCACGATCGGATGATTGGGACGCGGCATCAGGCGATGCCCCGCGCGATGCGCCGGTCCGGCGTCCACACGTCGGGCGGCGGGGGCACCAGCGAGCGTCCGCTCACCGCCTCGACGATGGAGCCCGGCGCGGGGCAGTACATGAGGCACGCGGTGCAGCCGGGGTAGAGACAGCGGGCCGGGTCGATCTCGAAGCGGTGGCGCGGCTCCGCCGCCACGTACACCGCGTTCAGGTCGATCTCACGGCAGACCACGTAGCACATGCGGCACTCCGTGCACGCCTCGTGGTCCACTTTGATGGCGATTGTTCGGCCCGTCATCGGCGCCTTAGTCCTTGGGCACCGAGACCTCGCCCTTGACCTCGGCCAGCCCGAGGGCGCCGGCCGCGATCTCGTCGAGGGCGAAGAGATAGGTCTGCCGCACCACGCCGTGATCGATGCGGGCCAGCCCCTCGTCCACCGCGCTCTCCACGCAGCGCTCGACCACCAAGCGGCCCATCAGCACGTGGCTGCGAGTCTCCGCGGCCTGGCCGGCGAAGAGCGCGCGCAGGGCGGGATCCGGCCAGTCGCGGCCGAGCCGCTCGAGCCAGGCGAGCTCGATGACCTTGGCGCCGAGATTGAAGGCGGCGATGCGGATGTTCTGCCGGTAGTTGGTCAGCGCGCGCAGGGTGAAGACGAAGTAGGCGAGCCGCGTGGCGGGGACGAAGGCGCAGTACGGATGCGCGAACGCGGCGCGCTGCGTGGGCGCCCAGCCGCGGCGCAGGATCTCGTCGACGTACTGCATCTCGTGGGTGGAGTCGTCGTAGATCTGCTTGCCGAAGAGGTAGGCGACCGCGGGCGGGAACTCGTTGACGTTGAGGCCCATCGCCCACGCCCCGTAGACGTAGTACATCGCCCGCTTCAGCGTCCAGAGCCGACCGAGCAGCCGAAACCCGCGGTCGTCGTCCCACTCGCCGCGGCCTGCCGCGTCGAGCAGCGCCTCCATGGGGGTGCGGCGCGCATCCGCTTCGGCGAGAGTGCGCAGGTCGGCGGCCAGTCTCGTGCCGTCCGCCTGCTTGTCCACGTGGCCTCCCCCGGGGGTCTGCGGGCACGGATCTCCGCCCGATCAGTCTATCGCATCGGTCGAGTTAAACCGCGCTTTGGGCGCGAGATCAGGGGATGTCGACGATCCGCGCCTGGCGCAGCGCCTCGATGCGCTCGGCGCTGTAGCCGAGATCACGCGTCAGCACGTCGCGGGTGTGCTCGCCCACGCGGTAGGCGGCCGGCCCCCGCGGGGCCATGGGCCGATGATCGAGATGATAGGGGGTCGCGGTGATGCGCACCGACCCGCGGGCGGGATGCGGAATGGAGGGAAAGAAGCCGCGTTCGGCCAGGTGCGGCTCCACCACGAGGTCGGCGGGCCGGAGCACCGGCGCGCAAGGAATGCGCGCCTCCGCCAGCGCGGCCATGGCGGCCTCCACGCTGGGGTAGGTGGTCTGGAGCCAGGTCACCACGATGTCGCGAAGCACCCGCCAGTTGGCGCGGCGCCGGTCCGCGGTGTCGAAGCGCGGGTCCTTGCCCAGCTCGGGACGCCGCATGAGCGCGAGCAGCCGCGGCCACAGCTCGCCCGAGCCCACGAACTGCATGGCGAGCGAGCGCTCGCCGATGGGCGCCACCACCATGCCGGGACGCGGATTGCCCGCCTCCTCGCCCCCGTTCAGCACCGCGGCGTAGGTGACGCTGTCGGCACTGATGAGCGCCTCCAGCATCGAGACGTCGAGATGCGCGCCGCGGCCGGTGCGGCCGCGGCGGAGGAGCGCGCCCACGATGGCGCCCACCGCGTGGGTGCCCGCGAGCACGTCCGCCGCCTGGAGATTCGAGGCGCGGGGCGCCGACTCGTCGCCCTGCTCGAGGTGCATGAGCCCGGAGGCGGCGTTGATGATATGGGCGAAGGCGGGGCGAGCGCGCCACGGTCCGGTCTGGCCGAAGCCCGAGATCGAGCAGTACACGATGTCGGGTTTGATCCCACGCAAGACCGGCTCGTCGCAGCCGAGCTTGGTCGCCACCCCGGGCATGAAGTTCTCCACGAAGACATCGGCGCGCCGCGCGAGGTCCTGGATCACCGCCTGGCCCTCGGGCTTGGCCATGTCGACGGCCACGCTTTCCTTCCCGGCGTTGACCCGCGTGAAGTAGCTCGACTGGTCGGTGCGCCCGGGCTCCAGCTGCATGTAATTGCGCCGCATGTCGTCGCCCTCGACGGGGCGCTCGATCTTGATGACCCGCGCGCCCATGTCGGCGAGGATGCGCGTGCAGTAGGGCCCGGCGAGCACGCGCGTGAGGTCGAGGACAGTGTAGCCGGTGAGCGGCAGCTCGTCGGCCGGGCGGGGCGGGGCGCTCACCTCAGGCGACGAACGCCTCGGCCTGCGCGCGGGACAGGCCCGCCGCCTCCCCCGCGGCGAGCATCTCCTCCCACGTCGTCGCGTCGACATCGATGCCATCGCGGCCACGCTGGGCCCGCGCCTGGCGCTCGGGATCGCCGGGAACGAGCACGGGGGCGGTGGTCGCGGGCGGCGAGGCCTTCACGTAGCTCACGAAGCCGTCGAGCTCGCGGCGGAACCACTCGAGGCCGGCGAAGCGGACTGGATCGAGGAGCACGCACAGCATGTTGTTGACGATACCGCCCAGCCGCGCGTTGTCGGGCTGGATGCTGGGCCCGCCGGTGAGGGCGGTGGCGAGGATCTCGGTCACGACGGCGAGCGCGTAGCCCTTGTGCTCGCCGAAGGGGCGAAGCGAGCCCGAGGGCTCCCCGTACATGACATTAGGGTCGCGGGTGGGGCGGCCGGCGGCGTCGATGAGGGCGCCCTCAGCCACGAGCTTCCCCTCGTTCCTCGCGACGCGCACCTTCCCCAGCGCGATCTCGCTGGTAGCCATGTCGAGCAGAACCGCGGGCTGCCGCTCGGTGGCGGGGAGCGCGATGCAGATGGGATTGGTGGAGAAGCGCCCGTCGCTGCCCCGGAACGGGGCCACGAGGGCGCGGTGATCGCTGACGTTGACGAAGTGCAGCGAGACGAGGCCGGCGCCGGCGGCGAGCTCGCCGTAGGCGCCGACCCGTCCCACGTGGTGCGCGTTGGCGAGCGTCCCCACCGCGACGCCCGTCTGGCGACACCGGGCGATGGCGGCGGTCATCAGCTCGCCGCCCACGCATCGTCCGTAGCCGCGTCCTCCATCCATCATGATGATGGGCCCGTCGTCCTTCACGACCTTGGCCCGGGTGTTCGGGACGACGAGACCGGCCTTGAGGTTGCGGACGTAGGTCGGCATCATGCCGACCCCGTGGCTGTCGTGCCCGGCCAGATTGGCCTGCACGAGATGGTCCGCCACCAGCTCCGCTTCCTCCTGGCCGCTACCGCCGGCGCGCAGCATCGCGCTGGTGAGCCGGCGCAGCGTCTCGGCCGTCGCCCGCATCCTGCGATCTACTTCTTGGCGTCCGGGGGCAGGAGGCCGAGCCGGGTCGCCAGCACCTGGCGCACTTCCTTCACCGCCTCGCGCCAGGGGCTGTTGGGTCCCTCGTGCAGCGCCTGGTACTGCTTCCGGAACTCCGCAGTCGCCGCCTCCTGCTGATCGGCGGGCGCCACGTCCACCGTCTTCGCGCGAAGCGCCATCATCTTCTGGGTGGCCGCGCTCGCGCGCTCGATCCAGTGGCCAATCTCGTTCCAGTTCTGGTCGAAGAACACGATGACCGGGATCGAGCGGTAGCCGTTGTTGAGGTAGAGGTCGGTGATGTCGAGGTTCTGGTCGCGGAAGAACACCCGCAGCTCGCAGTTCGGCATGGCCTCGCAGATGTGGGCGAGGAGGGGTGAGTTCCGGTGCACGTCGCCGCACCAGTTCTCGGCGAGCATGACCGCGTACTTCACCTTGCCGAGCGCAGGGTTCTTGAAGAACGAGCGCTCGTCGTCGGTGAGCGTCGCCTTCCCATAGTTGTCCTCGGTGCGGGCTCGCGTGTCGCCCATCTGGGCCATGTAGTCCTTCCAGGAAAGACCCTTCCCGAAGCGGGCGGCATCGAGGGGAACGGTGAGCTGTGCCATGACCGGATCTCCTTGCGGCGGAGGTGAGGGGTTGAGTGACGGGCTTCGGAAACCGCCGCTCAGCATACCGCAGGTCGCGGGCGAAGGGGAGGGGCCGCCGCGCGGGGCCGAGGCGCGCGTCAGCGCGCAGCCAGGAACTCCCGCACCGTCTTCAAGAACACGTCCAGTCGGTCGTGGTGGAGCCAGTGGCCGGCGCCGTCGATGCCCGCTACCCGCGCGTGGGGGAAGTGACGCGCGCGGCCGTCCGCGGCGGGATCCCCCGAGCGGCTCTCCTTGCCGTAGAGGAGCAGGGTGGGGCAGGTGATGCGGCTCCACAGCCGCTGGATGTCCTGACCACGCATGTCGTAGGGGAACCACGCGCGCACGTAGTTGTCGAACTTCCAGCTATACGTCCCGTCCTCGTTCTGGTTCACGCCGTGTTCGGTGAGATGACGCGCCTGCGCGGCGGTGAGGTGCGGGTTCTCCTCCTGCATGCGGCGAAAGGCGTCCTCGATGGACGGATAGCGGCGCGGCAGCCGGCCGGCGAGGCCCCGCTGCTCGGCGATCCATTTGTCCATGCGCGCCTCGATGGGGACGTCGCGCAGCGCGGCGATCATGCCCGGCGGGGGCCCCAGACCCTCGATGGCGATCAGCTTCGCCACCGTCTCCGGGTAGATGCCCGCGTAGCGGAGCGCGATGTTCCCACCCAGCGAGTGCGCGAGGATGGTCACGGGGGCGAGGCGCTGCTGGTGGATCAGCTGCGCGAGGTCGTAGACGTAGCCCGCCATGGTGTAGCTGCCGTCGGGCGACCACTGACTATCGCCATGACCACGGAGATCAGGGGCAATGACGTGCCAGTCGTCACGGAAGGCGGCCGCCGTCCAGTCCCAGTTGCGGCAGTGGTCGCGCCCGCCGTGCACCATGAGCAGCGGCGGCGCGTCGGGATTGCCCCAGTCCACGTAGTGCAAGCGTAGCCGCTGGGAGAAGTACGTGTGCGAGGCGGGGCCCGGCGCGCGCTCGGCGTGCACGGCGCGCGCTCAGAACGCGAGGAACGCGCGGAGGGCGGCGAGCACCGCGTCCGGATTGTCCTCGTGCAGCGTGTGGACGGCACGCGGAATCTCGACGAAGTGCCCATTGGGCAGGGTCGTCGCCATGCGCTCGGCCACGTCGCGGTCCAGGATCGGGCTCTCGGCGCCGCGCAGCACCAGGGTGGGCGCGGGGATCATCTTGAGGACGGTCCACCAGTCGATGTCCGATTGCGTGCGCCGCTCCTTGATGCTCGGGTGCCACTGCCACACCAGGCGTCCGTCCGGCCTCGCCTTGAGGCTGTGGGACGCCACCCAGCGGTAGTAATGGATGCCGGGGTAGGGATTGCCGCGGAGGAGGTGCTGCGCGGCCTGCTCGATCGAATCCCACGTCTCGGGCTCGGGCGGGCCCGGCGGCGCCTGCGACATCTTCTTGCTGATCTCCGGGCCGATGTCCACGATCACGAGGCGGCGCACCGCCTCCGGCCGCTTCGCGGCGAAGTACATCGCGTTGCGCCCGCCCATGGAGAGGCCGATCACGGTGAGCGTGGTGAGGCCCAGCTCGGCGAGCACGCCGTTGATGTCGTCGAAGGCGACCACGGGGTTGTAGACCTCCGCGGGGTCGCTCTCCCCGTGTCCCCGCTGATCCAGGGCATACACGTGGAAGTGCGGCTGGAGCGCGATCGACAGGGTGTCCCAGGCATGCGCGTGCCCCGTGAAGCCGTGGAGCAGGAGGAGCGGAGGACCGTCCCCGCCCCAGTCGAGACAGTGCAGGCGGAGGCCGTTGACGGCGATGTAGCGATCGGCGGGGCGCAGGGGATTCATGGAGGCAGAGTAGCGGGCCGGGCGGGTGAGTTCAAGACGCCGTGCTAGACTCGCGCCAGCGCGCGAGGAGCAGGACGAGCCCATGCGACTGCTGAGCGACGAGGAGCTGGCGTCCCTTCACCCGGCCGAGACCGCCGCCTTCCCCGGCCCCGTGCCCACCCAGGTAGTCTCGAGCGACGAGTACTATCCCGCGCCGCAGAGCCGCGCGCAGCGGGACGTCGAGGCGCGCGTGGTCGAGATCGCAGATGCGGAGGCGCGCCGCCGCGGGATCAGCCGGCGGCGCTTCTTCCAGACGGCGAGCGGCATGGCCGCCGCGTTCGTCGCCATGAACGAGGTGTACGGGCGTCTCTTCGACGCCAGTCGCGCCGAGGCCGCCGACTCGGACGCGGCGGCGGCGCGCGCGAAGGCGCTCGCCGGCCAGTTCGTCATGGACACCCACACGCACTTCCTCCGCGACGACACGCGGCTTCAGGGATTTGTCCGACAGCGCGAGGCGGTGGGCCGCGCGGGGTGGAACCCGGCGCTGGCGGGCAAGCCGCAGACGCTCGAGGAGCTGAAGTTCGACAACTACTTCAAGGAAATCTTCCTGGACTCGGACACGAAGGTGGCGTTGCTCTCCGGGGCGCCGTCCGAGGTGCCCCAGGACTGGTTCCTCACCAATGACATGGCGGCGGCGGCCCGCGACAAGGTGAACGCGCAGCTCGGCGCGCGCCGCATGATGAGTCACGCGATCTTCACGCCCGGCTATCCCGGCTGGCTCGAGGAGATCGATCGCGCCATCGCCGACCTCAAGCCTGACTCCTTCAAGGGTTATACGATCGGCGACAACACCAACAAGGACCTCAGCCGGCACCCCTGGCGGATGGACGACGAGAAGCTGGTGTATCCGGCGTACGAGAAGATGCAGAGGGCCGGGCTCGTCAACGTGTGCGTGCACAAGGGATTGTTTCCGCCGTCGGTGGAGACGCGCTTCCCGCATCTCCGGCCCTACTGCGACGTACGCGACGTGGGCAAGGCGGCGAAGGACTGGCCCGGGCTCAACTTCATCATCTATCACGGCGGCTACCGCTTCCCCGGGGGCGGGAACCCGGCCGACGCCCTCGCCCAGTTCGAGCGGGAAGGCCGCGTGGACTGGGTCACCGACCTCGCCGAGATCCCCGCCAAGTACGGCGTCACGAACGTCTACGCCGATCTGGGGCAGCTCTTCGCCCAGACCACGGTGGCCCAGCCGCGCGTGACCGCGGCGCTCATGGGCATGCTGGCCCGGGGGATGGGGGTGGACCATGTGATCTGGGGCACGGACGCAGTGTGGACGGGCGCGCCACAGTGGCAGATCGAGGGCCTGCGCCGGCTCGAGATTCCGGAGGACCTGCAGAAGGGCCACGGTTGGGCGCCGCTCGGTCCGGCCGACGGTCCGGTGAAGCGCGCCATCCTCGGCGAGAACGTGGCCCGGCTCTACGCCTTCAAGCAGGCGGCCGAGCTCGGCGGTCCGGGCGACCGGCTCCCCGCGCTCAAGGCCGCGTACGAGGCGAGCGGCGAGGGCCGCTCCAACCTTCGCTACGGCTACGTCGTCCCCGCGCGCGCCTGAGGCGGCGCGCCGGCCTCAGTGCATGATGACGCCGCCGGTGACGTTCAGCGCCTGCCCGGTCATGTAGCTCGACTTGTCGGAGCAAAGAAAGCCGATGACGTTCGCCACGTCCTCGGGCTTCTCCATCCGGCCCAGCGGCACCGACGCCGCGCGCTGGCGCGTGAACTCCTGCGCGCTCATTCCCAGCAGCGCGCCCTGCTCCTTGGCCACCTTCTCCCACATGTCGGTCTCGACGAAGCCGGGGCAGACGCAGTTCACCCGGATGCCGTCGGCGGCATGGGCGAGGGCGAGGCTCTTCGTCATGCTGACCACCGCCGCCTTGCTCGCGTTGTAGGGCAGGTTGGTCTTGCTGCCGATCTTGCCGGCGAGCGAGGCCAGGTTCACGATCACGCCGCGCTTCCGCTCGATCATCGTGGGCAGCACCGCCTGGCTGGCGAAGAACACCGCCTTGGCGTTGATGTCGAGCACCGCGTCCCAGTGCTCCTCGGTCACGTCGAGCGTGGCGGCCGCGCGGTAGATGCCGGCGTTGTTCACGAGAATATCGATCCGGCCCAGCTCGCCCTTGGCGCGGTCGACCATGCCGGCGAGCGCGGCGCGCGAGGTCACGTCGGTGGGCAGGACGAGGGCGCGGCGGCCGAGGCCCTTCACCTCGCTCGCGGTGCGATCGGCGGTGGCGCGATCCAGCTCCGCCACCGCGATGTCGGCCCCGAGGCGGGCCAGTTCGAGCGCGGTGGCGCGGCCGATGCCGCGGCCCGCGCCGGTGACGATGGCGACACGAGAGGTCAGCTCCCGTTCCATGACGAGCCCTCCGGGATGGCGTGCGGGCCCTAGGCCGCGCCCGGCGTGACGACAGTCTTGGCGCCGCGCCCCGCCGCCGCATGCGCGAAGGCGTCCTCGATGCGAGCGAGCGGGAAGCGCGCGGTGATCAGGTTCCGGGCGTGCAGGCGCGGCAGGGCGGCCAGCGCGCGTCGAAAGGCGGTCCCTCGCCCATAGGCTCCGTGGATGCGGAGCTCGCGGTAATGCACGTCGTAGAGATCGATGGGAAGCTTCGCGCCCTTTGGGTTGACGCCGACCAGCTGCAGGATGCCGGTCGTCTTCACGAGGGTGAGCGCCTCGGCCACCAGCTCGGGCTTGCCCACCGCCTCACAGACGACATCGGCGCCCACGCCCTTGGTGAGCGCCTGGACGCGGTCGGCGAGGCGCTCCGTGGTGGGGTCCACGACGACCCCGGCACCCAGCCGGCGTGCGATGGCGCGTCGCTCCTCGATCGGGTCGGAAAGGATCAAACGCTTGGCGCCGCGCCGCTTTGCGAGCGCCATGGTGAGAAGGCCCATGATGCCGCCGCCGATCACCACCACGGTGGCGCCGCGGGGCATCCGGAACATCTCGAGCCCGGCCAGACAGCAGGCTGCGGGCTCGGTGAGCGCGGCGGTGATGGGATCGAGGCCGCGGGGGAGCGGGTGCACGCAGGACACCGGCAGCGCGGCCCGCTCGGCGAAGCCCCCGATACGCCGGGCGCTCGGGCACTGGGAGACACGACCCGCCGCGCAGGCGGCGCACGCGCCGCAGCCTTGCGAGGGCTCGCAGGCCACGGCGCGGCCCACGAGCCGCGCGCTCACCCCGCGGCCTACGGCGCGGATCACCCCGGAGTACTCGTGGCCCATGACCAGCGGTGGCTGCCAGGGGAACAGCCCCTGAGTGGCGTGGATGTCGGTGCCGCAGATCCCGGCTGCCTGCACGTCGACCAGTACCTCACCCGGCCCGGGCACGGGCTCCGGCGCGTCATCCAGGGTGAAGCGCGTTCCGCCGCGCCATGTCGCCAGCTTCATGAAGCTACTTGTCCAGCCACACGTCCTGCATGCGCCCGTAGTTGTAGAGGGCGTTGTGCGGGACGAGATTCTTCACGTGGGGATAGTGAGCGAAGTATTCCTTGCGCCAGCCGAGCATCGGGCGGGCGACGTCGGCCTCGAGGCGGCGCTGGATGTCCAGCACGAGCTTGATCCGCTTGGCCCGGTCGAGCTCCTGCGACTGCTGGTCGATCAGCCGGTCGACTTCTTCATTGCAGTAGTCGCTGTAGTTGCGCGACGACCCGCACTTGTAGTTTTCGAAGAAGTAGGCGTCGGGATCGTCGAAGCCGCCCGCGGTGAGATTGCCGCCGATCTGGTAGTCACGCCGGGCGAGGGCGGGGAACCACGCGGCGGAGTCCATCTGCTTCACGGTGGCCTCGATGCCGACCTGATGGAGCTGATCGGCCACGAACGATGCCACGTCGAGGTAGATGGACAGGGTGCGCGTGGAGAGCTCCACCTTCACCGGCTTGCCGCCGGGGCCGAAGCCGGCGGCGGCGAGCAAACGGCGCGCCTCGGCCTTGTCCACCGCGCCGCCGCGATACCCCGGCAGCGTGCGTAGCTCGGGGTCGCTGAGCCCCCAGATCCCCAGCGGTTTGGGCATGAGGCTCACGCCGGTGACCGCCCCGCCGTGTCGGACGCTCTGGACATAGCCCTGGCGGTCCATGGCGAGGCTGACCGCCCGCCGCACCGCGGGATTGTCGAAGGGCGCGCGCTTGACGTTGAGGATCACGTTGTCGCTGCCGTTTTGCCCGACCTCGCTGATCACGAGGTTGGGCGTGGTCTTCCTGGCCGCGTCCGCCATCGCTTTGGTCATCTCGAGGGGGACGAAGGCATCGAGCCGACCGGCCTGGAGCGCGGCGAGCCGCGTCCCCCGCTCGGTGATGACCGTGTACTTGATCCCGTCCAGATAGGGCCGGTCGGGGATGAAGTAGTCGGGGTTCCGCTCGAGCTCCACCGACTGGCCGCGCTGCCACTCCTTGAGCTTGAAGGGCCCGGTGCCCACGCACTTCTGGCGCAACTCGGCGAGCGGCACGTGGGCGGGATACACCGGCGAGTAGCCGGAGGCGAGCATGAGCAAGAGGGAGGGCTGCGGCCGCTTGAGCCGGAACACCACGGTGTGCGGCTCGGGCGCCTCGATGGCCTCGACGTTGGCCCACCAGTCCTTGCGGGCGCTGAGCCGGAATTTCGCCGGCGCGTCCGGCGCCTCCCGGGCCACGTCGAACGTGTACTTGACGTCGCGCGAGGTGAAGGGCTTGCCGTCGTGCCAGCGCACGTTCTTCCGGAGGAAGAAGACGAGGTTTCGGTAGTTGTCCTGCCAGGACCACTTTTCCGCCAGCTCGGGGATGACGGTATCCGCGCTCTCGAGGGGCTTTTGCGGATTGAAGAAGACCAGGTTCGAGTAGCACGGCGACATGGGCCAGACATTGGACACGGTGGCCGACTCGTGCACGAGGAGCCCCGGCGGGTCCTCGATGAGCACGGACTGGAGCACGCCGCCCCGCTTGGGGGTCTGGCCCTCGGCGGCGAGGCGGCTCCCCAGCACGGCGGCGGTGCTGAGGATCAGGCACACGGTGACCACGGCGACGGCGGAGCGGGATCGGGCCATGGGTCAGATGGTGAAGCGGCGCCGGAACACGCGCCGGATGAGATACGGGTTGGCGCCCAGCTCGTAAAGGGCCTGGATGTCGCCGGCCCTGAGGGCGGCGCGCTCGGCCGCGGACAGATCGTGGCCGGCCATCTCCTCGTCGCTGAGGCTCTCCTTCATCTGGTGCTGGCGGGCGACCGCGGTGAGGAGCCGGTTGAGCGGGTACGAGACCTTGATCACGGGTGAACCCAGACGGTGGCGCAGCCGGTGATCCACTCTGCCACCGGCTCGTAGGCGAGGACGTCGCCTTTCCAGCCGGGGACGGCGCCGAGCAGGCCGATCCAGTTGCGGATCTCCTGGCCGCCGTTGCCGCCGTCACGCTCGATCTCGTCCCAGGTGAGACGCGCCAGGGGATCGAGGTCGCCGCGCGTGATCTGGTCCAGTACCCAGTGATCCCACTGCGGATTGATGCGGCCCGTCTCCGGCGTGCCCACCCAGTGGGACAGCCCGCCGGTCGCCACCAGCGCGACGCGCTCGGCGCCGGGGCGCGCGCGGATGAAATCGCCCACGAAGGCGCCGATCTCGCGGCAGCGCCGCGGCGCGGGCAGCGGCGGCGCCGCGCAGTTCGTGTACACGGTCACGACGGGGATCTCGCCCTCGGGCAGGAGGAAGTGCAGGGGCACCGACATCTCGTCCCAGCTCTCGATGTCATACGAATATGCGAAATCGATCCCGGTCGCGAGCCCGGCCTCGAGCAGCGCCATCGCCCAGTCCGGCCGGCCGCGCAGAGTGCGGGGAGTCAGGCGCATGAGGGCGGCCCCGCCCGGGCTCGGCGCCTCGTAGCGCTCGGCCAGGCCGACGCAGAAGGCGGGCAGATTGTTGTAGGCGAAGTTCTGCAGGTGATCGTTCACGAAAAGGACCAGGAGGTCGGGGCGCGCGGCGGCGAGGCGGCGGCGCAGCTCGTGAAAGCCCGCGTGGAGGCGGTCGCGCTGATCCGGGCGCGAGACCTCGGGGCGGCCGGTGATCAGGGGCGCGTGGGCGGTGAGGGCGGCGGCGACGATCTCGGCCATGGGTGGCTCGACTTCAGCACCGCGACGCGCGGGTGTCAAGGTGCGCGGCCGTATATAATGCCGAGCGTGAGCGGCGCGAGTGCCCGGGGCCTGCGGCAGGTCGCGTACTTCGACTGCCCGGGGGGCGGGCAGGTGGTCGTCGACGGCCATGTCGCGTGCATCGCGCACATGAAGGCGCCCCACGGGACCTCCGTGGTGGATGTGCGCGATCCCGCTTCCCCGCGTCTTCTCGCGTCGCTCGAGGTGCCGCCGGGCACGCACTCCCACAAGGTGCGCGCGGCCAATCGCCTCATGCTGGTCAATCGCGAGGGTCACGGCGGCGCCGCGCGCCAGAGCGCGGGCGGTCTCCTGATCTTCGACCTCTCCGACCCGACGCGTCCGCGCGAGCTCGCGTTCTGGCGCTGCGGCGGGCTCGGCGTGCACCGCTTCACCTTCGACGGCCGCTACGCCTATATCTCGCCGGAGCTGGACGGCTACGTCGGCAACATCGTCATGATCCTGGACCTTGCCGACCCCGCACGGCCCCAGGAGGTGGGGCGCTGGTGGATGCCGGGGCAGTGGACGGGCGGCGGTGAGACGCCCACCTGGTCGGGCCGTCAGCACCGCTGCCATCATCCGATCCGTCTCGGCGATCGCCTCTACGTGAGCTACTGGCACGGCGGGTTCGTGATCCTGGACATCGCGGACATGACGAAGCCGCGCTTCATCTCCGGACTCGACTGGAGCCCGCCCTTCATCACGCCCACGCACACCGCGCTGCCCGTGCCCTTTCCCATCCAGGGCCGCCGCGTGCTGCTGGTGGCCGACGAGGACGTGGCCAAGCTCGCGCCGGGCCCGCCGTCCTTCCTCTGGCTCGTCGACATCAGCGACGAGCGACGCCCCACGCCGTTCGCCAGCTTCCAGGTCGAGGGCGTGGACGGCGAGACGCAGCCCGAGTTCACCGGGTGCCATCAGCCGAGCGAGCGTGTGACCGGCACCGAGATCCCGGTGGCGTGGTTCGCCCACGGGCTCCGCATCGTGGACATCGCGCGCCCGCATGCGCCGCGGGAGGTCGCGCATTTCCTCCCGCCCGTGCCGGAGGGCTCCTCGCGGGTCTCGAGCAACGACGTGTGCGTGGACGATCGCGGGCTGATCTACCTGATCGACCGGGGGCGCGGCCTGCACATCCTCGAGCGGGTGTGAGCACCGCCGGCGCCACGCTGCCCGTCGGCGAGTCGACCATCGGCTCGGCGCGGAAGTGGGCTGTCACCGGCTCGGTGATGCTGGTGACGGTCATGCAGGTGCTCGACGTCACCGTTACCAACGTCGCGCTGCCGCACATCCAGGGCTCGCTGTCCGCGGGGGTCGACGAGGTGTCCTGGGTGCTCACCTCCTACCTCGCCGCCAACGCCGTGATCCTGCCCGCTACGGGATGGCTCGCGGGGGTCATCGGACGCAAGCGCTTCTTCCTTGCCTGCACCGTGATCTTCACGCTCGCCTCGGTGCTGTGCGGCCTGGCGCCCAACATCTGGGTGCTCCTGATCGCGCGCATGATTCAGGGCATCGGCGGCGGCCCGCTCATGCCGCTGTCGCAGGCCATCATGTGGGAGATCTTCCCGCTCCGGCAACGCGGGACGGCCATGGCGGCGTGGGGCGTGGGGATCATGATGGCGCCGATCTTCGGTCCCACCCTCGGCGGCTGGATCTCCGACAACTGGTCCTGGCGCTGGATCTTCTACATCAACGTGCCCATCGGGCTCGTGGGCTTCCTCGCCGCCAGCGCGGTCCTCTTCGATCCGCCGTATCTCCGGCGCCCCGGCCGCATCGACATCTGGGGGCTCGTGCTGATGGCGGTGGGCTTCCTATCGCTGCAGCTCTTCCTGGACCAGGGCGAGCGCAACGAGTGGTTCGAGTCGTCCGTGATCGTGGTGCTCGCCTTCGTGGCTGTCGCGACCCTCATCGGCTTTCTCATCCGCGAGCTGGTCGCGGACGAGCCCATCCTCGACCTCGCCGTCTACGGCGACCGCAACTTCGCCTCGTCGAGCCTGATCATGTTGGTCGTGATGATGGGCTTCTTCTCCAGCATGGTGATGCTCGCATTGTTCACCCAGCGGGTGCTTGGGTACGACGCGTGGACGTCCGGTCTCGTCCTCGCCCCCGGCGGCGTCGGCAACCTCGTCTCGCTGCTCCTCGCCGGGCGGCTCATCACGAGGATGGACCAGCGCTGGCTCCTCGCGCTCGGCTGCGTGCTCAACGCGTACGCGGTCTACGTGATGTCCGAGGTGACGCTCAACATGGACTACTGGTCGCTGGCCTGGCCCCGGTTCGTGCAGGGCGCGGGTGTGGGCTTCATCTTCGTGCCCCTCAATACCATCGCGCTCGCCACCATCGCGCGCGAAAAAATGGGCAACGCCACCGCGGCGCTGAACGTGGTCCGGAACCTGGGCGGAGCCATCGGGGTTTCCGTGATGACCGCGCTCCTCGCCCGCCGGAGCCAGGAGCATCAAGCCACCCTGGTGGGCCACGTCAATGTATGGGATCCCGAGACCGCCGACCGCCTTCGCGCCTGGGCCCGTCATTTCTCCGCGCGCGGCGCGGATGCCTTCACGGCGGAGCGGCAGGCCCTGGGCACCCTCTATCGAGAAGTCACGCGGCAGGCCGAGCTCTTGGCCTTCGCCGACGACTTCTGGCTGCTCTTCCTTCTCTTCTGCGGGACGCTCATGCTCCTGCCGCTCCTCCGCCGCGTCCGGATCGACGCCCCCAAAGGGGGCCCTCGAGAAGGCGATGCGCCGGCGCCGATCCACGCGGAATGAGCCCGATAGGTTCGATGGGAGGGGCCGCCTTCGATCGCAGCGACCCCTACATGGTGGTTCGTGTAGGATTTACTCGATGAGTCCCTCGCGACCGGCCCCCAGTGGATTTCGAATCCTCGAAACGGGCTGCTTGAGGTGCATTCCTGGCGATCCGCCGTCCAGCCAAGGCCGTGGCACGTCGCTTGCTCCCACCGCCATTTCGAGAACATGGACACTCCTGGACAATCCCACGACGTAACAGCGCTCGGGCGCTTCCGGCAGTTGGTCCGAGCGCTGGGCTACTTCCGCCCCGATGCTGGCCGGGTCGGCGTGACGCTGGGCTTGCTGCTGCTCAGCATCGGCCTGAATCTCCTAAAGCCCTGGCCGCTCGCCATCCTGGTCGACAGCGTGCTGGGCAGCAAGGCCTATCCGGCATGGCTGCCCTCGGCAGTGCACGGGTGGAGCGCGCCGGCCCAGATTACCGCGCTGATCGGTCTGGCGCTGGCGCTGCACCTAGTGCATGCCGCCGCGTGCGCCGGCCACGTGTATCTCTCCATCAACGTGGGCCTCCGCGGCCTGCGTCGCGTGCGCGACGACGTCTTCGGCTGGCTCCAGCGGTTGTCCCTGCGCTACCACCACGGCACCGAGGCCGGCGACATCATCTTCCGCGCCGGCACGGACACGGTTGCCTTCCAGACTCTCTTCCTTCAGGGGCTGCTGATCTTCGTGAGCGCTGTCGGCACGCTGGTCTTCATGGCAGTGGCGATGGCGCGATTGAACCTGGAGCTCACCGCGGTGGCGCTGGTCGCGGTCCCGGTGCTGATGCTTTCGATGAAGGTCTTCGGTCGGGCCATGCGGCTCCGGGGCACCGCGGCCCAGCAGGCAGAGGGTAAGGTCTACTCACTGATCCACCAGGGCATCACCGCGCTGCCGCTGATCCAGAGCCACGCCCGCGAGCACCACGAGCACGAGCGGTTTACCGCCCAGACCGAGGAAGCGCGCCACCACAAAATGGCGCAGCAGGGCCTTGAGGTCGTCTACTGGGGCTCCATCTCCGTGATCCTGAGCGCGTGCACGCTCGGCGTGACCTGGGTGGGGGCCCGCCAGGTGCTGTCGTCCTCGCTCAGCGTCGGTGAGCTGCTCGTCTTCCTGGCCTACGTCGCCCAGCTCTTCGAGCCCCTCCATCAGCTGTCCCACGTGGGCGCCACGCTCTCGAGCGCGCGAGCCAGCACGGGACGGGTGTTCGAGATCCTGGACACCCCCGAGGAAGTGAAGAGCCGCGAGGACGCGCGGCCGGTGGTACTGGGGCGGGATGCCGACGCCGAGATGCCGACGTCCGCCGAGCACATGTTCGCGGAACACACGTTCCATGCGGACGGCGGGGCCCCCGCGGGCCTGGCGCGCCGGCCGCTGCCCGTGTACGGCAACGTCACCTATGACGACGTGTCGTTCTCCTACGACCGCCACCGGCCGGTGCTGCAGCACGTGAGCTTCAAGCTTCTGGCGGGCACGTCGGCCGCCATCATCGGGCCGAGCGGGGCGGGGAAGACGACCTTGCTGAACCTGCTGCCGCGGTTCTTCGATCCGGTGGGCGGCGCGGTGCACCTCGAGGGCGTGGACCTCCGCGACCTCCGTCTGGAGGACCTCCGGGCCCAGATCGCTCTGGTGCTCCAGGAGCCCATCATCCTGCCGACGACGGTGGCGGAGAACATCTCCTACGGGAAGCCGCACGCGACGATGTCCGAGATCGAGGCCGCCGCGCACGCCGCGCACGCCGATGTCATGATCGAGAGGCTCCCGCAGCAGTACCAGACGGTCATCGGGGACGGCGGCGCGCGGCTTTCCGTCGGCGAAAAGCAGCGCCTCAACCTCGCGCGTGCCTTCCTCAAGGATGCTCCGATCCTCCTGATGGACGAGCCCACCAGCGCGCTCGACGTGGAGAGCGAGGCCCAGGTGGTCGCGAGCCTGTTCGCGCTGATGCGGGGGCGGACCACGCTCATGGTGGCGCACCGCCTGACGACGATTCGCCGGGTGGACAAGGTACTCGTGGTGGACCGCGGCCGGCTGACCGAGATGGGATCGCCCGACGACCTGCTTGCGCAGCAGGGCTACTACGCCCGGGTCGTCGGCGGGCAGCTGGCTCTCTAGAGCGCGCGCGAGCGCGCGCGCGGCGAGCGCCCGCTCAGCGCACGCCCCGCTCGCGCTCCGCCGCCTGGCGCTCCCGCTCCCGACGCTCGCGCTCGCGCGTGGCCTGCTCCTGCTGCCACGACGCGCGCGCCTTGGCCTCCGCCTCCATGTGGGCGATCTTGGCGGGCACTCCCGACTGGGGCACGCGTCGCTTGGTCGCGGTCGCCACCTCGGTGGCCCGGTCCAGACTCACGCCCGCTCGGTCGAAGTCCTTCTGCAGCGCGACGAGGGCTTCCCGCATCTTGCGCCGCTCCGCGCCGTCCGCCCGCCACTCGGCGCCCGCCCCGTCGAGATACTCGGCGAGGAGCCGCGACACCTCGGGCAACGCTTTCGGGTCCGCGGCCGCCCGGTCGGCCGCCTCGGCGAGGCCGCGGGGCCGCGGGCCGCTCTTCAGCGAGGGGTCGAGGCTCGCGACCCGCTCCCGCGTGATCTTGTCGGCCCGCTTCGTGGGGTCCTGGATCGCGCGCTCGCGCGCCTCGATCTCGGCGATGCGCCGGGCGTAGGTCTTCAGCGCGCCGTCGTAGTTGTCGCGCACCGTCTCCCACTCGCCGGCGGCGGCGGGACCGGCGGCAAAGAGCGGCAGCAGGGCGAGCGCGAAGGACCGGCGTCTCATTTCAGGCTCGTGACCTTCCCCTGAATGTTGTCGAGGCGTGCGGCCAGGTCCTTGAGCTGGCCGGCCAGCGTATCCGAGAGCTGGCGCATCGTGTCCTCGAGCCGTGCCGAGCTGGCCGCGAGCTCCTGGCTGGCCGAGGCCACCTTGCGCACCCCGCCGGCGTTCTCCACCGCCAGCTCATGATTGAGCCACCCGAGCTGGGCGGTCTGGAGCAGGAGCCGGCGCACGCCGTTGAGGTCGTCGGCGAAGGCGCTGAGGGCGCGCTGCACGTCGGCCCGCGCGGCGGTCTGCGCGGCGTCGGCCTCGCGCCGGCTCGCCTCGATGGTCTCGCGCAGCTCGCGCTCCACCGAGCCCAGGCGGTCCTCGATCATCCGGTGCGCTCCTGCCAGCTCGGTCTGGAGCGAGACCACCGAGATCCGCAGCGCCTGCTGTTGCTCGAGCGCGCTCAGACTGATCGCCTCCGGCGCGGCCGGGATGTCCGCCCGGTGCACGTAGGTGAGGACGGGGGGCATGGTCCCGCGGGACTTCGCGCTATCGGGCGACGCGGTGAAGCGCGTCCACGCGTCGATGGGGCTGTCGCCGGGCAGCACGACCAGCTGCCCGTGTCCCCCGTCAAGGTAGGCGAGGGCGCCCGACCGCCCCGAGTCCTTGATCGTCGCGTGGATGGTGTCGGCGCGGGCGGCGAGCGCCCGGTCGCGGTCCCTGACCGCCGCCGCCTGGGACGGCGGCATCAGGGACGGCGTGGCGCAGCCGGCGACCATGAGCAAGACTGCGAGCAGGGGAGCACAGCGGGTGCGCATCGTCAGCCTCCGTCGCTGGATCCGCAGCAACGATAGGTATGTCCCAGCTCTTCTCCGAATCGGCCCCGGGCGGCGGTCCAATCGCCGTTGTCGGAGCCGAGTCCTGTAAGATCACATCGTGACATCTCACTATGGATCTTGCCACGGAGGGTTTCAAGCACGTGCCTTTCGTGGATAGTCCCGTCCCGGATCCGCCCCCGGAGCGCATCAGCCTTCGGCGGACTTTGCCGCGGGCGTGGGCCTTGATCCGCCCGTACTGGGTCTCCGACGATCGGTGGGCGGCGTGGGGGCTGCTCCTCGCCGTCGTGCTGCTGACCCTCGGGATGGTGTACCTCACCGTGCTGCTCAATCAGTGGAACAATGCCTTCTACAGCGCGCTCCAGGACAAGAACCTGGTCGCGTTCCGCGCCCAGCTCTTCCGCGTGACCTGGCTGATCTGTATCTTCATCTTTCTCGCCGTGTACCAGGTGTACCTGAACCAGATGCTCGAGATCCGTTGGCGCCGCTGGCTGACCAATCGCTACCTGACCGCGTATCTCGCCGACCGCGCCTACTATCGCATGCAGCTCATGGCGCGGTCGACCGACAACCCCGATCAGCGCATCGCCGAGGACGTGGGGCTGCTCGCGGCCCATACCCTCGGGCTCTTCACGGGCGGCCTGCGGGCCGTCGTGACGCTGGTGACGTTCGTGGCGATCTTGTGGGGCCTCTCCGGCACCATGACGGTCTCCCTCGGCGGCCTCACGGTTCCCGTGCCCGGTTACATGGTGTGGGTCGCCGGGCTGTACGCGATCTTCGGCACGTGGTTCACCGACCTGCTCGGCCGCCCGCTCGTCCGGCTGAACTACGACCGGCAGCGCTACGAGGCCAACTTCCGGTTCAGCCTGGTGCGCTTCCGCGAGAATACGGAGGGTGTGGCACTCTACCGCGGCGAGCTCGACGAGTTCCGGACGTTCCGCCAGCGCTTCGAGGACGTGGTCGCGAACTGGTGGGGCATCATGCGGCGGCAGAAGCGCATGACCTACTTCACGTCCGGCTATGGCCTCGGCGCGTGGATCGTTCCCTCGATCGTGGCCGCGCCGCGCTACTTCCGCGGCGAGCTCGGGCTCGGCGGGCTCATGCAAACGAGCCAGGCCTTCCAGCAAGTGCAGGACGCGCTGAGCTTCTTCGTGCAGTCGTACAAGGAGATCGCGGCCTGGTGCGCGGTGGTGGAGCGGCTCGCCGGCTTCGACCGCACCCTCGACGCCGTGCGCTGGCACGCGGGCGACACCGGCGTGCGCGTCAGCGAGGGTCGCCCCGCGCGCCTCACCGTGGAGGGCGTGGCGCTCGAGCGACCCGACGGTCATCCGCTCATTGATCACATCAACCTGTCCCTCGCGCGGGGCGAGTCGGTCCTGCTGAGCGGCGCGTCGGGATCCGGCAAGAGCACGTTGATCCGGGCCATCGCGGGGATCTGGCCGTTCGGCCACGGCGAGATCCGCATCCCCCCGGACGCGCGCGTGCTGTTCCTGCCGCAGCGGCCGTACCTGCCCATCGGGACGCTGCGCGAAGTCGTCGCCTACCCCGGGCCCATCAACAGCGTCGACGACAAGGTCCTGCGCGAGGCGCTCGAGGCGGTGGGACTTCCCGCCCTCGCCACCCGCCTCGACGAGGAAGGGCACTGGGCGCAGCAGCTCTCGCCCGGCGAGCAGCAGCGCATCGCCTTCGCGCGGGCCCTCGTGCAGCGGCCGGAGTGGCTATTCCTCGACGAGGCCACGTCGGCGCTGGACGAGGCGTACGAGGCCCGCCTCTACGCCCTCATGCGCGAGCGGCTGCCCGGGACCATGATATTCAGCGTGGGCCACCGGGGCACGCTCGGGGCCTTCCATGCGCGCCGCTTCGTCGTTCAGCCCCGCGTGGACGGGCCGGCGGCCATTGTCGAGGCGCCCGCCGCGCCGGTCGGCCCCGAGCGCGCGGAGGCGCGCCGGAGCCGGCACTAGAACCAGCGCGTCTTGTCGACGACGTTGCGGAGCGGCTGCCCGGCGAGGAAGCGGCGGCTGTTGTCGAGCAGGATCTCGAAGCGGCGGTCGTCGAGGTAGGGCCCGTAGCCCGCGGTGTGTGGCGTGATGAGGACTCCCGGCATGGTCCAGAGTGGGTGAGCCGCGGGTAGGGGCTCCTGCTCGAACACGTCCAGCGCGGCTCCCGCGATCTCTCCGGCGCGAAGGGCCGCCATGAGATCATCGAGCCGGGTGGTGAGGCCCCTGCCGATGTTGATGAAGAAGGCGCTGCGCTTCATGCGCTGGAAGCGAGCGCGATGCATGAACCCTTCCGTCTCGGGCGTGTGCGGGACGGTCAGGATCACGAAGTCCGCGAGGGGGAGAAGCGAGTCGAGCGCCTCGGGGCCGTCGAGCTTTCGGACGCCCGGTGGGGCGTCCCGACGCCGCGCGTCCACCCCCATCACCTGCATGCCGAACTCCGCCGCGAGCCGGGCCGTCTCCGCTCCGATGCCCCCCACGCCCACGATCAGCGCGGTGGCCTCGGGCAGGTGCACGACGCCCGAGTCGAGGGGTCGCGGGAGCCACTCGCGGCGCAGCTGCTGGGGCAGATAATGGTGGAGCCCGCGGGCGAACGCGAGGACGAACGCCATGATGTGCGCCGCGATGTGATCGTTGTAGATCTCGCGGAAGTTGGTGACGACCACCGGGTGGGCACTGAGCTCGGCGAAGTAGTAGCCGGCGGGCGGCGCGGCCTGCGGCGCCTGCAGCCAGCGCAGCCGCGTGGCCCGGCGGAGGAGCGCGGGAGAGATCGTGCCGAACGCGGCCTCCGCGTCCCCGATGACCTTCGCGGCGGCGTCCTCGTCTTCCGCGACCACCACGCGTAGGGCGGGGACCGCGGCGGCGAGACGCGCCGCCCAGGCGCGGGCGGTCGGCGAGACGGGCGGCAGCACCACGAGGGTCGGCGGCATGGCGCCGGCATTCTACACCGGCGAGGCGTGCCGGCGCGGGATGCTAGGATGCGGGCGGCGCGCCGCGCGCGACGCCGCAGCGCATGCCGTGGACCGCCGGGTCGCCGGCGGAGGAGGACTCAACCGTGCAGATCGATCTTCGGGGCAAGGTCGCCCTCGTCACCGGCGCGGGCCGCGGCATCGGTCGGGAGATCGCCGGCACCCTCGCCGCCGAGGGCGTCATCACGCATGTCACCGACGTGCGGCCGGACTCTCTGGAGGCAATCGACGCGGACTGGGCGGCGGCGGGCTGGCGCGGCCGAGCGCATCGCTGCGACGTGCGCGACGCCGCGCGGATCGCAGAGGTGGTGGGCGCGGTGGTTGCCGAGCACGGCCGCCTCGACGTGCTCGTGAACAATGCGGGGGTGGCGCCGGGCGGCGCAGTGGAGGACCTGAGCGAGGGAACCTGGGATCTCAACCAGGACGTCAACTGCAAGGGCACGTTCCTCACGTGCCGCGCCGTCATCCCGGTGATGAAGCGGCAGCGGGGCGGCCGCATCATCAACGCGGCCTCGTTCGCCGCCATCGTGCCCATCGCGGGAGGCGCCGCCTACGCCGCCTCCAAGGCGGGCGTCCACTACTTCACTCGCGTGCTCGCGGGCGAGCTCGGCCCCTGGAACATCACCGTGAACTGCTACGCTCCGGGCATGATCCCCACCGAGATGAATCACTTCGCGGAGGCGCCCGCCGGGCATCAGGAGCGGCTCCTGGACACGCTGACGATTCGGCGCTGGGGCGAGGCGCGCGAGGTCGCGAACCTGGTGTGCTTCCTCGCCTCGGATCTGGCGGGCTACATCACCGGCGCCCTGATCGACGTGAGCGGCGGGAAGCTGGCCACCCAGATCCCGCGTCTCCCGTGGGAGGCAGCGGCGGCCGCCGGCGCGGTGACCCTCGACTGAGGGGCGCGGGGCCTCCCGCGGGGGTAACCCCCCGGAGGCGGGTCCGACCTACTCCTGTCGCTCGCGCTCCCGCGCGGCGATCTCGGCGGCGAAGATCTCGAGGGTCAGAGGGCAGGGCGGCTCGTTGGTGTCGACGTACTGGCAGTCCACCTCGCTGCACTGCACATAGAGGTCGCCCTTGCCGAGCAGCGACCGGCGGCGGCGGAGCGAGACCGTCACGTCTTCGGATACGACGTCACAGCGGAAGGGCTTCGAGGGTGATCGGTGCACGCGGCCGTAGTATACAGGAGTTCGGCGCGACTGCGTGCGCGAAACCGACGACGCGGGCGCGTGCTACCCTTGCTCCGCCGAGGAGGCCACCATGCTGAGCCGGGAAGACAATGAGCTGCTGACGCGCGTCGGGCCGGGCACCCCGATGGGGGCCCTGCTCCGGCGCTACTGGATCCCCGTGGTGCGGTCCGACGAGGTCGAGCCGGGTGGTCGGGTGAAGCGCGTGGCGCTGCTGGGCGAGCGCCTCGTCGTCCACCGCAGCCCCGAGGGCCTGCCGGGCCTCGTGGGCGAGTTCTGCCCGCACCGCGGCGCCTCCCTCTACTTCGGCCGGAACGAGTCGGGCGGCATGCGCTGTCCCTACCATGGGTGGAAGTTCGGGCTCGACGGCCAGTGCGTGGACATGCCGAGCGAGCCCCCGGAGTCCGCCTTCGCCGCCAAGGTCTGTCACGACGCCTACCCCTGCATGGACAAGGGAGGCGTGGTCTGGGCCTACATGGGACCGGCGGACACGCGGCCCGCGCTGCCCGAGCTCGAGTGGACGGTCCTGCCCGAAGGCCACACCTTCATCTCGAAGCGCGTCCAGGAGTGCAACTGGGTCCAGGCGATGGAGGGCGGCATCGACTCCAGCCACATCTCCTTCCTCCACGCCCCCATTCGCCACGACGACACCGCGGTGACGCAGGCGATGGATCGCGCGAGCTTCGGCGTAGGCGCGGCGGTGGAGACCGGCGATCGCGCCCCGCGCTTCGAGGTGGCGGACACCGACTACGGCGTGGTGATCGGCGCGCGCCGCGCGCATCCGCAAGGCTGGTACTGGCGCATCACCCAGTACCTCCTTCCGTTCCACACCATGCCGCCCGCCGACATCGACGACCCCATCGTGCAGTCGCACATCTGGGTCCCGATGGACGACGCGCGCGTCGTGAACTGGATGGTGACCTGGCACACCGAGCGTGCCCTCACCGCCGATGAGATCGCCGTCCACGCCTCCGGCGGCGGCGCGCACGTGTGCGACTACGCCCCGGCGACCTCGGAGCCGTACGGCGACGTGCGCACCGCGGCCAGCCGCGACAACGACTACCACATGGACTGGGAGGCGCATCGCACGCGGATGTACTGCGGCATCCCGGGCTTCGGCGTGCAGGACCAGGCCATCCAGGAGAGCCAGGGAGTCATCGTGGACCGCTCGCGCGAACGCCTCGGCACGAGCGACACCGCGATCATCCAGGTCCGCAAGCGCTTGATGACCGCCGCGCGTGCCCTCCGCGAGCGCGACGCCCCTGCGCCCGGCCGCGATCCCGAGGCCTATCTCGTCCGCTCGACGTCGATCGTGCTGCCCCCCGGCGCCTCCTGGGTGGACGGTGCGATGGCCCGGATGATGGTGCGGCCGGGCCGCCGGCTCCTCGCCTGAGCGCGGGCGACAACCGCCGATCATGTGACCTCTCGACTGGAGGAGGCCTGCCATGCGCGCCGTCGTCCTGCGTGAGCCCGGACCCGCCGACCGCCTGAAGCTCGAAGACGTCCCCGATCCCGCCCCGGGAGCCGGGGAGGTGATCGTGCGTCTTCGTGCCGCCGCGTTGAACCATCGAGACGTCTGGATCCGCAGCGGCACCGGCGCCTACGCGGGCGGGTTCGCCAAGCCGGTCATCCTGGGCTCCGACGGCGCGGGTGAGGTGATGGCGGTGGGGCGCGGCCTGGACCGGGGCCTGATCGGGCGCGCGGTGGTGATCAACCCGAGCCTCGACTGGGGCGAGGGTGAGGAGGCGCCCGGCCCGAGCTTCCGTATCCTCGGTCTGCCCGACGACGGGACCTACGCCGAGGCCATCCGCATCCCCGCCGCGAACATCTTCGCCAAGCCCGCGCGGCTGTCCTTCGACGAGGCGGCGGCGATTCCCCTCGCCGCGCTGACCGCGTACCGCGCGGTGGTGAGCCGGGCGCGCGTGCGGGCCGGGGAGACCGTGCTCGTGACGGGCATCGGGGGCGGCGTGTCGACGTTCGCGCTCCAGATGGCGGTGCAACTCAAGGCGCGGGTGCTCGTCACCTCGGGTAGCGACGCCAAGCTCGCCCGCGCGCGCGAGCTGGGTGCTGCCGGCGGCGCGAACTACCGCACCGGCGACTGGGCGCGCGAGATCGTAGCGCTGGCGGGCGGTCAGGGCCCCGACGTCGTCATCGACAGCGTGGGTGGCGAGACGCTCGCGCGGGCGCTCGACATTCTGAAGGCGGGCGGCCGCCTCGCCACCTACGGCGCCACCGCGGGGGTGGTGAAGGACTTCGCGCCGCGGGCGGTGTTCTGGAAGCAGATCACCGTGCTCGGGACGACCATGGGGAGCCCGCGCGAGTTCGAGGCCATGCTGCGCTTCTACGAGGCGGGTGGTCTCCGGCCGGTGGTCGACCGTGTGTTCCCCCTCGCGGAGGCGCCCGAGGCCCACCGCCGGATGGAGGAGGCGGGACAGTTCGGCAAGATTGTGCTCGCCATGAGTTAACGTAGGAGGGTGACGGCGGCGACCACGCGGCTCGCGTCACTCGATGTCTTTCGCGGGATCACCGTGGCGGGAATGGTGCTGGTGAACAATCCCGGTACCTGGAGCGCGGTCTACCCACCGCTCCGGCACGCGGACTGGCACGGCTGGACGCCCACCGACCTGATCTTCCCGTTCTTCGTCTTCATCGTGGGCGTGGCCATCCCGTTCTCGCTGGCCGGCCGGGCCGGCGGCGCCGACGCCGCGCTGCCGCGCGTGCTCCGTCGTGCGCTGCTGATCTTTGCCCTCGGCATCGTGCTGAACGGCTTCCCGTGGTTTCACTGGGCGACGCTTCGCATCCCGGGGGTGCTCCAGCGCATCGCGATCTCCTATCTCGTCGCCGCGTTGGTCTATCTCGCCACCGGGTGGCGGGGCCAGGCGGTCTGGGCGGCGGCGCTGCTGCTCGGCTACTGGGCTCTCATGACGCTGGTGCCGGTGCCCGGTCACGGCGCGGGCGATCTCGGCAAGGAGTGGAACCTCGCCGCCTATCTGGACCGTGCGCTCCTGGGCTCCGCGCACATGTGGCGCGTGGCGAAGGTGTTCGACCCGGAAGGCATACTCAGCACGGTCCCCGCGGTGGCGACGGCGCTCGCGGGCGTGCTCACCGGCCAGTGGCTCCGGAGCGGCCGCGCCCCGGCAGCGCTGGCGCGCGGGCTCGCGTGGGCCGGCGTGGCCGCACTCGCCATCGGATGGCTCTGGGGCCTGGCCTTCCCCATCAACAAGTCCCTGTGGACCAGCTCCTACGTGGTCTTCACCGCGGGCTGGGCGCTGCTCGTGCTGGCCTTCTGCTATTGGCTGATCGACGTGCGAGGCGTCGGAGGCTGGGGCGTGCCGTTCGTGATCTTCGGCGTCAACGCCCTCGCGCTCTACTTCCTCTCGACGCTGATGGCGAAGCTCTTCGTGCTCATCCACGTGGACGAGCCGCCGCGGCTCCTGCAGGCCTGGCTCTTCACCCACGGGTTCGCGCCGTGGGCCGCGCCCGTGAACGCCTCGCTCGCCTACGCGCTCACCTACCTGGCCCTCTGGTGGGCCATCATGTGGGCGCTCTTCCGCGCCGGCATCCGGATCCGCGTCTAGCTCGCGCCGTCGCGTGCTCGTGCTGCCTGCCGCGGTTCGGCTCGGCCTTGACCGTCTCCGGACGTGGGTCTACGGTCTAAGAGAGAGAGAAGGGAGGCTCGCGATGACTGTCGCCGCCATCCTGAGAGCCAAGGGAAGTCACGTCGAGTCGAGCACGCCCGAGACGACCATCTTTTCCGTCGTCTGGGCCCTCAAGGGCCAGGGCATCGGAGCCCTAGTGGTCCTGAGCGAGGACCGCACCCACATCCTCGGAATCGTTTCGGAACGCGACATCGTCCGAGGGCTGACCGAACATGTCGAGCGCCTGCTCGCGATGCCGGTGTCCCGGGTGATGACGAGCCCGGTGCTCACCTGCGCGCCGGAGGACCGGGTGACCGCGGTGATGGCACGAATGACGCGCCACCGTGTGCGTCATCTTCCGGTGGTTGACGGCGACCGGCTCTGCGGCCTCGTCAGCATCGGCGACCTGGTCAAGAACCGCCTCGACGAGCTCGAACTGGAGGCGAACATCCTGCGAGAAAACCTGATCGTGAGTCATTGAGGGGCATCGGCCCCCTCCACGCACGGCGGACGGACGGAGCGCGCCGTGGCGCGTCTGAACACGCGCACCCAGCCAGGCGCGGCTCGGTTACCGGATCAGGCCGTAGAACTTCCCGGCGTTCTCGCAGGTGATCTTGCGCGTCACATCGGGCGGCAGATGCCCGAACTGCTCGTCGATGTAGCGGGTGGACTCCGGCCAGACGCCGTCACCGTGGGGATAGTCCGAGCCCCACATGAGGGTCTCCACGCCCATGTCCTCGATGAGCTTGGTGCCGATGCGGTCGAACTGGAACGTCGCCTTGCACTGGCGCTTCCAGTAGTCGCTGGGACGCATCCGCAGGCCGAGGTCGTGGAAACGGTCCTCCCACTCGAAGTCCATGCGATCGAGTGCGTAGGGGATCCAGCCGATGCCGCTCTCACCGAAGGCGATGCGCACGTTGGGGTAACGCTCGAGCACAGCGGCGCCGATGACGGCGGCGAGGATGTTGACGAGATTCATCTGGAAGCCCGACACCACCGTGAAGAACGCGGCGCGCCGGGTGAGCCCGGTCTGGGAGTCGAGCTTCCCCGGCGGCAGCGCCGGAAACGTGTGGAAGTGCAGCGGGAGATTCACCTCGTTGACCGCCTTCCAGATGGGCTCCCACGCGGGATGCCACATGGGCTCCATGTCCCAGGAGCAGGAGAGCTCGAGCCCCCGCAGCCCCAGCTTGGCCACCCGGTGGATCTCCTGCACCGCGGCCGGGATGTCGCCGTAAGGGAGGCAGGCGAGCCCGATCTCGCGGTCCGGATAGTGGCGGCAAAAGTCCACGAGCCAGTTGTTGTAGATGCGGAACATCTCGTTGGCCGCCTCGTGGTCGTTGAGCCGGGTGGCCGCGCCGAGAATGCCGTACATCACCTCGGCGTCCACGCCGTCGCGATCCATGTCCTTGATGCGGAGATGAGGCTCGCTCACGCGCCGGATGCCCTGCTTGCCGTCGTCGTAGAGGCCGGTCTTGGCCATGACGTCCACGCGGTGGTGCATGCCGGGGACGAATTTCTGACCGGCCGGGCCGACCCCATTCACCAATCCGAACGATTGCCCGTTCTTGCACGTCCAGTAGGGCCCGTCCGGGCCCTCCTTGGTGAAGGGCATGCGATCCTTGAGCGCCGCCGAGGCGTTCGAGGTGAAGATATCCGGCGGCATCCAGGGGAGGTCGAGGTGGCAATCGGCGGAGATGCGCGTGTAGTTCATGGGGTCTCCTCGGGGGCACGTGAGCTCGAGACGGCGTCGCGAGCGCTCCACATGCCGGGACTATACCGCGCGAGGGCCCTGAAGGGCAGGGGATTGGCGGTGGCCCTCGCCGCCGCCGTGCTGCTGGCGTCGGCCGCGGAGCGCGCGGCGGGCGAGGAGCGGCCGGGCGTCCCGCCGGTCACGCCATGGACGTGTCCCGACTCGCATCCCATCAAGGGCTACCTCACGGAGGAGTCGGGGCTCGTCTACTACCGGCCCGGCGGACGCTTCTACGAGGAGGCGAGTCCCACGCGCTGCTACGCGAGCGAGGAGGAAGCGCGGCGGGACGGCGCGCGCCGCTCCCCCGACGACGAGCCGCTTCGTCGCTGAGCATGTCTTGACGCGGAGCGCTCCGCCTCCTAGGCTCCGGTCATGCGCGCGGGCGAGACCTTCGATGCGGTGGTCGTGGGCGGTGGGCTCCTCGGCATGGCCACCGCATATCACCTCGTGACCGGGGGCGCGCGCACGCTCCTCGTGGACCGCGCGGACGTCGGACGCGCCACCGATGCGGGCGCGGGCATCCTCTCGCCCGAGACCAACAGCCGCGATCCCGAGGCTTGGTACTTCCTCGCCATGGAGTCGGTGGAGTACTACCCGACGCTGGTGGAGCGGCTGCGGAGCGAGCAGTCCGGCGATCCGGGCTACGCCCGCTGCGGCAAGCTTGTGGTGGCGGCATCCGACGACGAGGTCGAGAGCTTCGTGCAGGCGCGGCGCATCATCTTCGAGCGCCAGCGGCGGGCCGGGCGACCGCGGCCCGCCGCGCTCCGGGAGATCTCACCCACGGAGGCGCGTGAGCTGTTCCCCCCGCTCGCCACGGTCCACGGCGCGATCTACTCGCGTGACGCCGCTCGGGTGGACGGCCGGCTGCTCAACCGTGCGCTCCGCGCCGCCGCCGAGGCGCGGGGGCTCGTGGTGCGCGAAGGGAGCGTCGAGCGCCTCGAGCTCGCGGGCGGCGCGGCGCAGGGGGTGACGGTGAGCGGGCAGACGATCGGCGCGGGAGCGGTGGCCATCGCCGGCGGCGCGTGGTCGGACGCTTTCGCGCGGCAGCTCGGTGTCGCCATCCCCGTGGCGCCGCAGCGCGGCCAGATCGTCCATCTGGGCCTGGGAGGCACGGACACGTCCCACTGGCCGATGGTCAACGCCTTCCACCATCACTATCTCGTCGCGTGGCCCGACAGCCGGGTGGTCGCCGGCGCCACGCGCGAGACCGGCTCGGGCTTCGTTCCGCGAACGACCGCCGCGGGCGTTCGAGAAGTCCTCGACGAGGCGCTGCGCGTGGCGCCCGGGCTGGCGCGCGCGGAGATCCGTGAGATCCGGGTGGGCCTCCGCCCGCTCACGGTGGACACGCTGCCCGTGCTGGGGCCGGTACCGGACGTGCGCGGCGTGTTTCTCAACACCGGCCACGGCCCCACCGGGCTCACGCTGGGCCCCCTCTCCGGGCGCATCGTCGCCGATCAGATGCTCGGCAAGCCGGTGACGACGGACGTGACGGCGTTCGCGATCAGGCGCTTCGGCGCCCACGCGGGCGCCCGCGATCCTCGCGACGGTTAGAGCGCGGGCAGGGTTGCGGGATCGGCGAGCGGCGGCTCCGCGGTGGGGCCGTCCCCCGCCACGGTGGTGCGCCGCATGATCCGCGGGTAGCGCGACGAGTCCCAGGGACGCCCGCGGTGGAGCACGCTGCGGTTGTCCCACATGACGAGATCCCACTGCCGCCACACGTGCCGGTAGATGCGCTCCGGCCGCGTGGTCAGCGCGAGCAGCTCGTCCAGGAGCCGCCGGCTCTCCGCGTACGGCATGCCCTCGATGAACCAGGCGTGCGAGCCGATGTAGAAGGCGGGCCGGCCGTTCGCGGGGTTGGTCCGCACGAGGGCGTGGCGCACCGCGGGCAGCGCCCGGGCCTGCTCGGGGTCGAAGAGGTCCTTCGCGATGAGGCTCCGCGAGTAGATGATGCTGTGCACGGCGACCTTGCCCTCGAGCCGCGCGCGCTCGGCCGGCGACAGCGCGGCGTGCGCGACGCGCATGCTGGCGAACTCCGTCTCGCCGCCCACCGGCGGAATCTCCCGGGCGGACAGCGCGGAGGAGTGCGCAGGGATCGGCTTGAAGGAGCTGTCCGTGTGCCAGAGCTGATTGCCGGACTGATACATCATGCGCCGATCGTTCCAGTCCATGAGCGTGCCATCGTGGTCCGGATCGACGTTCGAGAGATCCACGAGCTTGGGATCCAGCCGCCCCTCCTTGCCCGGCGATACGAGCGTCGTCTCGAGCGGACCCCACTGCTCGCTGAAGGCCTTCTGCTGCGCGTCGGTGAGCCGCTGATCGTGGAACACGAGCACCGAGTACTGGTCGAAGGCGTCCGCGACGCGGCGGAACGTGTCGGCGGGGAGCGGCCGCGAGAGGTCCGCCCCGTCGACGCGGGCGCCGAGAGAGGGGTGCAGGGGCGTGATGGTCAGGGGCGCCGCGGAGATCGCCATGTGTGTCTCCCTCGCCGGATCATACTCCAGTGCCACCCCGTCAACGTCGGGCCGCCGCGAAGGTGTCGCACTCGCGTACCTCGCCCGCGTCCAACCCCGTGCGAAACCAGCGCACCCGCTGCTCGGAGCTGCCGTGGGTGAAGGACTCGGGCGACACGTAGCCGCGTGATTGCTGCTGGAGCCGGTCGTCTCCGATGGCCGCCGCGGCCTGAAGCCCGGCCTCCACGTCCCCCGGGTCGAGGAGGTTACGCTGCTTGGCGTAGAACCCCCACACGCCGGCGAGGCAATCGGCCTGCAGCTCCATCGCCACCGAAAGCGCATTGCCGCGACCGCCCGACCGCGCGCGCTGGGACGCCACTCTTTCGGTGACCCCGATGAGATTTTGCACGTGGTGCCCGATCTCGTGGGCGATCACGTAGGCGCGCGCGAACTCGCCGGGCGCCCCGAAGCGCCGCGCCAGCTCCTCGAAGAACGCGCGGTCGAGATAGACGCGCTGATCGCCCGAGCAGTAGAACGGACCGACCGCAGCGCTGGCGTACCCGCACGCGGATTCCACGGCGCCGCGAAAGAGCACGAGATGCGGCGCCTCGTACTCCCGGCCCTGCTTCCGGAAGATGGCGCGCCAGGTGTCCTCGGTGTCGCCCAGTACGCGCGCCACGAATTCCTTGGTCGGGTCCGGCGCCCCCGTCGGGGTCGTGCCCGGAGCGGGCCGCGGCGCGGGACTGTCCACCGAGGGCGGCCCGCCGCCCTGAAGCCCGGTGAGCACGGCGAGGGGATTGAGGCCGAGGAGGAGGCTCACCACGATGACGGCGAGGAGGCCGGCGCCCCCGAGCTTCATGCCACCCCCCAGACCGCCGCGAGCCGGCCCTTGGCTCTCGCGGTCCTCGATGTTGCCGCTGCCCCGCATGTCTCGCCAGCGCATCGCGCCCTCCTGGAGACGAGCATACACTGGCGCCAGTGGCGGGGCGCGGTGCGGTAGGATCTGTTCGTCATGGCGGGTTCTACTGCCGAAGTCGTCATCTGCGGGGCCGGCATCGCGGGCATCGCCGCCGCGTATCACCTGACGGTTCGCCGCGGGATGGCCAATGTCGTGATCGTGGACGAGCGTCCGCCGCTGTCCCTCACCAGCGACAAGTCCACCGAGTCCTATCGGAACTGGTGGCCGGGCCCGGGCGACGACATGGTCGCGCTGATGAACCGCAGCATCGATCTCCTCGAGGAGCTCGCCCGCGAAAGCGGCAACGTGTTCCGCATGAACCGGCGCGGCTATCTCTTCGCGACCGCCGATCCCGCGCGCGTCCCCCACTTCGTGCGGGCCGCTCGCGAGGCGGCCGGGCGCGGGGCGGGGGCGGCGCGTCTGCACGCCTCGCCGGGGGCGGAGTACCGGCCGGCGCCGGCGGACGGCTTCGAGGGCGAGCCCGTGGGCGCCGACGTTGTCACCGACACTGGCACCATCCGGCGCCACTTCCCCTACCTCGCCGAGGACACCGTCGCGTTGCTGCACGCGCGCCGTTGCGGGTGGTTCAGCGGGCAGCAGCTCGGCATGTACCTGCTGGAGCGCGCCCGCGAGAAGGGCGCCCGGTTGGTCGAGGGACGCGTCGAGGCGGTGGAGACGACGGGGGGCCGGGTGCGCGGCGTCCGCGTGGCGAGCCCGGGCGGGTCCACCAGCATCGCCACGCCGCGCTTCGTCGTCGCTGCCGGCCCGTTCCTCAAGGAGGTCGGGCGCCTCGTGGGCGTGGACCTGCCCGTGTTCTGCGAGCGGCACGCCAAGGTTGCGTTCACCGACTCGCTGGGCGCAGTGCCGCGGCACGCCCCGATGCTGATCTGGACGGATCCGGTGCGCCTGCCGTGGTCGGCCGAGGAGCGGGAGGTGCTCGGGGACGCGCCGGACATCCGGCGGCTGCTGGAGGAGCTCCCCCCGGGGGTGCACGGCCGGCCTGAGGGCCCCGCGGACAGCCCCATCGTGCTCGGGATCTGGACCTACGACATCGAGCCGCTCGAGCCGCAATTCCCCCTCGAGTTCGATCCCGCCTATGCCGAGATCGTGATCCGTGGCCTCTCCCGCATGCTGCCGGCCATGGCCGGCTACGCCGACCGGCTACCCCGCGCCTTCGTCGACGGCGGGTACTACACCAAGACCGAGGAGAATCGCTTTCTGGCATGCCCCCTGCCGCTCGACGGGGCCTACGTGCTCGGTGGGCTCTCGGGTTACGGCCTCATGGCCTCGAACGGCGCCGCCGATCTGCTCGCCGATTACATCGCGGGCCGCCCGCTTCCTCGCTATGCGAAGGCGTTTCACCTGGACCGCTATCAGGACCCGGCCTATCGCGCCCTGCTGCCGTCCTGGGGCGACTCCGGTCAACTGTGAGACGTCACCCCCCAACCCGCTGATCTGACGGACATCTCGGTGGGTCCGACAGGCTTATTTCACGTCGCGGGCCCCGCGGGGTCTCATGAGTAGGGTGATGGCAGATCAGGCGTTCGAGGCCGTGGTGGCCGCCCACCATGGGGAGATACACCGGTACCTCGCACGGGTGACCCGCCGTCCGAGCGACGCGGACGACCTCTCGCAGGAGACGTTCCTCCGCGCGTATCGGGCGCATGGGGGCCTCGCGCCGGGTGCCAACGTGCGCGCCTGGCTGTTCGCGATCGCCACCAATCTCTGCCGGAATCACTGGAGGTCGGAGGCGCGACGCCGGCGGGCGCACGAGGCGATCGGGCACCGGGACGAGCGGCAGGACGCCGGCGGACCCGAGATGGAAGCGGAGCTGGAGCAGGCGAGTCACAAGATCGGCGCTATCGTCATCGCGCTGCCGTTGAAGCAGCGCCTGGCGTTCACCATGAGAAAGATCCACGAGCTGGACTACGATGCGATCGGGCAGAGCCTCGATTGCTCCGCGGAGAGCGCCCGCGCCCACGTGTTCCAGGCGCTTCGCAAGATCCGCCGGGGGCTCGGTGACCTCGCCATCGCCCAGGTGGGAAGAGGAGAGCCAAGCGCATGACCCGCGAATTCCTGACGTGCCGTGAGGTCGAGCCGGACCTGATCGCGGTGGCGATGGACGAGGCGAGCCCGCCGGCGGCGCAACGCGTGGACACGCATCTGGCCGGTTGCGCGGAGTGCCGGCAGGAGCTCGGGCGCTATCAGGAGATCGAAGGGGCGATGACCGGTCTGCGCCGGGCGCCAGCGCCCGGCTCGGGGCCGACGCTGGCGCGCGCCGAGCTGGAGCATCGCCTGGCCGATCTCCGAACCCGGCTCGTGCGCTACGGCGTGTTCGAGTCCGCGCTGGGGCCCGTCCTCATCGGTGCCACCGAGCAGGGTGTGTCGGTGGTCGAATACCTCGCGGGTCGCGGCGGCGCGGGGGTCAAGCTCGCGCGGCGCGGCGCGGAGGCGGTGGAGGACGTCGCGCGCACGGAGGGACTGTTCCGCGACCTCACCGAGTATCTCGAGGGGCGGCGGACGCGACTCGATTGGCCGCTGGACCTGCGCCTGGCGGGCAGCGACTTCCAGCGCCGCGTGCTCGAGGCGACGCTTCGCCTGCCCTTTGGCGCGGTCGCGTCGTATGCGCGCATCGCGCGGGAGCTCGGGCTGCCGAAGGCGAGCCGGGCGGTGGCGCAGGCGCTGCGCCACAATCCCTTGCCCATCGTGGTGCCGTGCCATCGCGTGGTCGGCAGTGACGGCGACCTCGTCGGCTATGCCGGGAACCGGATCGGCCTCAAGCAGCAGCTGCTCTCGCTCGAGGGGATCCACATGAAGGGCGGCGGTCGCAGCCCGCACGTGGACCGGGACGCCGTGTACTACTGCCACCTCGACGACACGGAGTACTGCATCCCCACCTGCGGCACGATCAGTCAGCAGTCGCTCGGCAACTTCATCGTGTACGCCTCCCGCGCCCGCGCGGAAGGCGCCGGCCTGGCCCCGTGCACGTCGTGCCGGCCGGATCTGCATCCGCTGCCCGCCTGAGCCCGCATCGCCCGTCTCGTCCCTCCGGCGTCCTCGCCTCGCTTTCACATCAGCTCGCCCATGGTGTCTCACCAGTGACGAAAGGGGGACGCCATGATGACCACGGTATTGATGGTGTTGATCGCGACGAGCCCGATCTGGTTCGTGGTGGGCCTGCTGTGGCTGGCGGAGCGGCGGTCCGAGGGCCTCGCGCGCCGCGTGGCCCTGCAGATCCAGGTCACCGACGCCGTGCACCGCGAGCTGGGGGCGGTGGCCGCGCCGGAGGTTGCCGCGCGACCGGGTGGCGGCTGGCGCGTGCGCCTGCGGGTGCCCGGCCGCCCGGCACTGATCGGCCCGCTGGTGCAGATCGTGGAGCGCAGCATGGAGCGCGCAAGCCCGCGGCCGTTCGAGATCGTCCTGCTGCCGCCCATGCCCGAGCCGACCTCGGCGCGCGGCGGGCGTCTCGCGACGCGGCTTGCCGCGGCGACGCGGTGAGCGAGGAGGAGACCATGTACGTGAACACGTACGTGCTCGAGAAGCTGGTGAGCGTCTGGCTGAGCGAGCGGCGCGCGGAGGCCGCGCGGGTCGCAGCAGTCGAGGCGGCGACGGCCGAGCCGGAGAGCCCGCGACCGGCGAAGGCGACGAAGTCGGGCCGGGCGCCGCGCTGGATCGAGCTGCAGCTCGGCCGCTAGGCCGAATCCCCGGGGCGGCGCGCGGCGCCGCCCCGGGGTCCTCCGCCCTACCAGAGCCGCATCGCGTCGCGCAGGATCCAGTCCAGATCGGCCGAGCCCACCGAGCGCGGCGCACCGGCAAGGAGGCGTGGCTGCTTCAGCGTGCCCTCCACCAGCGCAGGGATGTCGCGCTCGGTGTAGCCCACCGCGTTCAGCCCGTTCGGGATGCCGGTGTCGCGCATGAGCGAGATCAGCGCGTGGGGCAGGGCCTCGCGCCGCTCGGCCTCGGCGAGCCCGCTCACCGGCGCGCCCATCAGCTCGGCGGCGCGGAGGTGGCGCTCGGGCGCGGTGGTGTACGTGAAGCGGAAAGCGGACGGCGCGGTGAGGATCACCGCCATGCCGTGCGGCACCATCGCGTGGCGCGTGCGATAGCCCTGCGGCACGTAGTCGCGCACGAGCCCCGCGATGGGGTACGCGAGGGCGTGGGGGATGTGGACGCCCGCGTTCCCGAAGCCGATCCCGGCGTAGTTGGCGGCCAGCGCCAGGTTGACGCGCGCCTCCAGATCGAGGCCGTTCAGCACGGCGCGCCGCAGGTACCGCGCGACGTACTCCATCGCCTTTTCGCACCAGATGTCGCTGGCCGGATTGGCGCCGATGTATGCCGGGCGGTCCGGAGGGTGATGTTTAGCGCGTGCATTGAAGGGACGTGTTGTATAGGACTCGATGGCGTGGGTCAGGATGTCCGCCCCCGCCGCCGCAGTGACCTCCGGAGGCGCGGTCACGGTGTTGAGCGGATCGACCACGCCGAGCGCGGGCCGGAGCAGCCGGTGCGACACGCCCGCCTTCACGTTCTGGTCGATCACGTGGGTGACGGCGACCGCGGTGGTCTCGCTGCCCGTGCCCGCGGTCGTCGGCACCGCGATGAGCGGCTTGAGCGGGCCCGGCACCGCCACGCCCTTGCCAACCGGCTTGTTGATGTAGTCCAGCAGCGGCGCGGGGTAGCAGGTGAGGAGGTTGGCCGCCTTGCACGTATCGATGGTGCTGCCCCCGCCCACCGCCACGAGGCCGTCGAATTCCTTGGTCCGTGCGTACTCCGCCGCGTCCTCCATGGACCGGTCGCTCGGCTCCACCTCGACGCCGTCGTAGACGTCGGCCTTGATGCCCTGCTCTTCGAGCAGGGCGCGCACGCGGTCCGGAAGCCCCGCGGCCGCCAGGTTGCGATCGGTGAAGATCAGCGCCTTCTTGAGCCCGAGGCGCGCCGCATCGAAACCGATCTCGTCCATCGCCCCCAGCCCGAACTTGATCGGCGACATCTCCATCACGAACACCGTCTCGGTGGGCAGCGTCACTCCGTTCATCGCGCGCCTCCTCCCAGGAGCTCCTCGGCGATGCGCTTCACGTCACCGGCCTCGACCTGGCCCTTGTGGCTCTTCATCACGTCGCCCACGAGGCGGCCCGCCTGCTTGGGATCGGTGACACCGAGGGCGGTGATGCGCGCCTGCACGAGCGCGCGCAGGGCTCCGTCGTCCATCCCGCGCGGTAAATAGCGCTCGCACAGCGCGATCTCGAAGCGAAGCTGCGCTGCCTGCGCGGCGCCCCGCTCGCCGAGCTTGTCGTACTCCGCAAGCGCCTTCTGGAGCTGCTTGCGGTACGCCCCGATCACGTCCAGGACGAGGGCGTCGTCCACGGTGCCCGAGAAGCCCTTGGCGGTCCGGCGCTCTTGCAGCTTGGTCTTGAGCATCCGCACGGCGTCCGCGGTGCGAAGGTCTTTGTCCTTGATGGCTTTGGTCAGCGTGTCGGTGAGCTGCTGCTCGAGTCCCATGCGCGACATCCTATCATTCGTCGGGCCGCGGGTCTTGCGCGCTCCGTCCGTGCGTGGTCTCATCCGTCCATGCGAGCGCCCACACGCGCGGCCCTGTCGTCCGTTCTTCTCGCCGCGCTCGCGCTCGTCGCGTCTGCTGGCGCCGCGGAGTTCACGCTGCCCCCCGACTTCTCGGCCCAGACTTACGTGACCGGGGAGGGTTTCTCCGCAGAGACCTGGCGCGGGCTGCCCGGCATTCCGGCGACGACCACGCTGACGGTGGACACGGATGGCGTGCTCTACCTGGCGCGCAGCGGCCGCCGGTACTCCGGCGGTGAGACCGACGACCTCTCGCGGCTTTACCGCATTCCTCCGGGCGGGGCGCGCCTCACCCCGCAGAGCGAGGCGCGCTTTCAGATCGGCCCCCCGCTGCCCAACCCACAGGTCGGGGTCGTGCGCGAGGGCCGCGAGCTCCTCGTGACCACCTTCGACCGCGATCGCGCGGTGGGCGTGCTCTACCGGCTGATTGACGGGCGCGCCGAGCTCCTCGCCGGCGGCACCCCGCCGCGCGGCACCGCGCCGCTCTTCAAGCAGCCGGAAGGCGTGGTGGTGGACGCGCGCGGCGCGCTGCTCGTGGCCGATCGCGTCCAGGGGACGGTCGTGCGCCTGGACGCGCAGGGGGCCGTGCTGGATACGAGCCTCGTGCGGGTGGCGCGCCCGCGGCTGCTCGCGGCAGGCGCGGAGGATCTCTGGGTGGCGGCGGACGGCGCGGCGGAGGCGCCGTGGCAACGCGGCCCGGGGGAGTTCTGGCGGGTGCGGCCGGACGGGCAGAGCGTTCTCGTTCTGCGCGGGCCGGTGGCGGCGGGGATGGCCATCGGGCCCGCCGGCTGGCTGTTCGTGGCCGACCGCCAGGGCGGCCGCGTCTTCGCACTGGGCCCGGAGGGGCAGCAGGTCGACTTCGCCCGCTTCGTCGAGGGCGACGCCCCGCGCTCGCTCGCATTCGTTCCGGCGACGGCGGAGACCCGTCGCGCCGGCATCGCCGGCGATCTGCTGATGGTGACGGTGACGCGCGGGGGGTGGCCGGTGAACGAGGTGGTGCGAGTGTCGGGGCCCTTCGAGCGCTTCATTCGCGAGGCGGACCCCCGCGCCCGCTGATCGCGTTGGGCGCGCCCGCTCTATCGCCGCGCGCTCGAGCTTTCCTTCAGGAGCCAGTCGATGATGGCGCCGCCGTCCTCGCTGGTCTCGCGCGCGGGCGCCGCGGCCGGCGCGGAAGGCGCCGGGACTTGCGCCGCGCGGGGGGCAGGCGCCGACGGAGCTTGTGCCGCGCGCGGCGCGGACGGCGACGGCGACGTCTCCACCGGGCGGGGCTCGGGCCGAATCGGCTTCTCTTGCGGGCCGACGGATGGCGCAGGGCGCGCGGGCGGGCGGGGCGCCTCGACGGTGGCGCGGACGGGCGGCGGCGTGGGCCGCGCGGGCGGCTCGACCACGGGGCGCGGTGGCGCGGGCGGCGCCT
>Ga0111539_10000713_pt1 | contig 43163 bp, 30 predicted proteins | sample RhiMethybrSRZTD1_FD_79667 | JGI IMG/M metagenome (GOLD analysis project Ga0111539, IMG submission 79667) | Populus rhizosphere microbial communities from Tennessee, USA - Rhizosphere MetaG P. TD hybrid SRZTD1 (version 2) (version 2) | ecosystem: Host-associated > Plants > Roots > Rhizosphere >... | reverse complement strand
GGTCGTGACCGCGCTCAGGCCGAGCCACTGGAGCGGCGTCGTGAGCGGCGCGACGCTCAGGAACGTCTCGGACAGCGCAAACGCGCCGGGCGCCGGATGGAAGATCGGCGCGTTCCACCAGTGATCGGTCAGCGGCCACGCCTGCGCGTTCCACCAGAGAATCCACGTGTTGAGGGCCGGATCGCCCGTGTCATGCGGCAGCGCGGACGACATCACGCCGACGAGCGGCCAGGCGTACAGGAGGGTGAGGCCGACGTACACCGCGACGACGCGCGGCCAGATCGCGGAAGGCGGCGGCGAAGACGGCTGATCGCTCATCACTTCAACGTGATCGCGGGAAGCGGCGCCGGCGGATAGCAGACGGCGCGCTTCTGGCGCTGTGCACGCACGACGAGCGGCGAGCCCGTCCGCGGCTCACGGCGCAGCTCGAAGAGCCGGGTCGTGCCCGACGTCAGGTACTCGAGCACGGGCGGCGCGCTGAGGCGCGCGAGCGTCGCCTGTCCCTCGAAATACTTCGCGAAATCCCTGGCTTCCCAATCATCGAGCAGCACGTAGGGCTGCACGCCGTGATCCTCGAAAAACGCGACCGCGCGATCGAGCCACTCCCGATCCAACCAGCCCCAGTTGAGCGTCATTCGCCCTGCATAGTATCGAACCGCGCCGCTGTGCTGCCCGGCAATCACGATGCTGTTGGCCGGCGTGAGATCGCGCACGAGGTGCGACGTCGCGACGTACCGGTACTCACTCTGCCAGAGGTCGAAGCTCCACTCGGTGACGCCCCGCCACGCGCCGCGCACGACGAGGACGAGCACGATCACGGTGGCCACCCGCCCGGCCACCCGACCCACGCCGGCGAAGCGCCACACCAGTTGCGCGAAGCCGAGCATGATCAGCGGAAAACCCGGCAGGAGAAACCGCAGGTACCACCACGCGTCGAACACGGCGTAGGCGCAGTACTGGGCGACGAGCAGCACGATGAACAAGCCGAGGGCGACGAGGAACGATCGATCCGTCGTCTCCGGCCAGCCGCCCAGTCGCGGGACGCACAACGCGGCGAGACCGGCGATCGGCAGCAGGCCGCCGAGGTCGGCGAACCACGAGACGTAGTTCTTCAGATTCGGCCACAGGTTTTCCCACGCGAAGATCACGTTGAGGTCGCCGTACCCCGACTTGAGCGGCGAACCGAACATCTGCCAGTTGAAAAAGGCCAGCACGAGCGCGCCCGGCGCGATCCCCGCGAGATAGGCGATCACCTGGCGGCGCCGCAGCGATCGCTCGCCGGAATCGGCCGATCGCGCCGCCTTGTAGACCAGCCAGCCGAGCGGGATGATCGCCAGCGGCGCCAGGTTGGGCCGGATGAGCGATCCGAGGCCAGACGCCAGTCCCGATGCGCCTGCCGACCACAGGCTTCGGCTGTATACCCACAGCAGCGCGAGCGTCCACGCTGCGGTGACGGGCACGTCGGACATCGGCTGCGGCAGCATGAACAGAAACACCGGACTCGACGCGACGAGCAGCGCCGCGACCAGACCGACACGCGGGTGACTCAGCCGGCGGCCAAGCGCGAACGTGCCGAGGATCATCAGCGCCGCCGAGATCGGGCCGATCCAGAACATCGCGCAGTGGCCGGCCACGACCGCGGCGCCGGCCATGAGGATCGGCAGGCCCGGCGGATACGACGGCACCGTCGTGTGCCCGTCGGTCGAGGTGCGATACCCGAGCGGGGCGAACGTCGAGGCGGCGTTCGGCCACGGCACCTGATCGATCCACGGCTCAGGGCGCGTCAGCTGGCCCCGCCGCCAGAGATCGGCCTGGCTGACGTAGCCGTACGAGTCCGCGCCGCCGGCGATCTTCGTGCCGTACGTGAAGCCGAGCCACATCACCAGCACGGCCAGCGCGGCGGCGGTCCGGTGGTCCTGCAGCGGAGCGATGAGCCGCTGCCAGACCCGCGCCGATCCTTGCGCCGAGGTCGTCAGCATCCACGCGGAGAGGGCGATGCCCAGAAAGAGGAGCGGCCGGCGCGGTTCGTGCGAGCTGACGGTCAAGCCAGCGAGCTGAAAGGTGTATCCGCCGGAGACGAGGAGGTAGCCGGCCCAGAAGGCGGCCAGAAGAGCGATGCCCAGCGCCGCGCTGCGAAAAAGGCGGCGGCCGAGCCCGGGGCTATCTCTCGCTGGGGTCCTCGAGATAAGTGTATCCGTGCAGGCCGTCTTCGTAGAACCTGATCAGGCGCCCGGACTCCTCGAAATCGACGCGTCCCTCCCGCACGGCGACCTCGACCGACTCGCGCAGCTTGCGCACGAGCATGTCCGCGTCGAACTCGACGTAATCGAGCACTTCGCGGACGGTGTCGCCCTTGATCACCGACTCGAGCATCACGTTGCCGGAGGCGTCGAGGCTCACGTGCACGGCATGGGTGTCGCCGAACAGGTTGTGGAGGTCGCCCAGAATCTCCTGATACGCGCCCACCAGAAAGACGCCAAGGTAGTACGGTTCGCCGGTGAACGGATGGAGCGCCAGCGTCCGCTTGACGTCGCGCCGGTCGATGAACTGATCGATCTTGCCGTCCGAGTCGCAGGTGATGTCGCCGAGCACGGCCTGGCGGACCGGCACCTCGTTCAGACGGTGAATCGGCATCACCGGGAAGAGCTGCTTGATCGCCCACGAGTCGGGGATCGACTGGAACAGCGAGAAATTGCAGAAGTACGTGTCGGCCAGCGTATCGTCCAGGTCCTGCAGATCTTCAGGCACGTCGTCCATGTTCTGGACGAGCTTGCGGAGCTTCACGCAGATGGCCCAGTAGAACGTCTCGGCCAGGCACCGTTGCCCGAGCGGCAGATAGCCGCCGTTGAACAGGTTCAGCGCCATGTCGAGCGCCTGCTGCGCGTCGTGGTAGCTCTCGAGGGCGTTGCGCGCGGTCAGATTCTGGAGCGTCTCTTTGAGATCGACGAGCGGTTGCTCGAGCTCGTCGCCGTGGCCGTTCTGCGGCACGTCCTCCTCGCCGAACCCGGCGACGCCCAGGACGTTGAAGATGAGGACGCTGTGGTACGCGACGATCGCGCGGCCGCTCTCGGAGACGATGGTCGGGTGTTTCACACCGGCGTCATCGCAGACCGACTGGATGTGGTAGACGACATCGTTGGCGTATTCCTCGAGCGTGTAGTTCACGCTCGACTCGAAATTGGTCTGCGAGCCGTCGTAGTCCACGCCAAGACCGCCACCGACGTCGATGTATTCGAGGCCGGCGCCTTCCTTCGCCAGCTCGGCGTAGATCCGGGCGGCCTCGTTCAGCGCGCCCTTGACGATGCGGATGTTGGGGATCTGACTGCCGAGGTGGAAGTGCAGGAGCTTGAAGCAGTCCTGCATGCCGACGGACTTGAGCTCTTCGAGGCCCTGCCGGACCTCGGCGACGGTCAGGCCGAACTTCGAGCGGTACCCGCCGGATGACTGCCACCGGCCGCCGCCGCGGGCCGCCAGCTTGACGCGCATCCCGATGACCGGCCGGACGCCCACCTTGCGGGCGTACTCGAGCACCAGGCCCAGCTCCGTGTATTTCTCGACGACCGGGATGATCCGGCGGCCCATCTTGTGGGCCAGCATGGCCATCTCGATGAACTCGGCGTCCTTGAAGCCGTTGCAGATGATCGGCGTCTCGTTGGTGGCCATCGCGATGACCGCCAGGAGCTCCGGCTTGGAGCCCGCCTCGAGCCCGAAATCGTAGGGCCGCCCGAAATCGAGCACCTCTTCGACGACCTGCCGCTGCTGATTGACCTTGATCGGGTAGACGCAGAAGTACTTGCCGTCGTACGAGTGCTGCGCGATGGCCGCCTGGAACGCGCCGTGGATGTCGGCGAGCCGCTGCCGGAGGATGTCGCGGAACCTGATGAGAATCGGCAGCCCGATGCCCCGGAGCTGCAGGTGATCGACGAGCTGCTTCAGATCGATCCAGCGCTCGGGATCCTTGGTCGCATGAACGCGCACGTGGCCGTTCGGTCCGATCGAGAAGTAGCTCTTTCCCCACCGCTCGATTTCGTAGAGCTCACTGGCGTCCGTCACCGTCCACGGGTCACCTTGACGCCACGTCCGCGTTACACGGCTGGTGGTGCTCACGGGGCTAATGATAAGACATCGGGTGTCGTTTTTTCGAAGTTCCACCAAAAAACGACACCCGATGTCATACAGCCGATCGCACTACTCCCGCGCCCGCACCCGCAGGATCAGCACGTGACCGCGCGAGATGCCGGAAGCGAGGACCTCGATCCCCTGAACCATCAGCGCGGCGCCGGAGGACGATCCGAGACTGCCGTAATCGGCGGACTCGACGTCGTAGATCGCATCCTGCCGGAGGGCGGTCGGATACACCACGGTGCTCGGCGGGCTGTCGAGCGTGTCGAAGGCGAGGATCACCGCATCGCCCGTCCGGCGCGAGACGTGCTCGACGACGTCCCAGCCCGACCAGGCCCGGTCGGGAAAGCTCACGGGTTGCGGGCCGAGCACGATGCTGGCCGAGTCGAGCAGGATCGGCCGGATCCGCTTGTAGAGCGCGACCTGCGTCGCCAGTTCCGTGCGCGCGACGTCGTCGAGCTCGCGGAGGAAGAACGAGAACGCCATCGTCCCGGACATGCGGCTGCGGATGACGTACGCGAGATCGTTCGTGCGCATCTCGTCGGCCGCTTCCGCGGTCGCGAGCGCAAACGACAGGAGATACGGCGTCGGAAAGATGCCGGCGAGGCCGAGCGCATTGTGGCGCACGCGCACGGCCGGAAACGTGTGATCGTCGAGCCAGCCGGTATCCGAATACGCCAGCATGTCGAGCGACAGGCGGTTGCCGCCGCCGGCGCAATTCTCGATCTCGAGGTTGGGGTACGCGTCACGGACCTCCTCGAGGATCGATTGCACGCCGCGGACGTGCTTGAACGGGCCGTCCTGCGCGCCGTGGCCGTGCCCCGACCGCATGCACGTGATCGAGAAGTTGTTGTCCCAGAGCAGGTAGTCCGGGCGCGTCTCGTCGATGAACGCGAAGAGCTTCGACTTCATCCACTCGCGCGCACCCGGATCGGCCAGACAGATCTGCGCGGACTGCGCATCGCGGTTCGCGAAGCCCGGCTGATATCCGCCGTTCTCCATCGCGAGAAAACGCTCCCGCGCCAGGCCGTCCTGGCCAACGGTGCTCAGCGCGACGCGCTCGGGCTCGACCCAGATGCCGAACCGCATGCCGAGCTCGTGCGCGCGATCCGACAGCGCGCCGAGCCCGTTCGGAAAGCGATCGGGATCGGCAGTCCAGGTACCCCAGTCCTTGAGGAAGTCCCCCTGATCGTCCTGGTTGGCGCCCGTCCACCACCCGGCATCGACGACGAACTGCTCGACGCCGATCGCGGCGGCGGCGTTCATCTCGGCGAGGACGGACGCTTCGTCGAAGCGCGTGCCGTAGGCGTACCACGTGTTGTACGACACGTAGGAGGCGAACGGCCGGCCGTGGCGCAGACCCTTTTCGACGAAGCTCTGAAGCGCCGTGCCCGTGTCCGGCGTGAACGCGTTGGTGATCCCGAAGATGGCGTGCGGCGCTTCGAGCGTGCCGCCCGGATCGACCGACGTCGTGAGCGAGGCGACGCCCAGCTGGACGTCGACATCCTCGCCCTGCCGCCGCACCTTCAGGCTCCACGACCCCGCCCACAGCATTGCGCCGAAGAACTGCTTCTCGCCGGATCGCACGCTGAAGAACGGCACGTTGTTCTCCGAGGCGCGGCCGCCCGAGCCCACTCCGAACGTCTGGCCATCGTCGAGGTCGTCCTCGTTCACGGTGAACGGGCCGCCCCGGTCGTCGTCGGTGTGGAGCCCGGTGATCCACCGCAATCGCCCGGTCTCGATGAGCAGACGATAGGCGTTGAGATCCGAGAGGTTGACCGCGCGGCTGCCGGTCACCTGGTAGCTGCTCCAAGTTTCGATGACGGGGCTCCCGGGGTAGACGACGTACGACCGGGTGATCTCCATCGCCGCCGACGGCACGCGATACCTCAGGTTGAGTCGGACACCGCCCCAATGTTCGGACACTGTCGCGTCCAGAAATTGAGTCAGTGAGGAGCCGATGTCGACGCGTTGACCGTTGACGGTGACGAAGGCATCCGGACCTTCACCGCGGTGCCAGTCGCGGTCACTGAGCGGATCGGTGATGGCGCGGACGCCGACGTTGTTGCCGGAGCGGCCGAGCGTGTAACGGACTCCATGGTTCCCTATGGTCCACAAGCTGCCATCTTGGGACACGAACGCGCCGTCGATTTCGATGAGGACGTCGTCTCCCCGGAGCAGGACACCTCCGGGAAACAGGCAGATCACGAGCGCGACGGCTAGGGCTGAGAGCGGGGGACGTCTCATGCAGCGGTTGGCCGGGGTGCAAGATTTAGACCGGGGCCGGCCCGGAAGGTTGCAAACTGACCTCTTCCGGTCAGTCTAGCGGGGAGCGCGCCGTATCCTATTGTAGTTTCGATAGTTTTTAGATGTACCGCACGTCAGTAGGGGTGTCCTGCGAGTCGGATTCCCGACGCCGGGCGCGGCTGGTTGTGTCCGAACGGAGACACCCGTCCCACCGGTCCCTGATTTCGTCCCACGGCAATTGACACCTCAGGTACCCACCGCAATAGTGCTTGGGATGAAGTTTCGCTGGCGCGTCGTCGTCGTCGTTCTCCTCGCCGCGACTGTCGCGTCGGCGTTTTCGACGACGCTCGGCTACCGGCTCGAGACGTCGGCACGCGAAGAGTCGATTCGGCAGGGCCGTCCCGCCGGTCCCGCGCCCGACATCGCCAACATTGCGATCCTCAACTCGAGCTTCTGGTTCGGCTGGGTCGTGCTGGCCCTGCCGCTGGTGTTTCTCACCAACCGGTGGCGCATCGACCAGCGTCCGCGCGTTGCGGTGCCGATCCACATCGGCGCGATTCTGCCGGCCGTGTTCGGGCACATCGCGCTGCAGACGACGTTGCAGCTTTACACCGCGTACCGATTCCTCACCGTCAACAAGCCGGACGCGCTGGCCACCTGGAAGTGGACCGAACAGTGGCCGATGTACTTCCGGCGCGCCGCGACGCAGCTGTTCGACTGGGAGTTGATCACCGGCGCGGGCATCGTCGCGATTACGCACGCGTACCTCTATTACCGTCAGTCCCAGCAACGGGCGCTCGAAACCGCACACTTGCAGACGAAACTGGTCGAAGCGCAGCTCCAGGCATTACAGAGTCAGCTCCATCCGCACTTTCTCTTCAACACCCTGCACGCGATCTCGGCGTTGATGCACCGGGATGTCAACGCGGCGGACCGGATGCTCGTCCAATTGAGCGATCTGCTGCGGATGACGCTCAACACGGTGGCGCGGCCCGAAGTGCAGCTCCACGAAGAGATGGATTTTCTGGCCAAGTACCTGCAGATCGAACAAGTGAGGCTGGGCGAGCGTCTTACCGTTGAGTTCGATGTGGATGTCGATGTGCTCGATTGTGTCCTGCCGGCGCTGATTCTGCAGCCGCTGGTCGAAAACGCGATCAAGCATGGCATCGCGCCGCACACCAGGCCCGGACGTGTGTCCGTCGGCGCACACTGCGAAGGCGAGATGTTGATCATGACGGTGCACGACAGCGGTCCGGGACCGAACGAGCGGGCGATGGCGGCGCTCTCGACCGGCATCGGCGTCTCGAACACGCGCGCGCGCCTTGCGCATCAGTTCGGTCCGCACTACCGCTTCGAATTCCACCGCCAGCGCGACGGCTTCAGCGTGCTCGTCGCGATTCCGCGCAAACACGACCCGGCCGTGCCTGCCAGCGCTGCCCACGTGGCCTGAGGAACCACTCCAATGTCAGCCAGAACCATTCGGACACTCATCGTCGACGACGAACCCCTTGCCCGCGATCGGATGAAATCGCTGCTTGGTCCGGAAACGGACATCGAGGTGGTCGGCGAGGCGCGCGACGGCGTCGAAGCGGTCGATGCCATCCTCGCGCAATCGCCCGATCTCGTGTTTCTCGACGTGCACATGCCGAAGCTCGACGGCTTCGAGGTGATCCAGACGGTCGGCGCCGAGCGGATGCCGGCGGTGGTGTTCGTGACCGCGTACGACCAGCACGCGCTGCGGGCTTTCGAGGTCCAGGCGCTCGACTACCTGCTCAAGCCGTTCGACGGCGAGCGGTTCCAGGGCGCGCTGAAGCGGGTGCGCCGCCAGCTCGACAGCCAGGAGAACGGCGACATCGGCCGGCGGCTGCTCGCGCTCGTGCGCGATCTCAAGAGCGATCGGCCGGTGAAGAGCGACCGGCTCGTCGTGAAGTCAGGCGGCCGTCTGTTCTTCCTGCGGGCGGACGAAATCGACTGGATCGAAGCCGCGGGCAACTACGTGCGGCTGCACCTCGGCACCGAGGCTCACCTGCTTCGCGAAACGATGAACTCGATCGAGGCACGGTTGAACCCGGAGCTCTTCTTCCGCATCCACCGCTCGCACATCGTCAACATCGAGCGGATCAAGGAACTGCAGCCCTGGTTCAACGGCGAGTACGTGGTGATCCTGCGCAACGGCGCCCGGCTCACGCTGAGCCGAGGTTACCGGGAGAAGCTGCAGGAGAAGCTGGGGAAACCGCTGTAGAGGACATCGGGTGTCGTTTTCTCGTGAGTCTTGAGAAAACGACACCCGATGTCTTATGCCTACTTCGGGATCTTGAACATGGCGTCGTCCACCTTCACATTGAACTCGACCTTGTCGACTCTGATCTCGGTCTGGAGGACGCCGTTGTTCTTGACGCGGATGTGGAAGGGCACCTTGATACCTTCGACGTCGCGATAGTCCATCAGTTCCTGCTCGACCATCCCCATCGGACTTTCACTGACGAGCTTCGCGTCGAGATAGGTGGTGGTGTCGATGTAGATGTGCTGGGCGGCGCCGGTCTTCGACGTCAGCTTCAGGTGGAACACCTTCGCCGTATTCAGCGCCTCGGTGCCGATGAGCTCCAGGCGACCGCCCTTCTCTTTGTAGTTGATGAGCGGGCTGCCGTCGAACTCCGATTGTTCGCGAATCATGTCCGACTGCGGTCCCGTCACGACAACCGGATCGGTCTTGCCGAGCATCGGGTTGACCATCCACGGCGCCGTGCCGTCGAAGACCATGACGATGGTCTGGCCCTGAATCAGAATCTCCTGGCGCATGAGGTTCGGCCGCTTGCCGATCATCGTCAGCGTCGCGTCCATGCCCTGCACGTTCACGCGGCTGGTCTGCTTGACCGTCTGCATCGCGCGCATCTTCGTGAGGCCGCCCTTGGCCTGCAGATTCTTTTCGACAATCTCCTCGACGGTCTGGGCCGACGCCACGTGACCGCCGACGAGGAGCATCACCGCCGCCGCACCGATTGACACCATCCGCCGAGTCATTTCAGCCTCCAACAGGAATCCCACTATTCCCAGCTTGCGTACTTTCGGCGCGGCCGGCGGGTCCCTACAGGGACCCGCCGGAAGGCAGAAGGCAAAACTCAGAACTCAAAACTGAAAACACCGGAAAACCCTTTGAATTCTGCCTTGGGTGTTACGTTTTTCGTTCTGACTTCTAAGACCGCGTTGCAGAATTACCGGCGGTCGGGGGGGGCCGGCTTCAGCCGGCCCCGCTCTAAGTTTTGCCTTTTGCCTTGTCTCTCGTCAGAACGTAATCCCTCCCCCGAAGTTGACCCGCGTATCCGCGCCGAGGCCGTGCGCGACGGAGAGACCCATCCGGAACGCGGTCAGCGTGAGCCACACGCCCGCGCCGATCCCGGTCTTGAACGTCTGGTCCTTGAACTTTTCGCCCTTCGCGTAGGCCTTGCCGCTGTCGGCGAACACGCTCACGCCGAGCTTGCCGACGCTGAGCGGCGAGGACAGGGGCATCCGCAGCTCGATCGATCCGGTCACCATCGTGTCGCCGACGTACGATCCGGCGGCGAAGCCGCGCAGGCTCGACCAGCCGCCAAGGAGCGACTTCAGGTACGGCGGCACCGGCTCGCTCGCGTCCTCGCGCACCGCGCGCAGGACGACGACGTTCTGGCCGAAGAGGCCGACGTAGCCGCGCCCGTCCAGGCGCGTCCGGTTGATGGCCTGGCTGCCTTCGAAGAAGACGCGCTCGATCGACGCGGCGCCGTAGACCGCGTTGCGCGGCAGCACGGGATCGAGACGCGTGTCGAAGATCACTTCGGCCGCGGCGGTGCGCAGGTCGTCGTCGAGCTCGCCGAAGGAGACGTGCTGCCACCCGAGAGTCCCGGCGAGCCGGAGATCGCTGAACGCGCGCTCGGCGCGGCCCCAGAATCGCTCCCGGGTGTCTTCTTCCTCGAACGCCGGATTCTTCCGCTCCTGAATCGCCGCGCCGAACTCCACGCGGCTGAACGGCCCGCGCATGAACACGCGGTCCAGCTCGACGCCGGCGCGCTTCAGCCCGCCCCAGGAAAGGGGCGCCGACAGGCGGCTCCGCTCGCCCACGAGCCCCGGGTACGCCACGCGCACGCCGTAGGTCAACCCGTAGCCGTCCTCCGCGTCCAGGATCGGCATGTACATCAGGCTTCGGTACCAACTGCGCTTGACGACGCGCACCTCACCACCGGGCACGTCGGGCAGATCGATCCGGACCGCGCCCTCGTTCACGATGATGACGACGGAGATTTTCGACGGGTCCTCAATCGACGCAAAGCGCTTGAGTACCTGGATGGTTTCGAACTTGTTCGCGGCCTTGAGCCGCCTCGTGGTGTCGGCAATGGTCGTTGGCCCGAACGGCGCGCCGATGGTCACTCCGGCAATCTTCAGGACTTCCTCGTCCGACGAGACGTGGTTGCCGTGGACGCGGACCTCGGCGATGACTTCTGGCGATTGCGGCGCTTGCAGGCACTCGGCACTCGGCACTCGGCACTCGGTTCGGACTGCCGGCAGCGACCTGTTGGCACTGCTCGAAACGAGTGCCGAGTGCCCAGTGCCGAGTGCCTGGCCGAGCACTATGAGCAGCGCGAGGCTCACTGCCCGCCGCCTTTGATCCGCCCGCTCGTCTTGGCCTCGCGGTAGTCCTTGTAGTCGATGTGGTAGCGCACGCTGAACGATCCGATCGCGACCATCGCGCCGAAGTACATCTCGACGTCTTTCGGCAGCCAGACATCCTTGAACGGCTGGCTCATCGTCATCGAGGCCTTGAGATCGTTGATGCGCACGAGCCAGGCGGCCGGCAGGAAGTCGAAGTTCACGTTGTCGAAGGTGTACTTCACGATCTGATGCGATTTGGGTTCGACCCAGATCGTCACCATCGACACTTTGTTCATCATCCGTTCCATCGTGGCTTCCATGTCCTCGCCGCGATTCGGCTTCTTCTGTTCGTTGCGCTTCTTCTGCTGATCCTGCTCGTGCGTGAACAGGCGCGCCGGGTAGTACTCGATGCGCAGCGTCTCTGCGTCGAGGACCTTCTCGCGGCCGACCAGCGCGTACTTGCCTTCCTCGAACTTGAATCGCAGGAAGTACGCGGAGTCGATGAACAACGGCTGGCGGGTCTGCGTGATGAAGGCTTCGACGTCCTTCGGTGAGTCGAGCACGGCCCGCTCGCCCGGAGCCCCGGGCTCGCCGCGGGCGGGAGGCTCGGCGCCTTCTGGCGCGTTCTTGATGCGCTCGACGCGCTGCTTGTCGCGCTCCTTCATCCGGCGGAGGAAGGATTCTTCGTATTTGCGCCGGTCGTCTTCGGGCACGGTCACGCCATTCGCTTTGACGGGGCTGCGCACGAAAAAGCCGTCCTGGATGAACCAGCTGTACTCGCGCTTCTCGCCCCAGACCGGGAGGTTCGACGGACCGCGGACCTCGATCCGCTCCTCCTCGTCGAGGATGTACTGCTGCAGCTTTTTCCAGTTCTCGTCGCGCCGCGCGAGCACTTTCTGCATGAACCCGTCCAGATCGCTCTGGGCGAGAGGGGCCGCGATCGGAGCGGGCGGGGGCGGCGCCGCCGACAGGCCGGCCGCGAGCCAGGCCGCCGCCAGGGCGGTCGCAAGACGGGTTGACACGATCGGACCCTCCGGGGCAGGCGTGGGGACCGTATCTATGTGACGGGCAGCCGGCCGGGTTAGTTGCATAAAGTATTGTCCACCTGGATGCACGACCTGCCGCTGCTCGTAAACATCACACTGGCTCTTGGTTACGCCCTTGCCGGGGGCCTGCTGGCACGCCGGCTCGGCCTGCCAACCATTGTGGGCTATCTGGTTGCGGGCGTCGCGCTCGGCCCCTTTACACCCGGCTTCCGCGGGGACCAGCAGGCCATCGGGCAGATGGCGGAGTTCGGCGTCATTCTGCTCATGTTCGGCGTCGGGCTCCACTTCAACCTCAGCGACCTGTGGCAGGTACGCCGCGTGGCCATTCCCGGCGCCGCGATCCAGCTCACGATCGTCGCGGCGATTGGCTACGGCGTCGCGCGCTGGTGGGGCATGCCGCCGGCCGGCGCCGCTATTCTCGGCATCGCGCTGGCGGTCGCGAGCACGGTCGTGCAGTTGCGCGCGCTGATGGACCACGGCTGGCTCGACAGTCCCGCGGGCAAGGTTGCGGTCGGCTGGCTTGTGGTGGAAGACCTGCTGGTGGTCGCCATCCTCGTGTTGCTGCCCGTGCTGGCCGGACCATCGACCTCGGGGCCCTGGGCCACGGCCGGCAGGGCGATCGGCCTGGCCGTCCTGTTCGTCGCGCTGATGATGGTCGCCGGCGCGCGCGTGGTGCCCTGGATTCTCGGCCGCGTTGTCCACACCAGGTCGCGCGAACTGTTCGTCCTCGTGGCGCTGACGGTCGCGGTCGGCACCGCCCTCGCGTCCTCGCACTTCTTTGGTGTGTCGCTCGCGCTCGGCGCGTTCGTCGCCGGCATCGTCGTGAGCGAGTCCCCGTTCAGCCATCAAATCGGTGCGGACCTGCTGCCTTTCCGCGAGGCCTTTGCGGTGATCTTCTTCGTGTCCGTCGGGATGCTCGTGAATCCCATGTACGTGGCGGAGCACTGGATGCAGCTCGTCACGGCCAGCGTCATCATCGTGGTTGCCAAAGGCCTGGTCTCTGGCGTGCTCGCGTGGATCCTCGGCTGCTCCGGCCGCACCACGCTCGTCCTGGCGGCGGGCCGCGGCCAGATCGGCGAGTTCTCGTTCATCCTGGGCCAGAGCGGCGTCGCGCTTGGCGCCTTGACGGATTCTCAGTACTCGCTGATTCTTGCCGGCGCGATCGTCTCGATCACGGTGAACCCGCTGATAATGCGCGCCGTGGAGCCTGCCGAGCGATGGCTGCGCAAGCGGCGGGCGCTCTGGCAACTGCTCGATCGGGGTCCTGTGGAAACTGACGCCGAGACGGCACACGCGCACCAGGATCACGTGGTCATCGTCGGCTGCGGGCGGGTGGGACGCCATATTGCCGAAACGCTGAAGCGCCTCGACATTCCCCGCCTGGTGATCGAGTCCGATCCGATACGCGTGGAAAAGCTGCGCGAGCTGGGCGTGCCCGTACTCTACGGCGAGGCGGACAACTCCGAAATTCTTGCGCACGCGTCACTGTCGACCGCTCGCGCACTCGTCATTACACTGCCCGACGATGCGGCCGCGCTGGCGGTGGTGGCGACGGCGCGCAAGCAGGCGCAAGGCATCGACATCATCGCGCGCGCGTCCACGTGGGACGGCGGGAAACAGCTTCGCGAGTACGGGGTCGAGGTGGTGCGGCCCGAGCTCGAAGGCGGCATCGAAATCGTCCGGCGCACTCTGCTGGAGCTGAAGCTGCCGGTTCGCGAGATCTACCGTTACGCCGACCTCATCCGTCACGAAGGCATTGACGAGTCCGAGCGCCCGAGCGCCGAACAGGCGCGCGTGCTGCAGGACATCGTCTCGGCCACGCGCGATCTGGAAATCGGCTGGATTGAAGTGGGCCCGACAAGCGGTCTGGCCGGCCAGCGGTTGGCAGATGCCGGCCTGCGCGAGGACGCGGGCATCTCGGTCGTTGGCATCGCGCGCCCAGCGGGTCTGGTCTCCAATCCGGGCCCCGACACCGTGTTCGAGGTGGGTGACAAGGTGGCGGTCATTGGCACGGCGTCCCAAGTGGCCGCCGCGGAAACCAGGTTCGGCCGGTGACCCTGCCTGCGCTCACGCCATGGCCCGCCCGGTCGGCTGTCGCCGACGCCAATCAGTACCGCTTCTCGCCCGCGGCGATCGCAGTCTTCACGAAGTTCTGCGCCGGCGGACGCGGGCACGTCGTGAACGGGTTGTACGCGCACGGCGGGTTGTAGGCGCGGTTGAAATCGAGCGCCACCGTCCCGTCGGCCGCCGGCGCCTCGGCGTACAGGAACCGGATCGGGTAGGTCTCCTTCCCCGCCGAGGCGTCTGAAAAAATGAACCAGAGCCGCTGGCCTGAACGCACGGCCTGCAGACGAACGGGCACGCCCTTGACCTGCACGGTCACCTCACCTGGACTGACATACCGCTCGATATCGCCCAGGACGTTCTGCACGAGGATCGGCTTCGGCGCGTCGTAGGCGGTGAACTTGCCGGCGAGGCGCCACTCGGCGCGAATCGGATACCAGCGCAAGCCGTGGAATTCCTTTTTCAGCGTGCTCTCCGGATCGCGGACGCGGATCGCGAGCCGGTCGCCGCTCGAGTGAAGGAAGAACGTGATGCGCCCCGCCCTCACGCGGCTGGCCGGCGTCAGTTCGGTGCGGCCGTTGACGACGGCGTCGTTGATCGACACATCCGCGCCCGCTTCCGGCTCGAACCAGGTCTTGCCATCCTCCCGCGTGACAATCCCGAGCCGCGGCGGTACGCTGCCGGCCGGCAGCGGCACGTCACTCGCGGGATCGGATCCGATGACGTTCGCCCCGGTCTTGAGGAAAAAGAGTCCCGCCACCGTGAGCCAGCCGGTCGGCGACTGCAGATCTTTCTCGCGCGTCTCGCGCCAGGTGGCGGTCGCCCTCGTGTCGTAGACGGGGTCCGGGGCCGGACCGGCGGCCAGCGGAAGCGCGAGCGTCGCGAGAAGAGCCGCGGCGGCAGTGACAGCGAACAGACGGGCACGCATGACATCCTCCTTCCCGCCGCAACGCGGCAAAAGGAGGCCAGCGGCCTACACGTCGGGCGGGATCAGTTCAGCGACAGATTTGAAAGGATGAACACTCCGGACGCGGCCACACGCCGTCGCCGGAGTTACGTACAGGTGCAGCGACAGACCGGAAGGGAAACCGGAAGGAAACGCCGGACGCGAGCCAGGACGCTCGGGGTCACCCCACGACCATAGCGCAAGCGAAGGGCTCACCGCAAGGTAGGACCTCAAGGATCAAGTTCGGAGGGGCCGGCTTCAGCCGGCCCACTGAGGGCGGGCTAAAGCCCGCCCCTCCTCCTGCATTTCGCAACGCGCTCTTAGAGTAGCAACGCCTCAACGCGATGGGCGTGCACCATGTCCTCGCGCCCGGACCATTTGAAGATCGTGAACCGCCCGTCTTGTGACGCGACGAGCGCGATGGCGTCGCGCTGATCCTGAACGAACTGCGCGGCCGAGAGATGGCGCGTGCCGCCCAGCTGCGACGGCGTCATGACCGTCCGCTCCGCGCCCTCGATGGGTTCCGTCACGACGACGCGCTCGACGGGCGGCGATCCGCGCCGGCGCGTGATCTTCGCGCCGAACGCGAACAGCTCAAAGCGATCGGTCAGGATCGTCGCACCGTCCACCGCCGTGAGTCCCGCGATCGCGTCCACGGCGCGGCGCAGATCTTCCTGCCATTCGTGCGACGCGCTCTCGGTGCGTTCGCGTTCCACGATCTCGGCCAGGTCGGTGTAGGGCGGGCTCACCGAATAGAGCATCGGCTCGACGATCGATTCGCGCCACGTGCGGCTCTCGGCGGGGACGACGAGCAGCGTGCCGCCGCGATGGTGCGAACGCATCGACGCGGCCAATTGCACCAGCACGACCTCCGATCCGGCATGGCCGCGCGGCGCCTCGACGCCGAGCAGCGACTTGAGCGGTCCCGGACACTCCGGCGTGGCCGAAAACCCCTCGTCCACGATCTTGATCTGATCCCCCTCGAGCACCGCGACGTTCACGAATTTGCCGAACGCCTCGCTCCGGTGCTTGATGACGATCAGCCCCGACGCGATGACTTCGACGACGAAACAGAGCGCGGGAATGCTCCGCGTCGTGCCCCAGACCGCAAGCTCCCCCGACTCGCGCCAGACGCCGAGGTGAATCCCGGGACGTTCGACGGCCGGCGCGAGCCGCGCCAGCGCCGCCGGGCGCAGCGGCAGTCGATCGGTGAAAAGGATCGGTTGACCCGCCTCGGCCGCCGAGACGAAGGCCAGCGAGATCCTGGGAGTCTGTCCCTCCTCGCGGCGCAGACTCGCCCAGAACGCCGCGTCGATCATCGCTTCGATGGTGTCCGGATCCGGCTCGGCCGCGAGCGGGGCGCGCCCGGCCTCTCTGGCGATCGCCAGGTGACGCGCGAAGTGGGCATGAACGCGCTCGGCAACGGCGCGGGCGGCAGGATAGGCAGGCACCGACATTGAATTCAGGGATTCAGGGATTCGAGATTCAAGATTCAAGGTTCGGGGTTCGGGGTTCAGGGTTCACGGTTCAGGGTTCAAGGTTCAAGGTTCAAGGTTCATCCCAGCTTACGGTAGAGTTGCCTGAATCTTGAATTCCTGGGGAGCATGACCATGACTTCGCGCATGTTTCGCATCTCGCGCCGCGCCCTGCCGGTGGCTGGACTCCTGACCGTGCTGACCGCGACCGGCTGGCCTGCGGTCGCCCGCCAGGGCGGCCAGACGCCGCCGCCGGCCGGACAAGCCGCGCCGCCTGCCGGCCAGCAGACGCCGCCACCCGCCGGACAGCAGGGACAAGGCGCGCCCGCCGGCCGAGGCCGCGGGCCGGCGCCGTTCGAGGAGGCGCGGGCGCGGCAGCTGTACGTCAGCAACAAGTTCGAAGACCACTCGCGTCCCAACTTCCAGGCGCAGGTCGAGGCCAAGGCGAAGGAAGACGCGCGCTATCCGGCCGCCTGCAAAGGCCTCATGGAGTGCACGAAGGTCACCTATCGCAGCAGCGTCGGCGACATGGACATCCCGGCGTATCTGTTTCAGCCGCTCGAGAAGCGGGGCGCACAAGGCCATGCGGCCCTGGTGTGGGTCCACGGCGGCGTGCACGGTAACTGGGCCATCTCGATGTTCCCGTTCGTGAAAGAGGCGATCGCGCGCGGCTACGTCGTCATCGCACCGGAGTACCGCGGCAGCACCGGCTACGGCGAGGCGCACTACCTGGCGATTGACTACGGCGGCAAGGAGGTGGACGACGTGATGAGCGCGGTGAACTACCTCAAGACGCTGTCCCACGTGGACGCCGATCGGATCGGGATGATGGGCTGGAGCCACGGCGGCTACATCACGCTGCTCTCGCTGTTCCGCGATCAGCACCCGTTCAGGGCCGGCGCCGCGATTGTGCCGGTGACGAACCTCGTCTTCCGCTTGTCATACAAGGGACCGGGCTATCAACGCGACTTCTCGACGCAGCAGGAAATCCTCGGACTGCCGTTCGAGAAGCGCGCGGAGTACATCAAGCGTTCGCCGCTGTATCACGTCGACAAGCTGCAGGTGCCGCTGCTGGTGCACGTCGCGACCAACGACACCGACGTGGACTACGTGGAAGATCAGCAGATCGTCGACGCGCTGCGATCGCGCAAGCCGGACCTGGCAGAAACGAAGACCTACATCGATCCCGACGTCGGCCCGGCGAGCGGCGGCCATACGTTCAGCCGCCGGACGAATCCCGACACGCTGCAGCGCGAGGATTCGCCGGCGCAGATCGACTCGTGGAACCGCACCTGGCTGTTTTTCGAATGGAACCTACGGCCATACGAAGACCGATCCAAGCCGGTAACGTACCGGCAGTTCGGACGCGGCGGCGGGCCGGGAGGCGGCGGCTCGTAGACGCGGCGCCGATTTGATCAGCGAGTCGCCGGCCAAGGCGACGGCGTCCTGCAGGGCTTCGTCGAGCTGCGCCTCGCGAGAGTTCGAGGCGCCGCTCGAAAATCCGAATCCGCCGGGGCGGCTCGCGATCGCCCCGAGCGCGCCGAGCGAAATCGATCGGCGCGTCCCCGCGCCCTCGGCCGTGGCCGTCGCCACCACCTCACCGCTCCGCACGTCCACGACGCGGACCGTGAGACCGATGACCGATTCAGACTGGCTGCCGCGGTGACCGAAGAGGATCGGCGCGACGAGACCGCCCCCGCCGAGGCCGTGCTGCTTCTTCTCAGTCGAGAACCGGGTCACCGATCCGAGCACGAGGTACTCGATCCCGGCACGATCGGCCCGTGCACGCAGCACGCCGGGCGGAAGCCGCGGCCGATCCTCTCCGGGCTCGACGAGCCAACCGGTTTCCATCACGCGGAAGAGCCCGGACCCGACCAGCCGATCAGCCAGCAGCTCCGCGAGCGTGATGCCCAGGGACGGCGGCGGCATCCACGCGGTGCGATCCGTATCGAACTCGGCGACGGCGAGCGTCGGCCGTCCGGCCGCCGGCGGTGCGGACTCCGGGCGTTGCGCGGCAACCGGGCGCGCCGGCGCCATGACCAGCATCCCGCCGAGCAGCAGCCAGCCACAGGTGCGCGACATGACGACCCTCCTCATGTCGCAAGCGTACGAGCCGTGCGGCCGCGGTGTCGTGAGCCGCCGCTGAGGAATCCCTGAAGGTTCGCTGGACCTACTTGTCGAGCACGAACGTCACCTTCATGTTGACCCGGTATTCGACGATTTTCCCCTTTTCCACGAGCACCTTCTGCTCCTGGACCCACGCCCCCTTGATGTTCCGGAGCGTCTTGTCGGCTCTCGAAATTCCCTTTTCGAGGGCGTCGTCGAAACTCTTCTTCGATGCGCTGGTGATCTCGGTGACGCGGGCGACGGACATGGGGGCCTCCTGAAGCGAGCCGCGAAACCGACAGGGAGGGTGGCGTCGGCGGCGTGATGAAACGACTGTCTTTGAAGCGTAACACCGAATGACGATGCCGGTTCATTCACACCTTGGGCAGATCGCTGCCACTTCGGCGCCCGTTCGCTCCGGGCTGGACGTGCGTCGTCTTCAGCGACTGCCTTCTTTCTTGGACGCCGTAGACGCGTCGTGCACGGCTTTCGCCACCTCCTCCACGTCGGTCGAGGTCGCGAGTTGCTGGGTGTCGGGATCGTCGACGACACCCGGCACGTTCAGATGTCTGGCGATCGCCGAAAGCGCCTGAAGCACCTTCGTCATTTCCTCCTCGGAGAGCAGGTTGATCTGCAGATCGAGGTGCGCCCGCTGCTCGGCCAGCCGCTCACTGTGTGTCTGGCTGACGAGGATGAAGCCGGACAGGAAAATCGCCTCGAGCGACACGAGGAACGTCAGAAACGTGAATGGATACGGATCGAAATGCGTCCGCCCCGACACGTTCATGCCGATCCAGACGCTGAACCAGATCACGTGCACGACCGGAAACCAGGCGCTTCCGGCGAACTTCGACACGACGTCGGCGAAGCGATCGAGCAGGCTGCGGCGGCGATGCGCTTCGTCTTCGATGCGCATGATCGCCTGGATGTTGCGTGCGACCGGGCCGCGGCCGCGCCGCGGATCCCGGGAAGGCGCAGGCGGATCGCTCACACCTTCTCCTCATGCCAAACGTTTGCCAAGATAGACCGACGCTCATGTTGCTGAGGGATCTTGTCGCCACGTCGGCAGCCGTGACGGAGACGTCCGGCCGGCTGCAGAAGATTGAGCGGCTGGCCGATCTGCTCGCCCGGGTGCCCGGGGAGGAGATCGAGACGGCCGTCGCCTTTCTCTCGGGCAGGGTCCGGCAGGGCCGCCTTGGCGTCGGGTACCGCGCGATTTCCACCGCGTCCGACGTGGCGCCCCACGACGACGCGGTGCTGGCGCTGCCCGAGCTGGACGCCACGTTTGCCGAATTGGCGGACCTGGGCGGCAAGGGATCGGCGGCCGAGCGGGGACAGGCGCTGCGCCGGCTGTTCTCACGGGCGACGGCCGGCGAGCAGGACTTTCTGCGGAGGCTCCTCTACGGGGAGCTGCGGCAGGGCGCACTCGAAGGCGTCCTGGTGGAAGCGGTGGCGCGCGCCGCTCGCGTCGGCGCCGGCCGCCTCCGGCGCGCGGCGATGCTCGCCGGCGACCTCGGCCCGGTCGCCCGCGCCGCGCTCACGTCGGGCGATTCCGCGCTGGACGCCTTCGTCGTCCGCCTCATGCGGCCGATTCAGCCGATGCTCGCCGAATCGGAGGAGAGCGTCGAGGCGGCGCTCGACCAGCTCGGCGACGCGACACTCGAGTACAAGCTCGACGGCGCGCGCATTCAGGTGCACAAGTCGAATGACGACGTCCGGATTTTTTCGCGGACCCTGCGCGACGTCACCGAGGCGGCGCCCGAGGTCGTCGAGATGGTGCGGGCGCTGCCCGCCCGCGAGCTGATCCTCGACGGCGAGGTCATCGCGCTGCGGCCGGACGGGCGGCCGCAGCCGTTCCAGGTCACGATGCGCCGCTTCGGACGGACGCGCGACGTGGCGCGGAGCCGGAGCGAGCTGCCGCTGACGCCGTTCTTCTTCGATTGTCTCTACGCCGACGGCACCATCCTGCTCGACGAGCCGCAGGAGCGGCGGGTGGCCGCGCTGCACGATCTGGCTGCGGCCGTCGCGGTGCCGCGCGTGGTGCGCCCCACGCGCGACGCGGCACTGGCCTTCGCCCGCGAGGCGATCGAGCGCGGCCATGAGGGCGTCATGGCGAAGTCACTGGCCGCTCCGTACGCGGCCGGCCGTCGCGGCGCGGCCTGGCTCAAGGTCAAGCAGGCGCGGACCCTCGACCTGGTCGTGCTCGCGGCCGAGTGGGGCCACGGCCGCCGTCGCGGCTGGCTGAGCAACCTCCACCTCGGGGCGCGCGATCCCGAACACCACGCGTTCGTCATGCTGGGCAAGACCTTCAAAGGCATGACCGACGAGATGCTCACCTGGCAGACCGAACACCTGCTGCGTCTCGAAATCGGGCGCGACGCCTACACCGTACACGTCCGGCCCGAGCTGGTGGTCGAGGTCGCGTTCAACGAGATTCAGGAGAGTCCGGTCTACCCGGGCGGGCTGGCGCTCCGGTTCGCCCGGGTCAAACGCTACCGCACCGACAAGACCGCCGCCGACGCGGATACGATCGACGCCGTTCGGGCGCTTGCGAATTGGTAGAATCACCGGGTCGCGCGCGGCTCTCACGCGCTCCAAGGAGAGGTTTCATGATGTCACGTCATTGGTATCGTCTCGCCGCCCTGACGGTCTGTGCGTCGCTGGCCGGCGTGACCTTGTATGCGCAAGCCACAGCCACGCAGCAGAAGCCCTTCGAACCCACGTCAGGGCAGGCGGGCAAGGACGTCGTGTGGGTGCCGACGCCGCAGCCGACGGTCGAGAGGATGCTCGACATGGCGAAGGTCACCCCGCAGGACTACCTGATGGATCTCGGGTCGGGCGACGGCCGCACCGTCATCACCGCCGCCAAGCGGGGCGCGACCGCAATGGGCGTCGAGTACAACCCGGACATGGTCGAGCTGTCCAAGCGCAACGCCGAGAAGGCGGGCGTGTCGGCGAAAGCGACGTTCGTCAAGGCCGACCTCTTCGAGACCGACTTCTCGAAGGCGACGGTCGTCACGCTGTTCCTCCTGCCCGACATCAACCTGCGGCTCCGCCCGAAGATCCTGAACATGCGGCCCGGCACCCGCATCGTCTCCAACACGTTCACGATGGACGACTGGGAAGCTGACGAGACCGGCAACGTGACCGAGAACTGCACCAGCTGGTGCACGGCGCTCCTGTGGATCGTCCCCGCCAAGGTCGAGGGCACGTGGAAGCTGCCTGAAGGCGACCTGAAGCTGACGCAAAAATTCCAGATGCTGTCGGGGTCGCTCGGATCGCAGCAGATTTCTGGCGGCCGCCTCCACGGCAACGACATCACCTTCACGGTCGGGTCGACGAAGTACACGGGCAAGGTCAACGGCACCAGCATGGAAGGCACCGGTGGACGCGGCGGCACGTGGAAGGCCACGAAGGGCTAGCAGCCGATGCTCCTCGCCTGGATCGCGCTTGTCCAGCTGGCCGTGGCGCAGTCGCCTCCGCAGGCGGCTGCGCCGCCGGCTGTCGATCGGGACGCGATCGTCGCCGTCGTCCAGAAGTTCTTTGACGCGATCGAGAAGCGCGACCCTGCGCTGGCGAAGCAGGCGATGCTGCCCGAGGGACAGGTTGTCGCGGTGAGCGACCAGAACGGCACGCCGGTGCCGCGGGCGCGGACGGCGCAGCAGTTTGCTGACGGTCTCGCGAGCGCGACCGGCGATTCGCTTGAACGGATGTGGAATCCGGATGTTCGCGTCCAGGGCGGCATCGGCACGCTCTGGACGCGCTACGATTTCCACCGCGGCGGCACGTTCAGCCACTGCGGCGTGGACGCGTTCAACCTCGTCAAGACCGCCGATGGCTGGCGGATTGCGTCCGTTATGTACACGATCGAACGCACCAACTGCCCGCCGAGCCCCCTCGGCCCGCCCAAGAAATAGATTCAGCGGGCGACCGTGGAGCCGCACCTGCCGCTGCCCCCGCTCGGGCTCTCGGAGGCCGAAGCCGCCGCCGAGTTCGCGCGGCTCCAGCGGAAGCTCGTCCCGCTCTGGCGGTCGATCCGATCCTTCAACCAGGATCCACAGACGATTGTCGTCGTCCCCTCGATCAGCGTAGACGCGTCGATCCGCGGCGTGCTGCAGCAGGCCTACGAGGAGCGCTACCTCTTTCTCCTGCTGCTCCTGCGGCAGCCGCGAGCGCGGCTCGTCTACGTCACGTCGCAGGCCATCCGTCCGGAGATCATCGACTACTACCTCGACCTGCTGCCCGGCGTCTTCGCCGGCCACGCGCGCAAGCGGTTGTTCCTGGTGTCACCGCTCGACGGATCGTCGCAGCCGCTCAGCCTGAAGCTGCTGACGCGTCCGCGGCTGCTCGCGCACATTCGCTCGCTCATCGTCGATCCGGAATGGGCCCATCTCGTGCCGTTCAACACGACCGAGCTCGAGCGCGATCTGGCGCTGCGTCTCGGGATCCCGATGTACGGCGCCGATCCGCGACTGCTCCACTTCGGCACCAAGAGCGGCGCGCGCCGAGTCTTCGCCGACGAAGGCGTGCCGCACCCGCTCGGCGCCGAGCATCTCCACACGCCGGACGACCTGACTCGCGCGATTGTCGATCTGCGCCGCCGGAAGCCGTCCATCACCGCCGTCGTCGCGAAGCTGAACGAGGGCGTCTCGGGCGAGGGCAACGCGCGGATTGATCTGGAACGTCTGCCGGCGGCCGGCGACAGCGGCGAGCACGACGCCGTGCTCGACCGCGTCCGCGCCATGCGGTTCGAGCTCGACGGAATGACGTTCGACGGTTACGCCGCCAAACTGGCGGAGCGCGGCGGCATCGTCGAAGAACGCCTCAGCGGGCGCGACTTCCGCAGCCCGAGCGCGCAGTTGCGCATCACGCCGCTCGGCGAGATCGAGCTCCTCTCGACGCACGATCAGATGCTGGGAGGACCGAGTGGCCAGGCCTATCTCGGCTGCCGCTTCCCGGCGAGCCACGACTACGCGACGGCAATCATGGAGGAGGCCGCGAAGGTCGGTCGACGGTTGATGCGGGAGGGTGTCCTCGGGCGCTTTGCGATCGACTTCGTGGCGGTGCGCGACGAGCACGGCGGGTGGAGCGTTCACGCGATCGAGATCAATCTGAGGAAAGGCGGCACGACCCACCCGTTTCTGACGTTGCAGTTCCTGACCGACGGCGCCTACGACGCGGCGAGCGGCGAGTTCCGGACGCCGCGCGGCGAGGCGAAGTGCTTCGTGGCCAGCGATCACGTGGAGTCGCCGGCCTATCGCGCCCTCACCCACGACGATCTCTTCGATCTCGTGGCCAGGCGCGGGCTGCACTTCGATCACGCACGACAGACCGGCGTCGTCTGGCACATGATGAATGCGATCGCCGAGCGCGGGCTCGTCGGTCTCACCGCCGTCGGCAACACGCCTGCCGAGGCGGACGCGCTCTACACGCGGACCGTCGAGGCCCTCGACGACGAAGCACGACACGCGCTGAACGAGTAGACACCCGGCCCGAGCGCGTAGCGCGAGAAAAGCCGGCCCTGCGGCGTAGCGGTGGGGCCCACGCCGCAAACCCGGCCCGAGCGCGTCGCGCGAGGAAAGCCGGCCTGAGGCGTGGGGGTGGGCCGCCTTCGCGCCGGCCGCGCTTCGGCGAGCTTCGCCGAAGCCTTGGCGGAGGCGAGGCCCCACGCTTCACACCCGGCCCGAGCGCGTAGCGCGAGGAAAGCCGGCCTGAGGCGTGGGGGTGGGGCCCCACGCCATTGAGAAAGAGTAGGAGGCCATGCCCGGTCGACTGGCGCGCGCGATCGAGCATACGTGGCAGGACGTCGGGTACGCCGTGCGCCAGCTGCGGCGGGCGCCGGGGTTCGTCGCCGCCGCGTCGCTCACGCTCGCTTTGGGGATCGGCGCCAATACGGCGGTGTTCAGCGTCTTCAACGGATTCCTGCGGCCCCTTCCCGTCCCCGACGCCGGGAGCATCGTCGTGCTGGCCGCCGTCCTCCCCGGCGACGAGACGGGGCTGCGGTATCGCTTCTCGTACGCCGCCGTTCAGGACTACCGCCAGGGCGCCACCGCGTTCGCAGATATCTTCGCGTTCGACCTCCGCATCAACGGGCTCGGCGTGGGGAACACGACGACCCAGTTCGTCACGCAGGCGGTGACCGGCAATTTTTTCTCCGGGCTCCGCCTGACGCCGGTCGCCGGCCGGTTCTTTGAACCGGGCGAGGGCGAACACGCCAACGCGGAAGCGCTGATTGTGCTCGGGCACTCCTACTGGATGCGCCGGTTCGGCGGGGACCCGGCAGTCGTGGGCCTGCCGGTCCGGCTGGACGGGATGGCCGGACGCGTGATCGGCGTCGCGCCTGAAGGCTTCCGCGGGCTGTTCGAGGGCGCCGACATGGACGGGTACATCCCGCTCGGCGCGAGCCGGTACCCATCCAATCGATCGGGCACGTTCTTCACCGATCGATCGTTCCGCCAGCTCACGATGGTGGCGCGGCTCAAACCGAACGTCACGCTCGAGGCCGCGCGGGCCTCGGCGTCGGCGGTCGCCGCCGACCTCGCCGACCGGTATCCCGCGACCGAACGCGGCACGACGGTGCGGGTGTTGCCCGAGCACCTGGCCCGGCCGGTGCCGCTGCCGTCTCTCACGCAGCTCATGCCGCTGATCCGGTGGCTGCTCTCGGCGCTCGCCTCGCTCGTGCTCCTCATCGCGTGCCTCAACGTCGCCAACCTGCTGCTGGTCCGCGCGACGGTGCGCGAGCGCGAGATGGCCGTGCGGTCGGCGCTCGGCGCCGGGCGACGGAGGCTCGTGCGGCTGCTGCTCGTGGAGAGCGTGCTGCTGGCGCTCGTGGGCGCGGCGCTCGGCCTCGGCCTCGGCAAGGCGATCAGCGTCGCGTTTCTGAACTCGATCCACATCGGCACCGACGTGCCGCTCCGGCTCGACTTCGACTTCGACTGGCGCGTCTTCGGATTTGCTTTCGCAGTGGCGATCGGCACGGGACTGGCGATCGGCGTCTGGCCGGCGCTCCGGGCGTCGCGCGTGGCGGTCGGCGGCCTTCTCCACGACGGCGGCCGAAGCGGGTCGGCCGGCGCCGGACGCCAGCGCGTCCGCAGCCTGCTCGTGATCTCCCAGATCGCAGGATCCCTGACACTGCTGGTCGTGGCCGGACTGCTCGTCAGAAGTCTCCAGCAGGCGCAGCGGATCGATCTCGGGTTCGATCCCGATCAGGTGCTGACCGTCCGGCTCGATCCGCTGCAGATCGGCTACGACGAATCGCGCGCGTGGACTTTCTACGACGATCTCCATCGGCGCCTGCGCGCGCTGCCGGGGGTCGAGTCGGTCAGCTCGTCGTTCAACATTCCGCTCAGTTACATCTTCGGCGCGTATGTCGTCCGCGCCGAGGGCGAGCCGGCCGTCAACGAACCGCGTTCCGCGATCGGCGACAACAGCGTGACACCGGACTATTTCAGGACGCTGCGGATTCCCATCGTCCGCGGCCGATCGTTCACGGACGCCGACCTCGGGGATTCGACGCGCGTCGTGATCGTCAACGACACATTCGCAGCGCGGTTCTGGCCGAATCAGGATCCGATCGGGAAGCGCATCGAGGTGCCGGACATCCCCGGCCCGCTGTGGCAGGTAATCGGCGTGGCGCGCGACAGCAAGTACCTGGCCGTGTTCGAGAGCCCGCTGCCGCACTTCTATTTCACGCAGGCGCAGCACATGTCGTTTCTGCGAACGGTCATCGTCCGATCGTCATTGCCGCTCGAGGAACTGTCGGGGCGCGTTCAGCGCGAGATCCAGGCGCTCGATCCCGATCTTCCGGTCGCCGACCTGCGCCCGTTCCGCGACGTGCTCGGCGGCAACATCGGCTTCGTGCTGTTCCGGATCGGCGCAATGCAGGGCTCGGCGATGAGCGTGCTGGGGCTGATCCTGGCGGTGATCGGGGTGTACGGCGTCGTCTCGTACCGGACCGCTCAGCGTTCGCGCGAGATCGGCATCCGCATGGCGCTCGGCGCGGTGCCGGCAGACATCCGCCGCCTCGTGCTGAGCCAGGGCGCGGGACTCGTGCTCGCGGGCGTGGCGGCCGGCCTGGTCGCCGCCCTCGCGTTGACGCGGCTCCTCGCTCGGGTCGTCCTCTTCGTCAGCCTCGCCGATCCGCTGACCTTCGCGGCGGTCACCATCCTGCTCGGCGGCAGCGCCCTCGTCGCGTGCTGGCTGCCGGCACGACGCGCGATGCGCGTCGCGCCAGTCGACGCGCTCCGGCACGACTCATGAATTCACGACTTGTGATTCAGAGATTCAGCGAGTCAGCTTCCCTTGTAGACAATTCTCCAGATCCGGCCGCCGACATCGTCTGAGACGTACAGCGCGCCGTCGGGGCCTACCGCCACGCCGACGGGGCGGTGTTCTGCCTTCGCAGGATCGGCGGGCAGCTCCTTGCCGGCGAAGCCGGTGGCGAATTCGTCGAAGCTGCCGGCCGGGACGCCGCTGGTGAACGGAACGAACGCGACCAGGAATCCCGACTGAAGCGGCTTGCGGTTCCAGGACCCGTGAAACGCGACGAATACGCCGTCGCGGTACCTCGCAGGGAACGTCGTGCCCGTGTAGAACGTGAGCCCGTCGGGAGCCCAGTGTGCCGGGAACGTGAGCAGCGGCATCTTCCTGCCCACGCACGGCCCCGTCGCTTTGCCGCCGTCACCGTCGTACTCCGGCGCGAGCACGTATTTCTTCTGATTGGTGTCGAAATAGCACTTCGGCCAGCCGAAGTCCTCGCCTTCGTTGACCTGGACGAACACCTCGGCCGGCAGTTCGTCGTTGCGGGCGTCGGAGTAGAGCTTGGGCCAGTTCTCACTCAGTTGATCGCGGCCGTGCACGGCGGCGTAGAGTGACGAGTCCAGCGTACTGACGGCGAGCGCCATGGTGTTGCGCAGGCCGGTCGCGAACGGCCCCGACAGCGCGAAGATTTGATCGCGCGTCGCCGCGTCGAACCGCCAGATGCCCGCGCGTGTCGCCAGCTCCGGACACGGCTCGCGCCCCGGGGATCCGGCCGTGCGGTTCTTTTCCTGACACGAGTTCGACGCCGAACCGGAATTGACGTACAGCCGCCCCGCCGGTGAAATCGCGAACGGGTGCATCGTGTGGTCGCCGTCCACCGGCAGGCCGCTCAGAATCACGTCCGGGGCGCCGTTGGGCACGAGCAGCTCGGGGCTGAGCTTGTAGCGCATGATGCGACCGGGCTCCTCGACCCACAGCGAGTCGCCGCGCACGAAGATTCCGGTGCCGCCGCCGGGCAGACCCGGCTGATACGCCGGCCCGAATCGCTGCATCGTCTCGGCATGTCCGTCCTGATCGGCGTCGCGAAGGACGACCACGAATCCGCCGGGGACGTTGGTCATCTTGTTGGATTTGTTGCTCGACGTGTTGACGTAGACGTCGCCGTTGGCGGCGACCGTCAGGTGCCGGGCGTGGCCGATGTTGTCGGCAAACACGGTCGCACAGAATCCCGCCGGCAGCGTGATGCCGCCGTTACCTTCGTCGCAGGCCGCGGCCCTGACGGTCGATTTGGCGACCGGCGAATCCTGCTTTGCGGCGGCGGACTTGTCCTGGTTCGCGCTGGAGCATCCCGAGGTGAACCAGCAAAGGGCGGCGACCATGCCGCACGCGCGACCCGATGTGAGCAACGAACGACCGTACATTGGCGAACTCCCTTCCGAGATGGACAGAAGGGTGCAGGGCGCGTGCCACCGCTCTCGCTTGACAACGTGTGCTACAGCGCGCGTCACATCGGCATGACGTGTAGATTTGACGCGGCGTCGGGAGAGGTCTACGCTGAAAGAGCACGCCTAAGACATCGCAAGATGTCGCGGGGGACCCACCGGCGCGATGAGCGCGCCACGGGGCGAACCGGAAGAACGCAGGAGCAACTGAAGCCTGCGCTCGCCGGCGAGGACTCCAACCTCGAGCCCGTCAGCTAACCCCGTCGGCGTATTGGGGGCCTGCCGTGTTGTCTCATCGCAAGGAAACGTCCGGCGAAATGCCGGAGGTGTTGATCCGTCTTGGACGCCGACGTCCGCTTTACGCCGTCGTCATGCTCATCGCTGTCGTGCTCGGCTGTGTCGCGGCGGTGTGGCTCATGGGCTCGTCGAATCCCTACACGCCCGCCGGGTACGTCGGGTATCTCACGAAAGGCGCGATTCTCGGCAAGTCTCGTTTCTACGGGGTGCAGCGTGGCCCGACGTCGACCGGCCGCGGCTGGCTCCTGCACGTGGTGAATGTCAGCGTCACACCGTACACCTATTCGGAGACGTTCGCCGGAGACGAAACGGTCCTCAGCCGCGACAACCTGAAGATTGCCTTCGGCGTCCACACCGTGTGGCGCGTAGACGACGCCCGGATTCCCTTGTTCCTCGATCGCTTCAGCACCACGGTGACCGGCCAGACCACCGAGCGCGACCCCGACGCGATCGTCAAAACGGCGTACGGCAACTTCATCCGCGAGCCGCTCCGGACGTTCGCTCGCGACGAAGTGCAACGGCGCAACGGCCTGGACGTGAAGGAAGCCCTGATTCCGATCGGCGAATCGGTCCTCGCGCGCATCCAGCGGTACGCCGCGGACAGTCCGTTTGTCATCTCGAGCGTCGTGGTGGGCAACGTGCAATATCCTGCGGAAGTGTCCGACGCCGTCTCGCGCAAGCTCGCGGCCACGCAGGAGCTCCAGCGCAAGGACACGGAGATCGAAATCGAGCGCAAGGAACGCACCAAGCGCGAAGTGCAGGCGCAAGGCATTGCCAACGCGATGCAGATCATCCGCGGGCAACTGAGCGCCATGTACATCCAGCACGAAGCGATCGAGGCGCAGAAACTGATGGTCGGCTCGCCCAATCACACCGTCGTCTACATCCCGTCCGGCCCGATGGGCGTGCCGGTCGTCGGCACATTCCCGACGACGACGCCGCAGGGACCGGCGGCGGGGGACAAAAGCTTCACCGTGAAGAAATGAAGAGATGAAGTTCTTGGGGGGAAAGACCGCTGGCCGTCCTCAGACTGAGCCCTTTACCCGCGGACAAGAATCGCGGCCAGAAGTCTCTCGCCAAGAAGTTCTTCACCTCTTAACATCTTCATGGTGAAGCTTTTCCTGGTCCTCCTTGTGCTGGCCGTGGCGCCGGTGTCGGCGCAGTGGCCCGAGTTCCGCGGCCCGGGCGGCCAGGGCCACGCGGCGGACACCGGGTTGCCGCTCGAGTGGAGTGAGACGCAGAACGTCGTGTGGAAGGTGCGCGTGCCCGGGACCGGCTGGTCGTCGCCCGTCGTTTCGGGCGGCCGCGTGTGGTTGACGACGGCGACGGGCACGCGCGACGTGTCGCTCCGCGCGCTCGCGTTCGACGTCGCGACCGGCCAGCCGGCCGTGGACACCGAGGTGTTCCGCGCGCGCGGTATCGATCCGATCAACCCGAAGAACAGCCACGCGTCGCCGTCGCCGGTCATCGACGACGAGCGGATCTACGTGCACTTCGGGGCGCAGGGTACCGCCGCTCTCACGCCGGCCGGCGAGCTGGCCTGGAAGGTGCGCTTTCCCTACCAGTCACAGCACGGCGCCGGCGGATCGCCCATTCTCTTTGAAGATCTGTTGATCTTCAGCTGCGACGGCAGCGACGAGGCGTTCGTCGTGGCGCTGGACAAGCGGACGGGAAAGGTACGCTGGCGGACCGCACGGCGATCGCCGGCCGACCAGGCGTACTCGACGCCGCTCATCGTTCGCGTCGGAGAGCGCGACGAAGTCGTGAGCGTCGGCGCGTACCGCGCCGGCGCCTACGACGCGAAATCGGGCCGCGAGATCTGGCGCGTGAGCTACGCCGACGGGTTCTCCAACGTGCCGCGCCCGGTCTTCGGCCACGGGCTCGTGTACATCGCCACCGGATTCCAGGAGCCGTCGCTCATCGCCGTTCGCGTGGATGGCACCGGCGACGTGACGCGCACCCACATCGCCTGGACGCTGCGGCGGGGTGCGCCGCTGACGCCCTCGCCGCTCCTCGTCGGCGACGAGCTCTATCTCGTCAGCGACGCTGGCATCGCCACGTGCGTCGATGCGAAGACGGGGACCGTGATCTGGCAGCAGCGCCTGGGCGGCACCTATTCCGCCTCGCCCGTCTTCGCCGACGGCCGGATCTACTTTCTCGCCGAGCAGGGCGTGACGACCGTCATCGCGCCGGGCCGCGAGTTCCGCCGCCTCGCGCAGTCCGCTCTCGACGGCGCCACGCTCGCCTCGATGGCCATTGCCGAGCGCTCGTTCTTCATCCGAACGGACACGCACCTGTACCGCATTGCGAATAAGTGACGTGTTAATGGGGCAATGAGGCAATGAGGCAATGAGGCAATGGGGCAATACAGGCTCTTGTCCTTCTGGCCGCGTCGCTGAATGACTAGGCACAGCAAGGCAAGTGTTTGTATTGCCTCATTGCCTCATTGCCTCATTGCCCCATTGCCTCATTAACGAAGCGCAGCTATACTCTTGTCGATTACCGAGGGAAGGCCGAGTGAGCAAACCGACCGATCTCGTCCAGGGCACGCTGGACCTGTTGATCCTGAAAATCGTTGCGCTCGAGCCCATGCACGGGTGGGCGATCAGCCAGCGCCTGAAGCAGATGTCGAACGACGTCCTCCAGGTCGGGCAAGGCTCGCTCTATCCGGCCCTCCACAAGCTCGAGCAGCAAGGGTGGATCGAGGCCGAGTGGGGCGAAAGCGACAACAACCGGCGGGCGAAGTACTACCGCGTCACTCGTGAGGGGCGCCGCGCCCTGCAGCAGGAAGCGGCGCAGTGGGAGCGGCTCTCGGCAGCGATCACGCAGATCGTCCGGCTGGCGTAACGGGAAGGCAGCACCATGCGAATGTGGCGGACTCTTCGTCTTCGGGTGAAGTCGCTCGTCTGGCGCCGTCGGGTGGACCAGGACCTGGGTGCGGAACTGCGCGAGCACCTCGACCGCCAGATCGAAGCGAATCTCGCCGCCGGCATGACGCCACAGGAGGCTCGTCACGCTGCGCTTCGTGAATTCGGGAACGTCGTCCTCGTCGAGGAACAGTGTCGCGATGCACGCGGCCTCGGTCTCGTCGAAGATCTGATTCGCGATCTGCGTTTCGGTCTGCGGTCGAGCCTGCGCACGCCGGCGTTCACCGCGGTGGCCGTCCTCTCGTTGGCGCTGGGGATCGGTGCGAACACGGCGATCTTCAGCCTGGTCAATGCCCTCATGCTGCGCAGCCTGGCGGTCGCAGACCCGCACGCGCTCGTCGAGGTCGGCCGCATCACGCAGTACGGCCGCGGCAATTTCTCGTATCCCCTCTACGAACGTCTCCGCGACGAGCAGCGCTCGCTCGCTTCCCTGATCACGCAGTCGAACACGACGGTTCAGGCGGACGCTGCCGGCCCGGCGGATATCGATCCGCCGATCGCCCGCTTCGTCTCAGGTAACTACTTTCAGGCGTTGGGCCTGGCGCCGGCGCTGGGCCGACTGCTCCTCCCCGAAGACGACCGGCTGGACGCGGCCGCCCCGCCGCCGGCCGTCATCAGCCACGCCTGGTGGCAGCGCGCGTTCGGGGCGCGTCCGGATGCCGTCGGCGCGACGATCACAATCAATCGCGTCCCGTTCGTCATCGTTGGCGTCGCGCCGCGCGGCTTCGAGGGCCTCGAGGCGGGACGGCCGGTGGATTTTCTGATCTCGTTCGGCAGCGAGCCACGGCTGCGGACCCAGAGCTGGCTCCGCAACGCCGACTTCAACTGGCTGTCAATCGTCGCCCGCTTGAAGCCGGATGTCCCGATTGACGCGGCACAATCCGATCTCGCGCCGATCTTCGCGCGGGCGATGGACGAGTTTGCGGCGACGGTGAGCGACCCGGCGGACCAGCGCCGGCTCCGCAGCCATCGCCTCACGCTCGCGCCGGCCCATGCCGGCCTCTCTGGCCTGCGCCGGCAGTTCGGATCGCCGGTTCTGCTACTGATGGGAGCGGTCGGCCTGGTCCTGCTCATCGCCTCGGCAAACGTGGTCAATCTTCTCCTGGCGCGAGCCATGGCGCGCCGTCGCGAAATCGCGCTGCGGCTCGCGATCGGCGCCAGCCGCGGCCGGCTCATTCGCCAACTGCTGACCGAAGCGACCTGGCTCGGCGTTGCCGGCGGCGCGCTCGGGCTCGCGTTCGCCGCGTGGGGAACGAAAGGGCTGGTGGCGCTGGTCGCCAATGGCGATGCGAGGTTCGCGCTCGACGCCAGTCCCGACACCCGCGTCCTCCTCTTCACGATGGGGATCTCGATCGGCGCGTCCGTACTCGCCGCGCTCCTGCCGGCGTTTCGCACCGCGCGCGTGACGATCACCGAGGTTCACGACGACGCTCGCACGATGCACGCCGGCCCCGGACATACGCGCTGGAGCCGGGCGCTCGTGGTCGCGCAAGTCGCGCTGTCCGTCTTGATCCTGAGTGGCGCCGCGCTCGTCGCCGCCAGCGTGCGCAATCTCAGGACGATGGATGCCGGGTTCGATCGACAGGTGGCACAGATGGGTCTCGCGCCCGGCCGCGCCGGTATCACCGGCGCGCGGCGTCTACAGTACTACCGCGACGTCCTCGATCGCGTGCGTGCCGTGCCCGGGATCGAGGGGGCGAGCCTCGCGTTGATCACGCCGATCTCCGGCAGCGGCGTGGACTTGCCGCTCGTCGTTCTTGGCCGGTCTGCCGAGCCCGGCAACATGGTCTACGTCAACGACGTGGCCGAGGGGTACTTCGACACGATGGGCACGGCGCTCGTGCTCGGGCGGGACTTCGCGCGCGAAGATCGCGAGGACTCGCTGCCGGTCGCCGTCATCAACGAGGCGCTCGCGCGGCGCTACTTCCCGTCATCAGTGCCGATCGGCCAGCGCGTCCGGCTCGGCAGCCGCAACGTGCTGGAAATTGTCGGCGTGGTTCAGAACGCCAAGTACCTCTCGCTTCGGGAAGAGGACCACCCGACGATCTACGTCAACGCCCTGCAGAAGCTCGACACTGGCGGGTTGACGCTCTCGGTGCGCGCGGCCGGCGATTCGTCCGGGTCGATGGCCGCGATCCGTCGCGAAGTGGCGGCCGTCGCGGCCGCCGTGCCGATCGGCCGGACGTCGTTGCTCAGTGCCGAGATCGATCGATCCCTCGTGAACGAGCGGCTAATGGCGAATCTGCTCGGCGCGTTCGCCGCGCTCGCGCTCCTGCTGGCGTGCGCGGGCCTGTATGGCGTCCTCGGGTACGCCGTCGCGCGCCGGACCAATGAGATCGGGCTGCGTCTGGCGCTTGGCGCCACGCGGCGCGGGGTCCTCTGGTCCGTGCTGCGTGAGTGCGCCCGGCTTGTGACCGTCGGCGTCATCCTTGGCGTGTCGGCGGCGATCGTGGCGACGCGGCTCCTCTCGGATCTGCTGTTCGGCGTCACGCCGACCGACGCCCGTGTTTTCGCGGCCGTGGTGATCCTGGTGACCGCGGTCGCGGGCGTTGCCGCGTTCCGCCCGGCCTGGCGCGCCTCCCGGGTCGATCCCTGGGTGGCGCTGAAGCACGACTGATCCAGCACGTGGGGGCAGAGCGTGGGTTCAGCGTTCAGGGTTCGGGTTCGGGGTTCGGGGTTCGGGGTTCAGTTCTGGGTTCTCGTTCTGGGTTCTCGTTCTGGGTTCTGCGTTTCGACGGGGAGGAGCCTCGGCTGATTGCAGGTACGCGTGATATCGGGCCGCGGCCTTTTTCGCCCGGCGCGCGAGTGAGCAGAGGGCTTCGCATTCGGCTGACGTGATGAGCCGCCTCGCTCTCGCCCGGTCCAGGTGTTCGGTCGCCTCGAGCAGTGATCCCGACGCCACGCGGACAAACCGCGCAGTGTCGCGCAGGTAATAGCGCCCGAAGCCTTCGGCGATGTTCGGGCATGGTGATTCAGCGGCTTCCTCCAGCTGCTCGCGCAACTTCGGGTGCCGGCCGAACGCCGGGCGATCGATGACTTCCCGGACCCGACACCTCAACTCATCGCAGAGTTTCCAGACGTCCAGCTCAGTGTGTTCGCGCACTCCAGCCATGTCCGGAGGAACAGCACAGGCGATGCCAGAGCTGAGGATTGAGAAAAGGGCCGGCTCTATATACTGTCGACTCCCGGGAGCCCCCATGATTGAGCTGAAGGAGGTCGTGAAACAGTTCGAAGGGAAACGCCAGGTCACGGCACTCAATCGCGTCTCGTTGAACATCGCCAAGGGCGAGATGGTCTCGATCGTCGGACCGTCCGGATCGGGCAAGTCGACGCTGCTCAATCTCATCGGCTGTCTCGATCGGCCGACGTCCGGCGGTCTCGCGATCGACGGTCAGCCGCTCGCCGATCTCGGCGATCAGGCCCTGACCCACGTCAGGCGCGACAAGATCGGCTTCGTCTTTCAGTTCTTCAACCTGCTCGCGACGCTGACGGCGACCGAGAACGTATCGCTGCCGCTCCACCTGCGCAGCTGGCCGCGCAAGAAGGCACGGGACCGGGCGCTCGAGCTGCTCGACCTGGTCGGCCTCGGGAAACGCGTCGAGCATCTACCGGAAGAGCTCTCGGGCGGCGAGCGCCAGCGCGTGGCGATTGCGCGCGCGCTGTCGATTTACCCGCCGATCCTCCTCGGTGACGAGCCGACCGGCAATCTCGACTCACGCACCAGCGGCGAGATCCTCGCGCTGCTGAAGGATCTGCACGATCGGCTCGGCTCGACGGTCGTCATCGTCACGCACGATCCGCACGTGGCGGCGTCCTGCCCGCGGACGATTTCGATGCGCGACGGTCAGATCGTCGAAGACGTCCGGCGATGATGCTGTTCCGCCTGATCAGCTGGCCGTACGTGCGGAAGCACGCGCTGCGCTCGCTCCTCACCGTCACCGGCATTGCGATCGGCGTCGCCGTGTTCGTCGCGATGCGCGCGGCGAACGGTGCGGTGTTCGAGGCGTTTCAGCAGACGGTCACGCGGGTCGCCGGCGCGACCGAGTTGCAGGTCACTGCCGGATCGCCGGGCTTCGATGAAGACGTCCTCGAGCGCGTTCAGGCGATTGAGTCGGTGGCGGTCGCCGCCCCGGTCATCGAGGCGGTGGCGGGCACGGGGCTGCCAGGCCAGGGCAACCTGCTGATCCTCGGCGTGGACATGACCGGCGATCGCAGCCTGCGCGAGTACGACTTCGAAAGCGGCGAGGCGGCGGTCATCGACGACCCGCTCGTCTTTCTCGCGCAGCCGGACTCGATCATGGTGACCGTCGAGTTCGCCGGGCGCAATCACCTGAAGGTGAACGACACGCTGCCGCTCGAGACCGTCGAGGGGACGAAGCGCTTCACCGTCCGCGGCATCCTCCGGAGCGGCGGTCTCACCAGCGCGTTCGGCGGCAACCTCGCGATCATGGACATCTACGCCGCCCAGCACGTTTTCGGACGGGGGCGCAAGTTCGATCGCATCGACGTGGCGCTCACGCCCGGCGTCCCGGTCGAGGCCGGGCAACAGAAAATCCAGGCGGCGATCGGCGCCGGCTTCCAGGTGCAGACGCCGTCCTCACGCGGCCAGAGCTTCCAGTCGCTGCTGCGGATCTACTCGATGATGCTGCGCTTCTCCAGCGCCTTCGCGCTCATCATCGGCATGTTCATCATCTACAACTCGTTCGCCATCGCGGTGACGCAGCGGCGGAGCGAGATTGGCATTCTGCGCGCGCTCGGCGCCTCGCGCGGCCAGATCGCGCGGCTCTTCATCGTCGAGAGCGCGATCGGCGGGCTGCTGGGATCGACCGCCGGCGTCTTCATCGGCTACGGCCTCGCCGGCGCCACGGCCAGGAGCATCGGCGCCGTGCTCGAGGGGATCTACGGGGTCAGTCAGGGCGCCATCGACGTCACCCCTGGCGCACCGCTCGCCCTGCTGTCGATCGCCGTCGGCACGGTCACGAGCGTCCTCGCCGCGGCAGTGCCGGCACGAAGCGCCGCGCGCGTCGATCCGGTGCGCGCGCTCCAGAAGGGCCAGGCCCAGCTCGTGTCGGAGCGCGAGCACCGCGCCCGCGCGATTGCCGCCGCGGTGGCCGGCGCCGCGGCCGCGCTCCTGCTCTTCGGCACCTCGTCGCTGCCGTTCTTCTACGCGGGCTACCTGTGCCTGATCCTCGCCGCGCTGCTCCTGACGCCGATGCTGTCGGTCTGGCTCGTCCGCGCGCTGCGGCCCGGCCTCCAGTGGCTTCGGCCGGTCGAGGGCGCGCTCGCCGCCGACAGCCTGATCGGCGCGCCGCGCCGCACCTCGGCGACCGTCGCCGCGCTCATGCTCGCGCTCACGCTGGTCATCGGTCTCGCCGGCATGGCGCGCGCGAGCTACCACAACATCAGCGAGTGGACCCGGACCGGTCTCAATGCCGACTTCTTCGTCACCGGCTCGCCGACACTCACCGGCCGCGACTACCTCTTTCCGGACGCGATGAGCGCCGAGCTGGCGGCCGTGCCCGGGATCGCGGACATCCAGCGCATGCGACAGGGCCGCCTCGAGTATCACGGCGCCCGCATCCTGATGATGTCCACCGACGTCGCCAAGCTCGCCGTGACGTCCCCGCGCACCGCGCTCGAAGGCAATTCCGCGGAGATGTACCGGAAAGCCGCGGCCGGCGAAGGCGTCATCGGATCGGAGAACTTTGCCGCCCTCCACCATCAGCATCTCGGCGCCACGATCGAGCTGCCCTCACCGTCCGGTCCCGTCAAGCTGCCGCTCGTCGGCGTCGTCCGCGACTACTCGGATCAGCAGGGCTCGTTGATGATCGACCTGTCGCTCTACCGGAAGTACTGGCAGGACGACGCGGTGGACTTCTTCCGCGTGTATCTGAAGGACGGCGCCGACCGGGCCGCGGTCCGGACGGCCATTCTCGAGCGGTTCGCGCAGAACCGCCGGCTGTTCGTGCTTTCGACCGAGGAAGTCCGCGACTACGTCATGCGCGTCACCGATCAGTGGTTCAGCATGACGTGGATTCAGATCCTGATCGCCATCCTCGTGGCGATTCTCGGGATCGTGAACTCGCTCACCGTGGCGATTGCCGATCGTCGGCGCGAGCTCGGCGTGCTGCGGGCGGTGGGCGGCCTGCGGGGCCAGGTCCGCCGGACCATCTGGATGGAGGCGGCCACGATCGGGCTGGTGAGCCTCGTCCTCGGACTCGGCCTCGGCGCGATTCACCTCTACTGCTCGCTCGAGATGAGCTCCCGCGATTACCCTGGCCTGCGATTCGATTACATGTATCCTTACGGCGTCGCGCTGCTGCTTTTTCCGGTCATCGTCGGCGCGGCGTGGACATCGGCCATCGGACCCGCGGAGTCGGCCGTCCGAGGCTCCCTCGTTGAGGCTCTCGAGTATGAGTAAGACCAGCCCCTGGGTCGTGCTCGCCGCCCTCTCGCTCTCCCTGACCTCTTCGGTGCTCGCCTCGCAGTCGACGGCCCAGCGCGGCGCCAAGCCGCCCGCGCCTGGCAAAGCGGCGCCCGCGAAACCGGCGGCCCCGGCCGATCCGCGCCAGGTGGTGCTCGAAGTCCAGAACCGCGCGAACGCGACGTCGCAGCACTATGAAGGTCAGCTGAGCGTCGTCGATGGCGGCAAGGTCACCGAGAAACGCTGGACCTACGATCGCCTCGGATCCCACGGCAAGAGCAAGACGATCATCAAGTTCACATCGCCGGCCGAAGTGAAAGGCGTGGCGCTGCTCATCGTGAACTACCCGGATCGCGTCTCCGACCAGTGGATGTGGACGCCGTCGCTCGGCCGCGATCGGCGGATCGCGTCGCAGGATCGGCGCACCCGGTTCTTCGGCACCGATTTCAGCTTCGAGGATCTCGACGAGCGCGATGTCGATCATCACGACTACGCGTTGCGCGGCGAGGAGACGATCGAAGGCGCGGTGTGCTGGCGCATCGACAGCAAGCCGCGCGCCGGCATGCGCTCGCAGTACACACGATCGATTCTGTGGATCCGCAAGAACAACTACACCTACGCCCAGATCGACAACTTTACCGACGACAAGCTCATCCGCCGGCTGAATTACCGGGACCTCGCGAGCGTCCAGAACATCTGGACGCCGCGCACGATCGAAGTTCAGGACATGGCCCGCAAGAGCCGCACGACCCTGCGGCTCGATTCGCTTCAGTACAACGTGCCGCTGAACGAGAACCAGTTCACCGTGCAGGCGCTCGGGCGCGGCTGACCGTCGAGTGATGACGCTCCGCTCCCTCCTTCCGGCACTCGGCTTCGTGTGTGCCGCCGCGGCTGCGGCGGGAGCGCAGGAGCTCAGCACAACTGGCAGCCTCGAAGGGACGGTGACCTTCTACCCGCAGAAAGCGCCGAACGACGCCACGCAGGCCGTCGGCTTCGGCCTCGTCCGCCTGGATCCGGTGCTGAAGTTTCCGGGCTGGCGGATCGACAGCTCGATCGACATCCGCGGCGACTCGCACGACATGACGACCGTCGCGGCGACGTTCTGGGATCGCACGTCGAAGCGGCCGCTCCTGAGCGCCCGCCGAGTGAGCGCGTCGTTCGTCCGGGGGCCGGTGACATTCGAGGCCGGCAAGCAGATCGTCCGCTGGGGCAAGACCGACATCCTCGTGCCGACCGATCGCTTCGCGCCGCGCGATTACCTCATCGTGAGCGACACGGAGGTGCTGGCCGTGACGGCCGTGCGCCTGATCGTCGCCAACTCGTCGAACTCGCTCGACGTCGTGTTCACGCCGCGGTTCACGCCGAGCCGGACGCCGCTCCTCGACCAGCGCTGGACGGTCCCGCCGGCCGCCGCCCAGGGACTGCCGCTCGAGGACGCCGGCGCCGACTACCCGAAGACGCCGCAGATCGGCGTCCGCTGGAATCACATCGGACGCCACGTCGAGCATTCGTTTTCCGTCTTCCGCGGCGTCAACCACCTGCCCGACTTCACGAATCAGGTCGTGCCGAGCCCGCTGCACATCGACGTCAGGCGCCGGTATCCGCAGCTCGCCTCCGTCGGCGCGGACGCCGCCGTGCCGCTGAGCTGGTTCACGATCAAAGGCGAGGCCGCCTGGCTCGGCAGCTCGACGGAAGGCACCGAGGAGTACGTGCTCTACGTGCTCCAGATCGAGCGCCAGGCCGGCGAGTGGCTCTTCATCGGCGGCTACGCGGGTTCGCACACCACCCAGGACGGGACAGTGCCGCGTTTCGCCCCCGATCGCGGCCTCGCACGCGCCCTGGTCGGCCGGGCGTCCTACACGATCGACACGAACCGCAGCCTGGTCTTCGAAGCCATCGCCCGCCAGGACGGCGACGGGTTCTCCGGCAAAGTCGAATACTCACAGGCGTTCGGCCCGCACCTGCGCCTGACCGGCAGCGGCCGCCTGATCCACGGCGAGGACACCGACTTCATCGGTCAGTACCACCACAACTCGTCGGTGACGCTGACACTGCGCTACAGTTTCTAGAGCGACAACATGCTGCCCATCGCCGCCCTTGTTCTCGCGCTCGGCGCGGGATTGAGCGCTGGCGCCATTCCACGGCTGCAATCAGTGACGCTCAGCGGCGAGGTCGTCGCCGCTCCGGCAAAGTCGCCGCTCACCGGAGCGACTATCGAGGCGGGCTCGAGCCGCGCGACCACGGACGCGAACGGGCGTTTTGCGATCACCGTGCCGGCCCTGCCGGTGCGGCTCGCGATCACCGCGAATGGCTACGCTGCGCAGCAGGTGGATGTCGTCAGCAGTGCCGCAGCGATCATCATCGTCCTCGAACCGATCCCGCGGGTCCGGGAGGAAGTGACGGTCGCGGGCCGGCTGGATGCGGACACGACGACCCCGGCGTCGGTCGCCGTCGCGCCGCGGGAAGTCTTCGCCGTCGCCGGCGCCCTCGACAACGTGTTCAGGGTGCTCCAGACATTTCCCGGCGTGAGCGGCGCAGACGAGTTCGGCAGCCGACTCACCGTCCGCGGGGGCGGACCCGATCAGAACCTGACCGTGATGGATGGGCTCGAGATCCACAATCCCTACCGGCTCTACGGCATTACCAGTGCCTTCAACCCGGAGACGATCGATCGCTTCGAGCTCACGGCCGGCGGGTTCAGCCCGAAGTACGGCGATCGTCTGTCGTCGCTGCTGGTCATCGACAACCGCGAAGGCCGGCGGGATCGGCGCGCGGGTGGCTCGATGTCGCTGGCCTTGACAGATGCCAACGTCGTGTTCGAGGGTCGCGTGCCGGGGACAACGTCGGGATCCTGGCTGGTGACGGCGCGCCGGACGTACTACGACCTCATCGCCAACCGGCTCGCGGACACGAAGCTGCCGCAGTTCGCCGACCTTCAGACCAAGATCGCGTGGGACGCGCATCCGCATCACCGGGTGTCCTTTCTCGGACTGCGCAGCCGGGAAACGACGGATGCCTCATTCGAGGGTGGTCCCATCAGCGCGAGACTGATCCTCAAGAACACGTCGTCGAGCGATCTCGCCGCGATCTCGGTGGCCTCGGCATTCGGCGCGCGGGCGACCAGTCGCACGATCCTCGGCTGGTACAGCCATGGCGACACTCTCTCGGCGGATGGCCTGGGTCGCAACGAAGCGGTGCGATCCAATACGCCTGATGATGCCATCGCCTACGGCGGCGCGGCATTCGAATTCAGCCGCCGGCTGGTGATTCGCGACGTCTCGCTGCGACACGACCTCAGCGTCCAGGCGTCACGCCGTCAACTGATCCAATTCGGATTCGAGGTGCACGACCTGCGGACGAATTGGGACTGGCAGGTGTTTGGCACGAGAAATCCCAACGAAGCCAACGGCTCGAGCATACAAGGCGGCTCGGCGCTGCCGTCGCTCCTGAGATCGGCAAAAACACTGACACGCGCCGGCGTCTGGGCGATCGACCGTCTCGAGATCTCGCCCCGGCTGCGCGTGGAACCGGGAGTGCGGGTCGATCGGTCCGGTCTCGCGCGCGAGACCACGATCTCGCCGCGGCTTTCGGCCGAAGTGACCTTGTCGGCGGCGCTCCGGCTTCGCGGCGCGGTCGGCCGGTTCACCCAGAGCCCGGGCTACGAAAAAATGTTGCAGGGCGACTACTTCGTGGACCTCACATCCGTCGAAGCCGGCGAAGTGTCGAGCGAGCGCGCGACGCACGCCATCGTGGGCCTCGAACGGCGTTGGCGGGCCACGTCGGTGCGGATTGAAGGGTACTGGAAGGGCTACGCCGGCCTCATTCTCGGCCGTCTCGAGAACGAAGCCGAGCGGCTGCGCCGCGTCGCACAGTACGCGTATCCTCCAGAGTTTGCCGGGAGCGTACCGACGGCGTCACAGATCACGACGACACCAGCCAACCTCGGCACGGGCCGCGCCTATGGATTCGACGTGTTCGTCGAGCGCAAGGACGGCTCGCGTCGCGCCCGCCTGACCGGCTGGGCGTCGTATGCCTGGGGCCGGGCGACGATGGAGGCGTACGGACGGCGCTTCCCGTTCGATTACGACCGCCGGCACGCGCTGAGCGCGGTCGGCATGTACCGCTGGCGCCACCGCGTCGATGTCTCGGGCACGTGGCGTATCGCGTCCGGCTTTCCGTACACGCCGGTCCACGATCTCATCGTCGCGAGCGAACTGGACTCCGGCACCTTTCCCGGCATGCCGGGGAGCCTCGTTCCCGCGCAGGACCCGACCGGCCGGCCGCTCTGGACGGTCGACTACGGGGGTGCGACTCGCCTCAACTCGGGACAGTTGCCCCTCTTCGCCCGCCTCGACGCGCGCGCGACGTTTCACTCGGCCTCACCAGGCGGCCGCTGGGAGTTCTACGTCGAAGTACTGAATGTGCTGAATCGACGGAACACGGGCGAATTCAGCCCGATCTTGCTCTACGACCCCGCCGGAGATCGGCCGCGGCTCGAATCCACGTCGGAAAACGTGTTGCCGCGACTCCCGTCGCTCGGAGTGCGGCTGCGCTTCTAGAGAACCTCGGAACCTACATATACGGTCTGTTATCGCAGTTGTCGATGAACGCGCGCTTGACGTCGCCCGGCCGATCGATCGTCCGATAGAACTGCTCGAGGTAGTCCCTGGCGTTCTTTCGATACGACGTGCTGAAGGGCAGCGTGTCGTAGATCGCCATCACGTCTGCCTTCACCGCGCGCAGTTTTGCGAAGTACGGCTCGAATGCCTCGGCCGTCCGGCACGGTCCGAGATACAGGCGATCGCGGACCGATGCGAGCCCGAAGTGCTTGGCGGGAATGGCGTAGGACGCGTCCACCAGGCCGGCGTAGTCGAAGTCGTACGGCACCGGGAAGCGCCGGCCGGCCGGAGTCTGGACAAGGCGGACGTTGTGCTTCTTGTACATCGACATGTCGGTGTTGCCGATCATGTACTCGAACAGCGACATGAGCATGATGGTGTCGGCGTCCACGCGATTGAACGCCACCCCGGCGAGGTCGACGATCCGTCCTTCCATCCGCTTCGCGACATCGTCCTCGTCCTCGATGAGCATCGCGTGGCGCGGCGTCGTGACCGGTTTCTTCGTCGTCGCATCGACGTAAGTCGCCTTTACGAGCCGGGCGCGGAACGATTGCGGGGTGAGCAGGTTG
>Ga0111539_10000711_pt1 | contig 43179 bp, 29 predicted proteins | sample RhiMethybrSRZTD1_FD_79667 | JGI IMG/M metagenome (GOLD analysis project Ga0111539, IMG submission 79667) | Populus rhizosphere microbial communities from Tennessee, USA - Rhizosphere MetaG P. TD hybrid SRZTD1 (version 2) (version 2) | ecosystem: Host-associated > Plants > Roots > Rhizosphere >... | reverse complement strand
CCCAGGAGGACATCGGCCGCCAGAACGTGACGAACCAGGCCGCCGACGCGGCCCGCTTCCGCATCCCGAGTCTGCGCAACGTCGAGCTGACGGCTCCGTACTTCCACAACGGGAGCGTCGATACGCTCGCCGACGCCGTGCAGTTCTACAACCGCGGTGGCGACTTCCACGCGAACCAGGCGCCGAACACCGGGCCGCGCAACTACACGCAGGCCGAGGTCGACGCGCTCGTCGCGTTGATGCGCACGCTCACCGATCCGCGCGTCGCGGCGGGCGTGCAGCCGTTCGATCGGCCGCTGCTCGGCTCGCAGAACGGCGCGTTCGCGACGTCGCTCGGCCGAGGCGATACGACGGTCACCGGCACGCTGGTCGCGTCCTCGCCGTGGGCTCCGCGCGTCGGCGAAGCGTGGTTCCGGCTCGGGCTCACGGGCGCCACGCCCGGCGCGCCGACGTTCCTCATGTGGGATACCGCGGTGAACCCCGGGACGCCGGTGCTGTGGAACGTCCAACTCGCGCTGACGCCCAACTTCCAGGTGCTGACGACCGGTCCCGCGCAGGCGTGTTGGGTCGTTCCATACGGCTCCGTGCAGACGCCGCTCCCGTTGCCGAACACGCCGTCGCTCTCCGGGCAGACTTTCTTCGCGCAGTGGCTCGTGCTCGAAGCCTCGGCCAACTGGCCGGCCGCGACGTCGAACGTGCTGCGCATCCCGCTGCGCTGAAGCGCGAACAACCGCAGCAGTCCCGAGCTTGCAGAATCGCCGCCCGCCGCGACGATGACGTCTCGCCCCATGTCCAGCGAACTGCAAGCCCTCGGTGCCGCCGCGGCCCTCGCGGCCGCGGTCCTGGCCGCGCGCTGCTTGCGCGGCGAGCGCGCCAGGTTGCTGGCCGGCGCCGGGTTCGCGGGGCTCGTCGCGGTGGCTTCGGTCTGGGCCGTCGCGACCAGCCCACCCCATGTGCCCGAAGACCAGGTCGCCTCGCGGCCGATCGAAGTGCAGGCCGGCGGCTACGTCACTTCGTCGAAGTGCCGGGCCTGCCATCCGCACGAGTACGCGACGTGGCACGACTCGTACCACCGCACGATGACGCGGCGCGCCGAGCCGGAATCGGTGCTCGGCGACTTCAACGACGTCCGGTTGACCCTCGAGGGCAAGCAATACCACCTGCAGCGCGACGGCGACGAGTTCTGGGTCGAGATGGACAACCCGATCCGATCCATCGTCCCGGGGCCGGCGAAAGTACGCGAACGCATCGTCATGACCACGGGCTCGCATCAGCTGCAAGCCTATTGGTTCGAGACGGGGTTCACGCGCACGACGGGACTGTTCCCGTTCACGTGGCAGATCGAGGAACAGCGCTGGATCTCGCGCCGCTCGGCCTTCGTGATGCCGCCGTCGGATCCGATCGACGCATCGCCCGGCACCTGGACGTTCATCTGCCTGAAGTGCCACGCGACCCACGCGCGGCCGCGCGTGGAGTTCGAGGGCAACACGCTCACGCGCAGCGACACACACGTGGCCGAGTTCGGCATCGCATGCGAATCGTGCCACGGACCTGCCGCGAATCACGTCGAGGCCAATCAGAGTCCCACGCGCCGCTATGCGCAGTCCCTGTCGAGCGAGCCGGATCCGACGATCGTCAATCCGGCCCACCTCGCACCGCTGCGGTCGACGGAAGTGTGTGGGCAGTGCCACGGCGTGTTCGACTACTTCGTCGACGAACGGCACATGCGCACGTGGTTCCGCGACGGTTTCGTCTACCGGCCCGGCGGCGAGCTGGGCAAGTACCGCACGGCCAAGTTGACGGGCGAGGAACAGTTCTGGCCGGATGGGCTCGTACGGACGGCCGGACGTGAGTACAACGCGATGCTCGGCTCGGCTTGCCACGACCGCGGCCACATGACGTGCCTGTCGTGCCACGTGCTGCACCAGCCGGTCGGCGACACGCGGCCGCACCGGGTGTGGGCGGACGATCAGCTGCGCGACCTCGACGGCGACCAGACTTGCCTGCAGTGCCATGCGAAGTACGGCGCCGACATCGCGGCGCACAGCCACCACGCGGCCGCCTCCGAAGGCAGCCGCTGCCAGAACTGCCACATGCCCCACACGACCTACGGGCTGATGAAGGGAGTGCGCACCCACCGCATCGCCAGCCCGACCGTGCAGTCGACGCTCGCGACCGGCCGGCCCAACGCCTGCAACCAGTGCCATCTCGACCAGACGCTGGCATGGACGGCAACCTGGTTGCATGCCTGGTACGGCACGGAACAGCCCACACTCTCGACCGACGATCGGCAGATCGCCGCGAGCGTGCGTTGGATCCTCGCGGGCGACGCCGCGCAGCGCGCCTTGATGGCCTGGAGCCTCGGCTGGGCTCCGGCGCGCGCGGCCTCGGGCAGCGTTTGGACGGTGCCGTATCTCGCCGAGTTGCTCGACGATCCGTACGAAGTCGTGCGCCTCATCGCGGAACGCTCGCTGCGCACGTTGCCGGGCTTCGACGCGTTCCGCCACGACTTGATCGGCCCGGCCGAAGCCCGCCGCGCCGCGAAAGCAGCCGCGCTCTCGATCTGGCAGCAGCAGGGGCCCGCGATCGGCAGAGACCGCCAGCAGGTCCTGTTCGGGCCCGATGGCAACCTACGCGGCGACGAGTTCGCGCGGTTGCTGCGCGCCCGCAATCTCCGGCTCGTGCGCTTGTTCGAGTAGCGTCCGCAACATCATGGACGTGATGGAACGCAATCGCAGCTTCGGCTGGTGGTGCCTTCTGTGCTGGCTCACGCTCGGCATGCTGCTCGAGGCCATGCACGGCTTCAAAGTGGGTTGGTATCTCGACGTCGTCAACGAGCCGCGCCGACTGCAGCTGACGCTGGCCCATTCGCACGGCACGCTGCTCGCGATAGTCAACCTGGTGTTCGTCGCGACGGCGCGTGCGCCAACGGGGCAAACACGCAGCCTCGATCGAGCCGGCGCGTGTCTGCGCTGGGCCGGCCTGTTGATGCCCATGGGATTCCTGCTCGGCGGCGTCTTCGCGATCGGGCCCGATCCGGGTTTCGCCATCGCGCTGGTACCGATCGGCGGGTTCTTGCTGTTCACCGGCGTGCTGCTGACACTGCGTTCGTTGCGTGCGTCCGCCGCGGGTGGTGGCCCGGTTCCGCCGGTAGGAAGCGCCAAGCCAGACAAGTCCGCGAAGCAGGCCTGAGAACCGAGCGAGCGACGTGCCGGCGTCAGCGCGCAACGGTGCGGCCCTGCGCGTCGAGCTCGACGGACGCGGGCAGGCCGAGCGGCTGCAGCTGCTTGCCTATCGCGTCGCGGTCGCCGACCAGCACCAGCACCGAGGCGTCGAGCGGCACGGCGGTGCGCGCGAGCGTGTTGACTTCGGCGAGCGTCATCGCGGCGATTGCCGCGAGGTCGTCGCGCGTGGTAGTGAACGGCATGCCGTTCAGCAGCAGCTCCGCGGCGGTGCCGACGATGCCCGACAGCGTCGCCGCTTCCTCGACGATCGAAGTGCGCATCGTCTGCTGCGCCTTCTTCATCTCGTCGGCGGTCACCTGGCCTTCATGGGTGTTGATGCGCCGCAGCTCGGCGAGCAGTTCCTTGACCGCGGCCCCGGTGACGTCGGTGCGCACGTCGGCGGCCGCGCGGAACCAGCCGCTCTGCGGCGCCATCGACCAGCTGGCTCCGGCGCCATACGTGTAGCCGTGCTGCTCGCGCAGGTTCTGGTTCAGCCGGCTCGTGAACGTGCCGCCGAGCACCGTGGCCAGCACCTGGTAACGCAAGCGCTCGGCCGTGCGGTAGCGCGGGCCCGGCGCGTAGAGCCGCACCACGGTCTGCACGGCTTCGGGCCGGTGCACGATCACGACGCGCATGCCCAGGTGCGCGGCCGGCGACAGGTCGCGGGCCTCGGCCGACGCCGTGGGCTCGCCTTTCCAGTCGCCGAACGCCTGCTGCAGCGCCGCCTGCGCTCGTGCGCGCGGCAGGCCACCTGCCAACAGGATCACCGCGCGCGACGGTCGACACAGGTCGGCCAGTGCTTGCTTCACGTCGGCGAGCGAGAGCGGCGCAACGGTCTCGACCGTGCCCCCCACCGGCCAACCATACGGATTCTCGCTGCCGAACAGCACGCGCATGCCGACGCGGTTGGCCACCGCCGCCGGCTCTTCGTCGTCCTGTTGCAGGCCCGCCAGCGTCAGCCGGTGCTGGCGCTCGTACTCGGCACTCCCGAGACGCGGCCGCCGCAGCGCGTCCGCGGCGAGGCTCGCGGCGCGGTCGAAGTTGCGCTGCAACACCGACAACGCGGCGCTGGCCGTCTCGCGGTCCGCCCAGGTGCGGAAGCTGCCGCCGAGCGATCGCACCGCGTCCGCGAACGCGGGCGCGTCGAGCTCGACGGTGCCTTCCTGCAACATCGTCGCCGCCAGCGCGGCCAGACCCTCGCGGCCCCGGGCGTCTCCCGTGTGCCCTGCCTGGAACTGGATCTGCATCTCCATCAACGGCAACTCGCCGCGCTGCCAGTAGTGCACCGTGATCCCGTTGCCGAGCTGGAACGTCTCCGGCAGCGGCACCTCGAACGAGCCGGCCCCGCCTGGGCCGGGACGCTGGTCACGCGCGGACGCCACGCGCTCCGGCTGCTCGGGCAGCACGCGGAAGATGCCGCGGCGGGCGAGGTCCAGCGTCTGCTGCGCCTGCCGCTGCACGACCTGCGGCGTCGCGTTGCGGTAGCGGTCGAGGTCGCGCGCGAAGGAGTCGGGCTCGCCCCACACGAACTCGTAGCGATTCATCAGGTCGGCGACCGAGCCGAGACTCTGCAGCCGCGACAGGCGCCCGAGCTCGAGGCCCGCCTGGTGGCGGCCCAACTCGGTCGCGTCGGCCGGCTCTTCGCGCAGGCGCTGCACCTCCTCGTCGACGATGCGCTCGATCTTGTCGAGGTCGGCGCCGGGCACACCGCTGATGTCGATCGTGAACAGGCCGCCCAGCGACAGCGAGTCCTGGTTCGCGGAGACCGCGGTCGCGAGACGCTCGTCGACCACGAGGCGTCGATAGAGACGGCTCGACTTGCCGCTCGTCAGCAGCATCGCGCACAGCGACATCTCGGCGTCGCCGTCCGTGTAACCGGCCGGGCTGTGCCAGACCATCTTCAGCAGCGGCAGCTGCACGCGGTCCAGCATCGTCGTGCGCACCACACCCTGCAGCGCCGGCGGGACCGGCGGCTTGCGCGAGACGTCGCCGCCGCGCGGCAGCGTGCCGAACAGTTGCTGGATCAGCGGCTTCATCTGCGCCGGGTCGAAGTCGCCGGCGACGACGAGCGACGCGTTGTTCGGCACGTAGAACGTCGCGAAGAAGTCCTTCACGTCGACGACGGTCGCGGCTTCGAGATCCTCGTGCGTGCCGTAGACCGCCTCGTGATACGGATGGCCCGGCGGGAACATGACGCGGAACACGCGCTCCTCGCAGCGTCCGTAGGGCGTGTTCTCGACGTTCTGGCGGATCTCGTTGCGCACGACGTCGCGCTGGCGGTCGAGCTTCTCCTGCGTCATCGTGCGGCCGAGGTCTTCGAGCCGGTCGGCGTCGAGCCACAACAACGTCGGCAGCAGCTCGGCCGGACCCGACGAGAAGTAGTTGGTGCGGTCCTCGGTGGTCGAGGCGTTGTTGTTGCCGCCGCCGTTCTCCATCAGCACGTCGAAGTCGTTGCCCGGCACACGCTGCGTGCCCATGAACATCAGGTGCTCGAACAGGTGGGCGAACCCGCTGCGCCCGCGCGGCTCGTCCTTGCTGCCGACGCGATACCAGGTGTTGATGGTCGCGATCGGCAGGCGGTGATCCACGTGCAGGATCACCGTCATGCCGTTGTCGAGTCGATACTTCTCGTAGGCGAGGTGCTGGGCGGAAGCGCTTCTTGCCAGCCAGAGGGACAGGAACAGGAGGGCCGCTTGCGAACGGATCGACATCGCGGCCGCAACCAGACTGCGAGGCCGTGGATGCGTCAAGGCAGAAGGACTACGTCGCGGGACTCCTGCGAAGCGGCGCGCGAACACGCCGGTTGCCGCGGCCGCCGACTGCTAATGCGAGCGCAGCAGCCAGGTCGAGTGCTCCTTCTTGTCCTTCTTGCAGCTCGAGCCGCCGTAGATCAGCGTGGCTCCGTACTCGGGCACGAAGACTCCCGCGTGGTCGTACATCGACGGCGGATAGGGCGTGCGGTCCTGCCAGAGCCCGGTGCCGAGGTCCAGCACCCAGATCTCGTTGACCGGGAACTCCTTCCTGTCCTTGTTGCGGCCGGCCATGAAGGTGAGCACCTCACCACCGAACACGGTCAGCTCGTTGGCCTCCGGATCGTAGCCGAGCGCCATCTGCCGGATCGGGTTCGGGCGCTCGCCGTGGGTCGCGATCTCGCTCCACGTGCTGGTTGCGAGGTCCAGCGCCCAGACGTCGTCCAGGTAGCTGCCGACGGATCGCTGCCGTCCGGCGAAGACCAGCATGCGGTGGCGCACGGGATCGTAGAGCCCCTTGTGCTCGCGACGCGGGGGCGGAGACGTCTTCACGGGCAGCTCCGACCAGCTGCCGTAGCCAGGCGACGCCCGATCGAGGTCGAGGATCCACGTCTCCGCGCCGAGCTCCTTCTTGCCGTCCTTCTCGCGCATGCCTCCGAACACGACCATGCGCCGGGCCTTCGGGTCGTAGATCGACACGTGGCTCTCGAGCAGAGGGGCCGAGGCGTGCGTGATGTCCTGCCACTGCGGCGCGCGCATGTCGAAGGTCCACGTCGCGCGGCTGGTGTCACCGTCCTCGCCGCCGAACATGACGAGCTGATCGTTGCCGGTGTCGACCACGAGCGTGTGATCCTCGCGCGGCGGCGGTTGTGGTCCTTCGCTGAGCAGCTGGCTCCACTTCCGGGGCTCGAGCTCGAAGCACCACAGCTCGTTCACGCTGAGGTCGTTGTCTCCCTTGCCGCCATACATCAGCAGGCGATGGCGCGCGGCGTCGTAGGCGACCGCCCCGTCCTCGCCTGCGTTCGGGGAGTCGCGGCCCGGCACGCCGCCCGCGCGGATCAGGTCCCACCTCGGAGGCTCGGTCGGCGCGTTCCGGCTCGCGCCGCCGGCCACCAGCGCAACCTGGACCGGGTCGTGGCTGCACGACCCGAGCCAGAGCGCGGCGAGCAAAGAGACAGCCCGCGCGGCGCGGAACGGGTGGATGGGCGAGTGGCGCTTCATTGGTGCGAAAATCATCGACGCGAATGCAAACGCCGTCAACCGACCCCGGCGCGCGCGGCGCGCGCGGCTCCGCGCGACAGGTTTGCGACGCTCGCGTTGGTGCAAGGCGCTGCGGCGTTGTCGAGCGCTTGGGTTCGAGAGGACCGCGTGTTGTCAAGCCGGTGATATCGGTGTCGCACGTCGCGAATGCCGTCCAATGAGCGTGAGATTCTCTTGCCGGTTGATAGAGGCACCACACACCGGCCTGCGACTCGACGACGGTCCGGGAGCTCACGCTGCACTGGCGGCGCGGCGATCCGCGCGCGGCGATGCGCGACGACGCAATCGCGCCAGCACGTCGGCCCGCTCTCGAGACCCGCTGCCCATCACTGCGGAAACGACGGGGCTGATTGCAGGAACCGCGCGTCTGCCGCAGAATCGACTCGAGCCCCTGACCCGCTGCACGGGATGGGTTGGCCTCTCCCTGTCCGGATGGCGGCGGCGAGCGCGCGCACCGTGACAATGAGCGACGACAGCGAGAAGGAATCTGCGCAGGAACACCCGAAGGCCGGCATCTATCGCAGGTCCTTCCACCATCTCGCGCCCATCCTCGCACCGCGCTGGTTCATGCTGGTGATCGCTGCGATCGCCTTGCTCGGCGCGGTGGGCTTCGACCTGCTCAAGCCCTGGCCGCTCAAGTTCGTGCTCGACAACGTGATCCCGGGCAAGTCGTTCTTGCCCGCTTGGGCCAGCGTGCCGGGTCTCGAAGAACGCACGGCGATGATCATCGTCGTCTGCCTCTTGATCCTCGCTTCGGCCGCGCTGTCGGCCCTGGCCGCGTATCTGCGCGAGTTCATGCTGAACCGCCTGGGCGAGGAGCTGGCCTTCGAGCTGCGCATCAAGCTCTTCGGGCACGTGCAGCGTCTGGGTCTGGGCTTCCACGACAGCTCGCGCATGGGCGACACGATCACGCGCATCACCGAGGACACCCGCTCGGTGCGCGACGCGGTCACGACCTCCGTGCTGCAGATGGCCAGGTCCTGCGTGGAGATCGCGGGCTCGCTCCTGATCATGGCCTGGCGGGACTGGCAACTGGCCCTCGTGGGGTTCCTCACCGTGCCGTTGCTCGGCCCCACCGTGTGGTACTTCCGAGGCCGCATCGAGAAAGCCTCGCGCAAGCGACGCAAGCGCGAAGGCGAGCTCACCTCCGTGGCGCAAGAGACCATGAGCTCGATCCGCCTGGTCAAGACGCTGGGCCGGGAAGGCAAGCAGGAGAAGCAGTTCGGCAAGCAGAGCTCGAAGAGCGCCGAGATCGGTGTCGAGGTAGCCCGGCTCGAGGCCGCCTACGTGCGCACGGTGGACATGATCGTGGCGTCCGTCATGTGCGGCATCGTGTGTCTGGGCGTCGGCCGGGTCACCGAAGGGAGCCTGTCGCCCGGTGACCTCACGCTCTTCTTCTTCTACGTCAAGAACCTCTACGGTCCGCTGCGGGACATCGCCAAGCAGAGCTCCAGGATCAGCAAGGGCAAGGTGGGGCTCGAGCGCGTCGTCGAGATACTCGACGAGAAACCCACGGTCACCGACTCACCCACCGCGCGCCCGGCGCCGCCGCTCAGCGGCCGCATCGAGTTCGAGGGCGTCGGCTTCGGCTACGGGTCCGACCGGCGCGTGCTCGAGAACGTCAGCTTCCGCGTCGAGCCGGGCCAGGTGGTCGCGCTGGTCGGACACAGCGGCGCCGGCAAGACCACCATCATGAGCCTGCTCTCGCGCCTCTACGACCCGACCCACGGACGCGTCCTGGTCGACGGCGTGGACATCCGCGACTACACGCTCGAATCGCTGCGGGACCAGATCAGCGTGGTGCTCCAGGAGTCGGTGCTGCTCCAGGCCAGCATCTACGAGAACATCCTCTACGGCCGCGCCGGCGCCACACGCGAGCAGGTCCTGGAGGCCGCAGCGGCCGGTGGCGTTGGGCAGTTCATCGAGCGCTTGCCCGAGGGCTACGACACGGAAGTCGGCGCGCGCGGGGCGACGCTCTCCGGCGGCGAGCGCCAGCGCGTGGCGATCGCACGTTCCATCGTGCGCGGCGCGCCGATCCTGCTCCTGGACGAGCCCACGACCGGCCTCGACGTGAAGAGCGAGCGGCTCGTCATGGAGGCCCTGAGTCGTCTGATGCAAGCGCGGACGACGCTGCTCGTGAGCCACAAGCTCGACCTCATCGAACGCGCCGACTTCATCGTGGTGCTGGACGGCGGTCGCATCGTCGAAGCCGGCACCAAGGCCGAGTTGGAGCGGCGGGGTGGGCTCTACGCCCAGCTGCGCAGCAACGGCAACGCGGAAGGGTGAGCTGACAACGGCGGCATTCGCTCCAGCTCCTTGGCCGGATCTTCAGACGGGAATGTAGCGCATCTTGTCGGCTGGAATTTCTCATGCTGCCAATCGTTGCCGGCTCACTGCCGGCGAACAGGGCAGACTCGATGAACGACTGGATGCGGACTCTCGCGGACCACTACACCGCGGCGCGGCGCCGGTGGCCGATGGACGACCTGGTGATCGTGTTCGACATCGACGGGACGATCCTCGACATGCGACACATGGTCGCGCACGTGCTGCTGGCCTACGACCGCGCGCACGGCACCGAGCACTTCCGCGGCCTCTGCGTCGACGACGTCGACGTGCACGAGAACAACGTCGCACCGCTGCTGCTCCGGCGCGGCCTGCCCGAGTCGGTCGCGCAAGGGGTACTCGATTGGTATCGCGAGCACCGCTGGAGCTCGGCCGCGATCCTCGCCGCGCACCGGCCGTTCCAGGGCGTGATGGACATCATCCGCTGGTTCCAGCTGCAGCCGCGGACGTTCGTCGGGCTCAACACCGGCCGCCCCGAGGCCATCCGCCGCGACACGTTGGCGTCGCTCAACGCGATCGGCCGCGAGTATCGCGTGCAGTTCGCGAACGAAATGCTGCAGATGAACCCAAACACCTGGGAGCAGGGCGTGCAGGACACGAAGGCGCGCGCGCTGCTGGCCTTCCGCACCCAGGGCCTCCGCGTGATCGCCGCGGTCGACAACGAACCGTCCAACCTCGCGGCGATGGCCCGCGCCGACGACGCCGGCGAGATCCTGTTCCTGCACGCGGAGACGCTGTTCGAGTCCAGCCGCCGCGAGCTGCCGCGCACCGTCGCCGGCTCGCGCTACGACATCACGGGGCTGCTGCGCGAACAGGACGTGCCGCAGCACGTGCAGCTGGTCTGGCAGGCGGTCGACGACCGGCCCAGCCTCGAGGCCTTCCTCGGCTCGACGATCCAGTGGGGCGAGTGCAACGTGCGCCGCGATCCGCTGGGGCGCGCGGTGCTGCGCGGGCAGTCGTTCGCGGTGCGGCCGTGGCACCGCGACGAGCAGGTGCTGCCGCTCGACGAGGCCCTGCGCCAGATCGCACGCGCCGACAAGGGCGTCGTCGCCGCGCTCGAGGACGCCGAGCTGTTCGACGAAGTCGCCGCCGCGGCCGCCGGCATCCCGCCCGATCGGCTGTGTCTCCACGGCAGCATCGAGCAGTTCGGCGAAGACGGCTTCCGGCGCATCCGGCGCGCGCGCCCCGGCGCCGTGCTCCAGTGTCCGGTGGACTTCCTGGGCCCGGTGCTGCTCGGCGCCCCGGCGACCGCGCGCGACGTGCTGGCGATGCTCCGGCGTTGCGGCGTGAACCGGTTCTCGCTGAACTGGCAGCAGGACTCCGTGCGCCGGCTGTTCGAGTTGCTGGACGAGGCCGGCTGCGAAGTGAACCTGCACGGCGTATCCAACCTGCGCGGCTTCCTCGAGGCAGCGCTGCTGCTGCCGCGCTCGCTGACGGCGCGCTTTCACTTCCCGCAGTGGCTGCCGCCGCAGCCGCCCGACACGCGCGAGCCCGGGCGGCCCGCGTTGGCGCGAACCTAGCGAAGACGCGGCTGCATCCGAGGCTGCGGTCCTTCGCGTCCGGGACTCGGGTCTTTCCCTGGTTGTGACGGTCCCTGCCCGGGCCGTCAGCTGTCCGCGTGTTCCACCTCGATCTCACGCGCGCCCGGATGCTCGCGGACATCGGCGTGCGCGAGAGCGACGCCGAGACACCGCCGCTCGACCCCGAGGATCCGGCGTTCCTCGAACGCGAGCCCGCGCGCTTGCTGCTGCGGTGTCACACGCGCCGGGAGTTCCTCGCGCAGCTCGAGCCGCCGCTGCGCCGGCGCTTCCGGAAGGTCGCGAAGCAGCACCTCGAGGACGACCTGCTGCGGCCGATGCACAAGGCAGTCGGCAACTGCGAGCGGCGCGGCAACTGCGGCGACCCGACGAAGTGGTTCGCGGCCGACGTCGTCGTGACGGGACGCGGCGCGGTCGTGTCCGTCAGCGACGAGGGAGCCGGCTTCGACGTCGAGCAGGTCGTGCGCCGGTTCGCGAGCGGCGAACGCTACTTCGCGCGCCGGGGCCAGGGCATCGCGCACTTCGCGCGCACGAGCTCGCTCGTCAGCTACGCCGACGGCGGCCGCACCTGGCTGCTGCGGTTCCTCAGCGATCCGGAGCCGGGGGTGCCGCTGATCCCGGACGATGCGGTCGCGTCGGGCCCGGCCGCCGATGCGGACTGCATGCGCAACTTCCTGGCGCGCCTGCCCCTGTTCCACGACCGCGGCATCGCTCTCGACGCGTGCCGCGTCTCCTCCATCTCGCGCGCGCCGGGCCCGGTCGAATTCGCCTACGTCGTGCGCTGCCGGTCAGCGGGCCAAACGCCGCACGCGGTCGTGCTGACGGGGCGCCTGCTCCCGGAGGCCGCTGCGCGCGCGGACGTCGAGCTGGCCGGACGGCTGCGCGCGGACGGCGTCGGCGCCGGACGCGGACTGCGCATCCCCCGCCCCATCGGCGCGTTCTCCGACCCGTCGTTGTCGCTGTTCTTGCTGGACCCGACCGAGACGCTGCGCGCACGCATCCAGATGATCGGAGCATCAGCAGCGCAGGCCGCCGTGTTGCGCACGGTCGCGCTCGGGCTCGCGGCGTTGCACCGGAGCCCGGTGCGGCCCGCGGCCGAGCAGAACCTCGAGGAAGTGATCGCGCAGCATCAGACTGCGCAGCAGCAACTCGCGGCGCGGCTGCCCGACGCACGTTGCCGCGAGCGCGCCGCTGCCTGCTGCGACCGGTTGTTCGCGCGCGCGCGCCGCCTCGAGCCCTGCGCATCCACGCTCGTGCACGGCGCGCTGGAGTGGGACTGCATCGTGCGCTCCGCGCGGCCATGGTCGCTCTATCGCTTCGACCGCTGCCGGCTCGCCCATCCCGGCCTCGACGTCGGCGTCTTCCTCGCCGACCTGCTGCGTTTCCACGTGCTGCGCCGCGACGGCATCAAAGCACTGTGGCCGCCTGGTCGCGCGGCGTTCGTCGAGGCCTACTTCGGCGCAGAGCCGCCGCCTTGGTCGAAGGACCTGGACTGGTTCGTCGCCGGCGCGCTGCTCGAGCGCCTGCACCGCATGATGCGCCGCCCCGAAGCGAAATGGGCGCCGAAGGTCGTCCCGCTGCTCGACGAGATCGAACGCACGTTGGCAACTTCCCCATGATCGACCTGCACCTCACACGCCAGCGCATGCTCGAGGACATCGGTGCTCTGCCCGAGGACCTCGGCGTCAGCGTGAACGACCTCGCGGATCCGGCGCTGCGCTCCGCAGCCCGCGCTCGCCTGCTGGTGCGCGCCCACCAGCGCGCCGAGATCTTCGACCAGCTCAAGGCCGCCTTCAGGGCGCGCTTCCAGCGCGTGCCGCTCGAACATCTGGATCGCGACCTGTTCGTGCTCGTGGGCAAGGCGATCACCAACGCCTTCAACTGGGGCAATCATGGCGACCCGGCCAAGTGGTTCACGGTGGAGGTCGTCGTCACCGACCGGGGCGCCGTGGTCGCCGTCTCGGACCAGGGCACCGGCTTCGACGTCCAGCAGGTCCTGGGCAAGTACCTGAGCGACCAGCGCTACTACACGCACGGCGGCAGGGGCTTCTCCTACTTCGCCAAGAAGACCACCTCGCTGGTCAGCTACGCTGACGGCGGCAGCACGATCCTGCTGCGCTTCCTGGCCGATCCCGAGCCGGGACGGCCCTTGCAGCCCGACGAGCTCGAAGCCTACGGCCCCGCGGCCGACGCGCGGCGCATGGGCGCCTTCCTGGCGAGCGAGGTCCCGCATTTCCGCGACTCGGGCGTGCCGATCGAGTCGTGCCGCGTCTACGCGCAGTCGCGCACGAACGAGGGCGCCGACGAGCTGACCTACGTCGTGCGGCAGAAGGATCCGCGCAACGCCGCGGCGCAGACCACCGTGCTCACGGGCCGGCTGCTTCCCCAACGCGAGGCCGAAGCCGACGTGGCCGTGGCCACGCAGCTCTCGCGGACCCGCCCCGGCAAGGACGGCCTGCGCGTGCCGAAGGTGCTCGGGGCGTTCCGCGATCCGCCGCTGTCGCTGTTCCTGCTGGATCCGACCAGCACGCTGCGCAAGGTCGCCGCATCGCTGAAGCTCGAGTCGCTGGTCAAGCTGCTGATCACCCTGGGCCTCGGGGTCGCCAGCGTCCACCAAGGCACCGTGAGCGCCGAGACCGAGATGGGCCTCGACGAGACGCTGGAGAAGCACCGTTCGGCCCGCACGCGCATCGAGGGCAAGTTGCCGGTGGACCGCGCCGCCCGCGTAGACCGCTGCTTCACGCGCCTCGAGGAGCGCGCGGGGCCGCTGCGCAGCTACCAGCCCGTCCCGATCCACGGCTCGCTGACCTGGAACGCGATCGTGAAGGCCGGGCGCAAGTGGGAGCTCTACCGCTTCGAGCGCAGCCGGCTCTCCCATCCCGGTCTCGACGTGGGTGCGTTCCTCGCGGACATGCTGCGCCTGTATGTGCTGAGCGGGACCGGCGACGCCGCCTACTACTGGCGCGGGCGCGAGGCGTTCCTGCAGTCCTACTTCGCCGCGGCGCCGGCGTCCTGGTCGAAGGACGTCGACTGGTTCGTGGCCAGCGCGCTGCTCGAGCGCCTCGATCGCATGCTGCGCAAGGACGAGAAGAGTTGGGCAGGAAAACTCGACGCCCACCTGGTGCAGATCGAGCAGGTGCTCGCTTGAGCGCGTGAGAAACGCCGCGGCCGAAGGCGGTGGCATCGTCCTCGCGGCCGCTGGATCGAGGCGCGTCAGGACAGCAACGACATGCGCTCCTCGAGCAAGGCCAAGGTGCCGTCGAGCCGGACGTCCTGGAACTTCTGCCGGCTGTGCAGCGCCATCCGCATGAGGCTCGCGGCCTCGTAGATCGCGATGCGGCAACGCAGCTGCCGTTCGTCGACTTCGGTCGCGGCGAGATACTCGCGGAGGAACCGCTCGCCGAGGTCGCGCGGCGCAGCACCCACCTTGCCCCGCCGCTGCGTCTTCTCGATCTGCGTGTAGAGGTAGGCGAGGAAGTGGCCGAGGTCGAGCGCCGGCTCGGCACGGCAGATGGTGTCGAAGTCGACCATCCCCGTGCGCGGGCCGTCGAAGAACAGCTGCGCGTGCTTGAAGTCGCCGTGGCACAGGCACGCCGGCAGCGGCTCGGAACGGCTCGCCTGCGCCGCGAGCCGCTGCACCCATCCGCTCGCGCGCTCGGCGAGCGCGGGCGCGAACGGGCGCGTGACCTCGGCGTCGCGTGCGAGAGCCTGCAGGTCGTCTTCCAGCGTGCGCGGGGCCCCGAGCCGCAGGCCGGAGCCGTGCAGCGCCGCCGCCACGCGAGCACAGGTCGCGAGCATCTGCTCCAGTGGCTGCCCGCCAGGGGGCGGACGGTCGCACAGCCGCGCGCGCAACGCGGGGCCGACCGCCGCCTCGCCGGGAACTTCCTCCAGCAGCGCGAGCCCGAGCTCGGGCCGGAAACCGAGCAGACGCGGGATCGTGAACCGTTCGCCGCGCGCGAGGTGGGTCCGCAGCGGCTCGAGGATCTCGTCGTAGGGTGGTCCGCGGCGCAGCGGCGCGAGCTTGCCGTAGACGACGAGCCGTTTGCCGTTGCCCGCGATCGTGTAGCGCAGCACGCACCGCTGCCGTCGCCGGTAGCTCACCAGTTCGATCGTGCAGTCCGCGGCGGCGAGGCCGTTCGGCAGCAGCCTCGGCGGCAGCGTGTCGCGCAGCACCTCGGCCATGCGCCGGGGATCGGTCACGTCGATCAGCACGGGTACTTCGGTGTCGAGCGGCAGCACGTGCACGCACATGTCCAGCGGTTCGATCGTCGCCGCCGGCGCCGCGAACATCGCCAGCTCCGCGCGGCCCCGCGCCCGCGCCACCAGCGGCAGGAGGCGCTCGGCGACATACGCGGCGCAGCGCGCGCGGTCGGGGAACACGCGGCCGACGACGACCGGTTCGAACCCCATGCCGGTCTCGAGGTCTTTCACCTGGACCTCGTACTGGACCGAGCAGTGCTTCCCGGGCGTGTAGAGCGGCTTGTCGGGCGTGCAGCTCTCGACGGCGAAGCGCGCGCGCCCCGGGCCGAACAGCGCTGCCTGAAGGTGGCCGCACATGACCTGCCCGTCGAATGCGCCGGCGATGCCCGGCAGCTCCTGACGGATCGAGTCGGGGATGTGCATGGGGCTGCTTTGCTCGCGGCGGCGCGTGGGACTTGCGAGCTGCAATTCCCAACCGCGCGGAACCGACGCGCAAGATCACTCTCGCCGGCACTCGCGTCAATTCGGGTTCATGACGCTCGCGACTTCGGGTGAAGACCCGAGCGTTGCTCGTGCTGCGCCGCGAGCTGGCTGTCGCGGCCGTCGCGGCCATCTACGGGATCCGCACACCGCGCACGTCATTCGCCTTCGTGACCTAGGGGCTTGAGGCCTTCGATGCTTGGCGCCACGCGCGATCCCAGTCAACACCGCCTGCTGCAGTTCAGCGTTAACCTCTCGGCATCGTGTTCATCATCGAACTCACCTACACGGCCGACCTTGCACACATCGATGCCAACATGCGCGCTCACATGCAGTTCATCAACGCGCACTACGCCTCAGGTCACCTGGTCGTCTCCGGCCGCAAGATCCCACGCGACGGCGGCATCCTCGTGGCCGTCGGCAAGGATCGCGCGGAGATCGAAGCCATCGCTCAGCAGGATCCGTTCGTAACGAAGGGCCTCGCCACGGCACGCGTGATCGAATTCCGCGTCAGCCAGCGAGCCGATGATGTCGAGGCACGGATCAAGAAGGGCTAGACGGTCGGTTCGAGGTGAATGATGGTCGGGCGGTCGCAGTCAGCGTGGCAGAGCCCCGGTCCGCACCTTCTCTCGCCACTCGCGTTCGATCGCACGCACGCGTTCCGCAGTCATCGGCACCTTGCGCGGCGTCGCGACCGCGACGGCGTCGGTGACGACGACGTTCGGCTCGAACGCCTCGACGTAGCCGGGCGGCGGATGGTGCTCGTGCGCCATCGCGCGCGCGTTCAGCAGCAGGTCGCTGATGTCATCGGCTTCCGCGAGCGTCAGCGCGTCCGGCCGTTCGTGCGCGAAGATCGCCAGCAGGATCGCGACCAGGTAGTCGCCGGGCTGGTTGTTGCCGTCGCCGCCGCCGAGCATGCCGAGGGCGGCGCGGATCTCCGCTGCGTCGAACCAACCATCCTTCTTCGTGTCCGCTGCGGCGATCACGGGACGCAGGAACTCGCGGGTCAGAGCGGGCCCGGTGCCGTGCACCGGCGTGCGCGCGACCACCCAGTCGTTGAGGCCGTGCATGTCGATGATCGCGCAGTCGGGCAGCGACCAAGCGACGACGCCGACGCCGTGCGTGGCGTAGACCGGGAACGGGTCGGGCGGATCCTCGATCCGCACCCGGCGCGGGAACTTCGCGAGGAAGATCTCGGCGAGCAGGCGGCCGTGATGCTGGCAGCGCACGCCGACGTTCTGGAACAGCAGCCATGCTTGCTGGCGGTCGTACCACCGCGCCAGCGGTCGTACGATCGACGGCACGCGGGAGGCGATCGGCTGGAAGCCGTGTTTGGGCATGTCGCGGGTCAGCGCGAAGTGCACCCAGCCCGCGCACGATGCCAGGGCCAAACCCGACAACGCCATGAGCACGGGCCCCGACCTCGGCCGCGCACGCACCAGGCGCAACGTCATCGCCGCCGTCGCCAGCACCACCAGCGGCGCGAACTGGCTGAAGATGCGATACTCGAAGTGGTCGCCGCCGACCTGCAACACGTAGTAGCCGGCGTGCGCGAGGCAGGTGCAGACCACCGCGAACGCCGGTGTGTGTGCAACCAGCGTGCGCCAGAGGAAGCGGGGATCGCGCCGGTGCTCGACGAGCAACCAGCAGGCGGCCAGTACCGCGACGAACCAGGTGCCGTTCTCGAGCGCGAAGCACGCGGCGTAACGCAGCCCGGCCTCGGGCCAGGCCGCGACGACCTTCGCGTAGTAGGTGTTGGGCAGCCACTCGCCGTAGAACCAGCGCCGCCACAGCTGGTGCGCGGCGACGGTCGCGAGCGGCAGCAGGCCCGCGGCGAATCGACCTGGGGTGCAGAGTCGCCGCCCCAGCAACAGGATCGCCGTGGCGATCGTCGCTGCGACCAGCAGCAAGCCGTCCGGGCGCGTCAACGCCGCCAGCGCAGCGGCGGCCGACCAAACGGCGAGCCAACGCGCAGTCGCGGCGCGCCGCGCGAAGGCCAGGACGACCCAGGCCACGAAGCCGAGGTTGAACAAGGCGGTGTCGAGCCCGCCCGTCATCCACTGCAGGAACGTGCGGTTGCCGACGACGACCGCGAGCACGCAGAGACCGACGAGGTCGCCCGCGCGTAGGCCGCATTGGTGCCGCAGGCGCATCGCTGCGACCGCCACCACGGCGAACTGCAGCACGCCGAACGCCGCGGAAAGCCAGTTGGCGGATGAGGGCGGCTCGACGCCGAACCAGGCCCAAGCGGCCCACAACACCATCGGCCAGGCGAAGCCCGTGCAACCATCGACTGGTTCGAACGGCGGTCGGTTCCACACCAGCCCATGGCCCTCGTGCGCGTTGGCGACGTAGCGGAAGTGGATGAACGCATCGTCGCAGAGGAACGCGAGCTGCCAGACGCCGAACAACATCGCGAGCGCCAGGGCGCCGATCACGGGCCAACGCCACGGCGACGGCGACGGCGTCGGGGCTGCGGCGGCTTCGTTGGCGCTGGACACGCGGGTCACGCAGAGACGCAGTCCCGGACCCCCGGAACCGCCCCGGCACGATCTCCCTTGCCCGCACCCGGGTCAACGCCCCTTCTTGCCCCACGCCATCGACGCCGGATCGTGGATCGCTGCGAGCAGATTCCTCTGCCCTCAGCAGCGCGGACACATCAGATCACGCAGCGCGCAGGGAAGGTCGGCCAAACCACGTCGTCCTAGCTGGCCTCCATCCACCTGCTGGATGCGTTGCCCGCGTCCCCCGGAGGTCTCCCATGCCCGCCGCCTGGTTCGAGTTGCCGGCTCTTGTCCGTTGCCCCGCCCTGAAGGCACTCGCCTTTCTGCTCGCCGGCCTCGCTCCGGCACAGGAGCCCGCCCCGAACAAAGCCAGGGCCGTGGGGCGTTGCCTCGCCGCCGAAACGCTCGCGCCGCTGAAGGGCGTCACGGTGCAGGCCGGCTCGCTGCCGAACAGCTACGTGATCAAGGACGCCACCACGAAGCGAACCGGTCTGGAGGCGCAGACCGTGTCGACGGATGGCGAGGGTCGCTTCACGCTGGACTTCGACGCGCCGAACAACGCGCACATGCCGCTCACGGTCCTGGCCAGCGTGCCGGGGCGAGCCCCGCGCGCCGGCACCTGGTCGATGGTCCGCCCGGGCGACACCTTGGACGTCGGCGACGTCGAGCTGAGCGTGGGATTCACGCTGCGCGGCAAGGTCGTCGATCCCGATGGCGCCCCCGTGGCCGGCGAGGGACTGTGGGTTCCCCGAGTCCTCGACACGTTGAAACTGGTTCCCGGAGCCCCCGACACGCTGAGACCCGGGAGCACCCTTTCGATCCGCGTGACCGGACTGTCGGACGAGAAGGGTGAATTCACGTTCAATGCACCGCTCGCGGCGGGAACGTGGGACCTGGCGCTGGTCAATCCCCGCAATCGCCTGAAGGAGCCGGCCCGCCTGAAGGTCGACGCCGAGAGCGCGGCCGAACCGCTGACGATCGTCGTCGACGTCGCGCGGGCAGCCGAACGCAAGGCCGCGGGCGCTGCGGGCAACCTCTCGTTCGAGCTGACGGTCGTCGAGAAGGGCACCGGCAAGCCGATCGAGGACTTCGGCGTCCGCTGCGATCCTGGTCGGTTGCTTCTCAGCACGGATCTGCTTCTCGACGGACATCACGAGGGAGGGCGCGTGATGGTCGACGGCATCTCGTCGGTCGCGCACGTGCTGCAGGTCGTGCCGCGGGATCCGTGCTTCGCGCGCAGCGCGAGGGTCAACGTCCGGGCACGGGACGGCAAGATCGCGCCGGTGCGCATCGAACTGGACCGCTTGCAGGCGTACGCGTTCGTCGTGCAACGGGACGACGGTACGCCCGTCGGCGGCACGACGTGCGAGCTCTGCGATGCACGCGGAGGAGTCGTGGACCTGAAGACCCGCTTCAGCGACGAGTCGCGACTGCCCGTGGACCTGCCGGCGCGCGGACCGGCACTCGTGGCAACGACGCGCAGCGACGATGCCGGCCGCGTCGTGTTGCATGGCCAGCGGGACACCAAGGATCTGCGCCTTCGTGTGCTCGGCCCCGGTCATCTCGCCACCGTGGTCGTCGTCGAGGCCGCCGGGGACGCGCCGCAACGGATCGTCGTAAGGTCGGGCGCAACCATCGAAGGCACGGTCGGCCCGGCGGCACTCGCAGCGCTCTGGCAGCCGAAACTCGACCTGCGCCCCCCGAACTCGCCCACGTCCAGCAACCCGGCCCGGAATGCCGTCGGCATCGACAACGAGGGGCGCTTCCGGTTCGAGAACGTCGAGTCCGGCGCCTTGGTCGTGCAGGCGGTGATGGTCGTGACGATGCATCGCGGGACGAGCCGTCAACAGAGTCCCGTGCGCCTGCACGGAACCGAGCGAACGGTCGAGGTGGGAGCGAACGGCAAGGTCGAGGTCGGGATCGACCTCGCGGCCTGGACGCCCGCGACGCTCGAAGGCATCGTCAGCGAAGCCGCCAGTGCGAAGGTCACCGGCGTCGTCGTGTTGGCCGGCGAGCGGGTCACCGAGCGCTGGTTGTGCGGCGCGTTCGCATTGGATGCGACCGGGCGCTTCCGGATCCAGGGACTGCCGCCGGGCAAGTACCGCCTGCAGTGGTATCGCGACGAGCAGGCGACGCATCCGCTCGTGCACGCGGACGAGGTCGAGTTCGCGCCGGGCAAGACGGTGCCGCACGAGTTCCACTTCGACAAGCAGTGATCCGAGTGCCTCATTGGCGTTCTCGGCGACGCTGGCTGCCATCTGCTACGCGCAGTTGCGCCACGGTAAGGAGAACGTCGACGTGAAGGAACTCGCGGCCGTCTTCGCCTGACGGGGTCCAGTTACCAGAAGTCCGGCAGCTCCTGCCGCAGGCGGAACCCGGTCTGCAACCGGAACACCTTCTGCACCGTCTGCAACTCGAGCTGCTTGCCCTGCCACTTGCCGGTCAGCACGAGCGTGCGCCGCTCGCCGTCGACCTTCTTGCCGCGTTCCTCGCTGTGCAGCAGCAGCGGCGGATCGACCTTCGTGGTCTTGGTGCCGCGCGCGCCGGTCCAGGTCTCCGCATCGCCGCCCGAACGGTCCTTGACCTGAGCCGTGCCGGCGGCGTCGTCCCAGTGGAACTCGAAGAAATGCCGCGCGCCGCCCGCCTCGCGCGACCAGGCCGAGTCGGCGGTGTCGATCGCGAAGTCGCGCCACCGCTGCGCATCGGTGATCGGCACCTCGACGCCGTCGAGCCGCATCGTCTCGACGACCCAGAGGCCGTAGAGCTGCGACTTCTCGAAGTACTTCGCGTACGGGCTGGGCGCGATGCCGTGCAAGTGCGTCGTGACGAGCACCGCCAGCACCCAGAGGCTACCGAGCGCCAGGAGCCAGCGCCCCGCGCGCGGTGCCGTCACGACACGCAGATCGACGGGCGCAGCGTCGCCGTTGCTGCAGAACAGCGCCCACAGCCGGTGCCGGAACGGCAGCAGCAGCAGGATCGCGTAGAGCAGCAGGTGCAGCGAGTACAGCTTGACCGGCACTCCGTACAGCCAGTTCAGCGCGCAGACGTTCGTCATCACGCCGATCGCCACGAACGCGCCGAGCAGGGCCGTGCGCCGTTGGAACAGCAGCAGGCCCGCGAGCACCTCGCCGCAGCCGCCGAACAGCTCGTACGGCTTCGACGCCTGCATGAAGGTGCCGACCATCGACATCGGCCAGGTGTCGCCGATCTCCTGCGTGAGCCGCGACAGCGACAGCATGCCGAACTGGCCGCCGTAGAACTTCGCGAAGCCGTAGCCGAACATCGTGAACGCGAGGTCGAAGCGCACGATCAGGTGCAGCCAGCGGCCGACACGCGGGTAGGCGCGCCCGGCGCGCGGCCACAGCGACCAGATCGCCGTCAGCAGCAGCGCCACCGCGGTGACCGCGAGCACGCGCGCGAAGTCGTGGCCGGTGTCGCCGCTGCCGGTGCGCTGGTGGATCACTTCGTAGGGCGCGAGGCCGTGCGCGTCCATCCAGTTGGTCACGCCCTGCCAGCCATGCGTGAGCCACGACCAGGGCGGGTCCGCCGACTCGTCGATCTCCACGCCGAATACTCCGGCGACGGTGCTGGCCAGCGAGCCCAGCGGTCCCGGGAACGCGAGGAACACGTAGTAGAGCAGCAGGAAGCGGAATGCGATACACTGCCAGCGCGGCCATGCTTTCGCGACCGGCGGCGGCGCGTCCGCGGCAAGCGTTGCAGCCGATGAACCCGACCCGCTCTCGGTTTCCTTGACCATGCGGGTGCGAAGTCTCGTCTTCGCCGACGGCGCCGTCGAGAGTGCGGCGCCGCCGCTGTGCCACGCGGCCAGAGCGAACATCCAGAACGGCGCTGTCAGTGCGGCTACGAAGAGCCCAGCGGCAAGGCACAGTCTGTTCGTCGGCCAGGTCACGATGCGCAACGCGATTGGCCTGCTCTGCACCCGCATTGGTGCTCCGTCCGCTTCTAGCGCCAGGTCGTTCTCCGGACCGAAAACGCCGCGCCCCGGGGAAGGGCGCCCGGGAGGTGTCGTCGTGTAAGGATTCTGTGCGAGAGCACCGAACCTATTGCCGGGCAATTCCGTCCAATTGAGGTAAGTTTGCGACAACCCCTGCATCCGCCATTCCCCAAGCGGTTGCCTTTCCTCTGTACAGAGCCTCCTTCCATTCTATGCGAAACCTCTCGATCCTCGTCGGCGCACTGGCGCTGACTTCTGCCGCGGCATTGGCACAGTCGTCGGTGCAGATCCCTGGCACGCCGCAGATCACTGCCTACGGCACAAGCATCAACTTCTTCCGCAACGTCACGGACAAGTGGCAGTGCATCTACGACAGCTCCTTGTTCACGGCCCAGGGCGTGTTGTCGCCGATCCTCATCAACCAGGTCTCGTTCCAATTCGGGGCTCCCGGCACGCAGCCGACCTCGGCCGCGGTGACCTATCCGCAGATCGACGTCTACCTGCAGCCGGCGGCGGTCGACTGGACGGTGCAGGGCCCGACCTTCGCGAGCAACCGCTCGGTTGCGTTCCCGACGACGCCGAACTTCACCGGCCCCGTGACCACGACGGTCACCTCCATCCAGGGTGACTACTTCGTCACCATCCCGCTCACGACGCCGTTCGCGTACGACCCGGGTACTGGCGTCGACCTGTTGGTGGAGATCGAGATTCCGCAGGTCCCGGTGCCCGCGACGGCCAACAACCTGTTTACCACCCACAACGGCACCGGCACGCTCCCGCCGGGGAACTTCTGCAATTGTTATCGCAACACGACTTCGGCGACGGCAACGAGTGGCTCGTTCACGGCTTTCGTGCCGATCATGAAGTTCGACTATGGTCCGGTGCCGGGTGCGGCCACCGTCCAGAGCCTCGGCGCGGGCTGCATCGTGCACTACGCGTCGATGTACGAGCTCTTCCCCCTCCCGGCGAACTGGGATCTGAACAACTCGGCGCTGACGTTCCTTCCGGCGGGCGGTGCCTACCTCGCCGTGCGCACGGGTGCGTTCATGCCCGTCGGTTCGGTGCAGGCAGTGCCAACGGCCTTGGTCCTCGGTGACGACGCCGAGCTGACCCAGACGTTCACGGTCGGCTCGTTCCTTGGCCCGACCGGCCCGTGGCCGGCGATCACCATCGTGTCGAACGGCGTGATCTCGGAGTTGCCGGCGCACCCGGCGAGCGTCGCTGGCGGCGGTGCCCCCACCAACGGCACGTTCCTGAATGCCGCGCCGACCGCGTTCTACAACCTGGCCGACTGGGATCCTTCGGCGGCGACTGGCGGCGGCAACGTCTGGTACGAAGAGAGTGCCACCGTGACCACGATCACGTGGGAGAACGTGCCGAACTGGGTCACCACGCCACCGGCGCCGGGCGTCAACACGTTCCAGTTCCAGCTCTACCCGTCGGGCCAGGTCACGATCGCGTGGAACAGCGCCGGCATCACGTCGTTCGGCAACAACGGCGGCACGCTGGTGGGCTACTCGCCAGGCGGCACGAACCTCGATCCGGGCAGCCGCGACATCTCCGCGATCGGCGCCGGCAGCGTCTACATCGAAGCTGCCGACATCAGTGGGATGACGCTCACGGCCAGCAACCGGCCGGTGTTCGGCAACACCTGGACGCTGAACGTCAGCAACATCGAAGCGAGCAGCTTGATCGGTCTCGACATCTTCGGTGTGTCCGATCCTGGCATCGACAACCTGTTCTTCATCGGCATGCCGGGCTGCGGCTTGCGTTCGACCCTCGACGTCACCAGCGCGTGGCTCGTGACGGGCCCGACGCACACCTACGGCTTCCCCGTGCCGTCCGGCCAACCGTCGCTGACGGGCTTCAACCTCTTCACGACCTCGGCCACGCTGCAGGGGATCCCGCAGAACGCGTTCGGTTGGATGACCGCGAACGGCATGAAGGGCACGCTCGGCCCGATCTAGTGAGATAGCTAGAACGCTCGTTTCCGGACCAACCGGAACCAACGCCGGCACGATCATTCGTGCCGGCGCTCGTTTCAGGGCCGCTTCCGAGTCGGCCGCCGCGCGATCGCGATGTCGATCGCGCGACTGCGGCATGCTGGCCGCCGGTATCCTGCTCCGCGTGATGCCGACCGATCATTCCTGGTAGATCTCGGCACCGAAACCGCCGACCACCATGACCGTGCCGTCGGGCAGGTTGACCGCCATCGGGTTCTGCCGCGCGACGGCCATCGACCCGGTGGCCTCGATGCGGTTGGGACCGCGCTCGAACAGGTCGGCGCTCGCCGTCGGCACGAATTGGAACGTGAGGGTGCCGGGGGCGATCGCCAGCTGGAAGCCGCCGGCGATCAGCGCGCGGCCGCCGGGCAGCGGCGCCACCGCAGCGCCGGCGCGCCCTTCCTGCATGCCGCTCACGGTCGCGAACGTGCCGAACCCGAACAGCGACGGCGAGTAGAGCTGGCAGTCCGAACGCGTCTCGATCGCCAGGTCGGCGATGTTCTGCGACACCAGATACGCGGCGAAGTCGATCGACGCGCCGCCGACCAGCAGCACCTTGCCGTCACTGAGCGGCACCGCGCTGTGCAGGAAGCGGCCGCCCGCGAACACGGCCGGCAGACCGAAGCTGTTGGTCGCCGGATTGAAGCGGTAGGCCGTCGCCGACACGGTCGGCACGTTGACCAGCGGCACCTGCGACAGACCGCCGGCGATCAGCACCTGCCCGTTCGTGAGCGTGGTCGAGCTGTGCCAGGCGCGCGACTCCAACATCGTCGGCCCGGGCACGAACGTGTTGCTGGCCGGGTCGAAGGTCTCGGTGGTGCCGAGCAGCGTGCCGAACGCGTTCTGCAGGTTGAAGTCGAGGGTCGCGAAGCCGCCGGTGATCAGCACGCGGCCGTCGCCCATCAGCGATGCGCCGTGGCCGGCGCGCGCGGCGTTCATCTGCAGCTGCGTGGTCGTCTGCGCGACCGGGTCGTAGATCGCGGCCGTCGCGGTCGGCTGGCCGAGCAGGCTGAGGCCGCCGGTGATCAGCACGCGGCCGTCGGACAGGCCCGTCGTCTGCGAGTACTGGCCGACACTGACCGTCGTGCCGGCAAACGACCACTCTTCGGTGCGCGACTTGTAACGCAGGGCCAGCGGGCCCGCGCCGCCGACGAACGTCACACCGCCGTTCGGCGCGGCGACCGCGCCGCCGCCGCCGATCGGCAGCAGCGGCTGGTGCAGCGGCGCCGCGAACTTGCCGCGCTCCTGCAACGTCACGCGCACGAGGTTGGAGACGATGAACGGCGACGCGTCGGCGATTCCCTGCGCCGAGACGCACAGGCCGGCGAGGGCGGTGTCGTCCGGGATCGCGAGCGTCGCGGCCGCGGCACCGTTCGCGTCGAGGAAGCCGAGCGAGCCCGGAATGCTCATCGACTCGCCGAAGAACGTGGTCGGGATGTCGAGCGTGATCCCCAGCCACGGCACCGGCGTCGACACTTCGTTGAACGCGACGAGGACCAGGTGCAGGGCGTTGGGTGGACCCTGCAGGCGGAAGTCGGCGCTGCCGCCGATGGCGCCGCCGGACTTGTCGAGCGACAGGCCCTGGGCGGGCAGCAGGGGCAACAGACCGAGCACGGCGGACGTGAGAGCACTGGTACGAAGCATGTTCATGGGTTCCTCGCGATGGGGCGGCACGAGGTCGGCGAGGAGTTCGCCGCCACCCGGGCCCTGGCAATCCGCAGTCCGTCGGAACAGGCTGGGTCCCATCACGCGCCGGCGCAGACAGCGAGATTCTCGGGAATCGCGTGAACGGATCGCATCGCCGCGGATCCTCCGCAGTGCCCGCCATCGACATGGAGCCCGATTCCGTCGCCGCCCTCTGCCGCGCGTTCCAGGACGGCGACGTCCAGGCGCTTGACCGCCTCTACGCAGCGTGTCACCCGCCCCTGGCACGCTTCGTTTCGATGCTGTGCCGCGATCGCGACGAGGCCGCGGACATCTGTCAGGAGACCTGGACGAGAGTCGTGCAAAAGGTCAACTCGCTGCGGGCGCCTGACAGGTTCCAGGCTTGGTTGTTCGCCATCGCGCACCGTGAGTTCTGCAAGCGGCGCGCGCGGCAGCGCTCGGTCGGAACAACGCCTGTCGAGGATGCCGTCGCACCCGATGTGGCCGCCGACGTCCTGGCCGTGCGCGGCGAGCAGCATGCCGCCGCCAGCCGCGCGGTCGAGAAGCTCTCCGCAGAGCACCGCGCGGTGTTGTGGCTGTCGGTCGTCGACGGTCTCCCCCACGCGGAGATCGGACGCATCCTGGGCATTCCCGAGGGCACGGCGCGCAGTCGATTGCACTACTCGCTGCAGGCCCTCCGTTCGCGAGCTCGAGGCAGACCATGACTGAGATCCCGTTGCGTGACTTCCTGTTGTCGACGGAGCGAACGATCGCCAAGGGACCCGGCACCGAGGCGTTGAAGGTCGAGTTCGCCGAACGGACGCGCCGGCGTGCCCGCCGCGCGATCGCCAGGTTCCAGTGGCTCGTGCTGGCGTTCTTCACGGTGATCGCCGTGGACTCCTGGCGCCTGGGTCCCAGCTGGAGAGTCGCTGGCGCGTGGTTGCTGCTGGCGCTGCTGGCGGTCTTCGGCCCAGCGATCGGGGAACGCCGGTTGGCGAGGCGACCGTTGCGGGTCCAGGTTCGCTTCGCGGGTCAGACCGAGGCGTGTGTTGTCCTGATGTTGGTCACGATGCCGCTGCTCGGGCTCGGGTTGCTGCCGCGTGCGGCGGCGATCGAGATACCGACGACGTGGTTGATCGCGACGTGTGCGATCACCGTGCCGGCACTCGCACTGCTGTACCATCGTCTCGCGCGGACCCTGGCGCGCCGCTTCGACCCGGAGTGGTGGGAATGAGAGCCGGGCACGTTTCGGGCACTCGCGGCATTGCGTAGCGCCGTCAAGCGAAGCGCGTCCCTACGGACCTCCACCCGACAGCGGAAAACCTCCGCCGTGGTCCGGGTTGGCAGCGCGCCAGCACGTGATAGAACGTGCGGCCCCCCCACAACCGAGCGCACCGCTTGCGGTGCGCTCGCTGCGTACCAGGAAGTCACATCATGAGTCGTTGCCTGTCCCCACTCCCGTTCCTCCTCGCCACGTTGGCGCTCACCGGCGCCGCGCAGGCCCAGTTCCTCGTCACGTACAACTCGACGACCGACACGCTGGTCGCCTTCAGCCCCGTCGACGGCAGCCTGATCAGCGCCAACTTCATGCCGGTCCCCGCCACCGTGCAGGTGGGCGCAATCGACGTCAACGGCGAGATCTGGTCCAGCGAACAGACCGGCGACCGGGTCGTTCGCTACGACAGCCTGGGCAACGTGCTCGGCGTGATCGGCCCGACGTTCCCCGGCGGCGGCTTCGACAACATCCGCGGCTTGGCGCTGATCAACGGCGTCGTCTACGTCACGAACGACGGCACCGCGAACGGCGCCACCGCCGACTCGCTGGTGCTCCTCGACACGTCGGGCAACCACCTGTCGACGGTCGCCCTCACGAACACGGTGTCGCCGTTCGGCGTGATGGCGTTTCAGGGCGACATCCTGGTCAGCGGCTCCTCGAACATGCAGGACGTCTTTCGCTACACGCTGGCAGGAGCGCCGGTCGGCACGTTCCACGATTCGGCGACGCTCAACTTCGTGAACCAGATCTCCCTCGCCTCCGACGGCAACGTCTGGGTCAACTGCCTCACGAGCACCAACGTCGTCAAGCTGGACGCGACGACTGGCGCGCCGTTGATGTCGTTCCCGGCCGGCAGCGGGCGCGGCGTCTACGAGCTGCAGAACGGCAACGTGCTGTGGACCAGCAGCAGCGGCGCGTCGGTCTACAACATGTCGACGGCGACTTCGACGCAGGTGCTGGCCGGCGGCATGTACCAGCTGAACCACGTGCTCGGTCAACACGCGAGCCACGTGAAGTACGGCACCGGCTGCCACTCCTACGTCCAGGACGACTCGAACCTGTTCTCGTTCTTCCCCGACGTCGCGTCCGCCAAGACCGCGCTGGACGGCAATGCGCTGGTCTTCACGAAGACCGCGAACGGCTACGTCGCCAACTGGCAAGTCGGCACCGCGGCCGCGCTCTACGTTCCACCTTCGCCAGGTGCTGTGATCATCGCCAACGCCGACAACACCACGACGGCGATCACGCCCTCGGCGGCGATCCCCGTTCCGGGCGGGACCGAGAGCACCTGGACGGTCTCGTCGAACGGCATCCTGACCGCCGGCAATCCGGGCAATCAGACCACCTCTTCCACGCCGACGCTGGCCGCAACGGCGGCGCAAACGCGACTCGCCTTCTACACGTGGTGCAACCACAACCCGGCCGAGACGGGCAGCGGCAAGGTCAAGTGGGAGGAAGTCGGCGGCGTGCTCCTCGTCACGTTCGAAGGCGTGGAGTTCAGCGGCGGCACACCGACCCTCGCGCCCAGCACGTTCCAGTGGCAGGTCGACATGACGACCGGTGACGTCAAGATGTTGTGGACCTCGTTCTCGGCCAGCAACTCGACGTCCGACGTGCTCGTGGGCTGCACGCTCGCGGGCGCAGGTTTGACGCCGGTGTCGCAGGGCCTGACGCAGACGGGATACGTGCTCGAACCGGATGCGACGCTGGTGCCGATGACGCTGTCGGCCTCGCCGCGGCCGGTCATCAACCCGAGCTCGGTCGTGACCTACACGATCGGCAACATCCCCGAGATCGCTCCCGGCTCGGGTCTCTACCTGTCGTTCCTCGTGCTGACGGTGAATCCGCTGATCGCGGGCCTCGATCTCACCGGCATCCTCACCACCGTGCCGGGTTGTCGGCTCTACGTCGGGAGTCTCGACCTTCTGGCGGGTGTCGCGGTCACCACGACGCCGACGAACGCCGTGCCGTTCGTGTTCTCGGCGCCGCCCTTCGCGCCGGGCAACGTGATCGCAGTACAGGGCGCGGCGCTGTTCAACGGCGCCTTCCCGTTGATCAACGGGGAATCGGGCGGGTATCTGCTCAGCAACGCCGTGCTCAGCACGACGCGCGTGCAGTGAGCCCACACCGCGCCGGGCGCCATTCGCGCTCGGCGCGGCCTCGCGGCGTCACTTCTTCTCGGGCGCCGGCGCCTCGCCGGCGTCGGGGCGATCGGAAGGAAAAGCTCAGTCCAGGACCGCCCTGAGCCCACTCGGGCACGATCTCTCTTGCCGGGACTCGGTCAACGCCCCGTCCGAGCCGCAGCGCGGCATACAATGTCGCACGGTGCGCCGGAGGCGGGATGACGTTCCCGGCCGGTCACCTGGTCGATCCCTGAGCACCGATGAAGCTGATCCCGCTGCTGCTGTATCTGGTTTCGCTGGGACTCTTCGGCCTCGCAGGCTGGATCGTCTACGAGATGCTCTCGCTGCGGAAGGACTCGGTACGAGTGAATGTGGTGAACGACGGTTCGGACTTCGGACGTCTGCCGCGTGTCAAATCGGGGGGAACCGCTCAGGACTGGAACTACCGGGATGGCGATTGGGGGGCATCGCTCCGAAACGTGAATCTCGTCGGCAAGCTGCCGACGCCTCCGGCCGACGGTGGACCAGGGCATGCGCGGGAAGCGTCTGCAGTCGAACTGCCCCCGCTCGGAGAGATCATCGAACTCGTTTCCCTCGTCCACGACGGGGACACCAACGGCCGCGGCGGGAACACGTATGTCATCGTGCGCTACAAGCCGGGCGCCGACGTCAAGCCGCCCGAGTGGTACATCCGCGAGAGCATGAGTGGCCCGGCGACGACGAGCGGCAAGGCCAAATCCGCAGCGGCCAAACCGCCGGGTGGTGACTCGCCGATCCCGACCGCGTTGGCTGGGCGCGACATCATGCAGAAGATCTGCGTGGTCGACGATGGTGACCCGAGGCACGGCAACCGCCTCTGGCCGACGTTCGACAACATCAAGCTCGTCGGTGTGTCGTCGGATGCCCAGGTCGCCTGGTTCGTGCGGGACTTGCCGCCGCCGAAGGATGGCAGTCGAGCGCCCGAGTTGAAGGAGGAACCGCTGCTGAAGACGAGCATGCACCTCAGCGCCGAGTTGCGCGAAGAGCTGCGGAGGCTCCAGGGACGTGACGCGCCGGTCGCCAGCAGCAACGGCAACACCGAGCCGTCCCCGAGCCCGGGCAACGCGTGGATCGACGTGCCCGAGACCAAGGTCATCAACGGCGTGACCCACGTCAGCAAGAAGGACGAAGAACGCTTTCGCGACCCGGACGAGCTTCTCCGCCAGATCGACGTCGACACCTATTCCGGCAAGAGCGTGAAGGGGCTCATCGTGCGCAGCGTCGATCCGGGACTGGGCAAGACCATGGGCATCGAAGCTGGTGAAGTCCTGATCGAGATCAATGGGCACGCGGTGCGTTCGAGGTCGGAAGCGTTGGAGCGCGGCAAGGACGACTACCAGCGCGGCGTCCGGACGTTCACTTCGAAGTGGCTGTCCAACGGCGCGGTCATCGTCCGCACGTGGCAGGCACCGGACCGCTAGACCCGAGCCGTCGAGGCCGCGACGCATCGTCGTTCTTCGTAGCAACCGAGTCGCATCGGCATCAGCCGCGCGCCACGGTGCGAGCCTCGTCCATCACTTCGTGTTCGAACGCACTCGCGTAGACAGCAACGATGGGTCCAGACAGCTTGAGCTTCCTCGCGACCTGCCGCCAGTCACCGATCACCTCGACGAGCTCACGCAGGATGGTCCTCGCCCTTGCTGCCGTGAGCCCGAACGATGCGGCGATCGCCATCGCGTGATCGATCGAGAAGTCGGATCGATCCTCGCTCAAGGGCGTCTGCTGCCCGTGCCCCCGATCGATCTCGGGCACCGGATTGATGTCGTAGGCAGGCGAAAGGCTCCACTTGCCCGCACCGCGCATCAGGAACGCGTGGTTGCGCAGGTGGTCGTCGCTGTTGCAGACGAGCAACGAGAACGCCATGCGGCGCCAGAGTTCGGCGAGGTCCTTGCCCACGTCGTCGCCGAACCGCCGGATCGCTTCGGCAATCGCGACATACGAACCGGCGTCGCGTTCGGTCGTCCCGATCAGCGTCGCCGCGGAAACGAACGGGACGCGCTTGTTCGCGACGCGGTCGAACCGCGTGATGACCGCCGCGTGGCTCTTGCCCACCGGAACCAGTCGATGTGCCGCCGTGCTGATTCCGGCCCTGTTCGCCAGGCCGAGAGCCAGGATCTCCCCGGCGGCGATGTCACGCGTGTCATCGGGCTTGCGGAACTTGGCAATCGCGAGCGTGCCGTCGGGCAATACCACCGCAGACTTCGGCCGCGCGCCACCGAGCGGCGATCCTTCGCCGAGCAGGAACCGCAGGTCGGCGGCCGATTCGGACTCCTGGTGGATCGCGTCCGCGGCGCGCAGCAGTGCAGCGAGCCGCACGATCGGCGGCAGGCGACCCGTGGTCACGGCGAGGAACGGACCTCCCGGTTCGCTGAACCGCAGCGCGCCGATGCGCGAGCCGTCATCGAGCGCGAGCACGTAGTCGAGATCGCGGTGCGGACGGCGTTCGATCACCCCCTTGCGAACCGCGCGGTCGACGAGCACGCGTCCCCAGCGATCAGGACCGCAATCCTGCAGTGCCGAGAACAGTGCCGCGGCGTGGTGCCCACCTGGTTGCAGTGGCAAGGCAATCGGATCGATGGCGAACGCGTCGGCGCGTTGCAGCCACGCGATGGCGTATTCGAAGGCGGTCGACGGGCCCCGACTTGCCGGATGCAGCACGCCCACGAGATGCGTCGCACCTGCCCACTCGATGTGCACTTCGATCGTCACGAATGCCCCCGGCGGCGCGAGTGAATGCGCTGCGGCAATCGCCGCTCGTCCAAGGCGAGGCCAACGGTGTCCCGTCCCGGCGCCGCGAGGTCGGCGAGTCGTTCGTGAAACTGCAGGATGAACACCGCCGTCGCGAGTGTGCCGATCGCGACCGACGGGTCGCCGCGTTCGAGCCGCCACAAGGTGTCGCGGCTCACGAACAGCCGCGCCGCCATGTCCGCGGTCGAGAACCCGCGCTTCCTGCGCGCGAGCGCGAGGTCGCGCCCGAGCTGCTGCAGTGCGCGCACCGCGGGCAACGGCAAGGACGACTTCGGGGGCATCGGTGTAGGATCGGCTATATCGGTCACCATATAGCATAGCGTCTGATTTGAAAGACGAACACCCCGCAGCAGGCACACCAGCGAGGGCCCCTGGTCGAGCCCTCATCCTGGCAAGTCTTCCCCGACTGAAGATCTGCAAGGCTGTCCCCGGGGCGTCGCGCGCGGCACGGCTATCCTGCCGCGTCGCCCCCAAGTCCCCTCCACCCCAGGAGCCACGATGCTGCCTCCCCAAACCTCGCCTGCTGTTCTCCGCTCCCCGCGCGCCGTCTGCGCCTTCGCGCTCGCCGCGCTCGCTTCCTCCGGCTCGCTCGCGGCGCAGCTGCAGCCGCAGGCGATCTACCCGCTGTTGACGGACCTGCTCGACGCGACCGCCACCTACGGGCCGGCGCTGCTGACCGGCAACCCGCTCCCGCCGAACCCGCCGGCCAACGGCGTGTGCGTCAACGGCATCTACTCGGCGAGCGCGGGCGGCCAGGACGTGCGGTTCCCGGTCATCACGACGCTGAACATGTCCGACTTCCAGATCGACGTCGAGTTCCAGATCGCAGCGTTCCCGACTTCGTTCGGCGCGCCGGTGTTCATGGGCGGCCACCTGTGGCGGTGGCTCGGCATCTACGTGCAGCCGAACGGCATCGTCGGCATCAAGCACAACAACTCGAACCTCGCGTGGTCGACGACGACGTTGAGCACGGGCACGTGGTACTCCGGGCGGCTCAAATACGAGAATGGCACCGTGGAGGAGTACATCGACGGCACCTTGGTGCTGACGGTGTCGGTCGGCGTGCTCAGCACCGGTAGCGCGACGATCGACAACCGCAACTTCACGACGAACGACTTCAGCAACGGCCGCAACCACAACGGCTGCATCCGCAACGTCCGCATCTCGAACAACACGACGCTCGGCGTCACGGCAGACACGTTCGCGTATGGCAGCGGCTGCGACGGCCTGACACTGGGCGCCAACGGCGTGCCTTCGCTCGGGAACCCGCTGTTCGAGCTCGTCGCGTCGAACGTGCCGCCGGTGTTGCCGCTGGTGTTCTTCGCGTTCGGCAGCGCCGCGCTGAACCCGGGGGTCGATCTGACCGTGATCGGAATGCCGGGCTGCGCGACCTACACGACCTTGGACTTGGGCCTGCTCGGGCCGTCAGTCGTCGCCGGCACCTCCGCGACCTTCCCGCTGCCGATCCCGCTCGACCCGGCGCTGACCGGCACCGCGATCCCGTCGCAGGCCGTCTCGTTCTCCGCCGCGACCCCGCTGGGCCTCGCGTCGAGCAATGGTCTGAAGCTCGTGCTGGCTCCCTGAGCCAGCGGCCCCCTGCGTGCTTCGCCGCACGCGCGCCAGTTCGTCGAGCGGCTGCGTTGCGGCCCAGCGCGGGTTGACCGGTCGTCGTCGACGGTTACCGTCCACCTCGGCCGATCGGCGGCACGTGCGCTGATTGGCCGTTCCCTCGTCCCGCATTGATTCCGTTCCGATGAAGTCACTCCGCCTCTCCCTCGTCGCGTGGTGCGCGTTCAGCAGCGTTTGCACGGCGCAGTTCATCCCGGGCGTCACCACGACCACGAACATGGGCACGTGGTTCTCCTACAACATCGCGAACCTGACCAATGGCGTCGGGCTGTCGGCGATGACCATCTCTGCCACGCACTCGGCGAACTGGCAGGACATGTGGATCAGCAACCAGATCACCACGGGCTGGCTGCAGTTCGACCTCGGCGCCGTCGTGCAACTCAGCGGGGCCGTCGTCTGGAACTACAACTCGTCGATCAGCCTGGCCCGCGGCGTCCAGCTGATGAACCTCTCCACGTCGACGGACGGCATCAACTTCACGCCGCCGTTGGCAGTGACCGTGCCGCAGGGAACCGCCGTGCCCATCCCGGGCTACTTGATCGGCATCAGCGCCGTCGCGGCGCGGTATGTCAAGTTCGACATCCTGTCGAACTACGGTGACAGCTACACGGGCCTCTCCGACGTGCAGTTCCTCGCGGGCGCCGGCAGCGTGGTCGCGACGAACACGACGCTCGGCCAAGGCTGCATCCGCGCGGCGAGCTCGTTCTACGAGTTCTTCTCGAGCCCGGCATCCTTCGACCTGTCGAACAGCGCCATCTCGATGGCATTCACGGGTACCGGCTACGTCGTGCTGCCCGGCTTGACGGCGTATGTGCCTCCGTCGGGTGCTGCGACCACGTTGGGGCTGAGCGACGACAGCGAGGTGTCGGTCGCGCTGTCGGGCACCTTGCCACACGCCGGCGGTACGACGTCCAGCCTGCAGGTCTGCTCGAACGGCTTCGTCTCGGTCGCGGCCGGCAACGGTACCTCGTTCACGCCCGACGTAGCGACGATGCTGGCCGCGCCGCAGACCGCGTGGTGGAACTGGCACGACTACAACCCGGCGACGGCCGGCAGCGGCCAGGTGAAGTTCGAGCAGATCGGCGGCATCGCCTACGTCACGTGGGACGGCGTCTACGACTTCGGCGGCACGTCGGCGGCGAACGCGAACACGTTCCAGTTCCAGTTCGAATTGGCGACCGGTTTCGTGCACCTCGTGTTCCAGTCGATGAGCACCCAGGGCAACGCGCGTCTCGTCGGTTACTCGCCGGGCGGCCCGAGCATCGATCCCGGCAACTCGGATCTGTCGGTCGCAGTGCCCGCCACGTTCACGATCGGCCTCACCGACGTGCTGCCGTTGGCGCTGGCTGGCGGGTCGCGGCCCGTCCTCGGCACGAACTGGACGCTGAACGTCACCAACGTGCCGGCGACCGGCACGATCGGCCTCGACGTATTCGGCCTGTCCGATCCGAACATCCCCGACCTCGGCTTCCTCGGTGCGCCCGGCTGCGGCACCCGAGCGTCGCTCGACCTGATGAACCTGTGGCTCGTCGCCGGCGCGACGCACAACTACTCGCTGCCGCTGCCCAACAACCCGGCGCTCGTGAACCTGCACCTCTACACGCAGGCGGTCGTGCTCCAGCCCGGCGTCAACTCGCTGCTCGGCGGCGTGATCACGTCGAACGGCATCGACGGCGTGCTCGGCAACCTGTAGGACCACGCCGCGGCAGTCGCTCAGCGCTTCCTGCAGACGACGAGCAGCCGCCGCCGGCGCGGTGGACCGTCAACGGCCGTAGCGGGTCAGGAACTGGTTGGCGAAGACGCCATGCGGATCGAGCCGGCGCTTCGCCGCGAAGAACGCGGTGGCCTGTGGGTAACCGCGCTGGAACTGCTCGACCGTCGCGTGCGGGCGATAGGGAAGGTAGTACGTGCCGCCGATCGCGAGCGCGACGTCGATCACCGCGCGCGTGAGGGCCGCCACGCGTTCGTCGGCAGCGCTCCCCGCCTCGGCGTGGACCAGCATCACGACGCCGAACACCGGCTCGCGGGCGTACGCCAACGCGGTGTCGAGATCCGGTTGCACGTCGCGCACCGTGATGTTGAGCAGGTCGGCCGCGTGCTCGCGGAACAGCGGCCGGATCGCGCTCACGAACCCGTCGAGCCGCGCCATCGGCACGAAGCACTCCTGCAGCACGTCGACTCGGCGCGGATCGCGGTTCGCGAACTTCGCGACCGGCTCCGCCTGCAGAACGCTGCGCCAGCCCCCGCCGGTCTCGCCGAACAGCGCTTCGCCCCAGTCGCGCAGTTGCTTGCCGAGGCCGCTGCCCGCCGTGCCGCGGAACACGATGCGTTCGATGCCGTCCGCGGGATCGGCGGCGACACGCTTCGGCGCGCCAGTCGCCGGCGTGCGCAGCACGTTGACGCTCGCTCGGTCGAGGAACGTCATCGGTGCGACGCTGATGCGGCCATACGCCATGCCGACCGCGGGATCGCACGTGAGCTCGCGGAACGCACGGCCGTAGTCGCTCACCGCGACGGTGACCGTGTGGACCTCGTAGAACGCATCGTCGACGACGTCGAGCGTCGCCTCCGTGATGATGCCAAACAGGCCGTAGCCGCCCAGCACGTGCCGGAACAGCTCGCGATGCTCGTTGTCCCGCGTGCAGGTCACGGTGTCGCCGGCCGTGGTGACGACGCGCAGCGAACGCACCGTGCTCGCGATCGGCGCCAGACCCTGCTGCCAGCCGTGGCAGTTCACTGCGAGAGAGCCGCCGACCGTGAAGTCGTCGTTCGACTGCATGACCTTCACGGCCAGTCCGTGTTCCTGCAGGCGCGGCACCACCTGGCGCCAGGTCGCGCCGGCGCCCGCGGTCACCGTCTTGCTCGCCGCATCGACGCGCACGTGCGCGAGCGGAGTCATGTCGACGACGATCGCCCCGTCGAGCAGCGTGTGGCCGCCCATCGAGTGGCGCGCGCCGGCGATCGCGATGTGCTGGCCCGCGGCTGCGGCGCCGCGGACCAGCGCGCCCAGTTGCGATTCGGCATCCGCGAGCACGGGGCACACCGCGACGACCTCGGCGGGTCGCGCGTGGCTCTGCCGGCTGGCGTCGCCACAGCCGGGCGGGGGCAACGGCAGGGGATCGCACGGGTCGTTCCACCACACGAGGCCGAGGTGCCCCGCGACGACGACCACCGGCAGCGTCCCGAGTCCCGCGGCGAGCCAGACCCAGCGGCGCCAGCGCGGTTTCGGTCTCGGATGCGCTTCTGCCATGACAGCCGTTCGTGGCCCGGCGGTGCGGCGATCTGTCGCGCCCGTTGCTGCGAAGCTGCGCGCGGGCGCCTCAGAAGTGCTTCGACATCTGCACGACGAGCTCGTGGCCGCCGAAGTCACCCGAGCGCACGACGTCGAAGTCGTAGGCGTAGTCGATCTGCAGCCGGAAGTTGCCGAAGAAGCCCGAGGCCAGACGCGCCGCGATCGCGACGAAGGTGTCGTCGCCGCGCTGGCGCGTGCCGGCCTCGTCGCGGTCGCGATCGAGGCGCGCCACGGTGACGCCGGCGTCGAGGAACGCGAACCACGTCAGCTCGGATCGCACGCCGACGCTGCCGATCGCGTAGTGCTCGGGAAAGAACTCGCCGATCGCGGCGCCCGGCAGCAGCGGCCGCGCCGTGGTGCCGAACTCCTGGCCGCGCAGATCGGGTCCGCCGCCGACGCGTTGGGCCGAGAAGCGGTCGACGCCGGAGCCGGCGCCGCCGTGCGCGGAGCCGAACAGGCGCCATCGTTCGCTGGCGACGAACGGCAGGTCGCCGATCGCGAAGACGTAGCCGGTCGCCTGGACGTAGTCGCGGCCCTCGTCGCCGCTGTGGAACTCGGTGCCGGGCAGACCCCACGCGTCGCTGTCCGCGCGCCAACCCCACACGGCGTCGGCGCCGAGTGCGTAGCCGCGGTGCGGCAGGTCGAGCAGGTTGCGCGTCAGCTGGTCGAACCGCAGTTGCCAGCGCACGCGCAGCTCGAACGTCGAGTCGGGCACGACGAACGCCGGATCCGTGTCGTCGGCGCGGCCGAAGTAGAGCAGCCCCGGTTCGACGATCAGGTCGCTGGCGAGCTGGTTGTCGTTCTCGGGGCCGACCTGCCCGCGAAAGCCGCAGCCGAAGCCGGCGCGCACGTAGCCCCAATGCAGCCGCTCGCCGGCCGCGACCTCGCCGTCGATCAGTTCGCCGCTCGACCACGGCGGCGTCCAGTTCTCGAAGGTGCCGACGAGCTCGAACGATCCGTCGCCATGCTCGAACGGTCCGTGCGTGAACAGCACCTCGTCGTAGACGCCGGCGAGCACGGCGCGCAGCAGCGACCGGTCGTTGGGCCGGCGCCAGAGATAGAGCGATCCGTATGGAGTCGTGCCCTCGTCGGCGTGCATGGCGTCGGCGACCCCGAGCGTCACCGTGTCGACGCTGCGGCGGTCGCGTGGTTGCAGTTCGTAGGGGTCGCCGAACAGCGTCGTACGCACGCCCTCGCCGGACAGCGCGGTGCGATAGGGCGTGTTGGGATCGTCGAGCCAGCGCAGCGCGCCTGGCCCCGTCTGCTGGGCCGCGAGCGCACTCGCGCCGACCAGAGCGGCGACCGCGGCGGCGATGCGGCACCTCGCGCCCTGCGCTCCTCGATCGCATGCTGCCATCGGCGCGGATGGGACACCGTGGCTGCGGCGGATTCCACGCCCGCGTCAGCATTGTCGCGACGACCCCTGTTCGCGGCGGCGAGCCGCCGGCCGCGCTACTTCTTGGCTTCGGGCTTCGGCTCGGGCGGCGGCGGCTTCGTCGCGGCGATCGCCTTGGCCATCTCGTCGAGGCCGCTGACCACCGTCGTGATCTTCGTGTTGACCGATGCCGCGGTGTTGCCGATCTCCTTGATCTTGTCCTCCACCGAGGCGACGCCGCCCGGATTGAGGTCGTTCTCGAGGTAGGTGCGGACGTCGACGACCAGCTTCATCCACGGCTCGAACTCCGCCTTGCCGGCGTCGGCCGTCTGCTTGAGTGCGTCGAACTTCGTCAGCACGGCGTCGCGCCGCTCCAGCGAGCGCTGCTTGAGGCTCGCGTCCTGGATGCCGGCCGTGCGCTGCTCCCAGGCCTGGGTGAACGTGTCGCGGTTCGCGTCGACCTGCGCGCGCAGCGAACGAACGCGGTCGCGATGCGCGATCGTCCCGTCGACGTTCTTCGAGAACGTCGCGAACGCGGCCTTCATGTCCGCACCCTTCTTGGTGAGGTCTTGGAGCGAGGTCGACACGGCGGTGATCTTGGCCGGAGCGTCGGCCAAGGCCTGCTTGAGTTCGCGCATCGACTGCGCCGTTGCTTCGGACTGGTCGACGCCGGTGGCTTTGCAACCGGTCAGGAGTACCAAACAGCCTGTGGCGAGAAGAATGGAGATGGGTTTCATGGCTTGCTGCTGACGAACGTCCTTCCTGGAAGGAGCGCGATCCTAGCGACGGGCCCGCGGGCGACCAAGCGGTCTCCGGCGCCAATGGCCGTCCGGCCCGTCGGATGCGGCGCGCCGGCAGGCCCGCCTAGTCGATCGCGCGCTCGAGGATTTCGCGCGTCACCTGCGGTGCGTCGAAGCAGGCTTCGGCCAGCGCGCGCGCTTCGCGGCACTGCCGATCGTAGTCGGAGGTCACCGTCTCGATCATCCGCACCGCCTCGTCGGGGGTCGAGAAGCGAAACAGCCCGCACGCGTCGGGCAGCATGTTGCTCGGCCCGGTGTGCTGGACCACCGCGGGCTTGCCGCTCGCGAGATAACACAACGTGCGATCGCTGACCCACGCGTTCTGCAGCGCCATGCACGAGGGCTTGGCACAGCTGAACTCCCCGCGCGAGCCCTGAACATATGCGCGATAGGCCTCGGGCGAGCCGGCGACCTCGCGCGAGTGGCGGATCGACCAGCCGGCGTCCTGCATCGACTGGATCTCGGGGCCGTCGTCGTCGGGGTGATAGAAGAGCGCGAGCTCGAGCGGCTGGGAGACGCGCCGCGGCAGGTCGCGATACTCGAGGAACGAGACGCGCTTGTTGTTCTCGTAGTAGCCGTTCCCGCCTTTCACCCACTCGCGCGACTGCCACGACGACACGGTGCTCAGCGGCGCCCCGTTCGTGGCCGGCGTGACCGGCCAGTGCCGCAGCGAAACGCATGGCCGGATGCGATGCCAGGTTTTGCCCGCGTCCGGAATCCGCGAGTCCGGCTGGCCCACCGTCTCGCCGGTCGTGAACCAGGAGTCGTGATCGGCGACGCGGATCTGACCGTGGTGCATCCAGTGCTGCAGCAGGCCGGGGTCGATGTCGACGAGTGCCGTGCGGCGAAAGCGCGCGAGCAGCTCGGGATCGATCGCGTAGTGGAAGTTGAGCAGCAGGTCGGCGTCGCGGAACAGACTCTGGGCCTGCTCGGCGTTCATCCCGGCATACGAACAGCTCTGCGCCGGCGCGCGCTTCTGGGGCGCGAGCATGACGACGACCTTGTCACCGAGCCCGAACGCGCGCAAACGCTGCTGGAACGCCGCCACCGCCGCCGCGTCGCGAGCCGGGTCCTTCTGCACGAACCATTCGAGCCAGTAGACGTCGTTGCCCTGATCCTGGAGCCCGAGCGCGTATTGAAGATAGACCCAGAAGTGCCCGCCGACCTCCGGCGAGTTGGCGACGTTGTATGCCGAGATCACGACCTTCACGCGCTGGCCCCCGGCTTGCCCGGCGACGGCGCCAGTGCGGCGAGATCGCGATAGCTGATGCGCTTGATCCCGAGACGCTCGAGCGCGGCTGGAATCAGCGGATCGCACAGCGTGCGCAGCTCGACCTCGCGCTCGCGGTTGTAGCTCGAGTCCAGATCGGGATAGCCCGGATGGCAGCTCAGCTCGGTGAACCCGTCCTTCACTTCCTTCTCCAGCATCGCGGCGAGCGACGCGGGACCGATGTGCTCGAAGTGGCTGCGGCCGCCCCACTGGCCGTAGAACCGCGAGAAGTAACGCACCACCGAGTGCTCGCGCAGCGGCAGCCCATGCGCGGCCGCGACGGCGACGAACGCGGGGTTGAGACGCGGATCGCGATGCAGGTTGTGATGAGCATCGAGATGCGAGGGCTCGCGGCCGACCAGCGCACGGAAGCGATCGATCTGCCGCTCGAGCAGGTCGCGAGCGCGAGTTTCGGCATCGACGTTTTGCCCGAGATCGCGCGGCAGATCGGCGTGCAGGCCGACGCTCAGATTCGGCGCTTCGACGAGGCGCTGCGCCGCGCTCGCGCTGGCCGCGGTCTCGGTCATGAAGCTCGTACTGGTGAGCACGCCGCGCAGGTGCGCTTCGAGAATGCCGCGGCTCACGCCCGGGCTGATGCCGTAGTCGTCCGCGTTGACGATCAGATACTTCATGCCGGCATGCCGTTGGCTTTCGGAGACGGTTGGCACTCCGGGATCACCGGCGTGAGCTGATCGAACCACTCCTCGACGCCTTCGACCTTCTCCCACGCCCAATCGTTGTCCCCCTCGAGCAACGCGAGCGCGAGCCAGCCGAGTCGGTTCGCGTAGCGGCTCAGCTCCGCGGTCTCGAACAGGACGTTGAGCTCGTTGGCCCCGGCGACGCTCACGCCTTCGGTCGCCATTGCCGCGCGATAGCGATCGAGGATGCGCCGGCGATGCTCGTGCGGAAAGCGCAGCAGGAACGTCGACATGTCGTAGCTCGCGGGGCCGGCGCCGGCGTGATCCCAGTCGATGAGGCACGGGCGCGCGCCGTTGTCGGCGACGAACGCGTTCGTACGCCACAGATCGCCGTGCAGCAGCGTGTCCGGTCCCGCGTGATCCTCGAAGACCCTGGCGCGCGCCGGCATCGCCGCGATCCAGCCTTCGAGCCGCGCGGTCAGGCGATCGCACAGCGTCTGGTTCGCCGCGCTCGACGCGAGCTTGCGCGCGCGGTTCACGCCGTGCAGCGCGTCCGCGACGTTGGTCTCGAAGAAGCGGAAGCCGAGATCGCCGCCCATGCTGCGCGCCTCTGCGAGCATCGGGTGCCTGGCGTAGCGCCCGTGCACACGCGCGATCAGCTGCACGACGGCGTCGATGTCCGAATCGGTGATGCCGTCGCTCACCAGCGTGCGATCGCCGATGTCTTCGTAGACGTGCCAGACGAACGCACCGCGACGCTCGGAAGCACGCCCGAGCAGCGCCGGGCACGCGTTGCCGAGGCCCTCCGCGGGCAGCCAGCTCTCGAAGACGTGCTCGTTGCGGCGGGCCTGGATCACGCCGAGGCGCTTCACCACCAGCGTGCGCCGCTCGTTCTCGGACACGACCTCCAGCCGATGCACGCCGCGTTTGAACATCTTGACGCGCGTGACGTGGACCGGCCGGTGCGCCGTCGCCTCGCCGAGCGCGAAGGCCAGCTCGGGGATCGCCTTCTCGCGGGTTCCCGCGAATGCTGCTTCGAGTGCTTCGATCACGGTCGTTCCTGGAATCACGGTTGGGGCTTCGAGTCGGAGAACTGACGATCGGTATCCACGGCGCGGATGGACCGGGTGAGCAGCGGCGGTCGGAGCCCGGGATGCCCCCAAGACATCGGCAACTTCGTGACCGGCGCTCCAGATCCTCGGCCACGGGCTGGGCTGACGCGGCGGGGCCACTGGCGGCGAACTCCCGTTGCCATGGCGACAACCCCGCCGGACCGCGCACGGTGTTTGCTTCTGCTTGCAACGCGGCGGCGCGCCGAGTTCGTTGGCGGCGTGCGTCGTCCCGATCGCAACGCCCTGACTCCCCGCATGCGCCCACCCGTCCCTGCCGTCGTCGCCGCGCTCGGCGTCGTTCTCGTTTCGGTTTCGTGCCACATCGTCTCGCGGACGGCGCAGAGCGCCGACGACCTCGGCACGCAGGCGCACCTCGACCTCGTGTCGACGAGCAGGTTCTGCGGCACGTGCCACCCCGCGGACTACGCGGAGCACCAGCAGAACACGCACGGCCGGGCGTTCTTCGACGAGGAAGCGCGGCTCGCGACGCGCGGCTTCCGCCGCGAGGACTGCATCCGCTGCCACACGCCGCGGCCCGTGTTCGAGACCGGCATCGGCATGACGCCGATGCAGCGCTGGACGAACCTCGAGGAGGGCAACACGTGCATGAGCTGCCACGGCCGCGAGAACTACGACTACAGCCGGTTCGTCGGCGGCAAGGAGTGCAAAGGTGCGTTCGAGCCAGAGGTCGCCAGCGTTGCGCACTGCGCGAGTTGCCACCGCATCGCGGGCACACCCGATCAGTGGTCGCGCGCCGAGCACGGCAAGCAGGCGGGGCGCGTCTGCATCGACTGCCACATGCCGCTCGTGACGCGGCCGGTCGCGATCGGCGAGCCGCCGCGCCAGGTGCGCTCGCACGTGTTCCCCGCGTCGAGCAACGAGGCGCAGTTGCGCAAGGCGTATGGCTACGAGGTGAAGGTCGAAGGCAACGAGGTCGTCGTCGCGATCACCAACAAGGGCGTCGGCCACAACT
>Ga0111539_10000710_pt1 | contig 43187 bp, 47 predicted proteins | sample RhiMethybrSRZTD1_FD_79667 | JGI IMG/M metagenome (GOLD analysis project Ga0111539, IMG submission 79667) | Populus rhizosphere microbial communities from Tennessee, USA - Rhizosphere MetaG P. TD hybrid SRZTD1 (version 2) (version 2) | ecosystem: Host-associated > Plants > Roots > Rhizosphere >... | reverse complement strand
GTCAAACTAAGCGATCCGTCGCTATGGAACGTCGCTAGAGAAACTTTCCAACAATCCGAATAATTGACGCGGGCAACACGTTATCTATTCTTGCGGTACAATAGAGGAGTTATGGCCAAGTCAAAAAAACAACCTAGCCGCATTCAGAACCGCCGCGCTCGACACGATTACGAGCTGGCGGATAGTTTGGTGGTGGGGTTAGCCCTAACTGGCGCCGAAACCAAGGCGCTGCGCCTCGGGCATGGTCACCTGCAAGGTGCCTACGTTACTGTCAAAGATAACGACCTGTTGCTGGTGAACGCAACCATCCATGGCACCGCTGGGATACCGATCGACGAGTCGGGCAAAACCCGCACCCGCACACTCCTAGCCAAACGCCGCGAAATCGACGCCATGATTGCCGCCAAGCAACAAGGCCGCACCATTGTGCCGCTCGAAATCCTAACCAGCGGGCGCTACATCAAGCTGCGAGTTGCCATCGGCAAGGGTAAACGTCAATACGACAAACGCCAAGCGCTCAAGAAGCGCGATGAAACGCGGAGCATTCACGCCGCCCTCAAAGCCAATCGCTAGTCGTTGCCTCTTTAGGTGCAGTAAGTTATAATCATCCCTGTCGCGCTGGGTCCCAGACCGCGAGGTACTTTTTATTTTGCTTCGCTTCCTTATAGCTAAGGAAGAGCATCCCGAGCGACAGATTTACTCTGACGCCCGGCGCGATGGGAAACCCGCTTACGGGTGTCTCATAGAAGCTAATCCGGGGTAGCTCAGCGGTAGAGCGGGTGGCTGTAAAATTGCAGCCTAAGTTTGGAAACTGCTTAGTGAAAACAGGGTGAATTGCGGGAAGTCTAAGTTCTGTCAAGGATACGAGAACCCGCAGCCAAGCCTCGCCATGCGGCGAGGAAGGTTCAGAGACTATTCCTTTATGGAAGTACCTTGGTAATGCGATTTACCAATGGGAAGCGCCCTGTGCCTACAGCGTAACGACGCCAAGGCAATGAGATAGTCCACGCCACTATGAAAATAGTGGACAAGGTGTAACCACTAGGTCGCTGGTTCGAATCCAGTCCCCGGAGCCAAATAAAAACGATCCTCTTCTGAGGGTCGTTTTTATTTCGTTCTGAGCCCGGATTTGGACCAGCGACAGCACGGCCAAAGGCCGGGCGTAGTCGCTGGTTCGGTGGAGCGAGGACGCGCGCAGGAACTTGTTCCGAGCACGCCGCAGCGGAAAAGGACGAAGTGCGCTATCCAGTCCCCGGAGCCAAAGCTTGACCAGATATCATTTTTATGTTATTCTTGTTGTAATGTCAGATTTTAAGGAAGCTCTTCGTAACCTAGATCCCGGTCTAATGTATGATGCCGCAATTAGCGTAGGCTCAGGAATTTCTTCGCCCGATGGCGAAGATTCACTGAGCAAACTCGGGCAATATCCGGCGTTTGCTACTATAGCAGTGGGGTTAAACGAACGATTCCAAACTAATTCTAATCTAAGCCCTGCTGAGAGGCGGATGTTGCTTTTAGGCGTATTGACCTGCCTGGAAACGCTGGCTGATTACGCGAATGCTGAGGAATTGCGAAACTCCGTCTCTGGGGAATAGCTGCGAAGTTTGTCAACCAGAAAGCTGAGTTTCGGACCGGACCAACCGGCGTGCTCTAGCGAAACCAGACATACCGTCTCAGACAACTACAAATCTTGCCTAATCACAGTTCCTTATTGTTGTGAGCCAAGAGAATAGCATAGGGGACTAGCGACAGGAGTTGTTTCTTTCAGGTCGTCGCGATGTCTGCAATACACGTTATATCGTCAATAAAAGCGAAGCGTCATCCAGTCCCCGGAGCCAAGTACTTTACAAAGTACCGCTTATGTGGTATCTTAGTGTATTACAGTTTGGAGTAAATCTATGCCACATGAAGTCATTGTTATTCGACCTAACCCCAACGGGGGCAATGGTTTATCTGAAGGTGTTGCTGAAGCAATTGCCCAAACTTATGATAGAGTTGCCGCAGTAGGCGGAGAGATAATCGCAAGTCATACAATTCGAATTGCACAATACCCTCAAGGGGCTGATGAATTATTTATTGTAGCTAGAATGCCAGAAGATACGGTACGTCAAACCGTTACGACGATTTCTGTAGATCCTAACAGTCGCTAGTTCACTATTATGTATGGTGAGCCAAGAAAAAGAGAGTAGGCGCAAAGCGTTTACTCTCTTTTTCTTTACTTTGAGCCTGAACTCGCTATCCAGTCCCCGGAGCCCCATATACCTCAAAAAAAGAAAAGACGTGCTTGATTCAGTTCAGTATCTTGCACGTCTTTTACACAAGAAGTATAGCATGTTTGACTACAAAATTTCAATAATATTTTGGTCTTTGGCAATAACAATTACTCTCTTAAATCGGTGAGGTGTGGACAAAAAGAATCGTATGCGAGCGTCAGCTTTGGTTTTGTGCATTTTTATACGGCGTAGGTCTATAACGATGTTGTGCGACTGCTTGCGAGCCATACGAAAATTATTGTCTATGGTTTTCTTGCCATTACCCATTGGGCTCTTTATTTCCCACTTCATGCCATTCACATCTATATCCGGCGTACGGTTTGACTGTGGGCGCTGGAAAGTAACATCCGTCTTAAAGTAGTAATTGGCCAAGATCAAAGCCGCCGACATTTCGTGATCTTTGGGTCGATCTTTAACATCAGTTTTAACAATTACTTCGTACTTCGCCATAATCCGCACCACTATAGCACGGCTAACCCTGTTAGATCATGCGCTTTACGGTTATATCTTCCTCTATTGTTATTGTTCTGAGCCTGGATTTGGACCAGCGACACAGATTCATGTGCGCTATCCAGTCCCCAGAGGGCTTGAGTCAGCTGGAACTAGGAGAAGCCTAGGGGACTAGATGACCAACACAAGTGTTACTATTGTCGTTGCTATTAGTGTCGTCCGGGCAAATGGTGTTGCTCCAAGTGGTGCCGGTAAGAATAGCAGCGGAAAAATCCGTACCTTTCAGTGTCGAGTCAACGAAGTGAGCCCCCACAAAGTTGGTACCCGTAAGGTTAGGTGTGTTCAATTGCGAAGAGGGCGAGACGTGGTCGAAATGAAAATTCGTTAGGGTTAACCCACTAAAATTAGCACCGGATAGATCAGCACCCCGAAACCCTGGCGTAACTGAAAAGTCGGTGTTTCTGAAGTCGACGTTGTGAAAGTTGGCGTTCAAAAAATTAATTTGGACATTGGCTCCGTCAAATGATGCACCCTGAAAATTGCCGCCGTAAAAGTTGTCTGGATATTGTTGACTCCCAGCGTTCGGGGCAAAAAACGTGGCGCCACTAAACGTCGCTCCCGCGAAGATAGACCCATTAAAGCTTTGAAAGGCCTCACCGCCTTCTTGGAATCCCTCTATCTTTGCGTTGGTGAAGTTGGCGTTAGTGAAATTGACATTACTGGCGTGTAGTTGGCCTCCTATATGACTGTCCGAAAGGTTGGCATCTGTAAAAATAGCTCTGTGCATAGTGGAGGCCACTTGGCCACTACTGCCAAAACCCTGACCAAAGCCGAATGTCGCGCCCGCAAGGTTGGCGTGTGAAAAATCTACACCATTAAAAATACCGCCACTAAAGTTAGCCCCATGAAGATCTCGGTTCGAAAGATCGAAGTAGCTTAACGTATTGTTAGTAAAATCTGCGCCGACCAAGTCTGACACAAACCCGCCAGATCCGGCCGGGCCCTGCGGACCCGTCTGGTTCCATTGAATGGCCGTTTCTTTATTGGTGCAACTCTGCGACGGACTGTCGATAATGCGTACGTTGCCCTTGTCGGCGTGGTAACATGCGTGGATAACGCCATTCGAATCGGGTATGGCAGCCCACACCACCGCAGAGCCCAACCCCACCCCTAAGCCAATAGCCAAAGTGGCCATAATTTTAAAGTGGCCCCGCACATAACCAAATGCATGTAAAATTTTGTCCATACCGCCCCCCATATTATTGTGATTACCATTATAACTCCTGGGCCGATTGCCTCAGGCCAGCTAGACCCCAAAAGTACAAAGTTCGCTATCCAGTCCCCAGAGCCAAGCAAGCGTTATGCAAAGTACCCCCTATATGGTACTTTTAATTTTATGCATATTCCGGAGGCTATAATCTCTGACGCTGATGGCACATTAGTAGATACTCTGCACCTTATACGTCACGGTCAGTACGAAACATCCAGTACCTACCTAGCGCAACAGGGTATTGATCCATCAGAAATACCATCATATGAGGAATACGAGGCGCTGCTGAACCGAACTGTTGGCGGCAGTACGCGGGACGTGCTGGAAAAAACCGTTCGGCTCCTCTATGAAGGACAACCCCACCGTCTTGATAGATTAGATTTCGACGCACTCCACGATCTCCTAAATCCGATTCAGGACAAGATTGCACCCGAGTTCGTCAAAGCATACGACGGTCTGTCCAACTTTCTGTCAGGCCTCGGGCAATTGGGTGTCAGTCTTGCGGTATTTACCAGTGGTTCACCACACCATATTGTGAGAAACTTTGGAGTTGCGCTGCCAGAGCTCGGCCTAACTACCTTATCCCAAGAACAGGGACGTAGCGATCACGACAAACTCGCCCAATTTGAGACTGCGGTTCAGAATCACTTCTCGATACCCGGGTTTACGGTTGTAACGTGCGAGGACGTAGTAACCCACAAACCCGACCCTGCCAGCTTGATACTGGCAATGGAGCGGCTAGGCGTACGCCCAGAAAAAACATGGGTACTCGGCGACCATAAGGTCGATATGCAAGCCGGCATAAATGCCGGGGCTGCTGAGCGTGTCGGCATTACCCACGGCTTTGACGATAGGCAGACACTCCTCAATGCTGGTGCTACGCGCATAGTGAACTCGTTGGACGAGCTCACGGCTACACTCATTTCTGTTGCTGAGCACTAACAAAGAGTCCCGGGAGCACAAAAATGACCCCATATAAGGGTCACTATTGTTTACTTTGTGGCCGGGTTTACAGCACACATCCTAAAAAAGCCTAAATGAAAGTATATCGTTGTTTGGCGCACCTTTTCCGAGTTCGTAGCAATAGTTACTATAACGATCCAGAGTCAGGTCTCGCCTATAGCCACCAAAACCATCGTGGAGCCAACATAAAGTGTCTTCACAGGTTGAATTATCATAGTATCTAATGTCAGATGCCGTATTGTTGACAACAGAGGTTGCCTGACCGGCAAGAACCACTAAAGTATAACAACCGCTTGGCGCGCCGACCGCAAGTGAGTTACCACCAAATTCCTTATTCTGGTATAAGCACACGTGATTCGCTGGACATCCGCCTATAGCATCAGCGGTACTAGGCATCATAAAAGACACGACTAGTGCCGAGAGTAACGATAGCACCACTAGAAAACCTCTGACAGCGGTAATTCTACTCAAAATGGTTTCTGTATTGCTCATATACGCCTACCCCCTAAATTTATTTATGTTTTAAAATATAGCATGTTTTACAAGCCTCCTATTGTCCCAGAATAACTAGATGAGGCTCATCTCTTCGGCTATTGCGGCACTGCGTTGCTCTAGTCGATCAACCTGTTCCCAGTAACTAGCGGGGGCATATGCCTGGTTTTCGCGGATGTATGAGACATTACTGCCGTAAGCTCTCACCAGTTCAGCAATAAGTGGTCGGCGGACCCCAGGAACATGCTGGAATATATCGTTAATTCTCCACCCAAGACCACCATCATCAATACTGTGCGAGCCGGCCATTGAAGGAGTATTTGTCCCTCGATTCCCTGGGCGAGTCAGAACAGGCTCTGGCATAAAAAATGCCGATCTACATGCAACGCCGCCGACGCCCATACCAAGGAGGCTTCTAGGGGCACTCACCAGATTGATTTCAAGATTGGCCGCAGGAACACCTACGGTCCTGAACAGCGCCATAAAGATATCCATCTGCTCTCCCATCCTGGCCCAATCGTCTACTAAAACAGTGTGTCCTGTCCGCAATCGAGCGACCAGTTCATCGCTTGGTGGCGGCAATTCACGACTTGCGCGCCTGATGGGCAGGATGCGGGGCAGCAGGTCGGGAGATTCACGCTCGAGTGTGTCCATGACTCGGTCAAATACGACAATGGCCGACTTGCCCCCGGCAACTACAACATTCAAATTCGGTAGTGTGGTGAGCAGCTCGGCCCAGTGTCGGGCGATAGCCCCAGCCCCTTGGGTCATCGCTTCGGCGTCTACAAACGTCATTTGGGGTAATTGGGCCAGGAACTCACGGTCTTCTGGTCGGACTTGGTTGTCACTTTCGGCCACAAACTCTATGAGATCAGTGAGTACTGCAGCTTCAGAAACGGCCCGCACTTCCAGCGGGGCTTCTATGGGAGCAAACACGTGCATGATTGCCGTCGCACAGCGCTCCATTCGATCGGCATCTGCCACAATTTCACCAACTGTAGGGGCGGGAGTAAGTGCATCTAGCGGCGGACCAGCCATAACGCTTTCGACAGCAGGAACAGTTGTCATTTACAGTATTTTAACATCATTCTCGGGAAACATCAAATCATAGGGGACAACTTACGAAGAACTTCGATATATCATTGACTGATATGCCACTATACTAACTAACATGTCTGACTTTCGACAATTTGTAGAATCCATCCCTACCAGGGAGTTACCACCAGGCTACTCTGTCGGAGAGTTTGGTGTTGGCTCATACCCCTTTCCGCCATCACCTACAGTGATTGAAGACCTACGCCATCGACCAAACCTAGCTTGGTCGTTCGATAATGGAAAAAGCTACACAGGAGTTGATGCCGGGATAGTGCCGCCAGGGCACGAGTATTTAGGCGATGTCGGATACGTGCGCGAATTAGCCGAAAGACGTCTTAACGAATATGCCGCACGAGTAGCCGAAAGACGTCCCCAAGAAAATATTAGATTTTTGTTTGCGGATGCGACGGATCAAAACTTGGACATCGAACCAGATGAGCTTTTAATGTTCAATTTACTCTCATCGAATATTAGCCCTGAGTCCAGGGAAAGATTAGCGCAACAAGCGGCAAGATTGCTGCTAACTAATGGCTTGCTGGTCGTGCGTGAGACGTTTAGCCCTCATCTACATCCATCTAGTCAACTAACAGCACTTTTAGGCCGAGTGGGGTTTGGGCCTATCGAAGTCGTAGGTATAGACCACTCAGCCTTTGAGTCATTGACTAGTTATTACGGTCTAACTGTACATGACTTAGAGGTTCGTTCTGCTCGCATAAAGCCCAGATTTGACAGGTACTTCTGTATAGCACAGCGCACCGAGCCAACAGATAGGGTATGATTAGACCATGAAAGTATCCATCTCAGAACTTACAAGCCGAATGACTAGTGTCCTCTCCAAAAAGGGCTACGCCAAAAACGATATACCGTTCATTATCAACATGTATTTGGGCGGTGAGTTGCGGGGCCACACCAGTCACGGCTTAGCCAGTTTTGCTGGGTTCGTTAATCAAGACTTTTCAGAGGCAGGTGAACCGGAAATCGTAAAAGAAACGCACTCACTCTTTGTGATTGACGCCAAATCGCAATCCGGCAACGTGATTGGTAAGAGAGCGGCTGACGAGGCCATTAAACGCGCCAAAACAGAGGGTGTCGGTATGGCCGTCGTTAAAGAGATGGACAGTTGGCTGCGGCCCGGTGCGGTTGCAGAGTATATTGCCGACCAAGACCTTGTAGCAATCGTTATTAATAGCGGTGGTGGAGCTGCAGTCGCTCCTCCCGGTGGCTTTGACCCTGTTATCGGTACAAACCCCATCGCTTACGGTATACCAACTGAAAATGGTGCGTTGGTGGTCGATATGGCAACTTCCAAACGGGCATGGGGCCAAGTTCGACTGGCAAACAAGTACGGTACGGATTTACCCGCTGACACGTTTTATGACGATAACGGCAATGTGACGCTTGACCCGAAAAAAGCATGGTCAGTTATGCCGTTTGGAGAATACAAAGGCTTTTCATTGGCGGTCTTGGTTGGTGTGCTGTGCGGTTCGCTAGTTGATATGCCGATGACGATTAACAGCACAGCCGGTAATGCGTTCGGGCAAAAACAACCTGAACGAGGCGGTGTGATTATTGTGATCGACCCAGCGGCAACAACTGGTTTGGACAACTTCAAGAAAGCTAACAGCAAGTTCGTTGCCGATGTTAAGGCCACACGACCACGCAAGGGCGAACAAATCCGTATTCCGGGTGAACAAGCAGCCAACGAGAAGTCAGCCAAGCTAGGTAATGATGTCGTTGAGATCCCTGATGAGCTTTGGGAAGAGATAAAGGCTTTATGAGCGACCACCAAGAACAGCTCTAAGTTAGCCGTAGGCTTTCGCACAATCGATACGTTAAAATATATACATGAGCGGTGAATAATCTAAGTCAATTCGTTGCGATCCCAGTTCTTAATCAGAGCTGTTGATTGAAGTTATAGCCGAAGTGTCTCTTCTTCGTTTGCTACAATACCGGCATGGCAAAAGCAAAACTTATAGTATTGAATGGCTTTGCCGCTGCAGGTAAGACAACGATCGCCCGGAAATACATTGCCGAGCATAGCATGGCTTTGGCTCTTGAGGCCGATGCCATCGTTGACAACATAGGCAACTGGACAAACCACCGGGAAGAGGTGAGACGACTAACGTTCGAGCTGACGAAAGCTATGCTTCGAGCCTATCTGCCGTCCGGACATGATGTCGTACTACCTTATGTAGTAACCAAATCTGAAGAGGTTCGGGAATTTGAGTCGATTGCCAACGCTTGCAATGCCGACTATTACGAGTTTGTTTTGCACAACGAACGCGCAGACGCCATAGCACGTCTACTTAAAAGAGGAAAATGGGGAGGAGAAACGTCTCCACCGCTTACCAAGAAGGATATGCCCAGAATCGAAAACCTCATGGACAGAATGGAGTCGGTGCTAAAAAAGAGACCTCAGATGGTAAAAATTTGGCTCAAAGGCCAAGACCCCAACGCGACCTACAGTCAGCTCTTGCAGTACATAGCGTCATAATCCACATTGGCGGTAATATCATATCTAAAAAGGGCATGTATGAAGACTAGATATAGTAATGCAAAAGTATACGGCGTAGTCGCAGCTATATTCATTTTCTTGCTTGTCCATCTTATTTTAGGGAAAAACGAGGACGGCAACCTGGTGGTATTCGGAGTGCCAGCAATAGTCGGTGGCTTGATCGTGTTCTTCATTGTGCGATTCATCAATCGAAGGACAAACGGGAAATAGTAGGCAGATTCAGGTAGATCGGCAAAGACTTTGGGAACAATCATGTCCCGAAGATTAACTTCTGCAAGAAAGTAACGTTTCTGCCTTTCATAAATTCAATTTCCCGCTCAACCAGGCCATGTTGCCTGGATAATATCCGTTCTTTGTCTTCCGGATGCGTCTCCAGATAATCGATCTTTTCTTCTAATTCCTTACTATCTTTGACTCTAACAAAGTCACCCGACTCGATAACAGCATTGAACTTGTCGTATCGATCATCGACAAAGGCAACCATCCCACCGAGGCAATATTCCCAGTATCTTTGCGTCAGCATGCCAGCGTCATAGTATTTGGGGTCAGATATGACGATGCCGTATTTGGTTTTCGAATATACCTTTTGCAATTCGTTAAAGCTAATTTTGCCTTTTATCTTGGTCGACGCGGCAAAGATCTCTGAAGAAGTAAACAATAACGACACGTATTTCTTGGCAGGATTAAGAAATTCGATATATTGTTTATCCCGGTTGCCGTTTCTGGTGCCTCCGCCATACACAAGTATGTATGGTCGGTTGCTGCTATGATTTGGTTTCTGGAACAAAAGAATCGCTTTTTCGACCGAACTATAATACCAGCCCTTATCCTTAGGGCGTGGAAGCTGGCAGAGTTTTATATGATCTCCTAGTAATTCATCAGGAATTATCAGATTTAAATCCGATACAATCTGTATGACCTTCCTGGCTTTCAGGTTTCTTACCTCGCCATGAAACTGTGGGCTACAGTTACTTATCAGCACGATGTCGTCGGCTGAAACGTCTGCAGCGGAACTGGCAGGAACGGCCCCTAAATACTCCACAAAGTACCTAAGTTCACTTAAGCCGCCAAAATGTGTTGTATCGCCATCTTGGCCCAATAAATGGGTCAAGTCGGCGCCAGGCTTCCAGATTTTTAATGTTTGCCTCATGAAAAGGATTTTATCCTAAAGCAGCATGGTGCGCACTAAGATATAATCTGAAAATAATGTACACAGACTTAATAGACATCATCGAAAAGCTGCTTGCTAAGCAAGACGTGGTGGTCGTAGCAATATCTGGCCATGGCGGTTCGGGAAAATCCACCTTGGCCGATAAACTAGCCGGGCAATTTGGCGTGGCCAAAAACCAGATCGTCCGGGTTGACGGCCTGCATGCCAAAAACTATATGCAGACAAAAGGTTTATTCGAACTCCACGATTGGACGACCATCATGGATATTCTCGTAAACGCCCAGGCCAGCAAACGGTTGAAGTATCTGAAGCGCGACGACAAAGAACGAGAAACCATGGTAGATGTACCCAGGCCGCATCTCGTTATATTAGAGGGCATTAGGCTCATCCGGCCAGAGATTCTACCCTATGTCGATGTAAGCGTATGGATAGATTGCCCACTTGATGTAGCCACTAAACGCGCCGTAGAAAGAAATCGCCAGCAAGGCGACAGTGAAGCCGAGATTGCACTATGGGATAGCAAATGGGTGCCGGAGGCTAAGCAATACGTCGAACAAGTTGATCCGCATAGTATTGCAAGCTTTATTTATACTGAGTGCACTTAGGAGCAGACTACGGCAAATAAGATAACCTCGTAGGTTTGATTTTAGCTACCACACCTGATTAGATACGTACATGTATACCAATATCACCGTAGATGCTCTTCGTAAACGCGTTGAGCTACCAAAGGATTACACCGTTGACGGCTTTTTGGCTGCTGGTACCTGGGATCTATTCGGCGAAACTCGGCACTTACCTAAAATCAGAGCATCGCTTCATACCCTTGGTATCGAAACCGAAGTTACACGCATTGAGGGCGAACATCTGGGTCATGCGTACGAGTTCATGGTCGACAACAAGCGTTATTGGTTCGTGCCACAAATGGGCACCGCCTATGTATCACAATACGCACATATGGCGTCGATGCTTGGTTCTAAAAAGAACATCTTAGCAGGCGTCGTCGGGGGCCTAAAGCCAGGTATCAAACCAGGCGATTTTATAATCCCCACTGCATCAAAGGGGAATGAAAACGCTCTGATGTACCAACGTGCAAACACTGATTTATTGTTCTGTCCAGACCGAGAATTAAGCGATAAGCTGAAACGCCGGCTCGGCGATCACCAAGTTTATGAAGGAACCACTTGTACCTGCGAGGTTATGTTAGCCGAGACAGCTGACGATGTTGCCGGGTGGTCAAGAGAAGGCTACTTGGGCGTCGAAATGGAAGCAGCGCTCATGTTTGCACTCTCTAAACATTTTAATATTCCTTCTGCTGCCATACTATACGTTGCCGACAATTTGATCGAAGAAGTTACCGTTTTTCATGACGATTACGACCAGTCTCTTGCCGCAAGAGAGCGAGCCAAACAAATAAAGTATGAAGTTGCGTTAGCCGAGCTGCTCGACTTACCATTGAACTAAGATGAGATGGCTTAAAAACATTGGCAAGCACTTAGTGGTAGCCGTCCTGGGTTGGCAGCTGCGCCGCTTGCAGGCGCGCCACAACCCAAAAACTGTTGGGGTAGTCGGTAGCTACGGCAAAACCAGTACAAAATTTGGTATTGCTGCCGTACTTGAGCAACAGTTTCGGGTACGGTTCCAGACCGGCAACTATAACGACCTGGTTACGGTACCTCTGGTCTTTTTTGACGAACCAACCCCCAGTCTACTTAATCCGTTTGCCTGGACCGCCGTTTTTATGCGCAATGAGCGACAAATCCGCGGTCCATACCCTTACGACGTTGTCGTACTGGAACTCGGTACCGATGGGCCGGGGCAAATAGCGGCCTTTGGACGATACCTTAACCTAGACTTCTTGGTGGTGACGGCCATCGCTCACGAGCATATGGAGTCGTTTGCCAACCTACAAGCTGTGGCCGATGAAGAGCTGGCGGCGCAGACTTATAGTAAACAGGTAATTTACAATGCTGACCTGTGTGCGGCTCGATATATGGCAGCGCTAACCAAACCCGCGCTAAGCTTCGGCAACGGTGACGTCGATTACAAGCTCGACAAAGTAACGTTTACACGCGGTGCCCATGCGTTTCATATTCTATATAAGGGCAAGCCATTGCTCGAAGCATCCTACGAGGGCGTGGCCAAGATGCAACTGTATTCTGCCTGCGCGGCAACAAGTATCGGGCATCAGCTCGGCATGTCTACCAAAAAGATTGCCAAAGGTATTGCCGCCATAACCCCAGTGAGTGGCCGCATGCAAACCCTGGAAGGCATCCATGGCAGCACCATTTTAGACGAAACCTACAACGCCAGCCCCTCAGCCACCACAGCCGCCCTGGATGTTTTGTATGGCATGTCAGCGCCACAAAAAATCGCTTTGCTTGGCAATATGAACGAGCTAGGCAAATATTCCCAAGCTGCCCATACAAAAGTAGGCAAGTACTGCGACCCAAAACAACTTGACCTGGTGATTACACTCGGGCCAGATGCTAATCAATATCTCGCACCCGCGGCCCAGGCAAAAGGCTGTAAGGTAAAACAATGCGCATCGCCTTACGAGGCAGGCGAGTATCTGCGCGGGCACCTCAAAGAAAATGCCCTCATATTAGCCAAAGGCTCACAAAACAAAGTTTTTGCCGAAGAAGCAATAAAAATGATATTAGCTAATCCAGCCGATGCGCAAAAGTTGGTAAGGCAATCACCAGCCTGGCTTAAGAAAAAAGCAGCAAATTTCAAGACTTAACTAGGCCGTTCTGCTATCATCTTTTTTGTGGGCGAAAAAGTAAAACCGGGTCAGACCAATACAGCAGAGTTTATTGCTGCCTTACGGCGACAATTCCCAGAGATAGTTTTATTCGGCGAGCGGCGACTGTATGAACCGGCTGCGCCAATCGGTGAAAAGGAATTCGGTAGCCCTAGAATTACCGAAGCAGCCGAGGCACTGACAGAGCTTATACATAACTACCGGGAATTCTTTGGGGTAGGCGGGGGATTTGCCGCCAACCAGGTGCGCACCATGCCCTTAGTGCAAATGACCGGAATGGTGTTGACACCGGGGCAGGTGGTTATTGCCTGTAATCCTAGACTTACCGCTCCCGTAGGCCGAGCACACTACTACGAATCGTGCGCATCAGGTCCAGAGTTAGCTTGTAAGGTCGAGGAACCCTGGGGCCAAACACTCCATTACCAAGATCCATCTGGAGAGTCCCACAGCCTGGAACTTGTAGACATCAAGGCCCGGCTAGCCGCACATGAAGTACGACATCTACGAGGCCAGACCTGTGACGATCCCGGGATCGCGCTGGATACGCGCCCTATAATCGGTGGCATTGATGAGATCGCTGGCCTGCCACCCCTAGAACGCATAGCCTAGCGATTGTTATATACTAAGGGTATGCAAAAAATTGCCACCAGAGTATTTATTTTCGGCTCAGTAGCATTCGGTATTTTAGGAATTTTAGTCATTCTGACGCAGCCCGACGACGACTCAATACTGTCAAAGCTGCTATTTATTACAGTGTTATTACCTTGCCGTCGTTTGCTCTAAGCGTGGCCGGTAAATATTTAAACGGCAAGTCTTAGTTACAATTACCCCTCTTGATCAGAGACGAAAGTCTAGTATCTAAATATAGGAGGTAACAATGCCTTATCAATCTATAGAAGAGCTACCCGAAAGCGTCAGGCACGCCCTGCCAGAACACGCCCAGGCAATTTACAAAGAAGCTTTTAACAATGCCTGGGAGCAGTACAAAAACCCCAAAGAACGACGTGATGATGCCAGCCGCGAAGAGGTCGCGCACAGAGTAGCCTGGAGTGCGGTGAAGGCAAAATACACCAAGGACGATGACGACCAGTGGCGGGCAAAATAAGAGATCGTAACAGTCAACAAACTGGACATCTACAACCCATTAGTTTATAATAAGATAAATGTCTTCTAATGAATATTCGGGTTCAACCCCGCGTAGAAATGTTGATTTTTTTAGTCCCGAGTATCAGGCTGTGCTTGATACACCGCTGCCACATACGACAGCGAGCGGACACTCGCTCACAAATAGTGCTTTTGGCAGACTACTGGAGCATGGCCTACCTGATGTCCGGAGTGCATACGTCTTGGGCGAAGTAAGAATGGGAAAAGAGATAAAAGGTCTAGGGCCAGAGAGATTGTCTCGGGTCACAGAAGCACTTGCAGCCTTATTCGTTGAATTTGATGGCATATTACCGCCCGCTAATCCAAACGCTTCTCAGGCTGCTACCTTTTGCCCCAGCCTAGCGCAGGTAACATGGAGAGCCCTGCCGCGCGCCGTCACCGCCCCATACAAGCGGGATATCAGCCGACCAGGAATTAACACGACAGTGCAGGATATTTTGACTGATCCCTTGAACGTGGCAATTGTCCCAGTCGAAAACGCCTTCAAGATGCCAGACCCAGACGTGCTTGAGAATCGACGTTTAGAACTCTATAGAGCGGCACAGGAATTTGAGCTTGATTTCAACGGGCCACTTGCCAGCTATGCACTCAGTCAACCTATTTAACCTGACACGCCGCTTGCATCATTGCAAAACTTCTTCTTTAATGTTATAAATAAATCTGATAAATTCACGCTAGTTTAACGTTTGTTGCTTAGAATTCGCTAAGTCAAAAACATATTTTATAAAAGTCTACTAAGGGTATCCCAGAGGTACTATTCTTGTGAGCTTCGAACAGGTAGAACAGGCCGAACAAATACAGCTAGACCCAAACATGCTAGAAGTGCCGTCTTTTCTGTGGAGGCTAGGGGAAGCCGTAACCATGGATAAATTCGACAGGCTCTGGAAGAACATGGTGAGCACAGGGTTGGTAGGAAGATACCTAGGCACGTCACACCCCTTCGATGCATTCCAAGAAAGGATGGACACTATAGCCGAGCCAACCCGGGCCTATCCATCAGAAACTGACCTTCCTGGCACAATCGGTTCGCTACTTATCGTCTGTACAAAAGGCGCCGGTCGCGACGGTCTGTATGATTTTGCTGAAGAGGCGCTCCTGGGGATACCACCATCTCATGCACCAAGGTTCCGCACGAAAGGTAGGCTAGGGCTCGAAATGCAGGGAGCGCGCCATCCCCATATCGCAACCGTTGGCCGCATAGGATCAGGCGCGCTTCTTAAGCAGTATGGACCTTCTGGACCGAGCATTCGCGACGTATTCCATAGTGACATTGGGCAAATCGACGCCAGAAATATAAACAGATTATTGCCACCAAAATTAAAGGACCAGATCGCGACTTTACGCCTGGTACGTGGCATCAAAGCCGCCAAAACATTACTCAGTAGCGGCGGCTGGGCATTTGTCGGCGACGAAGGACGCCGGGTATTACCACCCGAATTTTGGGATCTCCAACTCCCCAGAGGTAAGCGCCCAATCATTGAGGAGGATCTCCACGTTCACCCTAGAGGAGGAACAGGGCTATCTATGCTCGTTTCTGGATCGACACCTTTTCGAGATGTAGTAGATGTACTCGGTGATAGAGCATTCGATCTTAAAGCACCATATCAGAAGCGTAATTGGCGCGAGGCTGGGGAAGAATTGTGGGGCATACTGCAAGAGGCAGGGCTGACTGCGGGCGTGGGCACCATTTTCAGCGCATTAGGTGCAGTGGGGAAGGGTACATACCATGCCATAGGTACCGCTGAACGGGATAGGCGGCTCCGGCGGCAACTAGCAAGGTCAAATGGGTGAGGTTAATGCTCCAGGCCGTCAGGAAATCTAAAATGGATGCCTGGATCGTCATCATCAAGACGTTGCGACCACCTGCCGGCATCATCTACAGAATCATTACAAAGTTTGGCAACTGATACAAAAGCCGCATCGCGCGATGGGCCGGTCTGGGCTAATGCGCCCGTATAACGGCTAATAATCGTTGTATGCTGGTCTGTAAACTGTTGTCCGTGCAGCCGCTCGGTCGCCGCAAATGGCGCACAAGCTGCAGCGGCGACGGATTCGGGTGCAGGGTCATCGCCCAGGGCTCGTGCAGTCCGATTATGCTCCAGCCGCAAGTCATTCAAGTGTGGGTTAGTGATCTCTGTGATATGCAGACCAGTACCATCAAACGGACCCTTGCCACTCATATAGGCAGCGACACGTTCGCGCATGATGCGAGAAAATTCATTGTCCCCATCGCCTTCGGGGATGTCGGGCGCAGGCTGCTCTATACCTGGTTGATGCATGGGTATTTGACTTGCGTACCAAACAGCACCCCCCGCCGCTATCACACCACCAATAATGAAAACTGGCGCCCAGCTTCTGTTTCGTTCTTGGTTTCTACTCAATATTTGTGTCCCCTTGGTGTAATTTGATAACTATGGCATGTAACGTATCTATAAGCAAGTCTCATACTTCGTCGCCATGGCAACAAGAGTTAATTGTCAGTTAATGACCGCCGTGGTTAAATGGATGGGCAGAAAGGCGAGAGAATCATGAAGGTTGCTATGATGGTACGGGGTTATCTGCCGGTACCTAGATCTGCGGATATGATTTATGCCCCGATCGACCTAGCGGTTGCTATTGCTGAAGGGCTGGCGAAACGAGGGCACGAGGTCGACTTTTTTGCACCACTTGGCAGCCAGTTACCAACCGCGCATGTGCAAACCCTAAACCTTCGACCGCTGGCTCGTAACCAGCAAGAGTTCGCCGAACTACTAAATGACATCAAACGTACCGATCACTATATCCCATCGCTTTGGGATAATTTTTTAGCTGCAGCCATGTTTGCCGAGGCCAAAAAGGGCACCTACGATCTTTTGCACTTTCATCATCCAGAGGTAGCCCTGCCTTTGGTTGGGCTTTATCCGGACACCCCAGTGGTGGCGACCCTCCATGACCCAATCTATCCTTGGTACAAAGAGCTCTTCGAGCTGCATCAGACTGACAATCAACACTACATTTCTATATCTGACAACCAACGCCGGGACGCACCCGATCTGCCATACCTAGATACGGTGTATAACGGCATTGACACCGATTTTTTTGAATTTTCGAACGAGCCAGAGGACTATCTGTTAACCGTCGGCAGAATATTGAGCGAAAAAGGTGTCAAAGAGGCCGTACAACTAGCCATAGAAACCAACCATCGCTTACTAATCATCGGTCCGGTGTATCAAGATTCCCAAGGGTATTTCGATCAGTACATTAAGCCATACCTGAGCGACCGCATCCTGTTTTTGGGGCACATTGAGCGCAAGGACCTGATTCGTTACTACCAACACGCCAAGGCCTACATTGCGCCTCTGCAGTGGGAAGAGCCTTTTGGTCTAACCATGATTGAAGCCATGGCCTGCGGTACACCGGTGATTGCTTTGCGCAGGGGATCGGTAAGCGAGATCGTGGCCGACGGCAAAAGCGGTTTTGTGGTTAACTCCATGAAGGACATGGCCGACGCCCTCAAACGTGTGGGCACCATCGATCGTAAAGCTTGTCGCGAACACGTCATGAAGCATTTTTCGCTGGACAAGATGGTAGACGGTTATGAGGCGGCCTTCAAAAAGGCAATCCGCTTGCACGCTAAATAAGAAACAATCTCGAGTATAATACTTCTTATGCCAACGACTCGGCCTTGGTTCCATCACGCTGTCCTATACCAAATATATCCGCGTAGTTTTTTTGACGCCGATCCCGATGGCACTGGCGACCTAAAAGGCATCGTCCAGAAACTAGACTACCTAAGAGGCAAACCCCATTCCTTGGGTGTAGATGCTATTTGGTTGTCGCCATTTTATCCATCGCCAATGGCCGACTTTGGCTATGACGTTGCCGACTACTGTGATGTTGACCCATTATTTGGCACGCTAAAAGACTTTGATACGCTAGTTGCCGAGGCCCATAAACGAGATATCCGGGTTTTGATTGATCTGGTTGCTAATCATACATCGGCCCATCATCCGTGGTTTGAAGAATCAAGTAGCTCTAAAAAAAATCCCAAACGCGATTGGTATGTCTGGCGCAACCCCAAGCCGGATGGCTCGCCGCCTAATAACTGGCTAAGTATTTTTGGCGGCTCGGCGTGGGAATTCGACAGCACCACCGGTCAATACTACCTGCATGGCTTTTTAAAAGAACAACCGGATCTTAACTGGGAGAATCCCGAGGTTCGAAAAGCCATACGGGGCGTCATGCGTTTTTGGCTAGACAAGGGTGTCGATGGCTTTAGAATCGATGCCGTACAGTGGCTAGGCAAAGACCCCCAGCTACGCGACGATCCGCCCAATCCCGAATACGACCCCAAAAAAGATCCCCCATACCAAGCACTTCGGCACATCCATAGTAAAAGGTGGCCGAACATGTTTACCTATTTAAAAGAGCTGACCGATATGGCCAAAACGTATAAAGATCGGCTGCTGATTGCCGAGGCCTATCCACATAAACGCTTCGAATACGGAGAATACTTAAAACTATACGAAAAAGTTGATCCCACCATCCTTGCGCCATTCAACTTTGAGGGCATCTTTTTACCATGGAAGGCTAAGGCCTTTAAGAAATACATCGACGGCTTCCAGGCTCGATTACTACCAAAGTATCTGCCGGTGTATGCAATTGGCAATCACGACAACCGCCGTTTGGTGGCTCGTTTTGGCCCTAAAGCAGCACGCACTATCGCCGTATTACTGTTATCCTTACCCGGTATACCAGTGGTATATTATGGCGATGAACTCGGCATGGATGATGTGCGGGTACATAAAGGGCAGGTGCGCGATCCCTTGGCCAGAATATTTTTTGGTGGCGCTGGGCGCGACCCCGAGCGGACTCCGATGCAATGGACGCCCGGCAAGTGGGCTGGCTTTTCCCGCATCGCATCCTGGCTACCGGTGAGCAAAAGCCGCAAGGTTAATGTCCAGTCCGAGCTAAAAGATCCACGTTCGTTACTTAATTTATACCGAACACTATTGGCCTTTCGCAGCACCTCACAGGCTATGCAGCATGGTACATACCGGCCGATCGAATGCTACGACCAAGATTTATTTGCCTTTGCCCGCGAATTCGGTGAAGAGCGGCTGGCTATTGTACTCAATTTTTCGTCGACCAAGCGTATCGAAAGCCCGGTAGAGGGCAAGGTTATCGCCTCTACTCATGGCGTAATGAGCGCCACCAAAAAACTACGGCCACTAGAGGGCCGGATCATTCAAACAGAAGGAAGCGAAACTTGAACGCATTATTCTTAGCAGGCAATAGTCCCCATAACAAAGAGTGGGTCTATCAACTACAAACCGTACTGGCACCACTGTTCCAGAAAAGTCTGGTGCACGAATATGCCCACTGGGCTGCCGCCGGGCCATCGATCGATCTGGATCACGAACTGCATAGCGTGCGCCAGGGGGCGCATACCCTTGGCGATTACATCATCATTGCCAAATCGGCCGGATCGCTCTTGGCCATGAAGGGTATTTCCGAACGGGCCCTTCAACCCAAAAAATGCATATGTATGGGTGTGCCGATCGGTATGGCGACTCAGCATGGGTATCAGCTAGAAACCTGGTTGCGCGCACTTACCATACCTACTTTATTTATCCAAAATGCCCACGACCCGGTGGCGTCATACCAAGAACTGGATCGGTACCTCAGGCAACACATGACCTCCCATCATTACAAAACGATTGAGCTGCCGGGCGATAGCCACGACTACATTGACTTCGAAAAACTGTCGCAGCTCGCCCGCGAATTCTGAAATTATCATTGACTAGGACTTCCAATAGTTGTGACACCTCACTGGGGAGTGCTACCATAAAAGCATGAGAAATATCAAACGTACGCCATGGGTGTGGCTGGCTATTGGCCTGGAGCTAGTTATCATCGTTGGCATTTTAGGTTGGGCCATCTATAAACAGAACACTAAAACAGAGGAAGCGCCGCCGATAACCTATAATACTCCAGCCGTAACGGTGGGTGTCATTACCCAAGGACTCAAAAGCCCAACCGCAATTGTCTCTACCAGTGACCCAACCGATTCGCGACTATTCGTACTCGAGCAAGATGGTTTGGTACGAGTTATTGACGGAAAGGGCGCACTGGCCGAACAGCCATTTCTGGACCTTCGTAACAATGTTAGTACCGGCGGCGAGAGGGGACTACTGGGCATGGCCTTTCACCCCAAATTTGCCACGAATGGGTACTTCTATGTCAACTACACCAACAAGGATGGCAATACAGTCGTTGCTCGGTACCAAGTAGCTACAACCAATGGTCAAACAGCTCAAAAGGCCACTACTGCTGACCCGGCCAGCGCCAAGATTATCCTACAGGTCACACAGCCCTACGCAAATCACAACGGTGGTTCATTGCAATTTGGTCCCGACGGCTACTTATACATTGGCATGGGTGATGGTGGCTCGGGCGGCGACCCCGAAAACCGAGCTCAAGACAAAACGACTCTGCTTGGCAAAATGCTGCGCATTGACGTAGACAAAGGCGATCCGTATGGAATCCCAACCGACAACCCATTTGCAAGTCAAGCCGACGTTAAGCACGAGATCTGGGCAATGGGTCTACGCAACCCTTGGAAATTTAGTTTCGACAAGACTGCGGGCGACTTATACATAGCCGACGTGGGGCAGGGCGAAATAGAAGAATTAAACTTCCAAAAAGCCAAGGACAAGACTGGTCTTAACTATGGCTGGCGCTGTTACGAGGGCAGCAAAGTGTATCAACCGGCCGGTTGCCTAGAAGCTAGTGCCTACACCAACCCCATAATCGAATATGGGCACGAGGAAGATCGCTGCTCAATAACTGGTGGCTATGTGTACCGCGGCAAGCTATATCCCGCTCTCGACGGTATATATTTCTATGCCGACTTCTGTAGCGGACAGCTCTACTATGCCGAGAAGAAGGATGACAAATGGCAGTCAAGCTTGGCTCTAAAAGCCCCATACCGGATTAGCTCCTTTGGCCAGAGCAGCACTGGCGAACTGTTCTTTGCCGATTATACGAACGGCGCAATATACCTAATAACCGACTCCGCAAACTAGATTAGATAGCACACCAGCATGTATAAAATCGGGGTCTATTTGACTACGTTTTAGGCATTGCGTCCGATCGTACCCGGCTTATAATAAACATTAGCAATGTGTGTGCTGGCGAAACGCCTTCTTACACACAGGCTACATAACAACCCAAGGATGTATACACACCGGCAACGCCAGGCGTCCCTACAACCTTCAAATCAAGTTTTCGCACGTCGTTACGGCAATAAGCAGGAACGGTTGCTTTTGCTAGCTCGACGACTCTCCGTATTAATCCGTTCGCTGCCGTATAACACGAGGTCAGTCTCTCTTTTCTAGAAACCAAAATGAGAAAACTTTTGAAGAATTATAATGCTGGAGGTATGAAGGATCATGAGCAATCGAGTCGCAATCAACCAAGAAGTAGCTGTAACCGCCCTATATTTTAAGAACGATCGACAATTAAAAAGTTTCCCCAAGCGCATGGAATTCAACGGACGAGAATACACCTTTGTAGAATCCGGGTTGCGCTACCTAGTACAAAAAGGGCAGCAGCTGGTACAAGTATTCGACATGTCCGACGGCTCTAACGACTACCGCTTACGTTTTGACAACCAAGAAAAGCTATGGACCTTGGTAGACATGACTCCCACCCCACGCGTTATGGCTTAAGGCCCTAACATTTTACTGACCAACAGCGCCCAAAAGGCGCTGTTATAGTATTATGGCAAGATGGGTACACTAGAACAGGCTATCGGCGACTATAAATCATTCGTAAAAACTATACTCGAAAAAACGAAGACAGCTGGGTTTGATCTGAATGATTTTTCACAAATGGACCGCATTTGTTACCGCACCTCATCGAAAGCAAACTACGAACAAAAGGTGAGGCAACTCCAAGACATAGCCGATCTAGTCAGTACAAACATCATAAATGGCAGGCCGATAGCTGTCTTCCGCTTGCGCGAGCCCATCCGCGTGGATACCTGGCGCATTGACGCCTTAGAAGTACCAGCGCCAAAACCAGATCATCCCTTTGCCGACGGGCTCGAACATGCCGAATTCGTGCTATTCGATACCAAAGAAGCCTTTTTGACCAAATATTCCAATATGTCGTTTAATCTGACTTCGAGTGAGCGGGGCGTAAACCCAGAGATCGGCTATAAATTCGACACATATGGCGTCAAGTTTCACTTACTCAGCTTGCTCGCCGCTATCTATATTGAGAAAAAGAACAATCTGCAGGAGATAGACTCATGAAATTAGGCAAACTTGACTTAGCCCCAGCAACCGAAAAACCGACTTGGATGGCACCACCTACCCAAAAAGCACTCCAGCACCTTGAGCAAGCTAACGAAATTTGGGTAGCGCAGATTGATCCGACGTTCGCCGATACGGCTGCGTTCTGCCAGCAATACGAAGTATCGCCAGATCAATCGGTTAACTGTGTGATTATCGAAGCCCGGCGGGGAGAGAACCGCACCTATGCCGCCTGTATGATTCTGGCTACCCAACGAGCCGACGTGAACGGTGTAGTGCGCCGACACCTAGACGCTCGCAAAGCATCATTCGCGTCTATGGAAACAGCGGTGCAACTCAGCGGAATGGAGTATGGCGGTATTACGCCAATTGGCTTGCCAAGTGACTGGCCAATCCTAATCGACCCAGCCGTCTTGGCGGTCGAACAAGCCATTATTGGCAGCGGTATCCGCGCCTCTAAATTAATGCTTCCTGGCAAGTTGCTAGCCGAACTGCCCGGCGCATTAGTACTAGATGGATTGGCCCAACAGACCTAAAAAATTCTAGATTCTAGGTTGAGGTCTTGCGTTTAAATAGCCAGGCAGTAATTGGTATAGAAACCACAAGGATGCCAATACACCAAACCACCGCCAACCAACCATGATCGCCTATCGGTGTGCCAAGCATTAAAGCCCGAACCGACTCCACTACATGTGTAACGGGTTGATTTTCGGCAAATGCCCTTAGAACTGGGGTCATACTCTCGGCAGGTACAAATGCTGTGCTGGCGAAGGTTAGGGGAAAGACAATCACAAAGCCCATCCACTGTACGCCTTCGACACTTTTTGCCAGCAAACCCATAATGGCCGACAGCCACGAGAAGGAGAGGGTAAACAGCAGAATAATCCCAAAAATCATGGCCCAATCGGCGGGGCTGGCACTCGACCGGAAACCAATAACTAAACCAGTGGTCAGCATGACCAGTGTTGATAAGGTGTTACGGAAGAGGTCTGAGATAGTATGGCCATTTATAACTGCCAGGTCAGACATGGGCAACGACCGAAAACGATCAATAATACCTTTTTGCATGTCGTTGCACACCGCTATGGCGGTAGTTGTAGAGCCAAAGGCAACTGCCTGCACAATGATACCGGCCATTAAAAAGTCGAGATAGCTCACGCCAGGTGGCAAGGATAGTCCGATGGCACCCCCAAACACTGACGCAAACAACACCAAAAACATAATCGGCTGGAAAAATGTACCGAGCAGCTGGTCGCGGTTACGTATAATATGCCGGCTGCTGCGTTTGATCATCAACAGGGAATCGACGACCGTTTGGACTATTTTGGGACGTTTGGTAAAAACCAATTCTTGGGCCATTACTTTGCCTCCTTCGTCTCTACAACCTGGTTAATCTTGCCGGTCAACGATAAGAACACGTCGTCGAGCGTTGGCTTGTGGACGGTCATAGTGCGGATAGGCAAATGCTTACGCGCCAACAAATCAAGCGTGTCCTTCACATCTATATTAATGTCGCCAATAGCCACCGTAGCGGACAGCTCTTTCTCGTTTGAGTCAGCAACCTTTTTGCCAAGCGCACGAACTGCCGCCGTAAACACAGTTCCGGATTCGAAGGTTAGCTCTAGGCGATCTTCGCCGACTTTGCTCTTGAGTTCGGTAGCGGTACCCTTGGCGATCACTTTGCCGCCATCAATGACTGCAATCTGGTCGGCCAGCAGGTCGGCTTCTTCTAGATACTGGGTGGTAAGCAGGATAGTGGTGCCGCCGCTCATTAACTTTTTGATGATTTCCCACATTGCCAGGCGCGAACGCGGATCAAGGCCAGTAGTTGGTTCGTCCAAAAAGATGATTGGCGGTGTAGCAATCAAGCTGACGGCCAAATCAAGCCGCCGGCGCATACCGCCCGAGTACGTCCTGGTCGGACGATCCGCAGCGTCGACTAAATCAAAATCATCCAGTAGCTCTTGGGCGCGCACTTTAGCGCTAGCTGACGTTAATCGATACAATCGGCCCATCATTTCCAAATTCTCTCGTCCGGTTAGTAACTCGTCTATGGCTGCTGATTGCCCAGTCAAACCAATAACACGTCGCACCTCATCTGCCTCGGCGGCGACATCGTGGCCTTCGACCGTAACTGTTCCGCCATCGAACGACAAGAGGGTGCTTAAAATTCGCACTGTAGTCGTCTTGCCGGCGCCATTAGGGCCGAGAAGCGCCAACATCGTGCCACGCTCGACTTCAAGGTCAACACCCCTTAAAACATGGTTTGTGCCATAGGACTTTCTAAGCCCCCGGACTTCGATTGCGAATTTAGATTTTCTCATTAACTCTCCTAGTACATTTACGGCTGTTCGGCTATAGCTTACCATAGATCGCCCAGCGACGGACCTCTTGACTGTAGACACGAGCATAGCGCAATATAGCTGGATGTCAGCGACACCCTGTGAGACGGCTCCCATACCGCCGGACATCCCAGTAGCCTCACTCAGGGTGCTAGATACCCTCATTGCCGCCAGAGAAGCCGGGCAATTATTACACGATATGCCCGCGGAAGTAACGCATGCGCTAGCTGAAGATTACGAGGTATATACAACCACAACCCCCAGACACCCCGGCACACCCAGGGAGCATCTAAGGCGGGCTAGGTATGCACATGCGCTAGGGAAAATTGGCACCAATCTAACCACCATGCTGGGCCGGGTACCAGAATATGCGGAGTCGGCTCGAAATGGCACGCTTAGTGTTGCACTCACCGAGGACTTTGGTGCAATAACCCACAGTGTTACGCCCAGGGTACGGGTAAGTAATCCCAGAAAATTATGGGGTAAAGTGGTCGATGGCACAGTAGTTGCAGACTCTACAACCTATTATGTCCGTGAGCCTCGTGAAGCCACGAGGCTCGGTATCGCACTGAGCGCCCTATTGCACAGTTCGGAGCCCGAGGACTTTCGGGCGGTAGTTCCTGTGGGGGCAAATAGAGTATCTCCAGATCTGGGCAGCCCGGACCGAACGCCCTCAGTTAGAGTAGACCACCCCACCGAACACGATCCGCGCAGCATCGATCGTGCCCGTCTGGCACTGTGGACAGGTTGGCTCGCCGCCCGAGACATAACGCTACCTAGACAGAAACGCACCCTCGCACAGTGGGAAAAAGATAACGAAACATTCCCACCATGGTTGAGAGAACAGTTACTGCAAGCGAAAGCTGCCTACGAACGGATGTCCGCAAAAGCATCGTATGTTGACCCGACCGACCCTACAAAAGTCTCTGACCTAATAGAAGTGCCTCTATCCCGATTAATCGGTACCGATATACCAGAAATTAAAAGAGACCGCGACGCATTTAATAGACTGATTCGGCAACTGCGTGGCGGAAAGCACCGTAATCCAGAGCAAAACCCCAACCGAACAGCTCGGCCAACGATGGAACGACGCGTCAACTTAAAACGTGGTCGCGTCAGCCCAGAGGAAGCACAAGACGGCGCCCCAATGCCAAACGTCTTATCTCTTTTCGAGACTGGATTACTCTACACCACAGAAACCTTGCAACGTCTAAAAAGTCATCCAGCGCGTACGCTTTGGGAGGGCGCCGCCTGGTTGGCCAAAAAATTCTTCGGCGGGTTAGCGGATATTGCAATTTCGCCGATCGACCACGGACCAGCGGCTATAAAAGCAACGGGGCGGTTCTTTGGCTACCTGCGTGATTGGCGCATACAAAGGCATAGAGCGATTGCGGCTGGCTCGCGGCTCGACGATATTATTGCTCAACTAGTCGAAATTAGGGGCGTAAGGGATACCGAAAACCAACAGAACCTATCAGCGCTTGGCCTCCGCTTGCGCCCCAGCAGATATACTGAATAAAGTGACACCACTTTTAACCTTGGACAAAGCTACCAAATCTAAAATGGTGTAGCATTGGTACTACATGAGTCACAAAAGCAATAATTTGCACGACATCGAGAAGCGAAAGGGCGACCATATTCGGCTATGTCTAGACCCCAGGTCTCAAACACATCAATCGGTTTTTGAGCCGTACCGCTTGCCATATTCTGCGCTACCAGAAATGTCGCTCGACGACGTCGAGACATCGACCAGCTTATTCGGCAAGACTTTGGCCATGCCGCTTATTATTGCATCAATGACCGGGGGCTCGGAGCATGGGCGCAAAATCAATACCAACCTAGCAATTGCTGCAGCAAAGTGCGGTGTAGCTATGGGAATGGGCAGTCAACGCATTGGCCTACAAAGCAAGGAAGCCGAAGAAACATTTAGCTTGGTCAGAAAGTACGCACCAAACGCCTGCATTATCGCCAACATGGGTGCGGTGCAGTTAAATTATGGGCACGAGGTACGCAGCTACCAAAAAGTTGTCGATATGGTAGGGGCGGATGCGCTCTACCTCCACCTCAACCCCTTGCAAGAAGCCTTACAACCAGGGGGAGATACAGACTTTAAGGACCTGTTGGGCAAAATTGAAAAGTTGGTCTCAACTGTAAACGTGCCGGTGTGCGTCAAAGAGGTGGGGCATGGTATTTCGGCGACGGTTGCCCGTAAGTTGTTCGACGTAGGAGTGCAGGCCATTGATGTTGCTGGTGTGGGCGGCACATCATATGCCTGGGTCGAGGCCGAGCGGTCACATAATGACCAATTTCGCACATGGTTTAAAACTGTTGGTATTCCAACCGATCAATCAGTCATAGAGATTGCAAAAATAAAAACCAACCAGCAGTTGATGATTGCCAGTGGCGGCATCAGAAGTCCCATAGATGGATTGAAAGCCCGCGCCCTTGGTGCCGATTTGTTTTCTGCCGCTCAACCATTCCTCGAACCGGCTATGACATCTCAGAATGCGATAACACAGGTCATCGACAACTGGAAAAAAGGCCTAGAAGTCGCCATGTTTAGCTGCGGTGTCACAAATTGGGACGAGGCCAGGGGACTAGCCCTGGACCGGACCCATACCTGCAGATGCTGAAATATTGCGAGTAGGCCGAGTGTGCTATCATAGTCTAAACACTAGCATCATAAGTGGAGGATGGCTGAGTGAGTAGTATTGCAGAAAGGAGGCGCGCGCAAGAAGCAAGCAATAACTAACAGGCAGTTCAAAAAGCCCTTCACTTGTCGGTAACACGACAAATCTGGTCATAACGACCCCATTATTATTCCGGAGGACTCCTCCGAGTTTCAGGCGCTGATAGCGCCCCGAGAAACAAAAAACTTTTAGGGCCTATTGGATTGCCATCCTAATCTAGACCACGACTTTGCAACCCGGTAACTATGGACTATTTGTCTAATTTAGACAAATCCATGCCGGCGCTTAAGAGTTGTTGATAATTCGGAGGCACATGCATGAGATTGCTTGAGCATGCCCGCCGCAGTAGCTTTCTTCGTCATAATGGCGTCCTTTTTGTGGGCGCTGCCGCGGTAGGCGCACTTAATTACCTGTACTATCCTGTATTAGGACGTTTGCTGGACACCACTGCTTTTGGTGAAGTGCAAACGCTTATATCATTATTCTTACAAGTTACGATCTTTCTGACGGTCCTGGGGTTAGTGACGACAAACGTCGTAACCAATTATGACTCGGCCGAGCAGCGCAACGCCGTTGTGTTGGAGTTCGAAAAACTTGCACTCTACCTTGGTCTGGCTGTCTTTTTGGTGGCCATACTATTTGGTGGCGGCTTAGCCCATTTTCTGCATTTTAGTTCGCGCACGCCATTCATTTTACTTATGGCAGCTTTGGTAGCTAGCGTGCCGTTTACATTCCGGACGGCTTTTCTTCGGGGCAAACAGCGATTTGGCTTATCGTCCATCGCTAACCTAATCGGTGCTGGTGGCAAACTAGTATTTGCGGTCATTTTTGTTGCACTTGGACTGGGCACTGCCGGGGCAATTGGCGGGCTATTGGCAGCACAAATCGTAGCTTGCTTTTTTGCCGCCGCTTGGGCGGGCCAGGCCGGGCTTCACCGGCCGGCCGAACACCGAATACTACGACTACCTAGTTTCCGAGTATTGGCGCCCGAGTTGCGCTATGGACTGTTCGTGCTCGTCGCCTCGCTGGTCGTAACGCTGCAATACAGTATCGATATCATTCTCGTTAAGCACTATTTCGATCCGCACACCGCCGGGTTGTATGCGGGAATTGCCAGTGTGGCGCGGATTATCTTCTTTTTAACTGCTTCGATTGGGTTAGTGCTGATGTCTTCGGTGCGTCTAAACGCCCCGTCAGACCACAATCGAAAACTTGGGCTAAAGTCGCTCGGACTACTTTTCGGGGTAGGCCTGCCAGTTGTGCTGCTATGCATGGTCAACCCACACCGAGTTGTTGGTGTGTTAATGGGTCAAACATATCAAGATATGGCTTATCTTTTACCCAGACTAGCTATAGCAATTTTTGTAATATCAATTCTTAACATTATTGTTTCCTATTATGTAGCGCTCAGGCGATATGCAATTGCGCCTGTACTCGTTGTTGGCGCCGGCCTAACGTACGGACTGATGGTACTAAACCACAGCTCGCCGGAGGCCATTGTCAACAGTTTGCTCATTGGAAGCTTGTCCTTGCTCGGACTCGTCTGTCTGTGGATAGCGAGTAGGGGCATAAAGGAGTATCTATGGCAGAAAAATTAGTTTCTATTGTTGTGCCTATGCACAACGAGGTGTCAAATATCATTCCTTTGTATCACCAGCTCATCAAACATACGAAAGATCTACCGTATCGATTTGAATTTATTTTTGTAGATGACGGCAGTAACGATAGCACAATGCTTGTTCTCGAGCGCTTGGCTCGCAGTGACGATAGGGTGCGAATGGTAGAATTTGCCCGCAACTTTGGCAAAGAAGCGGCAGTCAGTGCCGGCCTGCATGCTGCGCGGGGCGACGCCGCGATTATGATGGACGCCGACTTACAGCATCCGCCGGAATTGCTTGGCGAATTCTTAGAACAATGGAAAATTGGTGCAGATGTGGTCGTAGGTATTCGCCAGTACAGCAAAAACGAGGGTTGGTTCAAGCGCTGGTCAAGCGCCCGTTTCTACCAAATTATGCAAAAAATTGCCCATACCCAAATAACGCCACATGCCAGCGATTTTAGGCTGGTGGACCGCAAGGTTATAGACATCTTTTCTAGACTAACCGAACGCAATCGTATTACACGCGGGCTTATTGATTGGCTTGGGTTTCGACGGGCATATGTGAACTTTATTGCCGGCGAACGATTACGCGGTGAACGCTCATATACATTCCGCAAATTATTCGCCCTAGCTATGAACTCATTTACGGCCTACAGTCTGGTGCCACTAAAACTGGCGGGCTACATGGGAATCTTCATCCTGGCCACCGCGACACCAACTGCAATTGCGATGTATGTCGAACGCTATATGTTGGACGATCCTTTGCAATGGAAAATACGCGGTACAGCTATGCTAGCTATTTTATTGGTCGTGCTCGTCGGGCTAGTCTTGGCCTGCCTGGGACTTATTTCTTTATATATCGCCAACATCCATGCCGAAGTAACCAATCGTCCGCTGTATGTTGTGCGGCGACGCAGCGCAGAACTACCGGAAGACGCACCGGTTGTGGTATTGCGAGAAAGGGAGCAGGTGAGAGCATGAAAATCCTGTGGCTAGCCTGGAAGGACATGGCCCACCCCAAACGGGGCGGAGCAGAAGTAGTGCTACGCGAACTAACGGGCAGGCAAGTAACTGATGGCCATCAGGTCACGTTACTGACAGCCGGGTACGATGGCGCGGCGACCCAAGAGATACTGCCGAACGGGGTAGAGGTTATCCGCGTGGGCAACAATCGTTACACGCACTCCATACAGGCTCTTGTATATTATCTACGCCATTTGCGCGGTAAGTTTGATCTGATAATAGAGACTGTCAATACCGCGCCTTATTTCAGCCTGCTGTTTCGCGGCAAAGCCAAAGGCCTAGCGCTATACCATCAACTGGCCCGAGACATTTGGTTCTTTGAAGCCAAATCACCAGTCAGCCAACTGGGCTACTACATCATTGAACCATTGTCGACATGGCTGCTAGGACGAGCCAAGGCGCCGCTCGTAACCGTTTCGGAGAGCACCAAACAGGACCTGGCGCGCTTTGGTTGGGATCCGTCGCGCACGCATATTATTTCGCAAGGCATAGGCACAAAGCCATTAACCAGCCTGCGCCAAGCACCAAAATTTCGTCGGCCAACTATTGTCAGTTTTGGAACCATGCGAGGCATGAAGCGCACGCTTGACCAAATTAAGGCATTCGAAATTGCCAAGCGGCAGCTACCCGCTTTACAACTTAAGCTAGCCGGGGATGCCTCTGACCCATATGGTCAACAGGTGCTCAGCTACGCCAAGAACAGCCCATTTGCAGACGACATTACGTACTTAGGCAGACCCGACGATCGGACCAAACAAGAACTTATGCGAAAAAGTCACCTCATTACCGTCACTTCCATAAAAGAAGGATGGGGATTAATCGTGACTGAGGCTGCTAGTCAGGGAACACCGGCAGTGGTATATGACGTCGACGGTTTACGCGATAGCGTGCTACACCAACGGACTGGGCTGGTTACCACTCCCAGCCCCGAAGCGCTGGCTGTCGGTATCGTGGATATTTTAAGCGACCCGAAGCTATACCAGGCCATCCAAAGACAGGGCTGGCAGTGGAGCAAGCAAATGACGTTCGAAAAAAGTTATAGCGATTTTAAACAAGTAATACAGGAGTCAATAGCATGAGCAACCAAACAACTTCCCGAACAACACATCCCGGGAGAGTATTGGTTTCGGTCATCGTTACCACCCGCAATAATCATCAGACACTAGATGCCTGCCTGGCATCCATTGTTGGGCAAACATACCCAGATATTGAACTTATTGTTGTCGACCGCAATTCTACTGATGGTACTCGCGACATCGCGCGCTATTACACCGACTTTGTATTTACCTGCGGGCCCGAGCGTTGTGCGCAGCGCAACTTTGGGGTTAGCAAATCGAGCGGCGAATTTGTCGCGATCATCGACTCGGATATGGAACTTACTCCGCACGTCATTCAGGATTGTGTCGACACCATGCATTATCGACCCAAAACCAAGGGAATCATCATACCGGAAGAATCATTTGGTGTAGGCTTTTGGGCGGCATGCAAGCGCCTGGAACGGTCATTTTATGTCGGCAACGACTCTATCGAAGCGGCTCGCTTTTTCTCCAAAGCAACATACGAACAGGTAGGCGGGTACGACGAAGCGCTCGTAAGCGGTGAAGATTGGGACCTCTCGGCCCGAGTGCGGGCGACGGGCCGTATCGAACGCATACCGTCCAACATTCGTCACAATGAGGGACGACTACGCCTGACGCGCTCACTCGGCAAAAAATTCTACTACGCCAGTCAGGCACGTGCTTTTTTGCGCAAAAACAAGGATAAGGCCGCAATGCTGGGCGGCGGCATAGGGACACTGACTCGCTATCGATTATTTTTATCCCGACCCGGGCGATTATTAGCCAATCCGTTTGTTGGACTAGGCATGCTGTTTATGAAGACCTGCGAATTCGGTTTTGGCGGGCTTGGATATGTGCTATCTAGGGGCAAAAAACAACGCGTATGAGACGACAACTACTCGATTTACTACGCAGCCAACCGCTAGATAATAGCTTGTTGCTTGGCTTTTATGGCGGCGGCAACTACGGCGACGAATTGCTCATGGAAGTGCTGGCCGGGATGCTTGAACAACAAGGTACCCAAGACATTACCATCGCGTACCAACAACCCGAGCTTTACAGTAAATTTCATCACAATTTTGGGTATGCCTGCGTCGATATCCATAGCAAGTCGGCACTCATTAAAACAATACTTGCCAAAAAGCACATTATTGTTGGCGGTGGGGGGCTATGGGGAATGGATACCAACCGCAATATTTTTCTAATGAGTTTACTGCTGCTACTAGCCCGTCGATTGCTCGGCAAAAAAGTATACCTATTAAATGTAGGATATTACGATTCGGCTCCGGCGCTCGGCAGGGCAGGCGCCTGGCTGGCGGCCAAGGCGGCTAATATTATTTTGGCGCGCGACCCGGAATCGTACACCAACTTTAAAGCTCTGCACCCTAACACGCTGCTCGACACCGACATTGCTTGGTACATTGACACGCTTAACCTAGAGTCATATCAACCAGACCTTGCCAGCTTAGAAAAAGAGGTGCAGGTCACCGACAAAACGCTATTTATTACCTTACGCCGATTTAACGATGCGCAGCAAGAACGATTGACCGCACTAGTCGAGACCTGCCTGGCCAAAAATGACGATAAACGTATTATCATCGCGCTCATGGAGCCGCGCCATGTTGATCCGGCTGGCTATCGACAACTCCGTACCTGGCAGAGGCAATTCCCCAATATCCAAATTATTGACTACGGTTTTAACCCGCTGGCACTATTCTTATTTTTCCGTAAATATCGTGATCAATTAATTTTTATTGGGCCACAGTTCCATGGAATATTAAGCGCCCATCTAAATGGCATGCCGTATCTACCTCTGGCATACGACAATAAGGTGCACAATCTTTTAAAGAATATCGCGCCCAAAACGCGGCCAATTGCCTTAAGATCACTCCGTCTCTTGGACCTACAACGGTTTATCGATAAGACGTATGGAGGAACGGCCTAGGTATGAGTTTTATCTCGAACGGCGACTTTGTTGTTCCGCTCCAATTTCCGATGTACTGGGCGCAGCATGTGTACACGTGGTCTTTTGAACGTGGGGCGGCTAATCCCGACGGGATACTACGGCTGCCCGGACGTTTACTAGACATAGCCGTATTTGCAGCCGTTGGCAACGTTGGTTTTGCCTACTTTTACCTTGCCAGTTGTCTGGGTATCGCATTTTTGGCTTTCCTATGGTTTGCGCGCAGCTTTTTAGATATTAGGCGATGGAGTACCGCCATCCTTGGGGCATTATTCTTTGCCTTCAATCCTATCTTTTTAGGTAATGTCTCTAAGGTCGGCCTCGTACTAGCGGCGGCCATGTTGCCACTGGCACTTACCGCGCTCAAACAAGGCTTTGCCCAAAAACGTTTTAGCTACTTCTTACTCTTTATCGTAGCTCTTAACGTATCGCTGCTTCATCCGTTTACCTTTGGAGTCACTTTGTTTGTCGGTGGTGGCTATGCCTGTTACCTGGGCATAAAACATCGGGCATTTGTACATGATCATCTTTGGAAATTTGGACTCATAGGACTTGTAACCCTATTGCTCAACGCCTACTGCATATTGCCACTCGCAAGCCTGCGTACCATCGACAAAAACGAACTCACCGCCACAGTCAGCTCCGAACCGGTCGACTATACCGGCCTAGTGGATATTGCCAATACTGGTGATATCTTTACGGGGTTGTCTCTATCTAAGGGTGTATTAAAAGACTACGAGTTCTTTGGTCCTATGACCTGGCCGTTTTATTTCTTGGGTATTTTTATGTTCTATGTTTTGTTGTTCGGTATATATATCCGGGTTGAAGGAAGGGCAAAGCCCAAGGAGCGCCGGCGATTTGTACTAGCGCTCGGTATTTTCTTGGCGCTGCTTGTACTCGCGACCGCCAGCTATCTATATGCTGATGTGCTGATTAAGCTACTCATCAGCCTGCCAGGCGGATGGATGTTCCGTTCGCCCCTAAAGTGGCAACTATATATGCCACTGGCTTTGTTTACGGCTTTGGTGATCGCCTTGTCGTACGTGCGTGATGGCTGGCGCTTAAAACTACTCTACGGTGCATTCGCGCTCAGTTTCATATTAATGAACGGCTATTTGGTCAAACAAATTTACCATCGGCTGCTTACCCCACGCCAGGTTACTACTTTTGGTGTATTGGCAGAGACTGATATGAACGACCAAAACTTGTTGTTTGCCGATTCGGCCGCTTGCACAACCTTTGCTCAAGATCATCCGGATATTGCCACTGAGCTCAATCAGGTACTCATTTCTAAACGTACTCAGGTCAAACACGCCCAGGCCACCAACATCGATACGGTTAATCTTGCCGAGTACGACTATGTATTTGGCTGCGACAGCACTTTAGATGAAACCATGCTGACCAAACAATACGCCTTCGTACCCGCAGCCTCATTTGCGGGCGATGTGTATCGGCTATACAAAAATACTCAACCAACCAGCTATGTACGGGCGGCTTCGCAAATTTTTACTATCCCGGAAGCCAAAGACCTGGGCGGCAAGCATCTACTTGCTGATACCATTCTCAAAAAACCATTTATTTTTACCGCGTCTACAAAAGGCGACTTGCCGGCAGGTGGGCTACAGGATGTTTTTGATCAACTAAAAGCCGACGGCATAAGCCACGATCAAATCACGAGCCAACTAGAGTTAGGGACAACCGGCCAACAGCAATTATTCGTGACTGGTGAAGGACCAATCTATTACAACACAGGCGATGGGCAGATTGAGCTGTCAAAGGTGCCCCAACCAGGACTGGAACGGGCAGTAGTAAACAGTCTTATACCATTGCCTCAAACTAAAGCATTCAAGGTCAGCTACCGCGACCCAGCCTTTTCGTATCTAAATCTCGTTCCGAACCCATCACTCGAACAAGGTCTATGGCAGAAGGCAGTCGGTGACTGCAACGCCTTTGACGATCGACCCTCATTAACCATGGGCCTAGATAGAAAAAACAAAACCAATGGTCGGCAGGCCCTGGTACTTACCGCCAAGGCGCACATTGCCTGCACAGGGCCAGACTCCATACCAGCCGATGCAGGTGAGTATCTTTTAAGTTTTGACTACCAGACAGATGGGGGCCGAGATGCTGGATACAATATTGGATTCGACAATCTTGATCAAACATCAATCAGTGCCAGACTGGACGATACCAACGGGCAGTGGCAGCAATACAACACCAAGATTAGTCTGCCAGAAGGTGCCGAACATCTCAGGCTGGTTGTCTATGCCTATCCCGACAACTCGCCCGGGGGCGTTGGCGTGGCCCGCTACGACAACTTTCGGCTTATCCGCATTCCACCCATTACCAATCGATTTTTTGTGCTCAGCGGCAACCAAACTAGCGCAAGACCACCTAAGGTAGACTTTACAAAACCTAACCCCACTAAAACGCTCATACATGTTAGGCAGGCCGACCACCCGTTCTATCTTGTGACTAAAGAAACATACCACCGCCTTTGGCAGCTACATTCGAATGGCCATCCAGCCCCCGACCACCTACGCCTAAATGGGACAATGAACGGTTGGTATATAGATCCAGCCACCTGGTGCCAAGAGCAGGCAGCCTGCGTCACGAATAACGACGGCTCGTATGACATATCTCTAGTTATGGAATTTGCTCCGCAGCGTTGGTTCTACCGCGGCGCACTTATTAGTGGCTTAACCGCCCTAGGGGTTGGTGGGTATGTTGTATACGACCTCTGGCGCTGGCGCCACAAAGGAGACAAACAATGAACCCAGAATGGAAGGCTTATGGAATCTATGCCGGGGTCGCCCTGGCAGTACTATTGCCGCTGTTCTGGCCTGGCTTTATATTGACGCTCGACCTCGTATTTACCCCCACGCTGCCTATGCCATCGTCCGTAACCAGCAGCTATCCGTTCCACGCCTTACTGCACGTACTAAACATACTTATCCCAGCCGAAATCATCCAAAAATTTATACTGCTAACTATTTTGCTTTTAGCCAGCATCGGCATGCACCGGCTTATCCGAACCATTGACCGCAAGCGATCAGACATTGACTGGGGTATTTATATTGCCAGCATTTTCTTTGCAATCAATCCGTTTACCTATTCTCGCTTTATGGCCGGGCAGTATGCGGTACTGCTGGGATATGCCTTACTGCCATGGTTTGCCCGAGCGCTCCTTAAATTTGCCGCCAAACCTACAGCACTCGGTGCTTGCAAACTAGGCGGGCTAGCAGCACTCATCGGGATAGTTTCGATTCACACCTTGGCTGCTTTAGCTATTTTGACAGTAGCGTACAGCGTGGCCATGTTCTTCGATAAAAAACAGCGGCGGAAATTCTTTTCTTATGGGCTTCTTGGGATAGGTTTGTTCTTCTTCGTGAGCAGTTACTGGATCGTGCCGCTGGCCATGGGGCAGGGTAAAACAGCGGCCACCATTGCCGATTTTACCAGCGCCGATACCAGCGCCTTTGCCACTGCGGGCGGCAACCCACTTGAGCGCATCTACAACATGCTCCATTTGCAGGGTTTCTGGGCGGAGGGCAGGGGTTTGTACCTATTGCCCCAGGATCGGATGATCTTATGGGGATTACTAGCAATTCTTATTGGGGCACTCGTTATTGTTGGCGCAGTCAATCTGTGGCGCAAACGGCGCCTGCTAGTACTCTGGCTGGGCAGTAGTGCGCTGATTGCCATTTGCATTGCGGCGGGCACCTGGACCACCAACATACCCCTACTGACAGGCCTACGCGAACCGCATAAGCTGATCGCGCTTGTGGCGTTAGGGTATGGCGTGTTCTTAGCCTTCGGCATTAACGCGGTGCTTGGACGGTTATATACCAAAAACCAAACGCTATATGCAGCTACTGCTGTGCTGTTTGTGCTATTGCCATTCATATATATGCGCGTTATGTTCTTTGGCTTTGACGGTCAGTTAACACCTAGACAATACCCGCCCGACTGGACAACTGCGAACAAGCAACTGATGAATTATCCAAACGGACAGGTGCTATTTTTGCCCTGGCATCAGTACATGACATTCCAATTTGCCGGACGCATTATTGCAAACCCGGCGCCCATGTTCTTTGGCCAGCGTACTATCGTGAGCAACGACCCAGAACTAGGCAATGCCTCGGGTGGGGCAGGCAGCCAAAGCCAGCAGGCCATTGCCAACATATTGCCAGACGCAGCCAAAAGGACAGATCTAGCCGTCCGTCTGGCAGGGCAGGACGTCAGGCTTATTCTGGTGGCGAAGGAATTAGATTATTCGCAGTACGACTATCTTGATAGCCAACCGGGTATAACACGTGTACATGACTATCCATCCATTCGACTCTATAAAAACGAAGCTTGGAGGCAACAATGAATGACATATTGACCACAGGGCATCGCCCCAATGTTATGCAACCCATACGCCTGAGCCCGCCGACTTCCATTCCACCACGTGCCTATGCCCAGGCGGTGACACCGCCCAAACACCATAGACGCATACCGATATGGCTACAAGTAACTTTGGCCGTACCGGCGATCATTATCGCGTCTATGTTTGTGCAATCCGCGGCTTTTGGCCAACTAGCCATCGTCATCTACGGCATTGTCGCCTTGGTCAGCGGTATTTCCAGCCGGACCACGTTTACGTTAGCCATGCTTTCTGTGGTAGCGACCATTATTCTGCTGGTTGTGCGGGGCGATTTGCCCATGGCACAAAATTTTGCCACCTATACTTTTTTGCTTTTGGTTGCTGGGGTTATTAGCCTCAGCCGCGAACTAAAAAAGGAAGGAGGGCGCATATACAGCAGTAGACGATACAAACAAGATTAGCAAGATCAGACACTACTTATTAAGTATCCATTCCACTAAACAGGTTACGACCAATTAAACGGAGGGACATAATGGTACAACACCAATCCCCAACGTTGCCTTATAAAAAGAAGGCAAATAAGATCATTGCGGGTTTTGCAGCCCTAGCTGCAACTGCGATTATTAGCGCTACCGGTCTTGTGGCCGCGGCGCCGGACAATAAGCCAACGAAGCACCAGTGCGAAATGGCCGGGTTTAAAAACTACGGTCAATGCGTCAAAGAATGGGCGCATCACAAGAATAAGCCTGGCGGAGGCTATGGCGGTGGCAACACGAGTGTCGCCACCAACATCAACCTGAATATTAATAATTCCAATAACAACATCATTACGGTGATTGTTAACATCTTCCGCTAGGGCATTACACCCAAGCCGTAGAGTAATCCAAAAAGTGGGTCGGTAGGAGGGCGACCCACTTTTTATTTTGTCTTAGAATCTGCTCGTAAGCTTGCAAATCAACGACTAGCTGGTGGTGCTGTACTATTGACTAAGCATAAGCGTTTATCTATAGTGGAGATATCTTAACAATATATCTCTATTAGGAGGGCACTAATGGCAGCAAAAAATCAATCAATGGCACAAGCCGAGAGCGGGTCGCTCATTCTACAGGGCGTACTGGCTATCTTATTCGGTATTGCCGCTGTCTTTTGGCCTGGGCTGACTACCGCGACACTGGTATATCTATTTGCTGGATTCTTGATCATCGACGCCGTTATCGTCATGGTAATGGGGTTGATGCAACTCAGGCATTTTGGCAAGGCGTTACTTCTCATTCTGCTCGGACTGCTTGAATTGGGTGTTGGTCTATACCTATTCCGCAATCCGGCGGTTACCTTTGCGACACTTATCCTAATATTGGGCTTCTCGCTCATTGTTCGAGGTGTCTTTGATTTTATACACGCCTTTACCCAAAAAACTCTGGCTACTACCAGGGTAATGCACGCCATTTTAGGCATCCTGGGTGTTGTGGTAGGTATTATCATACTCAACCAACCAGTTACCGGTGGTTTAGCCTTCGTATGGCTACTAGGTTTGTATGCATTGATTACTGGTCCAGTCATGATCGCTATGTCTTCGGACATTTCGAAGGGCAAACAGTAAAGATTCTATCGTATCTAAAAAGAGCCGCCCAGGGCGGCTCTTTTATTATGGCGAAAGCCTAGTGATGGGTCGATCGGTGATGATAACGAGCGCTCTTTTGTATATGTAACATCTCCCGAAAACGAACTGCCCATCCATATGGACCAAACACCAGCGACAACGCCCAGACTAGTATGCCGACGACCATCATCGTAATCAGTCGGGCGCGCATATTGCCATAAAATGCCTCGTATACTGTGGCCGCTGCGTCGCGGTAGACACTCTGTTCAATGTTAGCCAAAAAATGCTCCGAACCAAGACGGAAGACAAGTAGCATACAGCTCGCTAACACCACCAGTACGACACCAACGGCCCCAACGGCCTTGCGCCGATTGTTGGCCGCAAAGATTGCTAGCCCAACAAGCACCAAAAATACAATGGGCAAAACCGTAGCCGCGGTTTCAATAATGCTCACGCTACTCCTGAGCTGGTTAACCGACTGTTGCAGGTCAACCCGTATCTCGGCCAAGCGGTCTTTTTGGGGGTCACCCAGCACAGCGCCGTCGCCGCCAAAACGTTCGCGGGCACCCGTTAGCAGATCGCCCAACCGCAGTGTCGTTGTGGCAGGCATGGCTGCTTGATCGGTCTGCGGCTCGCTGTGCGCGACACGCATCAGTGCCTGATGTGTCGCACGGTTAGTGGCGGTCCACGACTGGACAAATAGATCGCTGGCCACTAGTTTACTTGCGGTTTCGGCAACCCGCTCCTTTAGCGATTCGACCAAAGGTGGAGCTAAGACCTCAAGCTTGGGAGGCAAAAATTCTTGCAAGCGATCTTGCGCCTCTGTTTGGTCGAACAAACGATCGGCAGTAAATTGACCCAGAGCCTTGGATACTTTGGGGTCAGCTGGCAGGGAACTAATTATCTCGAGATAGCGATCTGTATCGAGCACATTGTCGCGCACGTAACGCGCCATAACCGAACCGACCAGTGCGGCTGCGGCCAAAATAATACACAGCCAAGACGCCCCAACCCGCAGCCATCGCCGCCAAGCGGATGAAGCATTATGTTGCTTTTTCATGAGAGCCCACCATTTACGTATATATCTGATTGTACCATGAGCACTATGGCTCGGCTAAGACACCAGAAAACATGAGTATTTATTGATCGGGGTCGCCAGGAGAATCAGGCATATCATACATCCGGTCGAGTTGACGACCAGCGTGCTCGCTACTAAAAAGCCTATAAAGACTATTGGCAACACTCCTGGATATCCCAAGACCCGCAATAGCCACCCGAGCCTCATTTTCAGGCAGAGAATTAAAATATCGCCCAATTTCTCGAACCAAAATGAAGGCACCAAATGCTGTGAGAGGGACAGCTGCAGGCAATATCGATGCAGCTGCACCTTCAAAATTAGATGCTACTGCTGACGCCACGCCACCGATGGCGGGTACCATGGCAAGCCGCGTTAGATGCCTCCGACCAATTTCGTAGTGTTTATTCTTCAAGGCCTCCGCCAATTTGAGGCTAAGGCCGACCGCTAGGGCCTGACAAACACCCAGCAACATTACTTCGCGTACGCCTTCTGCGGGCAGTCGAGAGTGATCAATAGGGTTTTCAAACACCCCGGGCACTTTCCCATCATTGTCACGCCAGCTCTCTTCCAAACCATCGACCATTACCTCAACATTAGGGTTAAGTACCACACCAACTTGGAGTGGGTTACGGCCATGGTAGATCACTAAGGTCTGGCCCAGCGGTACTTCTTCTGTTGCGTCAATCTCGCCAGCCATCACTAGACGTAGATCAATAGGCACCAGATTGCGACGTGTCGTAGCAGGATCCGGTTGACCGAACTGTTCAAAATGCAGTTGATCCTGCACTCCAGGTGATACGCCTACAGTACCCCACCAGTTATAAATCGAATTCGCTACCGGAAAGTCGGCAGGGATGAATAGATTACTTTGCTCGGGGAGTTCCATAGAAACTATAAAATAACATAATCATGCCTAAATAACCAACAACGGCATATTACAATCGTATATACTAATACTATGGAACCTAAACCAACCTGGACCGACAAACAACGGATCGAGTTTACCAAACAAATTGAGCATCTTTTCGAAATTGGCCATCCTAATTGGCACAAGGTACTGACCTTCGCCTTTTTTAGAGGCATAGCTACCGGCCTGGGTGTTTTTATTGGCGGCACGATTGTGGTAGGCCTACTACTCTGGATTTTAACCGGTCTGGGGCACATACCATTTTTAAATGAAGTAACCGATTCTGTCAAAAATACGCTTGGGCAGGGGAACAATTAGTCTACCGCGTTCTGCCGGTGCAATGATCTTTTTGACATACCAACGAGCCAGCCCATACAATAAAGTATGGGTGACTTTAAACTTGCTTTAACCTTCGACGATGTACTTTTGGAACCCCGCTACGCGGGGTTTTCTCGTTCCGAAATTGATTTATCAACACAGCTCACCCCACACATCAGGCTACGCACGCCGATCATTTCGGCGCCAATGGATACCGTCACCGAAAGCGAGCTGGCCATTGCCTTAGCCGCCGAAGGTGGCCTTGGTTTTATTCACCGAAACCTGACTATCGACGATCAAACAGCGGAAGTCTTGAAAGTAAAAGCCCGTGGCTTACTGGTTGGTGCGGCTGTCGGATCCAGCCCAGGCTTCGAAAAACGCGTTAAGCGGCTCGTCGAGGCGGGGGTAGATGTACTGATTGTTGACTCGGCCCATGGCCACGCCAAACAGGTGATTACTACCCTAGCATTCATTAAAAGCAACTACGACATCGATGTCATTGCCGGTAACGTGGCTACCGCCGAGGGCGCTACAGCGCTCATCCGCGCCGGTGCGGATGCTTTGCGAGTGGGCATGGGTCCAGGCGCCATTTGTTCAACCCGCATTGTCTCGGGTATGGGCGTACCACAGTTAACCGCGCTCATCGAAACCACCAAAGTGGCTCGTTATCATAACATTCCAATTATTGCCGATGGTGGCATTACCTATTCGGGCGACATGACCAAAGCACTGGCGGCCGGCGCCTCATGCATTATGTTAGGCCGCTTATTGGCCGCGACTACCGAAGCTCCGGGCAAGGTGGTGAGCGTTAAACCAGAACACGTACCCGGCAGATTCCAAAACATACTAAACGGCGCCAGCGAATACCAATTTAAAGAATACCGAGGCATGGGATCAGTCGCGGCCATGGAGCAGGGAATGGCTATCAGCTCCGAGGACGAATTCCATGGCAAAAGTTACAAGAACGACGTGCTTATAGCCGAAGGCGTGGAAGGTCTGGTGCCTTGCAGTGGCAGTGTGAAAGATTTTGTTGCCCAATCTATGGGTGGCGTCACATCAGGCATGTATTACGTCGGGGCACGCACCATCCCCGAGCTCTGGGAAACGGCAACGTTTATGCGGATTACTCCAGCTAGTCTAAACGAAAGCCACCCGCACGATTTGTTTGTGACAAATACGGGCAAAAATTATTACTAATGCGTAGGTGCTAATTAGAGGCCTGAATTTTTTTATCTTCGGCTAGCGGCGCCTTTACTACAATGTGGCCATCGGGAGTGTGGTATATGGTATAGCCCAATAGATAGGTCGCATCGGTGTCGGCACAACTATTATAGGTAATATCCTCGTCTAGTACCGGATCAATCGGTAAATCCTTCAGATACTTTGGCACAAGATCGGTGCAGATATCTGCATCACCAGCATCAGAGCTAATAATTAATTCAAGAGGACCAATGCTACCAGGCAACTTTCCATTGTCCTCCTTATAGCGGCTAACGGCTTGCACTAACTGAGCAACATCTAATTGGCGCTTTACATTGCGGGCGCGGACACTGTAATCGCGAGGATTGATCACAATAACCGCAATGGTCAACCCCACCACAATGATGCCGCCGACTGCCAACAATTCTAGGAGCGTAAAACCGTGCTGTTTCATGTCTTGTCCTCCGATATAACGACCGCCCGGCCAATACTTTCGTAGTAAAAACCATGGCGACGCATAGCATCAAGCTCATACATGTTACGCCCATCAAAGACAACTGGCTGGTTAAGGCTGGCCTTTATTTG
>Ga0111539_10000709_pt1 | contig 43199 bp, 29 predicted proteins | sample RhiMethybrSRZTD1_FD_79667 | JGI IMG/M metagenome (GOLD analysis project Ga0111539, IMG submission 79667) | Populus rhizosphere microbial communities from Tennessee, USA - Rhizosphere MetaG P. TD hybrid SRZTD1 (version 2) (version 2) | ecosystem: Host-associated > Plants > Roots > Rhizosphere >... | reverse complement strand
CCTGGTGTTCACGCAGGATGCCATCGGGCTGGATGCATCGGAAGAAGGCGACTCGTTCGGCTGGGCGCTTGCCGCGGCTGACTTCAACAAGGACAAGAAAGCGGACCTCATCATCGGCGCGCCGTTCGAGGACGTGGGCGAGATCACCGAGGCCGGTGCGGTTCACGTGCTGTATTCGACCGCGACGGGGCCGGCTGCGGTCAACAGTCTGTTCCTGCATCAGAGCGTGGAAGGCATGCCTGATTTCGCAGAGCAGCGCGACTCGTTCGGCTTCGCGCTCGCCGTCGCCGATTTCAATCGTGATGCGTTTGCTGACCTGGCGATCGGCAGCCCGTTCGAAACGATTGATGAGCACACCGAGACGGGCGCGGTGTTCGTGCTGCAGGGTTCGCTCACTGGCGTGACGACGACGAATGCCGCGTTGTGGCACCAGGACACGCCGAATGTGCCGGGCGACAACGCCCAGTGGGATAACTTCGGCTCGGCGTTGACGGTGGGCGACTACAACGGCGACAGCAAGCTGGATCTGGTAGTGGCGGTTCCCGGCGACGATTTCCCCAACGTCGTCGATGGCGGCTCGATCACTGTGCTGTATTCAGGCGGGGCAGTCGGCTTGACGAGCACCGGCTGCCAGTGCTGGCACCAGAATGTCTCGGGCATCGCCGACAAGTGCGAACCTGACGACTACTTCGGCGACAGCCTCGGTCGCTGAGTCTGTGCGGACGCGATCATCCGACCCGCTCGTTCCAGAGCGGGTCTTTCTTGCGCACCGCTGTTACGGGCACGCGCCCCAACTGGTGATCACCCGAAGCAGGTCGTTGACATCGACGGAGCAGTTGCCCACGCCGATCGGATCGATGTCGGCGGCGCAGCGCGGCGGACACGGAAGCGGGCAGGAGCCCCAGTTCGTGATCACCGCCAGCAGGTCGTTCACGTCGACGGTGTTGGTTGGAACGATGTCGGCCGGGCAGTCGTTGAGCGGGATCGCGCCCGCCCAGAAGCCGCCTCTGAGGCTGAGCGTGCCGCTCGTCATCGCGGGCGAGGCATCGGGCTGGCCGGCGGTGCCGCTGAGGCTGAGCGATCCATTGCTGGAGGTTCCGCCGCCGCCGTCGGTTGTGTTCCATGTGATGGATAGTTGCGCGTGCACGCCAGGCGCACACAGCAGCACCTGCGCCAGCGCGATGAGCACGAACATGAAGCGTGGAATTCGAATGGTTCGCATGGGCGGTGCTCGCGATGTGGATGAATGGGAAGGCGGACGCATGCGCTACTGGCCGATGGTGACAACGCCCAGCGGTGCGTCGATCTGAAGTCGCTTGCTGATGGTGCCTGTGAAATTGGATGTGCCGGCCTTGACGCGGAGTTTCGTGCCGTCTGCGGCCTGGCCAACAGCCCATGTGAAGCCCAGCATGGGCGCGTTGTAACCGCCGCCGCCGCCCGGGATCAGGCTGCCGGGAATCACCCACATGCCATCGCACGAGGCGGTCGGCCAGGAGATCCCGCCGGCATCGAGGACGGGATCGAGTGAGTTGTTGTAGAAGTCGCGAGGATAGTGCTCGCCCTCGTCGTGATCGTCTTCGTTGAAGGCGATGAAGATGTTGGTGCCGTCGGTGCGCTGTACCATCAGCGTGCTCACGCCCGCCTGTGAGCCGCCATGCTGCTCCTCGCCGGGCACGGGGTTGCTCGGACTGATGGGCGTGCCGATGAGCATTCCGCTGTTGGAATCGCAGTGATAGCGCTGGAGGAATTCGAGAACAGTGGGGGCCGAGCAGCAATAGCCGCCCTGGCCGATGCGGGCCTCCATGTCGAAGCCGCCGTACGGCTTGTACACCAGGCCCACGCCGTCGAAGACGCTCCATACCAGGCCTTCACCTGCATACAGAGGCTCACGCGGATTCTGGTTCGAACGGAACGTTCGCGACTGGAAAATCTCAGTGCTGGGCACCCACATGTCCGGCGTGAGCACGTTGTTGCGAACGTACGAGACCATCGACTGGCCGGTGACGTTCTCGACGATCAGGCCCATTGTCAGGCAGCCGATGTTCGAGTAGCTGTCGACGCCCGGGCCCGGCGTGGTTCCCGGCGTGAACTGCAAGGGCTGGCCGAGGATCCATCGCACGGTGTTGTTGCGCCCGGGCGGGCTCGCGATTCCCATGTCGCTGGCAATCTCCGTCTCGCGATAGGTCAGGTCAGGCACAGCTGCGCGGTCCCAGCCGCCCAGGTGCGAGATGAGATGCTGAATCGTGATGTCGCGGAGGCGCGTGTCGCCAAGACTTGGGAATGGCGTGAGGTTCAGCAATCCGCCGCCGGGCTGGCCGAGGTTGTACGCGTGACTGTTGAGCGTGAAGTCGCCTGCCGCAATGCGCTGCCGCACCGCCGCGACGGTGATGGGCTTGCTGCAACTGGCCAGGCGGAATGGCGTGTTCTCCGGCAGGTTGTTGTCGTCGTAGTCGTAACCGAATCCCTTGAGATACACGATCACGCCGTTGCGCATGATGCCGAGCACCGCGGCTTCCATGCCGTTGGTTTCCATGAAGTCCTGCATCAGCGTGTCGAACTGCGAGAGTCCGGGCGTGGGCCGACCGCTGACGGGCAGATTGCCGGCGTGGCCGGAGCCGACGAGAATCGCGCACAACATGACGGCGGCGACATGAGATCGAGTGGAAGGGTGCATGGAGCACTCCGGAACGGTTGCGGACCTTGGTTCGAGAGGAGAGCGGCGCCTCCGGCTCAGCGCACTTCTGTCAGGCCGACATTGCTCATGTACAGCCCCGGCTTGTTGAGAGTGACTGTTCCAGGTTCGTCATACACGCCGGATCTGAAGAAGAAGACGCTGTTGTTGGGAGCGGCGTTATGCGCAACCTGCACGCTGGTATAGGGAAACGTGCAGGAGCCGATGGGGATCAGGCCCGCGCCGATGAAGACATTGCGGCCGGAGATGCACGACTCGACGACAAGCGTCGGCGAACCCGCGCCGCCGCGCATCCCGTCCTTGACCCTCTGCCATTGTTCCGCAGTAATGCACGAGACTTCCTGCGGCGGCGCGACGGGCATCAGCGACGGATCGGAAATCGTCGACCATTCGTTGAAGTCAGTCAGATTGGTTCGATTGCCAGACGATCCGCACCATCCGTCGCTGTCGCCGTTGATGTCCTGCGCGACCGACGATTGCAGCGTGACGCTGCAGTTCCAATCCACCGAACGCATGCACGTGCCGAACACTTCGTTGAGGCTGTTCTCGTTGAGGCCGCACAATGTGCCGTGCGAGTAGTCGAGGTCCTTGAACAGGGCTTCGGGCGGCACGAGGCCGTTGAAGAGCATGTTGTTGCGAACGCCGGCCAACTGATAGCGGTAGCTCATGATGCTGGGAAGATTGGGCGTGTACGGTCCGACCCAGTCGCTGTCGGAGGTGCTGCCGCTGCAGTTCATGCTGCCGCAATGCGTGAGCCCGAGGTTGTGACCGAATTCATGGGCGAGCGTCGCCGCTTGCTCGAATGGCGTGCCGATGGAGTTGGAGAATGAACCGAGAGACACGGTGAAGTTCCAACCTGGCCGCTCAGCGAGGCCGCTGCTGGAGGTGACGTTGCATTCGTCATCCTTATAGTTGTGCGAGAAAATGCAATAGTGCCAGCCGTCGGAATGCTCGTGGTCGAAATAAGCATCCTTGATCGCGAGGAAACTGTCGGGTGTGCCGCCATAATCGAACAACGAGTTGTAACAGAACGTGGAATTGCGTTGCAGGACGTTGTAGTGCGGGACGGCATCATCAACATCGATGATGAGCGTGTGTCCCTGGCAGGCGAACATCTGCACCACGGCATCGACCACCAATTGGCTCGGACGATGTGAGTGATTCGCGTTCTCCATGTAATCGATCTCGATGCGGAACGTCGCGGCATGGGTGGAACCAGCGAGCAACGCCAGGATCGCGAGGCCCATGCCTGTGGAGATGTGTGTGTGACGATTCATGGGAGTCTCGGCCTGCGAGTGCGCTGAGTCGGAAGGATGACGGAATCACGACAGTGCCCCCCTCATGTGCGACGAATCACTGCAGGTTGACGAGCACGAGCACGAGGCCCTTTTCGCCGCGCGGCAGGGCGGACATCGCCTTGCCGATGACCGCGCCGTGCGATCGATCGGCGTCGAGCGCCTTCATCGCGTGGCCGGCGGTGGCGGACGTGGTCAGCATGTCGCCGGGCTCGATCGCGGCGTCGGTCGCGTCGACCAGGCAGTACACGCGGCCAGTGAGAGCGACGGCGTGTGCACCGTCGGCGATGGTGCCGTTGTGGCCCATCATCATGCCTGTGGCGACGCCCCCCGCACCGGAGATCACGCCCGCGACCTTCTTGTCGTAGGCGGATGTCGCCGGCACGAGTTCGCCGGGATGCGCAGGATCGATAACGACGACCATGCCGGGTTCAGGGTTGACGTCCACAGCGTTGACGTCGAACTGCTCGGAGAGGTCGGCGCCGCCGGTGATCTGCAGGACCTTGCAGATGAGTCTGCCGGTGCCTCCGGGCGAGATTGTCACATCACCGCCGTCGTTATTGAGAAACAGCGTGGAGGTGCCGCCGTTGTTGCGGGCCATGATCTCGTTGCCGTCGATGGCGATGTTGCCGCTGGCGACATTGCCGACCACGACGAGGCCGCCTCCACTCGGCTCGGCGTCAGCCGAACCCAGGAAATAGTTCTGGGCTGCGGACGAGTAGATGCCGTAGCCAGTCGTCGAGTCGCACGTGGCGTAGACGGCGATCGGGCTGCCGGTGTCGCCGGCGGCAATGGCGCGTACGGCGCGGCCGGTGGTGCTGTTGGATTCGAAGTATCCGCCGTAGGTGACGCCGGTGGCGGCAAGCGCGCGGCCCCAGACGCCCTTGCCGGAAGTGGACGATGATTCGCCGCGCACGCCGGTGGTGGCGCCCGATGCGGCGGTGACGCGGCCCATGACGGCATCTGCCGTTGTTCCGGTGACCTCGACATCAGCACCGACCCCTGCGGCGCTCTGAATCACCAGCGGCCAGATCGGCTGCGTTTCGCCGATGCCGACATAGCTGCTGCAGTAGACGCGGCCGACGAAGTAGCCGGCGTAGCCGGTGCTGGTGGTGTTGGTGGCGCTGATGGCGCGGCCGGTCGCCCCGCCGCCGCCGGCTGCCACGCTGGCCTGGATCGCGATGCCCGAGGGACTGTCGGAGATGAAGTTGCTGACGCTGTACTGATTGAACGTATCGGTGTTGCGCACATACAGGCCGGTCTGGGTGCCGCCACCGGTGGCCGGGTAGATCGTGACCCTGCCGTTCTGAGTCGTCGTGCCGATGGAGACATTGCCGGCGGTGTAGTTGAGGTTGGAGCCGTTGGGAGTCCACTGGCCCGCGCCGGCGAGTGCGAACATCGCGTACGGAACCGCGGTCAGCGGCTGGCGCGGCGTGAGGATGACAAATGGCCCCGCGCCGCCCGCCGGAGTGGTGTCAACCTCGACCTGGAGCCAGCGTTGGCTGCCGCCGAAGGCGCTGACGCCGAAATCCAGCGTGGTGGTGATCAGGCCGTCGGTCAGCGTGGCCGCATTGACGGGAACCGGTGCGCCGATCTGGGTGCCGGCGGCACCGGCGTCCCATAGCGTGAAACGCAGATCGACCGTTCCGTTGAGCGGCGCGCCACTGTTTTTCAGCACGCCCTGGAACGTGAAGGCCGTGGTGACCGCCTGGCCGAAGGACGCCTCGGACGCGACGCACAAGATCAGCGCGCCGAGAAAGCAAGAGAGATTTCGGGATACGCCTGGACGTCGCTTCATGGTCGGGAACTCCTGACAGGGGCGATAAACCGGCCGCGCTGGCGGAACGCCGGGAATCCGGCGATCACACGGCCTCCGATCCCGACAACGAAGGCGACCATGCCAGCTCCCATGGAAATCCTCTGGAAACGGCAGCCTGTCCCGATGCGGCAGTCGCAACCAGATGAGCGCAGTACGATGTCAATGCGCCGATTCCTGACCCGTTCACGCATGGATGCCCATGTCTGCTGACCCGATGACACCGGATGTCGCTCGCCCGTCGAATGCCGCCGCCGTCGGCTTCGTGCACTTGCACCTGCACACCGAATACAGCCTGCTGGATGGCGGCAACGTCATCAGCCGGCTGATCAAGCGCGTCAAGGACCTGGGCATGAACGCCGTCGCCGTGACTGATCACGGCAACCTGTACGGCACGCTGGAGTTCTACAGCAAGGCCAGGGCCGAGGGCATCAAGCCGATCCTTGGCATCGATTTGTACGTTACGGCGGCCGCTCCCACCGAGAAGAAGCCCAACGGCATCGCCGACGGCGGCTTCCACCTTGTGCTGCTGGCGGAGAATCTGGAAGGCTGGCGCAACCTCCTGAAACTCTCCAGCGACTCCTTCCTCAACGGCTTCTACTACAAGCCGCGGATGGACAAGTCCACGCTTGCGAAGTGGGGGGGAGGACTGATCGCGATCAACGGCCACCTCGGCTCATCCATCGCGCATCACCTCACTTTGTACGTGCAGACCGGCAAGCAGGACCACTGGCGGGCCGCGGTGGAGGAGGCGCGCTGGCACGCGCAGACGTTCGGTGTCAACGAGCGCGGCGAGTCGCGATTCTTCATCGAACTGCAGCGCCACGATGTGCAGGAACAGGAGCGGATCAATCCACTGCTGGCGAAACTCGCCCACGAACTCGATCTGCCACTGGTGGCCGACAACGATGCGCACTTCCTGATGGAGGAGGACTGGGACGACCACGACAGCCTGTGCTGCATCAGCATGGGCAAGACCAAAGACGACCAGAGCCGGCTGCTGTATTCAAGACAGTTGTACGTCAAGGGGCCGGAGGCGATGGCGGGGCTATTCGAGGATCTGCCCGAAGCGATCGGGAACACGGTGCGCATCGCTGAACGATGCAACGTGGAACTGCCCTCTGGGGAGAGTCACGCGCCAATGGTGAAGGTGGTGCGCCACGGCGATCTGCCTGCGTTCGACGAGGCGGGCGATCCGACCGAATGGTTCAAGTCGGTCTGTGCGCGATTCGAACTGCGGCCGGTGGGCGAGGAGGAAGTGCGCGCCTCGCGCGATGACCTCAAGCGCGGCTGCGACGAGGCGCTGGCGCACCTGGCCCATGCCGGGGCGATGTGGCGATACGGCCGCGACGGGGTGACGGATGCGATCCGCGCGCGTCTCGAGCGTGAACTGCGCATCCTCGCCGACAAGGACATCAGCGCGTACTTCCTGATCGTCTGGGACTTCGTGAACTGGGCGCGGCAGCAGGGCATTCCCGCCGCCGCCAGGGGCTCGGGAGTGGGGACGATGGTCGGCTACGTGCTCGGCCTGTCCAACTCCTGTCCCGAGCGCTACGGCCTGCTGTTCGAGCGATTCACCGATCCTGATCGCAGCGAGTATCCCGACATCGACATCGACATCTGCCAGGATGGCCGGGGTGATGTCATCAACTACGTGCGGCGGAAGTACGGCCACGTGGCGCAGATCATCACGTTCGGACGACTCAAGGCCAAGGCCGCAATCAAGGACGTGGCGCGCGTCAACGGCCTCTCGCCCAGCGAAGGCCAGCGGCTGGCGAATCTCATTCCCAATGAACTGCACATCACGATCGACGCGGCGATCGAGAAGGAGCCGTCGCTCAGGGCCGAGTACGCCGGAAACGCGCTGTCTCGCAAGGTTATCGACACGGCCCGTGCGCTGGAGGATCACGCCCGGCACGCGGGCGTCCACGCGGCGGGCGTGGTCATCGCCACGCAGCCGCTCGACAGCATCGTGCCGCTGTGCAAGGCGAGCGGCAGCGAGGACGTCGTCACGCAGTGGGACGGTCCGACGTGCGAGAAGGTCGGGCTGCTCAAGATGGATTTCCTGGGGCTGCGAACGCTCTCCACGATCGAGTTGTGCAAGAAACTCATTCGCGAGAGTCTAAGTTCCGAGGCGATCAGAAGTGCGACTACCGGGCTCGATGTTTCAGGAGGTTCAGCCGGGTCATCCGCCGATCCGCTCGATCTTGATCGCGTTCCCTGCGACGACCAGCGCGTCCTGGCGCTGTTCCGCCGGGCCGATACCGCCGGTATCTTCCAGTTTGAATCCGGCGGCATGCGCAAACTCCTGGCGGAGATGCAGCCCGACCGCCTGGAGGATCTCATCGCCGCCAACGCGCTGTTCCGTCCGGGGCCGATGGACCTGATTCCCGACTATTGCATGCGCAAGCATGGCCGCCAGCAGGCGCCCAAGGCGCATCCGATCGTCGAGGAATTCACGCGCGAGACCTACGGCATCATGGTCTACCAGGAGCAGGTCATGCAGATCGTGCACGGCCTGGGCAATATCCCGCTGCGCTCGGCATACTCGCTCATCAAGGCAATTTCCAAGAAGAAGGAGAAGGAAATCAATGCGGTGCGCCCGAAATTCATCGATGGCGCCGCCAGCAAGGGTCTGACGCCCGCGGATGCCAATGAATTATTTGAGCTGATTCTGAAATTCGCAGGTTACGGTTTCAATAAGTCGCACTCCACCGGCTACGCGATCATCGCCTATCACACGGCGTACCTGAAGACGTTCTTCCCCAATCATTACATGGCGGCGCTGCTGACCTTTGAAAGCGCGGCGCGCAAGGTCGAGGATTGGGTCACGCTGCTGGAAGATTGCAAGCGAACGGTCTTTCCTGATCACCACGAGAGCAAGCCGCATGTTGGCGTGACGGTGCGGCCGCCGGACATCAACCTGTCGGACGTTGATTTTGCCGTCGTCTTCGATCCTGATGAGGCGCGCGACAGCGTGCACGGGCACGTGCGCTTCGGCCTGAGTGCGATCAAGGGCATCGGCAAGGGGGCGATGCAGGAGATCGTCGCCGAGCGGCGCAAGGCCGGCCCGTTCAAGTCACTGCACGGTTTCTGCGAGCGCGTCAGCAGCCGCACGCTGAACAAGGCCGCGCTGGAGGCGCTGATCAAGTGCGGCGCGTTTGATTCGGTGCATGGCGTCAAGCAGCGGGCGGCGATGCTTGCCGCGCTGGACGAGGCGATCGCGGCTGGACAAACCGCCGCTGACGACGCCCGGGCCGGCCAATTGAACATCTTCGCGGTGATGGAGCAGGCCGCGCCGGCCGTTGCGAAGATGGAGCGCAGCCTGCCCAGCGTGCCGTGGCTGGACGATCGCACAATGCTGGGTTTCGAGAAGGACGTGCTGGGCTTCCACGTCTCCGGCCATCCGCTCGATCAGCACGAGGCGGCGCTGCGAACATTCTGCACCGCGACCACCACGAACATTGCGAACCTGAATCACGAGACCTCCGTTATTGTCGGCGGAATCCTCTCGAGTGTGCGGCCGACGTTCGTCAAGCAGGGCAAGTCGGCCGGCGAGAAGATGGCGATGATCACGCTGCAGGACCAGGGCGGGCAAATCGATGGCGTGGTGTTCTCATCGGTCTTCGCCAAGTGCGGCGCCGCGGTGCAGAGCGACGCGGTGGTGCTGGTCATCGGCCGCGTGGACAAGCAGCGCGGCGAGCCGCAGATCATCGCCGACAACGTCATCGCCGCGGTCGACGCGCCGAAGTACCTCACCGGTCGCATCGAGATCGACTTGGCGGATGACGCCGGCGCCGGACCGCTCGAGAGCCGGCTGCAGATGCTGTCGGGGTTTCTGCATCAAGCGAACGCGGCGGCGACATCTGGCGCGGTCAATGGCTGGCGCGCTGCCGACGTGTTCATCCACGTGCGAGCCGAGGGCAAGCGATACACGCTCAAGTGCGGCCGGCTGCGAGCGATCGCCGACCAGGCGCTGCTGCAGAATCTGGCTGATGTCGCTGGCGGCGCCAACCATGTACACCTGATAAGCGCGGGCGTGCCAAGGCGAAGCGACGACCGCGGCAACGGACAGCGCTGGCGCAAGCCGCAGATGATTGAGGCCTGAGCCGCCTTCATTTCATCGCCGCGATGTACGCGATCCATCCCAGGCACGCCTCTCCTAGGCGTGTTTCGGCCCAATGGCCGTCGCCCTCGCCGGTCTTCTCATCGGTGCCTTCCCAATACACGCTCACGTTCCTGAAGCCGGCCTCCCGCAGCGTCTCCTGCAGTTCCGGCAGTGTCCACAGCCGCCAGTCATAACTGAAGGCGCGGTTCATCCGCGTGCCGTCGGGGAACTTGAAATGAATGTAGTTGATCACGTGATTGGTAATGGGATTGTAATGATGCTGATCCCAGATATAGGTGAAGCCGTCGAGGTCGCGCTCCTCCTGCATTTCCTCGAATGACTCGCTGCCGCCGTACGCATCGAGGATGAAGATGCCGTCGCGCTTCAGAGAGCGGTGCACCGACTTGTAATAGCTGCGCAACTCGGCGCGCGTCTGGAAGATGAAGTGGCTGAAATTCATGGCAAGGACGGTGTCGACTCCGCGCACCGCCGCGTGACGCACATCATCGCGCAGTAGCCGCACGCGCGATCGCTGCGCGGGCTTGAGCCGGCGCAGCATCGCGCGGCTGCCCCAGTCCAGGACAGATTGATTCAGATCGACGCCCACGGCGCGATGCGATCGATGCCGTTGCACCCACGCCGCGCAGACGGCCGCTGTGCCGCAGAAGTCCTCGCGAATGAAATGCGGCCTTCGCCTGCGGCCGCGCTTCTCACGCCAGACCTGCTTGATGAAGTCGCACTCGGCATCAGGTTCCTGCACGCTGCGTTCGTACAGGTCGTGCCGGTCGGCACTGGCAGCGGTCAGCCATTTGCCTCGCCCCTTCCTTGTGCGGCGACGATCCTTCTGTTTCCCTCGTCGCGCCGTATGCGTGCCGGCGCGACGCTTGCCGTGCATGTGACTGCGTCGACTCATCGAGCCGGAGTGTAGCCAGCCATACAATGCCGGTCAGTGGAGACGCGTGCCGGAGCCGATCGGCGGCCGCGCCCCCAGCGAATCTGGAGGTGATGCATGCACAGTCTCATAGCGCAAATGGTGTGCGAATACGAGCATGGGCGACTGTCGCGTCGCGAGTTGATCGGAAGCCTGACGATGCTGGGCGCGGCCATGGCGACAGGAGCGCCGGCCCTTGGCCAGGCGCAAACGCGGCCTGGGACCACACAGCCCGGCGAGCAGCCGACCTTCGCCGCGACCGGGCTCAATCACATCGCCCTCAGTGTCACCGACGTCGCGCGCTCGCGCGATTTCTACATGCGACACCTGGGCCTGACACTGCGAAGCAACGCGGGCGACAGCAGTTGCTTCCTGAACGCCGGGCCGCATTTCGTCGCGCTGTTTCGCGGCGAGCCGAGGATGCACCATTACTGCTACAGCGTGCCGCAGTACACGGCCCAGAGCGCGGTCGAGAAACTCACGGCTGCCGGACTCAAGCCCGAGCGACAGGGCGGGCGCGTGTACTTCCCCGATCCCGACGGCCTGATTGTTCAAGTGGCGGCGGGTGAACGCCAACGGGAGAATCCCTCATGAACATTGAGCGTTGTCGTATCTCCGTAGTGCTCGCCGCGTCTGCTGCGCTGGCCGCCGCCGGCACAGGCTTGTGTCAGCCGCCCGCAAGTCAACCAAGGGGCGGCTGGATCGTGTTTGCCTCCGCTGTCGATGGCGATGCCGAACTGTTCAAATGCAGGCCCGACGGAACCGAACGCACGCAGATCACGAGCAACGAGGCTTTTGACGCGTCACCCGCGTGCTCGCCGGACGGAAAGCGCATTGCCTTCGTCTCCGAGCGCGACGGAAAGCCGGCCATCTACATTGCGGGACTCGACGGCGGCGAGTGCACGCGGATCGCCGAGTGCGGCGACAAGCACAGCCGAATCGCATGGTCGCCCGACGGCACGCGCATCGCCTTCGATGTCACGTCCGGCCGATCGCTGTCGATTCATGTGGCGGACGTGGCCGCCACCGGCTCCAAGGCGCTGGTGGCTGACGGCATGTGGCCCGCGTGGTCGCCCGATGGCAAGACGATCGCGTTCAATCGCGGCAACATGCCGCACGTGTACGTCATGGATGCCGACGGCAGGAACGTGCGCGCTCTGCTGAAGACCGAAGCGGAGGTCCTGCCCGATCTCGCGCCGATCTGGTCCTCTGATGGGACGTCTATCTTCTACACTGCGGTGACGGGGACCGAGGGCGATGCGATGAAATACGAGATCAGGTCGGTCGCGGCCGACGGCACCGGCGTCAAGGAGATTCATCCGATCAGCGAGTCCGTCGCTGTGGCGTTCGCGCCAGGCGGAGGCGAGATCCTGTATTCGTCAGAGAAGGCCGGCGACGCGGGCTTGCGAATCCTGAGCGTGGCCGATGGAGCCGTCCGGACGTTGACCGATGAGGTGGTCGGCCCTTGGGCTTCGTGGTGCAGGTGAGCGCGAGCGTGCTCCGCGGCCACGGTATAGTGACCGCCTGCATGCAATCAGGCGACAAGGAGATACTCGCCGACTTCGACCGCACACGGAGCAAGACGCTGGCGCTCTTGAAGATCGTGCCCGCGAAGCTGCTGGCGCGCAAGGCCGAAGGCGAGGATGCGACGCTGGGCGAGCTGTTCCATCACATCGCCGCGACCAATGCCGGCTGGATGGCGCGGTGCATGCAGGATCGCGGCCCGCTGCCCGCGGCGTACGTTGCCTCAAAGCCTGCCATCAGCAAGGCGTTGAGTGCGGCGCGTAAGCGCGTCCTCCAGCATTTCAAGGCCAACGGCGGGGCGGCGATGGACGTCGTGTACGAGCCGAAGCGCGGCGCCAAGACGTACCGTTTCGTCGGCCGCAACCGCGTGTGTTACCTCACGCAGCACGAGGTGCATCACCGCGGCAAGATCATCCTCGCGCTGCGGCAATGGGGCATCGCCGACATTCCCTTCATGCCGTTTGACAACGATTGAGCCCGTCGCTCACTTCTGCGGCGCCTCGAGCGTCAGCGGATCGCGCAGCGGCAGGTGCGTGACTTCGCCGTTGAAGAAGTCGCGCATCGTCGCGCGACCCTGCAGGTCGCCGGCGTAGATCTCATCCCACTTGCCAACGACGAAGATCGCCATGTTGTCCGGCGTCAGGTGTTTCTGCGCGACGCGCTGCACGTCGTCGGCCGTGACGGCGTTCACCCTGTCGCGATAGGTCTGCCAGAAGTCCTTTGGCCGGTTGGTCATCTCATCGCCGACGAAGACGCTGAGCATCGCGGGCTTGCTCTCGAAGGTGCGCGGGAAGGTCTCGATGAACGATTTCTTCGCCAGGTCGAGTTCGGCCTGCGTGACAGGCTTGCTCCGAATCGAGTCGATCTCCTCGCGGATGATCTTGATGGCCAGCGCGCACGTGGAGTTCTTGCTCTGGAAGAACGCGTCGAATTCGCCGGGGTACCACACTGGGGCCGACATGTCGGAGCCGGCGGAATACGCCAGGCCTTCATCGCTGCGAACGTGGTTGGTGATGCGGCTGGTGAAGCCGCCGCCGCCGAGGATGTTGTCCATGATCATCGCGGCAAAGTAGTCGGGGTCGTCGCGCGTGATGCCCCGCAGCCCGATCTGCACCTTGCCCTGCGGGATGTCTTTCTCCACGTGATAAACACCGGGCTTGAAGGTGGCGGTGGGAGCGGGCGGATCGCCCGGCACTTCGCCTGCGGGCCAACCCTGCAGCGCGCTCTCCAGCCGCGCGAGCATGTTCTTCTCGTTGAAGTCACCGGTGACGGCGATGAACAGGTTGCCAGGCGCGGGATGGAAGATGCGCTTGTGCATTGCCTGCAGATCCTCGCGCGTGATGGACTCCACCGATTGCTTCGTGGGTTCCGCCGCCTCGAAGTGATCGCGGCCATAGAGCAGCGCGCTCCACTCGCGGCCGAGGATCGAATCCGCGCTGTCGTTGCGCTGCTTGAGTTTCTCGAGCATGTCCGCCTTCCACACATCCAGTCGCTTCTGGTCGAAGCCCGGATTGCGCAGGATGTCCATCAGCAAGGCCAGCGATTCGTCAAGATTCGCCTTGAGGCAATTGATCGAGGCGCTGGATGAAGTACCGCCGACGCCGACGTTGCAGGTAGTCGCGAGGAAGTCGAGGCGCTCATCGAGTTCGGCGGGGGGGATGCTCGTGGTGCCGCCCTGCCGCATCATCACCCCCGTCGCACCGGCCAGGGCGATCTTGTCCTTCGGATCGAGATACTGGCCGCCCTTGAACGTGAAGGCGATATTGACCAGCGGGAACTCGCTGCTGGGCGCGAGGTATGCCACCACGCCGTTGGACAGCGTGTGACGGAACTGCTCGGCATTTGGCGGCTCGAACTTCAGCGGCTCGAAGGCGATCTGATCGGGATGCGGCGGAACGTCGGCCAGCGCCGGAAGCGAGGCGAACAGCGCGAGGGCGGCGGTCGTGCGGATGAGGGAGATGAATGACATGGTGTTGTTCAATGGGTGGCGCTCATTCGGGCTGCGTCGGGCTCGTACTTGCGGGCTGCGATGCGGCGCCGGCATTCGCTTCGAGGTCCGCCAGATGCGCCTTGAGCTTCGCAATGACGTAGGCCATGGCCTTGTCGGCGCCAGGCGGGGCCTGCGGATCGCCCGGAATCGTGGCGGCCCGCGCTTCGATCTGCCCGATGATCATGCGCAGGGTGTTCGGGTCATCCTGCTTGAGCAGTTGCGTCACCATCTGCTTGACCTGTGGCTGAAGTTCCGCGGGCAGCGCCGCGAACTCGGGATCGACATCCGGCGATGCGGCGCCCTGCTTGCGCACGAACGTGGCGACGCTGCGATTCTTCCAGTCGAAGTACGTGTTGGCGACGCGCTGAATGTCCGCGGCAGTCACGGCCTGGAACTTCGCTGGGCTCTCGTTGATGTACCGCCAGTCGCCCATCGCTTCGAACAGTCCCAGTTGCAGAAGGAGGAAGAAGTTCGACTGCAAACTGCGATATGCGTTGGCCGCGCGCTGGTTCTTGACCTTCTGAAGTTCCTTGTCATCGACGAGCTCGGTCTTCAGCCGCTCGACCTCGGCGTACCAGGCTTCCTCCAATTGCTCAGGCTCGGCGCTGCCTTTGACTTCGGCGCTGAAGGAGAAGAGCCCGGCGTACTTGGCCGGTGCGCCGATGCCGCCCGCGCTGGCAGACGCCGACGAGGCGATCTGCTTGCCCTCGATCATCGACTTATAGAGGCGGCCGGTGCGGCCGTTGAGAATCGCCGCCATCATCTCCAGCGCGTAGCTGTCCTTGTGCGCGAAGGGCACGGTGTGATAGCGGATCTCCACCTGCGGCTGGCAGTCGCATTCGCCGAAGAATCGCTTCTCAGCGGTCTGGGGCATCTCGAGCGTGACCATCGGCGTCGGCGGCGTCTGGCCTCGCTGCAGGCGGCTGAAATACTCGCGAATCGTGCTCTTGACGGCGTTGGGATCGAAGTCGCCGACGATGACTCCCACGAGATTGTTCGGCCGGTAGTAGATGTTGAAGTAGCGATGCGCCTCCTCCATGGTGTAGCTGTTGAGATCGCTCGGCCAGCCGACGACCGGCCAGTGATAGGGCGAACTCTGCCAAAACAGCGAATCGAACTGTTCATCGAAGACGCCGGTGGGCGTCGATTCGGTGCGCAGCCGCCGCTCCTCATGCACCACATCGCGTTCGGCGTAGAACTCGCGGAAGACGCTGTCAGCCAGGCGATCGCTCTCCATCCACGCCCACAACTCGAACTTGTTCGACGGGATATTGATGAAGTAGAAGGTGAGGTCGTTGGCGGTGAAGGCGTTCATGCCGCTGCCGCCCTGTCTGGTGTAGATCGCGTCGAATTCGTTCTTGACGATGATCTTCGATTCCTCGTCGATCAGCCCCTTGAGTTCAGCCCGCAGTTCGCTGAGCCGGGGCGTGTCGTTGGCGGGGTTCCACGGATCGTCGATCTCACCGGCGCGGAATCGCTGGTACTGCGTGCCCCAGACCTCGGCGAGGATCTTCGTGTGCACATCGGTCTGCCTGGCCATGAGTTCATCGTCGCGTTTGGGATCGCGCGTGCCGATGGTGTGCGTGCCCTTGAACATCATGTGTTCGAAGAAGTGGCTGATGCCGGTGATGCCCGGGCGCTCGTTGACGCTGCCGACCTTGGCCACCCAGCCGGCGGCGATGGAGTTGGGCTGATCGCTGCGCGGCACGAGCAGGAACTTCATGCCGTTGTCGAGCGTGAATTCCTCGACCTGCACCTGCTGGGCCTTGGCTGCGGCGCTCAACAACCACACAATCAGGATCGTTGAGCACAGCGTCGAACTGCGAGCGCGGCGATGGAATGGGATCATCTCGAACTCCGATTTCGGTCAGTGGGTCACATCAGGGAAGCGAAGACTATAGGGCGTCGCAGCAAACTCTCGTGCCACGCATTGCAGGCAGCGCCGACACGGGGCTATCATAAGGGCCTGTACGCAACCCATGTCGTTTCAAGGGGTTGCGGCGGCTGCTCGTGGCTAATCCCGCCGCCCGCCCGGGGCGCTGCGTTTCAGAGGCGCCTGCGTGGATGATGTTCGTGACAGTCACAGGCCCGAAGCGCCGCCGCCGTGACCGCGACAAGACCAATCTGCCTTCATGACTCTCAATCTGATTCCCACCAAGCGACGCGCCCATGGTAGCGGCCGATCTGTTCGAGCGATCAAACGACGCGCTCTGGAATCGATGATCGCCGCCAGCGCGCTGGCGATCGTGCCCGCACCGTCGGATGCCCAGGTGCGCGTGATGAATTACAACGTGGCGCAACTGCAAGGCAATCTGAATGACCTGCAATCGGTGATTGCTGCGGCTCATGCCGATGACAAGTCCGGTTTCGCCGTCCCGGTGGGAGTGTTTGTGTTTCAGGAGGTGCTGAGCGCCAATGTCGTGACGCTGCAATCGATCATCAATGCCTCCGCGCCGCCGGGCATTGCTTACGCACTCGCCACCTACACGAACAACAACGAGGACGACTATGCCGGTGCGCAGGCGATGTTCTATCGCACGGATCTGCTCAGCGAGATCCCGGGGGGTCATGTCGACATTTACACCGGCGCCGGCCGCCGGGCCGATCGCTGGCGGCTTCAGCTGAACGGCTATGCCTCACCAGCGGCGTCGTTCTATCTCTTCTCGGCACACTTGAAATCGAGCCTGGGCTTTGAGAACGAGCGGCTCAGCGGCGCGCAGGCCATTCGCACCAATGCCGACGCGCTGGGTCCGGGGCAGAACATCATCTATGCAGGAGACTGGAACCTGTACGCCAACACCGAGCCGGCGTATGTGCACTTCCTTTCGGCCGGCAACGGGCGGGCGATCGATCCAATAGGAATCGGGTCATGGTCCGGCGCGGCCAATTCGATCAAGCAGTCGCAGTCGCCCCGGCTGAATTCCAGCGCCGTGCTCGTCGGCGGCGGAGTGGACGATCGTTTCGATTTCCAGCTCTCCACCATCGCTGCCCAGGACGGCGCTGGCCTGACGCTCATGAGCGTGCCGTTTGTCTATCGTTCGCTCGGCAACGACGGCGCGCACTACAACCAGTCGATCAACAACGGCAACAACACGTATTACGCCGGAGACCTCGTCCGATCCAATACCCTGGCCGATGCGCTCTTCGACGCGTCCGATCATCTGCCGATCATCGCCGACTATCAGGTTCCGGCGAAGATGGCAGGGACACTTGCACCGTCGTTCGGCCGGGTGATCCAGGGCGCCACGCACAGCGTGACCATCGGCGTCACCAACCCCGCGCCGGTCCACATCGCCATGGGCGGCGATGTGCTTGATTTCACCGCGACGGGTTCGATGGCGCTTTCCGGCTGGCAGAACGGCAGCGTGGAACCATTAAATGATCCGGCCGTCGTGTCACTGCCGCTCAATACCACGGTGGTTGGCGGCGCCACGGCGCGCGTGACGCTGGCCTCATCCAGCCAGGGCGTGCAGCCCGCATCGTTGGTCCTGGATTCGACAGGCACGATCATTCGGCACGCGAATGCGTCGTTCGCCGCAGGATCGGATGTCAACTCGACCACGGTCAGTGCCGCGTTCGTCGCCGACAGCGGATCGCACATCATTTCTGCGGCCGTGTACAACTTCGGCTTTGACGCGCTGCAGGCGTCGCTGGATCTCGACTCGGTCGGTTCATTGTCGGGTCCGTTCGCATTCGTCAATGGCTTGGCAACCGGTGTGGGCGCAACGCCGGCCACGCTGAACTTCTCGTTCGACTCCGATGGCCGCGCGCCCGGTGATTACCAGGCTCAGGCGACGATCAACGTCAGCGATGAGAACCTGCCCGGGGAAGCCGCATCGTCGCTGGCGCTGATCATCCACATCACCGTGACCAGCGCCGGATGTCCGGCGGACATCAACAGCAGCGGTAACGTCGATGTCAATGATCTGCTGGCGGTGATCACCGCCTGGGGCGCGTGTCCGTCGCCGCCAGCCGCGTGTCTTCAGGACATCGATCACGACGGACTGGTCAATGTCAACGATCTGCTGGGGGTGATTGCAGCCTGGGGCGCGTGCCCGTAATCCCGCGCGTGGTACAGTATTGACATGGGCGCAGCCTGGAGAAGGACGTTAGCGTTGCACCTCGCTGCAACGGCGTTGGCGATGGCTTCAGCGGCGACATGCCTCGCGGGCACGCCGTCGGCCGGCCCCGTCACCACCATCCTCGTTCACGGGTTCTCCACCACCGAAAAAGGCGTCTGGGTGCAGGCGATGGCCGAGGCCATCGTCGCGCGGGGCGGCGTCGGAGGTTCGATCTATCGCTACACCGAGTCGACGGCGGCGTGGACGTACGTCGCGGCGCCCGGTGTCGATGGCTCCAACGACAACATTGTCTTGATCTTCAACTGGGTGCCCGAATCCGATGCGCCCGACAACGGCCCCAACTGGAACTACGCCCAGGCCGCGGGCGATGTGCTGTACGCGGCCCTGCGCGATCCCATGTTTGCCGGCGCGCCGCCTTCGCCGCCGGCGAGTCTCGTTCAGGACCGTTGGCTGCACTTCATCGGCCACAGCCGCGGCACGTGCGTCAACAGCGAGACGATTCTGCGATTGGCACGCGAGGGCATCGCTGTCGATCACATGACGACCCTCGATCCGCATCCAGTGAACGGCACGCTCGATTCGCCGTTCAACTTCAACTGGAACGATCCGACGCCGGCCCGCTGGAGCAACGTCGCATTCGCCGACAACTACTGGCGGGCCGATGGCGGCGGCTTCAACGCCCTTGATTTCGACGGCATTCCGATTGCCGGCGCATTCAACACGGAACTCAATGACGCAGCCCTGAACTGCTGCGCATACTCAATGGCGCATTCCGATGTGCATCTCTGGCTGCACGGCACGATCGATCTCGCGCCCGCGCCCTGCGATGGCGAGCAGTGCATCAACGCGACGATGCGCTCGACGTGGTGGCCCGAAGGCTACACGCAGCGCGGCTGGTTCTATTCGCGCCTCGGGGGCGGCGCCGCGCTGCGCCCGCCCGTGGGAACCGCCACGACCCCGCCGCTTCAGCCGTTCATCGTCAATGGCGATTTCAACAACGCCACGTATGCCGGCTGGAGTTTTCACGGCGGCACGGTCGGCGGGCAGATTCTCAACTCCGGCGGCGCGACGTTCGCACGCATCGGCGCGGGCATCGGAACGTCACCGCTGGTGCGGCACAATCGTCTGTTCGTGCCGGCCGGCGCCAGCGCGATCGAACTCGACTCGCGCATCACCGCGGGGGCAGGCGCTGGCGGCGAGACGCTGCGATTAACCCTCACCGATCAGAGCAATCAGGCCACGATCGTCGCCAACGATCCGATTCCCGCAGCGCCCGGCGGCTGGATCACCGATCGGCAGTTCACGATTCCCCAAGGCCTTGTCCGTAACCGCACGTACACCTTGACGCTGGCGGTCGTTTCGAGCGGCGTGCCCGCGGCCGTGGTCGATCTCGACAATATCGGTCTCGTCGTGCTGCCGCTGACGCCGGGCGACATTGACCAGAATGGCTGTGTCGATGTGAACGACCTCCTGGCGGTCATCACAACATGGGGAGCCTGTCCGGCTGCCCCGGAGTGGTGCGACGCCGACGCTGACCACAGCGGTTCGGTGGATGTGAATGATCTGCTGACGGTGATCACCCACTGGGGATGTGGATGACCAGGTTGGCCTGATCCCCGGGGCAGAGCCGGGTGCTTCTGGCGGCGAAGGACATTCGACGGTGAACCCCGGCGTGGTAGGCTGGTACAAGTCGACGTCGCGGCCGTGGCGGCTGCTTTCAACCGAGGTGAAGAATCATGCTGCGTAACAGGTGCATTCCGGGCGCGATTGTGCTCGCCGGCGCGATCGCCACTCACGTTCATGCTGAGGCCATCAAGTTCGTGCGCGATCCGCACATCGCCAACGACGGGCGGCTGACCTTCGCCTATCACGGCGACATCTGGGTGGCCGACGCCGATGGCTCCAACGCGCGGCGGCTGACAGCGCACATCGCCTCCGACTCGCATCCGCGATTCTCACCCGATGGCACGCAGATCGCCTTCACCAGCAACCGCATGGGCAACGATGACGTGTGGGTGATGAGTGCTTCGGGCAGCGAGCCGCGGCAACTGACGTTCAACACCACCGGCGACAACGTCCAGTACTGGATGCCCGATGGCAAGTCGATCCTCTTCTCGACGTCGCGCGGCGCGGGACAGTGGGGCACGCCTCTGCACACCGTCGGCTTCGACGGCAAACTGCCACAACCACTGGCGATGGATCGCGGCTCGACCGGCATGGTCAGGCAGGACGGCTCGATGATCGCCTTCAACCGCAACTCGATGCGCTCGTGGCGCAAGGGCTATCGCGGCAACGCGAACACCGACATCGATGTCATGTCCCTGCCGTCGGGCGAGATCCGGCAACTCACCGATCTCGACCTGCAGAAGTTCCGCGAGCACGTGCAGGACGCCAACCCCATGTGGGGCTCCGATGGCCTGATTTACTTCTCCTCGGAACGCAGCGGGACGTTCAACCTGTGGAAGATCGATCCCAAGGGCGGCGAGGCGATCCAGGTGACCACGCACACGGATGACGGCGTGCAGAACCCGTCAATCAGCCCCGACGGCACGAAGATCGTCTACGAAAACGAGTTCGAACTGTGGCGGATCGACGTGCCCAACGGCCAGCCGCGGAAGATCGCCATCACGCTCGATTTCGATCCCAAGGACAACTTCGTCGAGTGGACCGAGTCGACGAACGAGGCCGACGGCTACACGCCCTCGCCCGATGGCGAGGCCCTCGCACTCGATCGCCACGGCGAGATCTTCATCGTTCCCAGCGATCGCGAACTGGGTGAGAAGACGCAGGTGACTTCTTCGGCGTGGCGCGACCGCTACGAGACGTGGTCGCCTGACGGCAAGACCATCGCGTACATCTCCGATGAGTCGCTGGAGGAGGAGATCTGGCTCTACGACGTCGCGAGCAAGGCGCGGCACAAACTCACCACGCACGATTCGACCAAGGACGATCTGACATGGTCGCCCGATTCGAAGAAGCTGGCATTCACCGCGGCCAATCGCCTGTTCATCGCCGACGCCGCCAGCGGCGTCGTGACCGATGCCGGCTACAACGAAGATGGCGGCTACAACCTGAGCGAGTTCTCCGCCGACGGCCGCTGGCTGGTGTACTCGCGCTCCAACGCCGATCTCAATTCCGAGGTGTACCTGTTCAACATCGAAGAGAAGCGCGAATACAACGTCACCGATGATCCCGGCAGCGATCGCGGCGGGCGCTTGACCTCCGACGGCAAGACGCTTGTGTTCACCTCCTCGCGCGATGGCGCCAACAGCGCGCTGTACGCGGTGACTCTGCAGAAGCCGACGGAGGATCCGGATGATCCGCTGGTGCGGGCACGCAAGAAGAAGGAAGCGGGACCCTCAGCGCGCGGCGGCGAGGGCAGCGCCAGCGGGGGCGGTGGTGGAGGCGGTGGGGGCAGTGGTGGCCGGCCGTTCGGGCGCGGACGAAGGGGCACGCCTCCGCCCGAGAATCCTCCCGCGCCGCCTCCGGAAGATCAGGACAAGCCACCGGCCGAAGGTGAAGGCGATGATGAAGCCCAGAAGCCCGAAGAGCCCGCCAGTAAGTCCGCCGAGACGCAGCCCGACAAGCCGCTGGACATCAAGATCGATGTCGATCGCATCGATAAGAGAGCCCGCCGGCTGACCACCGGCAGCGAGAGCGTCTCAAGCTACTTCCTCTCGAAAGACGGCAAGACGGTGTACTACGTCTCCGGTCCGGGCGGCGAAGGCTTCGGCGGCGGGCGACGACCGCCGCGCGCCGAAGGCGCGACCGAGGCCGCGCCCACGCGCTCGCTCAACTCCATCTCCATCGAAGGCCGCGACCAGAAGAAGATCGCCGACGGCTCATTCGCCGGGCTGACACCCACGGCCGATCGGAAGTACGTGTTCTTCCGCGAAACCAATGTCATCAATCGCATGGGCATCAGCGGCAGCCGCAAGGAGCCGGTGAACTTCGCGCTCACCGTCAAGGTCGATCACCGCGCCGAGTGGGAGCAGATCTTCGAGGAAGCTTGGCGCGTGATGAAGTACCGGTTCTATGACGAGAACATGCACGGCCGCGACTGGGCCGCCATCAAGGCCGTGTACAAACCCATGCTCAAATACGTGGGCGAGAACGAGGACGTGTACGACCTGTGCAACGAGATGATCGGCGAACTCAATGCTTCGCATACAGGCGTGAACGGCCCGCCGACGCGAAGCATCCAGGGCGGTTACAACACGCGCAACCTCGGCTTCGAGATGAAGCCCGATGGCGAGTACTACCGCATCTCGCACATCTATCGCGATGGTCCTGCCGACAAGCAGTGGCTGAATCTGAACGTCGGCGACTACGTGATGGAGCTTGACGGCCAGCCTCTCGAGGCCGGCGACAACTACTACGAGATCCTCAACCACCTGCTCAACGAGTACGTGAATGTGAAGGTGGCGGCGAAGAAGCCTGAGCCCGGCGCGGCTGTGGCGGTGGCCGTCATCGCCGCGCCGCAGCCCGCTGAATCGGCGACGACCACGGCGCCGGCCACCCAGCCGGCGCCCGCACCCGTCGACCCCAACGCGCCGCGCATCGTGCGCATCCGCAGCGCCAACTCCGTGGGCGAAGCCAAATACGAAGAATGGGTCGAGACCAGCCGCGAATTCGTCGATCGCGAATCGTCAGGCCGCATCGGCTACGTGCACATCCGCTCCATGGATCAGCGCTCGCTCGAGCGCTTCCAGAACGAGATCAACCAGTACTGGAACAAACTGGGCATGGTCATCGACATCCGCTACAACGGCGGCGGCAACATCGACCAGGAACTCATCGACATCCTCGAGCGCAAGCCGTACGAGTACTGGAACAGCCGCTGGGCCGGAAAGGCCGCCGGGCGAAGGCCAAGGCAGGCCATCGTCGGCCCGCAGGTGATGCTCATCAACTGGCGCAGCGCCTCCGACAGCGAGGTCACGCCGCAGGCATTCCGCGATCTCAAACTCGGCCGCATCGTCGGCAACCCGACCAACGGCTCGGTCATCGCCACCGGCTCGTATTCGCTGATCAACGGCGCGAGCATTCGCACGCCCGGCTCCCTGGTGGCGACCTACGACCCGACCAAGCCCAACAACTACGGCATCAACCTCGAGAACTTCGGCGTCGCGCCCGATGTCTGGGTCGAGAACACGCCCCACGATGAACTCAAGGGCTACGACCGCGAGTTGAAGGCCGCCGTCGATGAGGCCATCCGCATGCTTGGCGAAGGTACGTGGCAGTACGCCGCGAAGGAGCAGCCGGCCGCCAAGCCCGCGGGCGGCACGGCGGCATCAGGTTCGCAGCAGCAACAGCAACATGAGTGATCCAATCCGTCAATCGTCCTGCCGTCGGCGCGTCGTCTGTGGTGGCGCGCGACGAATATCAGCATCGTCGCGCGGCGAGCCACGATGAATCGCCGCCTTGCCGAAGCGTTGCTTGATGGCGTCCGCCGTGCGATCGACCAGTTGCCGCCGCGCATCTTCGCGCTGCGTGAAGAGGTTCATCTGCGATTCGTTGGGCCCGAGATTCCCCGCCGCCATGCCGATCAAGCGCACCGGCTGGTACGCCAGCGCCGCCCACATGTCGAACAGCGATGACGCGGCCCGCCACAACAGGTCCGTCCGGTCCGTCGGGTCATCCAGCGTCGCTGAGCGTGTGATGGTTTCGAAATCGCCGAAGCGGATCTTCACCGTTACGCTTCGCGCGCCAAGGGCGTTCCGGCGAAGCCGCACCGCCACCGCCTCGGTCTGCTCCAGCAGCACCTCGCGCACCATCTGCGGATCGACAAGGTCGATCATGAACGTCTGCTCGTGGCTGATCGATTTCGCCTGGCCATCGGGCGTGACTTCGCGATCATCCTCACCGCGGGCGAGTTGCTGCAGGCGATGGGCGTACGAGCCGATGCGGGCCTCCAGCGTCGAAAGCGGATACGCCAGCGCGTCGCCAAAGGTGTTGATGCCCAACGACTTGAGTTTCGATTCGGTCGCCGGCCCCACGCCCCACATCATGCCGATGGGCAGCGGCGTCAGTGTCTCCCGCACGCGATCGGCCTCGATGATCGTCAGCGCATCGGGCTTGTTCATACCGCTGGCGAGTTTGGCGAGGAACTTGTTGGGCGCGACACCGACCGAACATGTAAGTTTCGTCTCAGCCCGCACACGCTCGCGGATGCGCTTGGCGATGGCGAGGGCATCCCCGTGCAGTCGGTGGGAGCCCGTCACATCGAGAAACGCCTCATCGACGCTCAGCGGCTCCACCAGCGGCGTGAACGTTTCGAGAATCTCGAACACCTGGCGTGAGACGTCGTGATACACCGCGCCGCGCACGCCCACGACGATGGCCTGGGGACATAGCCTTCGCGCCTGGCTCATGGGCTGGGCGCTGTGGCAGCCGAAGGCGCGGGCTTCGTACGACGCGGCGCACACTACGCCGCGCGGTCCCGAGCCGCCCACAAGCACCGGCCTGCCGCGCAGTTCGGGCCGGTCGCGCTGCTCGACTGACGCGAAGAACGCGTCCATGTCAACATGTAGGATGGAGCGGGCAAGGACGGCCATCGACTCCAAATCCTCGCACGATGATCGTCCCAAGGCAAAAACAAAAGCGTCGAACACCGATGCATTCGACGCTTGTTCTCTGCCAAGTCAACAGGCCGGCCGCCGCGGGTCACGGAGGCGTGGCGCACTGCGAGGTCATGTTGGGGAAGGCCGGCTCGCCCTGGAAATTCGTCAACGGCTGAGTCAGCTTGATAATGCGGAAGTCGTCCTCGTAGTACGAGATATTGGAGTTTGCCCCGCTGCAATACAGGCCGAAATGGAACTGGCAGGCCTGCGCGGTGGGCCGGGTGAACCACGCCTGGCAGATCTTGATGCCGTTCTGCCACACGTGCATCGTGCCCTCGCCGATGTTCACGTACACAGTCACGCGGTTCCACACGTCGCGCGGAAACGACGGCGCTCCGAAGACATACTGCACGCCGGTGACATGCTGCGGCCGAAGGCGCATCGTCGTGTCGTCGATGTTGAGCGTGATGACGCGATGCCAGGCATTGGAGCAGTCATCCGTCACGGTCAGCATGCTCATCCACAGGTCGTAATCCTGGGCGTTGAAGAGGTACGGAACCGAGAGGTAGTTGCGAAACTGGATGACGATGCCATAGGGCGCCTGGATGCCGCCGGCCGATGGCGTGGCGAAGTTGGGCAGGACATATTCGCCGAAGAAGCGGAGGCCGCCGTAACCGCGGTGCACGCCGTTGACGCCTCCCACGCACGTGACCTGCGAGTGCATCGACATCGACGGCGACTGGAACCTGGTCGTGTCGAAGCCGGCAACCGTGCATGGGTCGGTGTCGCCGTTGTAGGCGCTGGTCCATCGCGCGTAGTTGGCGTTGGCCCAGTCCTCGCACCACACGACATAGCCTTCGCCCTGCGAGGGCGGAGGAACGGCGCACGGACCCCAGCCGCTGACCACCAGCAGCAGATCATTCACGTCGATCATGCCATCCGGATTGGCAGGCGGCGCAATGTCGGCGGCGCAATACACGACCGGCGGCGGCCCGCCGTCCTCGGCGCCCGGGCTGTTGTTGCCCGTCGGCGGAGCCCCGACGCAGGGACCCCAATTGGTGATGACCTCCAGCAGATCGACGACATTCACTGAGAGATCGTGCGTGATATCCCCCCAACAAGGCGCGATCTGCGCCGGCGCGGTCGTGGCGGGAATCGCAAACAAGGCGATCCCTAGGGCGAATGATCGAAACTTCATCGTGGATTCAGGCTCCAGCGGGCAAACGGGCGGGCGCAAGACGTGCAACCTAGGTATGCATCCCTATGTTTGCAAGGCCAAACTCCTGTGCCATGGCCGCGAAAGACCCGAGATCCGTGCAGATTAGGGTGCCTAGCAGAGGTCGCCTCCAAGTCAGGGGGTAGTGTCCAGCACATCCTGCACGCGGATCCACTCCCAACGGCTCTGCCACTTCGCCACCAACGCCTGATGGCTGGGGTGCGCGACATACGCCGCATAGTCGGCCTCATTGGCGAAGGCAACGTAGAAGCCGACATCGTAGTTCGAATCCACGCGCTCGCCGCGGCCGGTATCCAGATGCCGGCCGCAGAAATACCAGGCCACCATCGGCAACGTTCCCAATTGGCTGTCGGCGTCGGCGATTAATTCCGTGGCATCAGCGGGATTCTTCAACTTGAAGAACACCAGGTGGTTGATCGGCGCGGGCCGAGGCGCCGGGTCGCCGGCCCGCCGCTTGGGTACGGGCGCCGTGGTTTCACAGCCGATGGCGCTCAGCGCAATGACGGCGATGGCGATGAACGCGGACATTCCTCGGCAGCAGTGACGATGCATGGGCATGGAAAGTTGCCTTTCTCGCAGCGGCGGAGCGGCGATTGTACCGTGCACGTCAAATGCGCTGCGACGTGCGAATCGAAACGGAGGACGCCAGTCGCAGCCGCGAGGCGCGCACCGCGGCGTCGCGCTTTGGATTGTGCACCACGCAGGCCGAGTCGAACGTCGGCGACGCGCTCATCCTCGCCATGCGCGATGATGGCTGGGAATTGCGCGATGCGTCGATGCGACCCGGCCGCGGTTTGTGCATCGACTTCACCGCCTTGGCGAAGCGTTCGCCCCGCCGCGTGAACCTGTCGCGCCGCCAGCCTCTGCTGCGAGCTGTCGGACGCGAAAGCCGCAGCGTCATCGACGCCACCGCCGGTCTCGGCCACGACGCGGCGCTTCTGGCGGCGATGGGCCTGAACGTGACAGCGATCGAGCGGAGCGCCATCCTCGCGCTGATGCTCGAAGAAGCGCTGCAGCGAGCCGACGCCGATGAACGTGCCGCGCGCCTGCTGGGTGATCGGCTGCGCATTGTGCATGGAGACGCCCGGACGCTGCTGACCTCGGGCGGCCTCAAGGCCGGCTGTATCTATCTCGATCCGATGTTCCCTCCCAAGCGCCGCAAGTCAGCCCTTGCAGGCAAGGAGATCAGGCTGGTTCGCGCGTTGGTGGGCGACGATGACGACGCTGCTGAGCTGCTGGCCATCGCCCGGCGATGCGCGCCGCGCGTGGCCGTCAAGCGCCCTCGTCATGCTCAGCCGCTCGCTACCGATGTTCACGCCACCATCAAAGGCACGCTCATGCGCTACGACATCTACATGTCAGGCGAAGCATCGACATCATCCGGCTGAGTCGTGGGCGGCGCCTGGGGCCGTGCCGCTGATGGTGTCGTGGATGATGTGGGCCGGCGCGACTCGGCGGCGGCTTCCCAATGGGCTGCATGCTCAGGTTTGTTTATCGCCTGATACAGCGCCGCCAGTTGCAGGCGCATCGTGCGCGTCTGCGGCGAGGCAGGGTACGCGGCGCTCCAGAGCCGATCGGCGTCCAGCAGAAGCCTCTCCGCCTCCTCGTACTGCCCAAGGTGAGTCAGCGACTCGCCCAGGCTGGCCATGCTGCGGCAGACGTTGACGTGGTCGTCGCCGAAGAATGCCTGAAGCCGCCTCAGCGACTCGCGCAGGATCGGCTCGGCCTCGGCATGGCGGCCAAGCGTGTTCAGCAGGTCGCCGACCTCGCGCAGCGAGACGCCGAGCCTGTCGTCCGGCCGGTTGTTCGCACGATCGAACGCGACGACGCGCCTCCGCCACGACAACGCCTCGTCGTAGCGCTCCTGCTCGGTCAGCATCAGCGCTAGCCGGCTCCAGGCGCTGGCCACGCCGGGGTGATCCTCGCCCAGCAGCCGGGTGAGCTTGTCCATCGCCTCGCGAACCAGGCCTTCGGCCTTCGCGATATCGCCAAACATGTACTCGTAGGTTGCGAGGTTCAGGATCGTTTCGCACGCGCCGTAGTCGCTTTCGCCATGCACCTGCTGAATGGCGAGGGCTTCGCGGAACAGGGCGAGGGCTTCGCGACCCTGATCGCGGCTTCGACGGAAGCGTGCCAGCTGCCGCAGACTCAGCGCGATGTCGGGGTGATCGGCCGGGCGCGTTCGGCGCCGCATCTCCAAGGACTGCACGCAGAGCCGCTCGGCCTCGACCTCATCCTCCCGGGCGGCCGCGAGGTCGGACTGGGCGTACAGGATGCGCGCGATCAACGGATGCTCATCGCCGTATGCCTGCCGTGCCGCCTGCATCGCCTGGTTTTGCAATTCCTCTGCGCGGCCGTACTCGCCCTGGCTGAGTTCGACCGATGCCAGGTTCAGCAATGTTGAAATGGTGCGGTCATGCGCCGGCGGCAGCACGCTGCGAAAGACCTCCAAGCCGCGCTCGTAGTGATCCGCCGCCGTTGCGAGCTCGTGCATCTCCTGCAGGATGCGCCCGTAGTTCACCTCGGCGATGGCCGTATCGAGACTCTTCGCCGAGGACGTGCGAAGGCACATGTCGAGCACGCGTTCGAACAGCGGGTTTGCCTCGGAGAGTTTTCGCCGCGCCAGGAGCACGTTCGCCAGCTCCGCCATTGCCGCCATCCGCACGGGATCGCTCTCGGGCAGGAGACGATCGGCTTCCTCGCGCGCGCTGCGCAGCAGGCGCTCGGCCTCGGGATAGTCGCCGACGCTGCGCCGCTGACTTCCGAGGTCGATCATCGCCCGAATAGTCGCGGGGTGCGAAGGACCGTGCAGGCGCTGGGCGGATTGCAGCGCCTCGGTCAGCAGCGGCTGCGCCTCCTCCAGCCGCGTCGTGTTCTGAAGCGCACGGCCCAAGTCGCCCGTCGCCTGGATCACTGCATCCGAAAGGTCGTCGAACAACCGGCGCCGCACATCAAGGGCGATCTGCAGATGCGGGATCGCGCGGTCGTACTCCGCGATGCTGGCATACGTGCGTCCGATGACGCCATGCAGCGTCGCGGCGATGTCGGGTTGATCGGCCAGTTCCTTTTCGACGCGCCGCGAAGCGCTGTCAAGGATGTCCCGCAGGAGCGAGGTGTCGCGGCCCTGGGCGTTGACGGGATTGATCGATGCCAGCATCTGCTGCAGGAAGCGGCTGGTCTGCAGCGCCGCTTCGCGCTGCTTCTTGGCCTCGGCCTCCGAAGCCTCCGCAGCCGACTGCTGTTTCTTGGCGATTCGCGCGGATTCCCGTGCCTTCACCATGCCAATGCTCGTGCCGATCACGCCCAGCGCGAGCATGAGGAACACGCCCGCCAAGCCCGCGACCAGCGCCTTGTTGCGGCGCGCGAACTTGCGCAACTGGTAGACGGTTGTGGCCGGCCGCGCGCTGATGGGTTCGTGCCGCAGGTAGCGCCCAAGGTCCTCGCCCAGTTCCCATGCCGACTGGTAGCGCCGCGTCTTGTCCTTCTCCAGCGCCTTGCCGATGATCGTGCTCAGGTCGCCGCGGAACACGCGGTTGAACGCGGTGAGTGAAGGCGGATCGTGATCGACGATGATGCGGGCCGCTTCGGCCATGCTCTTGTGCCGCACATCCAGCGGCACCTTGCCCGTGAGCAGTTCGAAACCGATCACTCCGAGCGCGTACACATCGCTGCGGATGTCCACCTGCGTCGGATCGGCCGAGACCTGCTCCGGGCTCATGTACGGCAGCGTGCCGACGATCTGGCCCATGTCGGTCTGCAACGTCGTGACGGCGAAATCCGAATCGGTGAGCCGTGCCACGCCGAAGTCGAGCACCTTTGGCCTGGGCCAAGACGCAGAGACGGAGCGACGAACAGACGAAGTGCGTGCGGCATCAGATGATTCAACGCCGTTTCGTCGTCTCTCCGTCTCTTCGTCTCGCTCCTCCACCAGGATGTTGTCCGGCTTGAGGTCGCGGTGCACGATGCCCTTCTGGTGCGCATAGTGCACGGCATCGCACACACTCGCCAGCAGTTCCAGCCGCTGCGCCGTGTCGAGTTCATGGGTCTTTGCGAAATCAGTGAGCGTGCGACCGTCGATGAACTCCATCGCGAAGTACGGCTGGGCGCCGCGGCCGAGATCGAACGTGCCCGCCTCGTACACCTGCGCGATGCCGGGATGCTTCAGTTGCCCGAGCAGCTCCGCCTCGTGCTCGAAGCGCCGAAGCAGCGAGCGGCTGACCAGGCTGGCGCGCATGACCTTGAGCGCGACCTGGCGGCGCGGCTGATCCTGCTGGGCGAGATAGACCACGCCCATGCCGCCGGAGGCCAGTCGGCGCAGGATGCGATAGCGCGCCACGTGCTGGCCGATGAGCGGGTCATCGCTGTCGGAGGTCGGCTGAATGCGGCCATCGGCCCTGAGTTCGAATCCGAAGAGTGGCGGCGGGGGCTCGATGAAATTCTCCGCATGATCGTTGGCCGCCAGCAGCGACTCGACACGACGGAGCACCGCCGCGTTGCCTTCACAGGCGCGCTCCATCGCTGCCGCGCGCTCGGGAGCCGGCAGATCGACGATCTGATCGAACACCGCCTTGGCGCGGCGCTCCAGATCAGGGTTGTTGGCGACGAATGTCACGTCACGATCCTCTGGAGCGCTCCACCTGCTCAAACAGCCATGCCCGCGCGTAGTTCCAGTCGCGCTTGACCGTGGCCGGGGAAGAATCCATGGCCTCGGCGGTCTGCTCGATGCTCAGACCGGCGAAGTAGCGGAACATCACCACCTCGCTGAGCCGCCGATCGCTGGCCGCGAGTTTCTCCAGCGCCTGATCCAGCGCGAGCATCTCGGTCGGATCGGGCTCGGTCCAGTCGGGAACATCCATCAGCGGCACGCGCTGCCGCCCGCCACCATGCTTCTCTGCGGCGCGACGCCTTGCACGCTCGACCAGGATGCGGCGCATCGACTCGGCGGCGGCGGCGAAGAAATGCGCGCGGTTGCTGAACTTCGCGACGCCCTTCTCATCCACCAGCCGCATGTAGGCCTCGTGCACCAGCGCTGTCGGCTGAAGCGTCAAGCCGGCTCCGCCGCCGGGCTCCTTCGCAAGCCGTGCCTGGGCCAGCCGACGCAGTTCGTCGTACACAAGCGGGAGGAGATCTGAGGCAGCGCTGGCGCGGCCCTCGCCGATGCGCGCAAGAATCTGCGTCACCTGCTTGCGGCTGGATTCGGGGCTGGGCGAGGGCATGGGCGGCGCGCGGGCGGATGATGCGCCCGGCGAATGAACGTGCATGATTGTCGCCGGAATGTGAGCCGGTGCGAGGGGGATTTTCGCAGGTTGACGCGAGCGGCACAACGCCTCGCTCGCGCCGCCCTCACCGATTCAGGAGGAGACCGTGCGTTATCTGCCCCTTGCCGTCGCGTCTGCGCCTGCGTTCCTTGCGGGCATGCTTGCAGGGCTGCTGGCTGGCGCGCCCACGCTGGCCGGCGGGGGGGGCGGTGGAGGGGACTACGCAGCCGGGTTCGCCCTGCACGATGTGGCGCAGACCGCGTGGACGCCCCGCGCCCGCGGGCACGGGTGTCCGGCCGGCATCCGCAATGGAGCGGAAACGTGCATCGCGAATTGACGGAGGCGTTCATCAGGGTTGCGTCGTCGAACCGTCTGCTGTCGAATTGACCGGATGAACCTCTCCAGGTCCCGCCTCGGCATGGCTGCGAGCTTGATCGTCGTGCTTGTGCACCCCGCGGCGGCGTTCTCGCAGGCGCCGCCCGCATCGCCTGCAACCTCCCAGCCGGCGCCGCACGCTGCTCAACCGGCGCCTGCTCCGTTGCCGTCGGCTGAGATCGCGGCGCTGATCGAGCCGATCATCAAAGCTCACGCGATTCCAGGCATGGTCGCGGCGATCGTGGAGGGCGATGGCGGAGCGGCGCTGGAAATCGGCTGCGCGGGTGTGCGCAAGGCAGGCGAGGCCGAGCCTATCACCCTCAGCGATCGCCTGCATCTGGGGTCATGCACCAAGAGCATGACCGCCACGATGATCGCCACGCTTGTGCAGGATGGGAAACTCTCGTTCGACACCACCATCGGCGAGGTGTTCGGCGATCTCAACGGCAAGATGGACCCTGCGTGGAAGGATGTGACGCTGCGGCTGCTTCTGACCAATCGCTCGGGAGCGCCGGGCGACCTGACGAAGGACAGCCTGTGGCGAACCCTGTGGATGCACACCGGCTCGCCCACCAGCGCGCGCATGCTGCTGGTTGAAGGCGTGCTGTCGAAGCCTCCCGAGGCGACGCCGGACTCGAAGTACATCTACTCCAACGCCGGCTTCTCGATCGCCGGTGCGATGGCCGAGAAGGTCAGCGGCGAGTCGTGGGAAGACCTGATGATGGAGCGGATCTTCGAGCCGCTGGAGATGCGTTCGGCGGGCTTCGGTGCGCCGGGCAGCGCGAAATCAATCGACCAGCCGCGAGGCCACAAGATCGATGGCACGGCAGTTGAGCTCGGCCGCAATTCCGACAATCCCGTGGCCATCGGCCCGGCGGGCATCGTGCATTGCAATCTCATCGATTGGAGCAAGTACATCGCGCTGCACGTTCGCGGCGAGCAGGGCAAGGACACAGCGATCCTCAAGGCCGAGATGTTCAAGCCGCTGCACACGCCGGCGAAGAAGTCGAAGGGGGAGCAGTCAGCCGATTACGCGATGGGCTGGGGCGTGATGCGCCGCGATTGGGGCGGCAACGGGCCAGTGCTGATGCACAACGGCTCGAACACGATGTGGTTCGCGGTGACCTGGCTCGCGCCCGAGCGAAACTTCGCGGTGCTAGTCGCCTGCAACAAGGGCGGCGACGAGGCGTCGAAGGCCTGCGATGAGGCCGCCGCCGCGCTGATCAAGCGCCATGACCAGCGTCTGACGTGGCCGTAGGGCAGCACTATTCCAGGTCGTAGAACCGCCAGGCGCTTGTGAAATTCTTCGTCGCCGGCTGGTCGGTCATGATCGCGCGCAGCATCTCAATCGGGATCGCGTTCTCGTGCAGGATCGCATCGTGGAACTCGCGATTGGTCATCTTCTTCGAATCAACGAGTTCGTGATGCAGCGAGCGAATCTGCAGGCCGCCGATCATGTACGCGATCTGGTACAGCGGGCCGTAATCGCCTTCGAATGATCGCCGCACCTCGGCCTCGGCGTTGGCCCGCTCGTGGCCGACGTTCTCCACCAGCGAATCGATGCACTCCTGCGGCGTCATGCGCTCGAGGTGAAAGCTCAGACTGAAGATGATCCGCGCGCAGCGATGCATGCGCCAGAACAGCATCCCCACGCGATTCTCCGGCGACTTCGGGAATCCCTGATCCCACATCAGCATCTCCCAGTACAACGCCCAGCCCTCCAGCCAGAACGGCGTGCTGAACACCTGGCGATACGGCCGGTACCGATCGGTCATGAAACCCTGCAAGTGGTGGCCGGGAATGAGTTCGTGGAAGACGGTCGCGCGGGCAAAGTGCCTGTTGTTGCCGCGCAGCGACATCTCCTTGTCCTTGTGCGACATCTCGCTGGTGGGGAAGGCGACCTGGATCACCTCGCCCCCAAGGAAGAACGGGCTTTGCAACTGCTGTTGCGGGCCCATCATGTCCATGCGCCAGATCTCCTTGCAGAGCTCGGGCACGGTGACCAGGTCGTGATCTTCGACGAATTTGATCGCCTCGAGAGCCAGTTCGCGCACCATGGTCGGCTGCTCGCCCGGCGCAACGTGCTGCTGCTTGACCTTTTCCAGCGCGGCTTTCCAGTCCTCGCCGAAGCCCATCTCGGTCGAGGCCTTGATCATCTCGGCCTTGCACCAGGCGTACTCGCGCTGCGCGATCTCGATGAGTTCCTCAGGCGTGTAGGGGATCATCTCGAACTGCAGGTCGCTGAGCAGCGCCTCGCGGCCGATCGGGTCGCCGATGATCGTCTTCTTGTCGTCCTCGCTCACGCCGACGACTTTTTCGCGCAGGAACTTGGCGTAGTCCTCCAGCGTCTTGTCGACCTGCTTGTAAGGATCGGCGATCCACCATGAGAACTCCGGGTCGTAGCCGTCGTGGAAATCGTGCCAGTCCTTGAGGCTGTTGCGCAAGTCACGGACGTAGCGAGAGGCGCGATTGGCGATGGGCTTCTTGGCCACGCGAATCGGCTCGGGCTGGGTCTGGGCTTCGGGGCTGCTGGCGGCCGCGGTCGCCGTGGCAGTCGCCGGCTGCGTCGCAGCGTCGTCGCCCTTCGAGTTGTTGTTCTTCAATCCCGCCTCGACGGCCTTGCGCACATCCTTGATCTTCTGATCGAGTTTTGTCAGTGTTGCCGCGGCCTTGGCGCCGTCCATGCGCTCCATCCGCCGCCGGCTCTCGGCGAGGTCGACGATCGTTTGGGCGAAGGGCATGAGCGGCGCGGCTTCATCGATGTAGCCTTGGCGAATGTCCAGTTGCCGCATCTCGCGCTGCAGATAGTTGTGCAGCAGCAGCCAGTCGATCTGGCCCTCGTGCGAGAACTTCTCAAACTCGAAGCCTTCAAGCGACCTCAGCCAGTCGCCGTAGAAGGCCTTGTAACGCTCGTAGCGGCTGATCGAAAGGCGAACCGGATAGGAGCGGCCGATCGCCTGTGCATCGGCCGAGAATCGCTCGATGGCGCTGCGCATCTCGCTTTCGCCCGAAGCGAGGCTGGCGAGTGTCGGGGCATCGGAGCGGCGGTCATCGGCCGATGTATTGAGCGCGACCGTTGCGGTAACGAATGCGGCAAGAACGCCGGTCAACCAATGGCGAGCAAGTCGGGGGGCTGGGGGGGCGATGGCCACGCGCATGTCTCCTGATATCAGCATGCAGCATACAGGTGGCGTCAACCGCGACAAGATGCGAAATGCTCACGCGTCGGGTTCGCGCGCGAGTTCATCGTTCTCGCTGCGCGGCGGGATCAGGTCCTCCTCCGAAGCCAGCCCGAGCGTCTCCAGCGTGGTCGTGCCACCGCATTCCGGGCAGCGGATCAGGCCATCGTTCACGCGCTGCCCAAGGAGCGAATATCGGCAGTGGGGGCAGCGGACCTGCTCGAGCCTGCGCCAGATCACATCGTGCAGCCGCCGGCGAAGGAAGACATCGCGCGCCAGCAGTCCGGCAAACGCGGGCACGGCGATCCACATCAGCAGGCTCAAGGCAAATTGCAGATCCTGGGCATCCCGCACCGAGCCGAGAGCGTTGCGAAGGAGCTTGAACATCGCTCCGGAGAGCGTTGTTTGCGCGGCGCAGCACAGGCCGATGGCCGCGACGACGCTGAACATGACGACGCTGCTCATGTTCTCGAACGATCGTGCCAGCCGGGCCCGCTCCACGAAGCGATCGCACTGCTCGTCGCTGAAGCGATCGAGTTCGGGAAACGCGCGGTAGATCTTGCTGACGGGCAGGCGCATCAAGCGTGCTCAGACGTCGGCCTCATTGGGAATCAACTCGTCCTCTGATAACAGGCCGAGAGCGGCGAGCGTGGTCGTGCCGCCGCATTCCGGGCAGCCGATGACGCCCGCGACAACGCGCTGGCCCAGCAGCGAATACCTGCAAGCCGGGCAGCGCGTGCGCTCGACCCGGCTTCGCACGTGGCGGCGGAGTAGACGATGGAGCACCAGGTCGCGCGCGAGAAACCCGCCGGCCAGCGGCAGACCGAACAGAAAACTGATGACGCCGACCGCGTAGACGATGCCCGTCACGACGGACATCGTTCCGTGAATACGGAAGTTCGCCCATGCCGCGGCGTTGATGAATACGAACACGCACATCACGAAGAGCGCGACAGTCGCCAGCGGGGGGATGATGAAGAACAGGCAGCCGATGTCTCCCTTGGCGAAGGCGACATACCGCTCGCACTGCTCATCGCTGAAGCGATCGAGCTCGGGAAACGCGCGGTAGATCTTGCTGACTGGCAGTCGCAGCATGCAACATCTCGGTACGCAGCGGAATGGGTTGAGGTAGCGTCGGTCGGCTCGAATCACGCCGTCGCGCGGCGGAGGCGATCGTGCACAGCCCGCCAGACCTGCGAGGTCTGCGGTGGCGACTCGATGATGATGCGATCGCAGCCCATGCCATCGGCCTCGCGCAGCCGCTGATAGAGATCATGCGCATACCGCCGGCAATCGCGCGGCATGGCGATCGCCTTGTGTGGGGGCTTGACCATGCTTGGCTCGAACACCAGTGCCACGCCGCACTGGCCTTGCTCCCCCAGCCGGCGCATCGCCGATTGCACGTGCTCACCCGCGACGAGTTCAGCCGGCGTGCGCGGCGCGTAATGCGTAGACGATGTGCCGGGGCTGGCGGATTGAGCGCCGACTTCCGGCGCGGCGATCTCACCCAGCACCTCGCGCAACTGTTCCAGCGTGACGCTCCCGTGCCGCAGGATCTGCGGCGGCCGCGGCGGGGCGGCAGTCAGGTCCAGCACGGTCGATTCGATGCCGACCTCGCACTCGCCGCCATCGAGAATCAGCAGATCGCGCGCCTCGGCGACCTTGGCGAATTCATCCAACACGTGCTGCGCAGAGGTCGGCGAAACGCGTCCGCTGCGGTTCGCTGACGGTGCGGAGATCGGCTCGCCGACGGCCTCCAGCAACGCTTGCGCCATCGCATGCCGCGGTGCGCGCACCGCCACCGTCGGCCGACCCGCCGTCGCGCGATCGCTCACGCCGGTTGACTTGGGCAGCACCAGCGTCAGCGGGCCCGGCCAGAACCGCCGCGACAACTCATCGCAGCGGGCATCCCATGCGCCGGCCGCGACGACTTCGCGCGCTTGGATCACGTCAAGCACGTGCGCGATCAACGGATTGTCCGCCGGCCGGCCCTTGAGTTCGTAGACGTGATCGATCGCGGTCTCGTTGAATGTGCACGCGCCCAAGCCATAGACCGTTTCGGTTGGAAAGGCGATGACGCCGCCGGCGCGGAGCGTGGCGGCGGCCTCCTGGATCGTGCGTTCATTGCTCGGGACGATGCGCGGCATTGGTGGACGTGCGCATGCTAAGCCGCAAGTGGCATCGTCCGCATTACTTCGGCCAGTCCTTGACGTCGCCCCACAGGCCGGCGTCCACGGCCGGGTTCTCCTCGACCACTTCCACCTGGATGTTTTTCATCGACAGGCCCACGCCCATCGCGCGGTACAGCGTCGACACCGCCCGGTCGAAGGAGGCGATGGCGTCGATCTCCTGTCGCCGTGCGATTGCCAGTCCCTCCTGCCGTTGGAACTTGAGGTCCAGGAACTCCGGCGTCAGCCCCGCAAGCGTCTCCTCCTCCACCAGCAGGGCCCGCAGGTTCTCCGCCTGGGCCACGCGGAACGAGCGCGTCGCGCCGATCAGTTCATAGTTCGCCAGCACGTTGCGCAGGGCCGACTTCACATCCAGCACGACTTCCTGCACCGCGTTGCGATAGTTCAGGATGCTGGCCGATCGCTCCAACCGCGCCCGGCGATAGTTGGCGTCGGCCCCACGATTGCCCAGCGGATACTGGAAGGCCAGGCCGAGCACATAATCGATGAAGTTCAGGTCTCCGACTTCGCCGTACGACTCGCTGAGCGAATCATCGAGGCCGAGAAACGCCGCCTGCGCGTTGAGATCGAGCACGGGGAGGCGCTCGTTGTCCTGAAAGGCGATGCGAATGTCGCTGTCGGCAATGGCCAGCGCGGCGCGATCGATCTCCGGCCGATTCTCGATAGCCGTCAGCAGCGATTCGCGCAGATTGTAGGTGATCGGCTGATCCAGCAGTTCGTTGGTCGGAAGCAACACGCTCTCACCTGACAGCGACATCTCGGGATCGTTCATGAGTTGCTTGAGGCGATCGGATGCCGCCCGCACGGCCCGCCGGGCGCGAATGACATCCGATCGGCGCTGCTCGACGGTCGCCACCGCGTCGGAGTATTCCGCCAGCGAGACGTCGAACTCGCGCCGCCGCTCCAGCACATCGCGCACCTGGATGCCCACCTCGACCAGCCACTCAGCGATGCCCAGGTCCGCCCACGCCTGCACCAGATCCCAGTAGGCGCTTTCGGTGTCGTCAGCCAGCCGCAGCAGCGCGATGCGAACGTCCTCGACCGAGCGCCGTTCATCGTTCCGCGCCAGCCGGATCACGGCCATGTTCGCGCTGTCGCCGAAGCCGCGCAGCAGCGGCTGCGTCACGCCCAGGCGCACGGCAGACGTGTACGCCGGATCGGGCGAGAAGGTGATGCCGCTGGTGGTGTTCTCGAAGCGCGTCGCGTCTGTCGAGGCGGTGAAGGTGGTTCCGGTCGAGGAGAATCGCTTGCTCAGGCCGGTCTCGAAGCGCCAGGCGTCGCCGCGGCTGGAAGGCGTGCCCAGCGGCACGCCGCCGATCACCGTCACGCTGCGCGGCTCGTCGGTATGCGTGTAGTCGGCGTTGGCGAACAGCAGCCAGTCGAAGACGGCCTCGGCCGCGATGACATCCTCGGCCCGGATCGCCGGCAGCAGGCGCGCCGCCTGGATCGCCAGATTCTCGTTCACAGCCTTGGTCACCACCTGCTCCAGCGTCACGCTGACGCGCTGTTGGGGCATGCCCTGAAGGTCGTTGCCCAAATCGAGCTGCGGCCGATTCACGCCCCACGGCGTCAGCCGATCGAGTTCGTCCTTGCGGGCTTCGAGGGCCGCTACGACCGGGCTGTCGGGCCGGGTGGTGGTGAGGTCTCCCGGCGGCTGCGGCTGGACCGGTGGTGCGGGAGGCTCCTCGCCGGGTACAGCTGTCTGGCCGGACTCGACCGCCAGCTCGTGGGAGATAGCGGCCTGAAGCGTCTGCTCGAGGCTGGGAGGCGACGTCGAGTTCCAAGGCCTCTGACAGCCCGCCAGCGCCAGCGAAAGCCCCGCTGCCAGCACCGCCGAGGTCGAATAGTGAAAAGTCAAACGCATGCAATCGCCGGATCGCTGCCGATGTGCGGGTGAAGGCCCAAAGCGTAGCACCCACGCGCTCGGCGTGCATGGGCAGATGCTTGTCTGGCGACGTGTGGAAACTGTCAATATCTTGCCTCTTCCTGCAGCAGGACTTAGCGTCGCGCGGTATTGTTCTGCCGGAGAGTCTGCCTCGATCGTCGGCCGCCGGAACCTCGGCGGCAAGCGCACACGGAATGGCGTCGGTGATCGCTGGTCTCGCAGGCTACGGAACAAGGAGGTCCCATGGCCCCGATCGCTCGTCCCCGCATTACTTTTGTTTCCGCTTCCATTCGCCTGACGACGATGGCGCTTGCGATCTCGCCGCTCGCGCTTGCCTTGGGCATGACCCAGCCCTGCGCCGCGCAGCAGGGCGCCGGCGATTCGACGAAGGCGCTGTACATCGGCGCGATCAACGGCGATGACGTCTACGTGCGCTCCGGCGCGGGCGAATCGTACTACCCGTTCTTCAAGGTGCATCGCGGCGACCTGGTTAAGGTCACCGGCGAGAAGTACGGCTTCGCCAGCATCTCGATCGTCGGGCCCACGTTCAACGAGGCCTTCGGCTTCGTCAAGCAGGCCAAGGCCGATACGTCTCGCATTCGCCTCGGCGCGGATAACCGCTCGGGCGTGACGCTCGGCCGCGTCGATATCGTCGCGCCCAACATGGATGCGGGCAACCGCAGCAAGGACAGTTGGAAGGTCCTGGCGCGGCTCGACGCCGACAAGCCACTCACCGTTCTCGAATCCACCGACAACGGCCAGGAAGTGATCTACAAGGTTGCGCTGCCAACGGAAGCGACCGGCTGGATCAACGCCCAGTTCGTGCTGCGCGCCAGCGCCGAGGACTCGGAACTGTTCGAGAACATGCTCGCGGGCAAACCCCCGGAGCCGGCGGCGCCGGCCTCGAATAGTGGCGCGCAACTGGCGAGCACCAACGCCAACACCGGCGCGCAGCCCGCTGCGGCCCAGGCGACGGGCGCCGCCGCGCCCGCTGCTCCGGCCGATGGCAACGGCCAACTCGTCGCCGAGAATCCGACGCCGCCCTCCACAGACTTGGTGGCGGTCAAGCCGCCCGAGCCGCCCGCCGCGACGCAGCCCGAGAAGCCGAAGGATCCGACTTGGAAGGACCTGGAGAACGCGTTCAAGCAGTTGCAGAAGGAACCGGTGGAGACGGCTGAACTCGCGCCGATGCGCGACATGTATGCAGCCCTGGCTGATCGCAACCCCAACGACTCGCGCATCCAGCGATACACCGCGGCCCGCATCAAGCAACTCGACCTCTGGAAGGAGAGCCAGCAGCGGAAGTTGGAAGTGCTGGGCGCGACGGAGCGCATGAAACTCAGCGGCGATGAAGCCGATGCCGTGCGGGCCGCCCTCGAGCGCAGCGCCGAATACACCGCGGTCGGCCGCGTCGCGGCTTCAACGATTTACGACGGAGCCAACCTGCCAAAACTCTTCCGCCTGCAGGATCCCGCCACCGGCCGCACCATCGCGTACCTCAAGCCCGATCAGGATTACGCTCTGGCCAACCGTATCGACGTAATCGTCGGCATCGTGGGCGACAAGACCTACGACGAAGGCATGCGCCTGAACATGATCACGCCGCGCCGGATCGATGTCCTCACGCCCAACGCCAACGCGCCGGCGAACCTCACGCCGGTCAAGAGCGACAGCGTCGAGGACAAGTGATCCACGTCGCTCGTTTGATAGATGATCCGACCTACTCGCCGGGGTGATAGGTGCGCTGCGCGCCGTCGCGTACCGCGGCCTCGCTGGAGCGCGCGACCTTGAGTTTGCCTGAGGCGTACAACACGGCTTGATCGTTGTAATGCGGCGATTTGGGATCGCGCGACTGGCCGAAGGGGATGATGCTCCGCGCTGTCGGGCCTTTCTGTGGATCGAACTCGATTGCCGCAACGTACGACGAGCCGTGATAGCCGTAGCGGCGCTTCGTGCCTTCGCCCGTTCGCGCCAGGTAGCAGAAACTCACGCCCAGCCCGCCGTGTCCGCCGATCATCGGCAGGCTCTCGCGCTCATCGCTCACCGCGACATCGGCGTTGGAATCGAAGCGCTGGTGGCGGTTGATATCGCTCCAGCGAACCTTCCAGTCGCCAAAATCGCGCACGAGATCATCCATCACCTCGAGCAGCGCAGCGGAGAAGTCGCCCACGCCGCGGCGCTTGACCCAGCTGGGGCTGAAGATCTTCTCGGCCCAGAGCATGAACAGAGTCGACGCCACCGAATCAAGCTCAAGCCGGCCATCCCAATCGCGAATGAGCGCGATCGCCGGCGCGACGCGGCCGGCAGCGTCAACCGATTTCTTCTCCACGGCCGCGAAATCAGCGAGCAGCGGCGGCCGGCTTGATTCCAGCGAATACACCTTCGTATCGAACGCGGCCCGCTCGAGATCATCCAGCGTCCAGTCCTTGGCGCTCGAGAGGATCGCGTGCGACATCGCCACGCGGCCGTCGGCCATGTCGTGGCCGATCATGTACGAAGGAAAGCGCGAAGCCTCGAGATTCTCGCCCGCCGCCGTCACGTTGAGCGGGGAGGAATTGCAGTTGAACAGGTACCCGCTCGGCGGATTCCATACCTGCGGAATGTCGGTGAGGGCGTGATAGCCCAGCCAGTCGGTGTGCGGCTCGTTGCCATCCACCGTGCCGCTCCAGTCGAACTGCGGGTCGCGCTTGGGGAACGCGGCGTTGTAGATGTAGCCGATGTTGCCGGCGTCGTCGGCGTACATGAGATTGTGAAACGCGACGCCGCCGATGCCGACGGCCTGCAGCCACTCTGCCCGCGTGCGCGCCCTGGCCATCCGATACCACTGCTCGATGGCGCGCAGTCGCTCAACGCCGGCGGTGCGCACGGCGTACGAAACTCCATTGACGCTGTAGAGGATCGGCCCATGATGTGTCTTGGCACAGGTCGCTTGACGCTGTTCGATCTCGCCCGTGGCGGTGCGCACCGGAATCGTCGCCTGCCAGGTCTGAGCGTGTCGGATCTCGTCGCCCCAGCGATACGCCAACGCATCGCCCGGCACATCGAACTTCACCGCATACGTGTCGGCGATGTCGACATAGTTCACCGTCAGCGTCCAGCCCAGGTGCTGGTTGAATCCCGCCGCCGGCAGCAGGTTCGCGCCGTAGGCGACGAAGCCGGAGATGTTCAGGCCTTCATCGGACTGAAGATGCATCTCGTAGGGCTCATCCAGCGGGATGTGCGGATTGATGTACAGCATCGCGCGACCGGAGGCGGTGCGAGAAGGGCCGATCGCCCATGCGTTCGAACCATCCGGCGCACCTCCGTCATCTTCTCTCGGAGTTGTCGGGGCAGCAGGGACAGCGCGGGCGGGGGGGCCTGGTGGTGTCGCGGGCGACGTTGTTTCAGCGACGACGCGTTTCACTTCCTCTTGCGCGTGATGCAGCGTCCACGAGTACTCACGCGCGAAGAACATCCACGGCTCCCAGTGCTCGATGGCGCGAGTGGGGTACTCCGGGTGCAGGCTCAGGTACAGGTTGAGCGCATCGGCCGCAGCGATGGTGAGCGATCGCACATCATCGGGCGCGTTTTCAAAGTCGCGCTGGGCCCGCTGCGGAATCTCGAACGAGAGGATGAAGCGATCCCAGTTGAATCCGTCCTCGCCGTGAATGAGCGAAGCCAGGCCGATTGCCTGCGCGTGGCTGGTTTCGATGCGCGACATTTCATCTTCGGCGCGGGCGTACATGCCGCCGAACACCGCGCCGGCGTCGGTGGGGGCATGCACATGCGGCACACCCCATTGATCGCGCGTGATCGTGACCACCTTGGCCAGTTCACGCGCCCGCGCCAGCGACTGCTCATGATCGGGCTGCGAAGCGGCCTGCGGCGCGGCTGCCGCTGTCCGGGCGAGCAGAGCAGCAACGACAAAGACGATCGCCAACAGGCGGTTGTACATGCGCGGCAGTGTACGTTGTCCGCCTATACTCCCAGCCGATCGGATTGACCCCTCGGGGCGTTAGCTCAATTGGGAGAGCGCCGCCTTTGCAAGGCGGAGGTTACCGGTTCGACCCCGGTACGCTCCATTTCTACTCGGAACCTG
>Ga0111539_10000706_pt1 | contig 43279 bp, 32 predicted proteins | sample RhiMethybrSRZTD1_FD_79667 | JGI IMG/M metagenome (GOLD analysis project Ga0111539, IMG submission 79667) | Populus rhizosphere microbial communities from Tennessee, USA - Rhizosphere MetaG P. TD hybrid SRZTD1 (version 2) (version 2) | ecosystem: Host-associated > Plants > Roots > Rhizosphere >... | reverse complement strand
TGGTCGGCAGCATGATCGCTACCGCCCGGCCCGGCTCGATGCCGCGCTCGATCAAGCCCGCGGCAACGGCGCGCGCGGCCTGATCGAGCTCCGCGTACGTCACTGTGCGCTCGTTGCCGTCCTCGTCCTGCAGCACGATGTGAGGGCGTGTGGCGTGCCGGCGCGCGTGCCACGCCAGCACCTCCTGCAGCGTAACCGCTTCGTCGGGCGTTTCCGACTCGGCGGCGAGGCCCGATGCGCGTTCCAGGGCAACGGCAGTCGCGCCGGCGTGGGCGCGGTGAGCCGGGCCTGCCGCCAGTATCGCGCGCAACAGGTCGCGCGGCGTCTCCACGCTCGCCATGACCGCTTCGGGCAGCGTCACGCCGAAGCGTTTCTCGACGCGCAGGAAGAGCTCGACGCGCCCGAGGCTGTCGAAGCCGTAGTCCTGCTCGAGGCGGGCGTCGAGCGACGAGGGAATGGCGCCCCGCGCCGGATGCAGCTCCTGGGCGAGCTGGCGCAGGGTTTCGATCAGCGCGTTGGCGGCAGCCGTTGAGTCCGCTACGCGCTCATCCCCTTGTTCCGCGGACGTTTCCACTTGTGCGAATCTATCTCCGAACGGCGACGACGGCGGCTCACCGCCGCTTCAACCGTACGGCGTCACCTTACCGCGCCTGCGGAAAGGATAGAAGAGCTGTCCCAGGTACGTCTCGGGCGGCTGAAAATTGACGGTTCCGTAGCGCTTCGGCCAGTAGTCCGGCTGGTGCGCCGTGCCGAACAGGACGTCCCAGGCCGGGAGGAAGCTCACGAAGTTCTTGTCGATGCCCTCTTCGTCGGAAGAATGGTGCCAGTGGTGGTACTCGGGCGTCGTGACGATCCAGCGCAGGTAGGGAAAATGCCAGCGCACGTTGGCATGAATGAACACGGCGTGAAAGGACACGATAGCGAGGTAAGCGTAAAACGCGGGCGGCGCAAAACCGAGCACGAACACCGGCAGGATCGCGACCGAGCGCGTCACCACGACATCCACCGGGTGCATGCGCGAGCCCGCAAGCCAGTCCATCTGCAGGCTGGAGTGGTGGATGGCGTGGAAGTTCCAGAGCCAGGGTACCTGATGGAAGGCGCGGTGAATCCAGTAGGTCGCGAAGTCCACGACAACGATGATCTCCACCACCTGGAGCCAGATCGGCTGGGCGGCGACCGCGCGCTGGAAATCGAGCTGAACCGCCCAGGCAAAAAGCACCTGTGCCGGGATGAGCGCGGCGAACGAAAGCAGCTGCACGCCGGCGTGGCTGACGAAGAAGTGCTTGAGATCGGTCTCCCAGCCCGCGCGCAGCACGCGCTGCGCGCGCAGCGGGAACAGCGCTTCGATGGGCATGAAGATGAGACCGAGCACGAGCAGCTCCAGCACGAAATAGTCCAGGCCCACCGAGAAACTGCGTGGCCCGCCGACCGCCAGTGCTTCGGCTCCGGGGCCGCCCATGAGAAGGGCGGTGGCCCCCAGGGCGATACCGAGGAGACCCCGCCGGTTGGGACGCGTAAGCGCCACGGCGAGCACCCCGAGGACTATGGTTACAGCGATGCTTGCTCCCAGGATGGCGCGCACGTGCTCGATGTTCGCGGCGTACACCGGCAGCGCCTCCTTGCTGACCAGCAGGTCGGGGAGGAGGAAGCACAGCTCCCCCAGCACGCAGAGCATGCCGAGCAGGCCCGATGAGAGCCCGGCGCGCTTGCCGATGGCGGCGCGCGCTTCGGGGCTCATGCTGCCCGCGCGACATGGCGCAGGTGCGTTGCGACCGAGCGCGCGGCGTCACGCCAGGACACGCCGTGATAGGCGACACCTTGTCTTGCGAAATGCGCGCGTACGATCGCCTGCACGGCGGAAAGGCGGTGCGAAGCCACCTGCGGAAAGAGGTGATGCTCGATCTGGAAATTCAGCCCGCCGAAGAGCCAGTCGAGGGCGGGTGGGTTGATGATGGTACGCGAGGTGACGACCTGGTGCTCGAAAAAGGAGAAGGTCTCCACCTGTCTCACCAGCGGCATGCCGACGTGGTTGACCCAGAAGATCGCGGCGAAATAGGGGCCCAGCAACGTTACCGGAATCACGTAGGCCAGAAGCGCGGTGGAAAACGACACCTGGAGCAGCACGCAGGGGATCCCGAACCAGAGCGCAACGTGCAGGAGAAGCATCACGGCGTCCAGCCGGTGGCGGCCCAGGTCGCCGAGAGCCGCCGCCTGGGAGAGGTGCCGCTGGCTGTGGCCGAAGAGGAGCGTCAGCAGCCAGATATGGGTGGCCTGGTGCCGGGTCATGAACCGTCCCAGGGCGCCTTTGCGACGCGTTGCCTCCTCGGTCAGGGACGCGACGACCGTAACGGCCAGATCGGGGTCGCGCGACTCGTCCTGGCAAAACTGGTGGTGCGCGCGATGGCGCGCGATCCACTCGTCGAACGCCAGGCCGGCGACGAACGTCATGGCGATGTGGCCGAACGCGCGGTTCGCAGCCGGCGTCCGTGCGATGCTGCCGTGCCCTGCGTTGTGCCCGACAAAAGCGAACTGGGCAAGGAGCAGGGCGAGGAGTGCGCCTGCGACCGCGTGTCCCAGCCACGATCCCGCGAACCAGCTGATCCAGAGCGTCGCGGCCAGAAGAACGAGCAGCGTGCCCAGCCGGAGCAGGGTCTCCGTGAACGCGGGTGCCAGGAGACCCTGGTCCCTGACGTTACGGTGCAGGGATTGCCACAGGGCACGCCCTTCGGGGTCGCTGAGTTTCGCTTCGACGTAGACCTGGCGCTCGTTCGGCGTGACCATTTTTCCTGCCTTGCGACAGAAGTTTCCACGTACGATCCCGTGCCGGGGAAAGCGGGTTGATGCTAGCACACCACCCGCGCGCCTCCCGCGGCGTTCGCGCCGCGGAACGGGCAGTGCGGCGCGCTCGCCGCCTTCTTGCGCTCGATGATGTCCTTCGCGTATTTCTGCAGGTAATGCGCGATGGTCTCGACGCGGATCTTCACCGAGCCGGCGGGCTTGGTGGAATCGAGCTCCTGGAACGAGAAGAAGAGGGTGCCGGAGCGCTCCACGATCTGCTGCACCGGGCTGTAGGTGGGCTGGTCCATGCCGCATTCGTAGCTCGCGAGCCGGATTACGCCCGCGATCCACGGAACGCGCGCCGCCGTCTTCGCGCCCCACAGGATCTCGTTGGTATTGGCGCTGTAGGAAGAGGGCCACACGTCGGAGATGTCGAAGTGGGAGCGGATGCGCCCCGAACTCAAATCGTCGGCGAAAATCCAGTCGAGGAGATCCGGGTCCGTCGGAAAGTACTGGGTCCACAGCACGGGATAGCCGTAGGCCTGCAGGTCCACCTCGATCTCGTGCCCTATGCCCGGATCCATATGGTACGGACGCGCGATCACCAGCAGGCACGGCCGGTCCTCCAACGCGCATTGCTCCAGGACTTCGCGCGCGCGGCTGCGCGCCCGCGCGTTGAAAGCGGCGAGGGCGTCGAATCCTTCCTGCACGGCGCGCTTCGTCTCGGCGAGCGTCAAGTCCGGAAAGCACTCCCTCAACGCCGGGTGCAGCTGCCTGGGCACCAGCGGCGGATCGCCGAGCGAGACGAGCGGGGTGACGTAGCGTATGTTGCGCTCGCCGAACGCGTCCTGCTCCCTGAGGAAGCCCGCCTTGATGTTCTCGGGCGCCGCCATCACGCGCGGGCACGCGAGGTTGTCGATCACGTGTCCTTTGAGGAAGGAGGGCAGCGAGTAAATCATGGGAGAGAAGAGGACGTCGATCCTGCGGTGCTGCTCGCGCGCGATGAGCTCCCCGTAGTGGCCCGACATGCACTTGACCGGGTAGCAGCAGTCGACCGTGCCGCGGCCCTTGGCATACTTTCGCGCCTGCTCCTCCGAGCTGTCGGAGGAAAAGACGAGCTTCGTGCCCTCGACGCCCAGCGCCCCGAACAGGCCCACCCAGAACTGGTGGGTGGACCACATGTTGAGCACTTTAGGTATCCCTATCCTCAGCTTCGACCGGTACTCGGGCGTGACGGAAGGCGTCTTCGCGGACCATTTCCGCAGTATTGGGATAGGCACGTCGGGTTTCCTCCAGTTGGGCTTTCACGACGCGCATTTCGTTGGCGTCCTCCAGCAGTCCCTTGGGACAGGTGTTGCCGCTCACCACGCGCTCGCGGCCGGGGGCGAGGGGCACCTTGCTCCACGGCCGGCCTTGCGCACCCGGCAGCACCACGTCGATGAACGTGCGGCGGCAGCTCACGGGGCACCAGCGGCAGATGGTGTGCTCGTTGGTGGTGCTGATGTATTCCAGCGCGGCTATCGTGTCGAAGCCGCGGAAGGAAGTGGGTTTGTCAGCCCGCGCCCAGTCGAGCGCGCAGAGCGCCGCGCCGATCGCTCCCGCCTCGCCGGGGTGCGGATGGACCACGATCTCGGCGCCGGGCACCTTGCTGCCGACGAAATCCACCTGCGCCTTGACCACCGCGAGGTTGCGGTGCGTTCCGCCCTGGAGTACGAACTTCCTGCCGGCGGCGGCGAGGTTCTGCAACTGCCCCGCGTACACCCAGACGTTCAACGGCAGCACCGCGGCGAGCGAGGCCATGATTTCCTCCGCCGACCAGCCCTTGCGCTGCTGGTTGACGATGTCCGACTGCAGGAACACCCCGCAGCCCATGGCGAGCTTCGGCACGGAACGCGCCTGGAACGCCCTGCCCGCGTAGTCCGCGAGCGGAGTGTCGTAGCGCTCGGCGACACCCTGGAGAAACGCGCCGTTGCCCGAGGAGCACTGGGAATTCAGGCGGAAATCGGACACGGTGCCCTGCCGCAACAGCATGATTTTCACGTCGCACCCGCCGACGTCGCAGATGACGTCGGCGTCCGGGAAGAAATGCAAGGCGGCCGTCGCGTGTGCCACCGTCTCGACGATTGCGACGTCCGCGCCCACGATGTCCTTCAGCAGGTCCTTGCCGTAGCCGGTGATGGCGAGCCCGTCGATACTTTCGTAGCCCGCCTCGCGCACCTGCCGCAGGATCGCCTTGGCGTCTTCGATGGGATTGCCTTTCGACTGGACGTAGCTCGAGTAGAGCATTGCGCCCTGCGCCGACAGTACGACCGCCTTGGCAGTGGTGCTGCCGAAGTCGCAGCCCAGGTAGACGGCGTGACTCGTGACTCGTGACCCGTGACTCGTGGAACCTGATCCGTGAGTCTGGGCGGGTTTCGATCCGCCTGACCCCTGACCCATGACCCCTGACCCGTTGTTCACGGCGGATTGTCCGTATTTGGCGAGAAAGGATTCCAGATCGCCTTCCCCCGCGATCAGCCCTGTCGCTCCTTCTTTCGCTTTCTCCTCGTGCTGGCCCTCGTCTATCCACCAGCGGAGTTTTTCCTGCCCCCGGTAGACCGCCACCTCGGGCCGCTCTCCGAGCCCGATCTCGATGCAGCCCAGGCACGCGTAATAGAGCGCATCCTCCGGCACCAGGATGGGTTCCTCCGTCTCCGCGGGGAGCGCTGTCTTTCGTTCTTTCCAGAGCTTCTTCAGGTGGCAGCGCCACGCCTCGCGCAGGCCCCGGAAAAAGAGATTGGGACCACCGAGCAGCAGGACCTGCGGCACGGGCGTGTTGCCCTTGGTGAGCGTGGCGAGATTCTGGCAGACCACGGCTTCGTAGAGGCTCGCGATGATCTCCTCGACCGGGACGCCCGACTTTACGAGGGTGTTGGAGTCGGCTTCTGCGAAGATCCCGCACTTGGAGCTCACCTTGTGCAGGCTCATGCCGTCGTAGGGCATCCGCGCGAGGTCCTCCGCGGGAATCCCGAGCTTGCGCGCGGTCTTCTCGATGAACGTGCCGGTGCCGCCGCTGCAGGCCGATTGCATGTAGACCTGCTTGGTCGAGCCCTCTCCGCTCGGGGTGAAGAACACCGTCTTCATGTCCTCGCCGCCGATCTCGGAAACGAATCGCACCAGCGGGTGCAGTTTCTCCACCGCCGCGGCGACGGCGACCACTTCCTGGATCACCTTGGCGCCGGCGAGCGGTGCGAGGAGCCCCGCGCCGGAGCCGGTGAAGAAGAGGCGATCGCGGCCCGGCGCGTAGCCGCATTCGGATTCCATGCGGGCGAGAAACCGGAGCACCATCTCCGCCTGCTTCGTGTTGTGGCGCTGATAGTCCCGCCACAGCACGTTTCCGTCCTCCATCGCCACGGCCTTCACCGTCGTGGAGCCCACGTCCATGCCGACGATTTTCATGCCCGGCTCCGCGCGGCGAGATGCAGCACGAGGTTGGCGGCGGTCCCGGCGGCCCCGCCCCGCGGAACGCGATACATCGCGCTCTTCATTTCGGGGAAAGTCTCGAGCAGCTCGCGCGCCTTTTCCAGCGTGAGGCCGTTCACGCCCAGCGCATCGTCGAACTCGCGCTGTGCGCGGCGCCTGGCCTCCGTCAATATCATCTGGCAGCGCGACAGGGCGTGGATCTCGGCGTCGCCCTTGATTTCAAGCGGCGCGTAAAGAAGATCGGGATGCTTCCCGGTCACGGCCGCCATCGCGCCTATGCTCATCGTGTTGGGCATGCACGAGTAGGGCGACAGCTCGCAGATCATGTGGGCCTTCCTGTGGTGATGCGCCCACAGGGCCTTGCCGACCAGCATGTCGCCCTCGCCGCCGTTCAACCGGCTGTGATAGTACGGCGCCGCCAGCGCGCGCAATTCGTACTGGTCCGGCATTTCGTGCGGCAACCCGCCCAGCGCGCGCCGCATCCGGTCGTAGGACCAGCGCAGTATCCGTTGTCCCGTCCTGACGGCGCCGGCTTTGAGCCGCGCCCCGCGCTGCAGGCCGATGTGATCCTCGTAATCCTGCCCGGCGTGCCGCAGCAGGTAGTCGAGCCAGATCGAGATCGCCGCGGGATACACCTCCGCGCCTTCCGTTTCCAGCCAGCGATGGATGTTGTAGTTGGGATCGCCTTCCACCGTCTGGAGGTAGAACTCGCCGGTGATCTTCACCACCGGCTTCACGCGCAGCCGGTCCACCTCGATCCGCACGAATTCACGGCGCACGTCCTTCAACGCATTCACGAAGCGGGAAGTGGCCAGATACCAGAGCGGCGCGCGCCACTTCTGTCCACCCGCCGGCGAGGTCCGGAAAGTTTCGAACAGGCGCTCGATGCTCTCCCGTACGACGCGCTCCGTCGAGCCCGGCTTCACTTCGTACGGGCGGATCTGGTATTCGAGATCCTGCACGAGGTCGGCGACGATGACCGCCCAGATCGCGCCCAGCGTGAACGGCAGGTTGAGATCCAGCCCGCCGCCGTCGGCAGCGCCCTGGTCGAGCCCGTTCTGCGCGAGCAGGAACATGCGGAACGACTCCATGCCGACGTTGCGGAGCGCCAGCTCGTAGCTCTGGTGATATTGCCCGAAACGGCACGCGCCGCAGGCCCCCGCGGTCACGTAGGCGTACTTCCGGGCGACCTCGCCGGCGTTGCTCGCGCGCGCCTCGGCGCGCAGGAAATTCGCGAGGTTGCCGGTGGTGAAGCTGGTGGGGCAGCACTGCCCGATGTCGGCGACTTCGCGCCCGGTCAGCAGGTCGTCCCTGGTCGCGGTCGGCAGGACGCGCGTGCGGTAACCCAGGTTCTCGAGCGCGCCCTGGATCAGCCGCTCGGCGCGCCAGTGCAGCCCGCCGAACAGTATGGTCACCTCATCCCGGTCTGCACGGGTGAAAGCCCCGGGCTTGTATGCGCGGTAATGTTCGACGACGGTGCTTTGCATGTGCCCCTCACCCCCTCCCTCTCCCCGCTAACACGGGGCGAGGGGGTGTCGTGAAGACAGCTTCCCGCCAATCAACTTACATCAATCTGGAACTTACTTCGTGCAGGTATTTCTGGCGATGTCGTACGCGCTGTCGATCACCCGCGCGGCACGATAGCAGTCCTCGACCCCCGCGGCGGGCGGCCTCCCGCTTTGCCAGCGTGCGAGCGTGTCGCGCAGCCCGAGCGCGTTCAGTGGTTCCGCCGGCGGCCCTGCAAGCTGCTCTTCGCCTTTCGCCGTGACGCAGCGCACGACGCCGTTTTCCTGCAGGAGCAGCGCGTCCCGTCCCGCGAGCTTCCATTCGCCGTCGGCGCCTTGTCCCGGGAAGTCGTTGCCAACTTCGATCGTGCCGACGATGCCGCTCGGCGTGCGCAGCAGTACCGACGCATAATCCTCCACCGGCTTGCCGAGCGCCCGCGAGCTGATCTGCGCGCCCGCTACCTGCGCGTCTTCACCGGTGAGGTGGAGAAACAGGTCGATGCCGTGCGTGCCCAGGTTGCGCAGGCAGCCCCCGCCCGCGACCGCCGGGTCGAGCATCCATGGCGATCCCCACGCCACGTAGCGCGCCGAGCTGCCGCGATTCGACCGGAAGTGAAAATGCGACAGCGGACCGAACGCACCCTCGGCGAGGAGCCGCCGCGCGTGCGTGACGAAAGGATGCAGGCGCTGGGAAAGCGGGACGGCCGCGAACGTGCCCTTCGCCGCAGCCTTGTCCGCGATGCCGCGCACTTCTCCGGCGTTCACGCCCATCGGCTTTTCCATCAGGAACGGATAGCCTTCGTCGAGCAGGAAATGAGCGATGCCGGCCATCGCGTTGTGCCGGCCGAGAGCGAGCACGAAGTCCGGCCGGGTCTTCGCAAGCATTTCACCGTAGTCGCCGAACACCGGCGGGCCGCCCACCTGCGCGGCGCGCTCCGCGCCCAGCGCCACGTCGGGATCCTGCAGGCCGACCAACTGCACCTCCGGCATGCGCGCGAGCGTCTTCAGGTACGCCGCATCGAACAGGGAGTGCCAGTGGCCGACGCCGATGGCGGCGATGCGGATTGTCATTTTCAGAGCCGAAAGGAGAAAGGAGAGAGGGGAGAGGAGCGAACGGGACGCTGCGCTTTGACGCCTCTCTCCTCTCTTCTATCGCCTCTCGCTTTTTCGGGCAAGTGTAGCAGGGCGGCTGGTCTTGTGACTGCCGCGCGAGGCCGCTAGGATGCGGGGGCATCGCCGAACGTCTGATTCCACATCGAGAAACGCCGGTGAACTTCATCTTCCCTGTCGCGGCATGTGCGCTCTTTGCTGCTGCGTCGCCTCCGGTTGCCGGACAGACGTGGCCGACGAAGCCGATACGTCTCGTCGCGCCGAACGCGCCGGGCGGAGGCTCGGACGCGGTGGCCAGGGTCCTGGCGGAGAGGCTTGCGCCCGCCCTCGGGCAGCAGATCCTGGTCGAGAACAGGGCCGGCGCGGGCGGGCGGCTCGCCGGCGAATTCGTCGCGAAGGCGGCGCCCGACGGCTACACGCTCCTCATGGGAACCGGCGCGACGCTGGTGACCGTGCGCGCCCTCTACGCGAAGGCGAGCTACGACCCGGTCAGGAGCTTCGCGCCCATCTCCAGGACGGCCACCACGGCGTACCTGCTCGTGGCGCATCCTTCCGTTCCGGCCGCCTCGGTAAAGCAGCTGATCGCCGTCGCGAAATCGCGCCCGGGCGGTCTGACGATCGCTTCTACCGGGGGCGGCAGCCCGAACCATCTGGCGGCGGAATTGTTCCAGTCGCTGGCGGGAGTCAGGATGGTTCACGTCCCCTACAAGGGCAGCGCGCCGGGAACGCTGTCCGTCATCCAGGGTGAAACCGATTTGATGTTCGGCAACCTGGTCGCCGCGCTGCCCCATGCTAACTCGCGCCGCCTGAAGACGCTGGGCATCTCCAGCGCGAAGCGCTCGGCCATAGTCCCGGACGTGCCGACGATCGCCGAAGCAGGATTGCCCGGGTTCGTCGTGGAACAGTTCTACGGGCTGGTGGCGCCGGCCGGGACTCCGGGTCCGATCATCAAGCGTCTCAACGACGAAGTGGTTGCGCGGATGCCTGCGCCCGAGGTGAAGCGCATCCTGGAGGCGCAGGGAACGGAAGTCGCGGTATCGACGCCGGACGAGCTCTCGCGGCTCATCGCGACGGAAATAGACCGCTGGACCGCCATCATCCAGAAGGCGGGAATCAAGCCGGAATGAGCGGAGGATGCGGCCAATGAAGCGAACCGTCGTGCACACCGATAAGGTTCCGCCGGCCAGGGTGCCGCTCTCTCAGGCGATCAGGGTGGGAGACTGGGTTTTTGCATCCGGCCAGCTGGGAATGGACCCGAAGACGGGACGCCTGATCGAAGGCGGAATCAGGCCGGAGACGCGGCAGGTGTGCGAGAACCTGAAGGCCGTGCTGGAGGCGGGCGGCTCCTCGCTCGCGAAGGTCGTCAAGGTCACGATCTACATGGCCGATCTCGCGGAGCTGATGGCGATGAACGAGGTGTTCAGCGAGTACTTTCCGAAGGAGCCGCCGGCGAGAACGACGTTCCAGGCGGCGGGACTGGTTGCGGGAGCGCGGGTGGAGATCGAGGCGATTGCCTTTGTTTGATGAAGCGGCCCGGATGAAGCGATGCAGATGAAGCGATACAGATAGAGCGGTCCGTAGTATCTGGACCGCAGTACCTGGATCGCAGTATCTGGATCGCAGTACCTGGATCGCAGTATCTGAGCCGCAGTTGATAGAACCTCACATGACCGACAAAAGAAACTGGTGGGAGCGGCCGAACCGCGTGCTCCTCGTCAACCTGCGCGAGGGCGACGAGCGTGCCATTCGCGCGGACGAGCTGGTGCGCGACGTGAAGAGCTTCGGCGCGACCGCGTTCTGCATCAGCGGCGGCGGCATCGTGGCGTTTTATCAAACGCGCATTGCCGGCCATCGTTTGAGCGCGGGGCTCGAGGGCCGGGACCTGCTCGCCGAGGTCATACCCGCGGCGCACGCTGCCGGGCTGCACGTTCTCGCGCGCATCGATCCGAGCTGCGCACCGAAGGCCCTGGCGGAGAGCCACCCGGAATGGTTCACGCGCGATGGCTCGGGCCGTTTCTGCGAGGTGTCGGAGCACTACGTCACGTGCCCCAACGGTGCGTACTACCACGAGCGCATGCCGGAGGTCGTGCGCGAGATCCTCGTGCGCTACGGCGCCGACGGCATCTGGAACAACCAGGGTAAATTCGCGGCCTGGGACACCGGCCCGTGCTATTGCGATATCTGCCGGAGGCTCTTCCGCCAGGACACCGGCAAGGAAATCCCCCCGGCGGAGGACTGGGACGATCCCGTCTGGCGGCGCTACAACGAGTGGCGCTACGTGCGCATCGCGGCCTGGGTGAAGCGCATGCATGCCGTCATCCACGAAGCGAAGCGCGACGCGATTTTCATCGCCGCGGTGCAACTCATGGAATCGCTCGAGACGATACGGCCGGGCGGCTGGGATATCGACTACTGGGTGCCGTACCAGGACGTGTTGACGTTCGAATGCCAGCGGCGCAACTCGGCGCCGTGGTGGCCGGGCATACAGGCCAAATATCTCGCCTCGCTGGCGCCCGACCGGCAGCGCTGGATGACCGCGAGCTATTTCTACCCGTGGTGGCGCCTCTACGCGTCCCCTGAGACGGAGAACCGGCCGTGGATCGCGCAGCAGTTCGCGAACGGCGTGAATACCTGGCTCCACATCAACGGCGGCTACTCGGATCTCTTCGACCGGCGCGGGCTGGAGCCGATGCGGCAGGTCATGCAGCGCCTTGCGCGCTGGGAGCCGTACTTCGACGGGGCGGTTTCGGACGCGCGCGTCGCCCTCGTGTTTTCGCGCCACACCCAGGACAACTACGGCGGGGGCAAGCCGCACGCGCGCTATCTCGATTTCATACGCGGCTGGTATTGCGCGCTGCTGGAAGCGCACATACCGTTCGATGTCATCTCCGACAAGATCATCAGCGCGGAGCGCCTGAGCCGGTACGGCGCGCTCGTCATCTCGAACCTCGCGTGCGTGGCGGACGAGACGGCGTCGGCGATCGAAGCCTTCGCGGCTGCGGGCGGCGGCATCGTGGCAAGCTATGATGCAGGTCTTGCCGACCTCACCGGGACCGCGCGGGCGGAACCGGCATTCGCGCGTCTCTTCGGCGGCCGCCGGACCGGGCGCCGCGAGGGGCTCAAGTCTTCGTACGCGAAGATCGAGGACGCGAGCGATCCGCTGCTCGCCGGCATAGTGGACACCGACCTTATTCCGAACGAGGGCGGCTTGATCGAGTTCATGACCGACAGCGAGCGCGTCGTTCCGCTGACCCTCATTCCTCCCGTGATCGCGCACTCCGGCGCGACGATCAGCATTCCCGAGCTGAGCGCGGTCCGGGAGACCACGGATATTCCGGTCGCGGTGCGCGGGTTGCATGGCTCGGGGCGCGTCGTGTATTTCTGTAACCAGCCGGAGCTGCTTTTTCATCGTTACGGCTTTCCCGACCTGGGAAGGGTGCTCGCGAACGCAGTGCGCTGGGCGTGCGGGCCCGGGCCGACGCTGGAAGTCGACGCGCCCGACTTCGTCGACGTCACGCTCATGCGGCAGCCCGGACGCCGGCTCGTGCATCTTGTGAACCTGCCGGTGGGGAAACCCGTGAACTCGGGCTGGCGGCAGATCGGGCGCAATCTCGTGCCCGTGTCCTGCATTGCAGTGCGGTTGCCGCTCTCTCCCGGCCAGCGGCTGCGGGAAGCGCGTCTCGCGAGCACGGAAGCGGTGCTGCCGGTGCAGGTCGTTGCCGGAATCGTCGAAGTGGTCGTGCCGCGGCTTGAAGACCACGAAATCGTCGTCTTCGAGCTCGAATAGAAGCAGGAGGGAAACAAGCATGAAGAAAGCCGTCGTGATGGCGCTTGTTGCATTGGGGGCAGGACCTGGCGCTGCATTCGGGGACTCCGCGTATCCGACGAAGCCGGTGCGGCTGATCGTTCCGCTCACGGCCGGCGGGCCTACCGACATCCTGGCGCGGATCATCGCCGCGCCGCTGGGCGCCTCCCTCGGCCAGCAGGTGATCGTCGATAACCGGCCGGGCGCGGGCGGCAACATCGGAGCCGACATTGCGGCAAAATCGCCGCCCGACGGCTACACGCTGTTCATGGGCACGTCAGGGCCGCTCTCGATCAATTCGACCCTGTACCCGAAGCTCCCGTACGATCCGATACGCGACTTCGCGCCGGTAATTCTTGCGGCCTCGGCTCCATTCGTGATCATCGTCCATCCCTCGGTCAAGGCCAACACGGTGAAGGAGTTGATTGCGCTCGCCAGGTCGAAGCCGGGCAGTCTCAACTACGGCTCGGTGCCGGGAAGCGCGTCCCATCTCTCCACCGAGCTGTTCAAGACGGCCTCCGGCATCGACATCGTGCACATTCCGTACAAGGGTGCGGCTCCCGCGACGACGGACGTCGTTGCCGGACAGATACAGCTGAGCTTCGCGTCCACGCCTGGATCGATCCCGGTGGTGAAGTCGGGCAAGGTCCGCGCGCTGGGCGTCACGAGCGCGCGGCGTATCAGCAAGCTCCCGGAAGTGCCGACCGTCGCGGAGGCAGCGCTGCCGGGCTACGAGGCGAGCGTCTGGTACGGGGTCGTGGCGCCCGCCCGCACGCCGCGCGAGGTCGTGCAGCGTCTCAACACCGAAATCGCGCGCATCGTTGCCGAGCCTGCGTCTCGCGAGCGCATGATTGCAGGCGATTTCGAGCCGACTTCCGGCACGCCGGCCGAGTTCGCGGCGTTCATACGCAGCGAAACCGTCAAGTGGGGCAAGGTGGTGAAGGCCTCGGGGGCCAAGGGAGAGTAGCGGGTGGGCAGGGTTTTGAGCGGAGGTTAGTGATGAACGTAAAGTTGCATGCCGTGCTGGCAGGCGTTGTTGCGATCGTCCTGTGCGGAGCGGATGTCCCCACGGGCGGCAACGTCCAGCCGACCAACGACCTGCCCAATCCGTACCGCAGCATCGCGCCGTGGGGAGACTTACCGGACGGGCGGAAGTGGGGTGCGCTGAACGGCGTGGACATCGACCGGGATGGAACTTCCGTCTGGGTGGCGGACCGTTGCGGCGCAAACCCCGATACACCGGCCGGCGCCAATCCGTTCCAGTACGACAGCTGCGCGGGCTCGAAGCTGCCGCCGGTACTCAAATTCGACAGCTCCGGCAAGCTCGTGAGGAGCTTCGGCGGCGGCATGTTCGTGTTCCCGCACAAGATCTACGTCGACCGTGACGGCAACGTCTGGGTGGTGGATCTGCGCAGCGCGAACGAGCGCGAGCGCAAGCAGTATGGCGACACCGGCGCGCGCGGTCACACCGTCACGAAGTTCAGTCCCGAGGGGAAGGTGCTCCTCACGATCGGGAAGCCCGGCGTCGCCGGCGATCCGCCGGATGCGCTCAACGAGCCGACCAGCATCGTCATGGCGCAAAACGGCGACCTCTTCATTACCGAAGGGCATTCCGGGCAGGCGCCCAACGCCGCGCCGGACACGGTCGCGCGGATTTCGCGGTTCACGAAGGACGGAAAATTCATCCGGTCTATCGGCCGATTCGGCTCGGGACCGGTCGAGTTCCGCACGCCGCACGATATCACGATGGATCCGCAAGGACGGCTCTTCGTCGCCGACCGGGGCAATAACCGCGTGCAGATCCTCGACCAGGACGGCCGGTTCATCGCGGAGTGGAAGCAGTTCGGCCGCCCGAGCGGCATCTACATACGCAACGATCTGATTTACGTGGCGGACTCGGAATCAAACAGCTCGGGCCGAAACCCGGGGTGGCTGCGCGGTATCCGCATCGGCAGTCTCAAGGACGGAAAGGTCCTGTACCGGATCGTGGATCCACTCGAACTGCCGGGGACCAGCGCGGCGGAAGGTGTCGCCGTGGATGCGAAGGGCAATGTCTACGGCGGGGAAGTGGGGCCGCGGCAACTGGCCAAGCACGTGCGCTGAACGTCTTAGCCACGGAATCACACGGAACCACACGGACAAACGCAAACAAGTCATCCCCGCGAAGGCGGGGATCCATTGGGGCTCTTCAATGATTTCTTCCGTGTGTGTCCGTGGCTGTTTTGATTTTAGCCCTGGGTCTTGATTAGCGAAAGCACCTCGTCCACCACTCCATCTGCAATGGCCTCGAGCTCCTCCGCGGTCCGGTTCTGTATGGGGTGAGGGACCCACGCGACCGCGGGGTCGAGGCCCAGCGCCTTGGCCTGCGCGGCGGCGGCCGGCTTGAACGCTTCCGTGGCGACCGCGCATCCGGGGATACCGCGGCGATCCAGGTTCGATATGTCGTGCAGACTGCACGACGTGCAGGAACCTCAATCCGCCAGACCGATTACCACGACGGCGCAGCGCTCGACCATCTGCTGCACCAGCGCCTCGGGCGCCGGCTTCGTGTGCGTCGGCTTTTCGAAACGTTCGGTCCGGAGCCCGCGGGCGACGAGGCGATTTTCGAACGTGTCGAAAAATTCGCGGCTGCGCTCCTTCGAGATCGACATCAGTCCGACGGTGACGCCTTCGAGACTGGCGGGCGGCGCGCGGCGCGCGCGGCGCTCGGCGGCGAGCTCCGCCGTCGGGTCGAGCATGTGGTAGGCCGGTCCGTTCAGAGGTTTCATGTGGGAATCTCCCGTGTGACTGGTTGTACTTCCGTTTTCTTTCTCATCGCGGCCCAGCCGCCGATGATCGCGGACATGAGCCCGCCGCGGCCGCCCGCCCGCACCACCAGCAGCGTGCCTTCGCTGAACTTGTCCACCATGTCCTTCGCGCGCGAAGGATCGATTCCCTCACCGATGCCATGAGCGCCCTGCACCAGGTCGCGGCCCGGCCGGCGCAACGCCTTGCGCAGGCCCGCCTCGATTTCCGAGCGCCCCCAGCCGCCCTGCTGGAAGATCGCGTAGTGGTCGGGAGAGATGACGAGAATGGCGCCCGACCATTCGGCGAGCTTCGGATGGCACACCGACGCGAGGCCCATCGCGAGCGACTTCGACAGCTCTTCGGGCGTGCGGGATTTGCCCGCGGAGATACCTTGCACGCCATCGCCATGAAACAAGGTGACGGTGGAGACGCCGGGCTTGAACCCGCGTGCGACACTCAGCGGCGTCCAGGTCGGATCGGACTCGTCCTCCGCAAAGCAGAAGGTGTACTTGCCGGGATTGCCGAACACGGCGCGATCGACCCCGCCCGGTATACCGCCGCCCACGTTGCGTATGACGAGCTGCAGCGCGCGCCCTATCGTTGCGTTCGCCCGATTTCCCTGGCCGAGCGCATTGCCCTGGCTGTTCATGCCGATGCGCTTCGTGATCGGTCCATTGACGACGATCACCGGTCCCGAGAAATACAGCGTCGCAAGGAGCCCGTGCATGGAGAACCGCGGGTCGAGCGCCGCCTCGATCACCGCCAGTACCACCGGAAAGTACTCCGGCCGGCAGCCGGCCATGACGGCGTTGGCGGCGGCCTTCTCCACCGTGCACTCGGAGAGGTTGGGCGGAATGAGGCCGATGACCTCGTCCGGCCTGCGCGTCGTGCCGGAGAGCATCATGGCTACCCGCAGCGGCGTCGGCGGGACGATCGGCAGGCCGTCGGACCAGCCGCGGTCGTACGCAACCTCGATCGCATCTTCTGCGTCGGCGACTTCGATGCGGCGCGAGTTCAGACGCAGGTCGCCGTGGGCGAGCGCGAGCCGCTCCGGCATGCCCGGGTCCTGCGTGAGGGAGCCGCACCCGGGTTGAAAAGCCGGCAATCCCGCGCCGAGACCCGTCTGCTGCGCGACCTTTTCCCACTCGCTGCGGTCCCAGCCGGCAATGCGCGCGACCTCGTTGTCGCCGTCGAAGCGGATCAGGGTCGGGACCGTCTCGATGCGCAGGCGCCACGAGCGTTCCAGCGCCGTGTCGTCGAGCGCGCCGCCCAGCAGCTCGGGAAAGTTAGGATCGTCCTGGCTGTAGAGCGACAGCGGCGCGCGGCTCGCGATCTGCGCGAGAACCGGCTCGACCAGCTTGCAGGTCTCGCATTCCCGTTTTACCACCGCGACCAGCTTCATCCTGTCTTCTCTCCGATGATCTGCGGACTTCTGCCGGCAGCCATTTTCGCATGCGATCGAGTATGCCACGCGGGTAGCCGCGCCAGTCTGCCGGATAGACCATTGAACTGGTTGGTAATATACTAGCCTCATCGAAGGCAGTTCGGCGCTCTGCCCCGCCCCCGCAGGCTGCTGCCCACCGTGACGTAGTTCACCACCTTCCGTCCCCAGCGGCGGAAGCGCGACAAGAATCCTAAGTGCCTGTTGAATAAGGCCTTGCCCGCCATGCAGCCAGCGGGCAAAGTGCCAGGAAAAGAACGTATTTTTCCGTATCGATTCGTGTGGGGGCCACGCTGCCGCAATGCGGACCGCGATGGCTGGTGGGAGGGCTGACCAGGGGAGCGAGGATGGACATGGGACAGCACCTGAAGGTTTTGATTGTCGAAGACCAGCCGACGGACGCCGAGCTGTTGCAATACGACATGCGCCGCGCCGGCCTCGAATTCACCGCGCGGCGCGTCGAAACGCAGGAGGCGTTCGAGCGCGAGCTGCAGGAATTCGAGCCCGATCTGATTCTTTCCGATTTCAGCATGCCGTCCTTCGACGGCCTGTCCGCGCTCGACCTGGCTCAGGCCAGGACCCCCGAGACGCCCTTCATCTTCGTTTCCGGCACGATAGGCGAAGACCGCGCGATCGACGCGCTGAAGCGCGGGGCCACCGACTACGTGCTGAAGGACCGCCCGAAACGCATCATGTCGGCGATTTCGCGCGCCCTGGACGAGGCGAAGGAGCGTGCGGCGCTTCGGGATTCGCAGCAGGCCCTGCAATCGAGCGAGAAGCGATTCCGGTCGTTCATGCAGAACGTGCCCGCGCGGGCCTCGATCCTGGACCTGCAGGGCCGGTACTCGTTCGTCAACGAGAACTGGGAACGCATGACGGGAAGGGCGGCGCAGGACGTACTGGGCCGCAGCTACGAGGAGACAATGCCGCCCGATCGCGCCGCGGCGCTCGCGCCCTTCCTCCGCCAGGTCGTCGAAACCGGCAGCCCCGTCACACGCATCTACCGGGCGGGCGACGGCGAGGATGCCCGGTGGTGGTGCTCGAACTATTTCCCGATACCGGGCGCGGACGGGAAACTGGCGATGATCGGAACCGTCGCCATCGACATCACGGAACAGAAGCTCCAGGAGCAGCAGCTCGACTACCTGGCGTACTACGATGCGCTGACCAGGCTGCCGAACCCCACGTTGATGGAGGAGCGCCTCGCGCGCTGCCTGGCCGGGGCGGCAGGCGGCAAGGGCAGGGTGGCGCTGGCCGTCTTCAACGTCAACCGGTTCGGCATCATCAACGAGTCGCTCGGACACCAGGCCGGCGACGCCTTGCTGCGGGACCTCGCCGGACGGCTGAGGTCCGCATGGCCCGATCCGGACCAGGTCTCGCGCCTGACCTCGGATTGCTTCGCCTGCGCCCTGGGCGGCATCGAGAATGCTTCCGATCTTGCGCACGCGCTGGAGGGGGTGGCGCTGCGCGTATCCGGAAGCCCGTTCGCGATCGACGGCAAGGAGATTGCGGTCACCGTTACCGCTGGAGTAGCCGTGTATCCGGAGGACGGTGAGAGCGTGGATACGCTGGTCCGCAATGCCGAGGCGGCGCTGAAGCGGGCGAAGGCATCGAGCGCGCGTTACGCGTTCTATCAGACGGCTATGAACGCCACCGTCGCCGAGACCCTGGTGCTGGAAGGGAAGCTGAGGCGAGCGCTCGACCAGGAGCAGTTCGTGCTCCACTACCAGCCGAAGGTCTGCCTGGCGACACGCAAGATAGTGGGCATCGAGGCTTTGCTGCGCTGGAACGACCCCGGGACCGGACTGGTGCCGCCGGCAAGGTTCATACCGCTCCTGGAGGAAACCGGCCTCATCATCGAAGTCGGACGATGGGCGGTGCGGCGCGCGTTGATCGACTATCGCGCCTGGCGCGACGAGGGCCTGCAGCCGCCGCGGATCGCGGTAAACGTCTCGGCGATCCAGGTCGCGCAGGCGGATTTCCTCGACGTGCTGAGCGGCGAGATCGCGGCGCACGCGGACGGCGCGCACGGACTCGACCTGGAGATTACCGAGAGCCTGCTGATGCAGGATATCGACGGCAACATCGGAAAGCTCCGCGCGATGCAGGAGATGGGGATCGACATCGCCATCGACGATTTCGGCACCGGCTATTGCTCGCTGGCGTATCTCGCAAGACTGCCGATCAATGCCTTGAAGATCGACCGGTCTTTCGTGACCGCGATGACGGACCAGGCGGACGGCATGTCGATCGCGTCCACCATCATCTCCCTCGGGCATTCGCTGGGCCTCAAAGTCATTGCCGAAGGAGTGGAAACCGAAGAGCAGCACCGGATATTGCGACTGCTCAAGTGCGCAGAAGCGCAGGGCTACCTGTTCTACAGGCCGATTCCGGCTGAGCAACTGAAGGCCGTGCTGCGGGCCGGAAAGTGAAGGCGGGCGTGCCGGTTGCACGAGGATCATCGGCTCGACCGGTTTCAGGTTGACAGGCCTTCCCGGGGCGGGCATCTTGGCGACTCGTGGCGACCTCTCCCCGGCCTCCCAAGCGCAAGTCCCACCGGATACACGAGCGTCCGCCCTTTGAGCGCGTCGTCCTGCTCCTGCAGGGAGGCGGGGCGCTCGGCTCCTACCAGGCCGGCGTCTACCAGGGGCTCGCCGAGGCGAACCTGCACCCGGACTGGGTGGCTGGAATCTCTATCGGCGCGATCAACTCGGCGATCATCGCGGGCAATCCCCCGGAACGGCGGATCGAGCGGCTGCGGCAATTCTGGGAAGCGGTTTCTTCGCCGCCATTCGGATTTCCGGCGGCGTTGACCGGCGACATCAAGGGCGAGGTCGCGCGCCGGATGGAGAACCAGGTGCGCGCCTTCGGCATACTGCTCGGCGGCGCTCCCGGCTTTTTTACGCCGCGCATGCCGCCGCCGTTTCTGCATCTGTCCGGCAGTGCGGAAGCCCTGAGCTTCTACGATGTCGCCCCGCTCAAGGCGACGCTGGAGAGCCTGGTGGATTTCGACCTGATCAACGCCGAGGACGGGATGCGCTTCAGCGTCGGCGCCGTGAACGTGCGCTCCGGCAACTTCGTCTATTTTGATTCCACGACGCACGATATCGGCCCGGAGCACGTTATCGCGAGCGGCTCGCTGCCGCCCGGCTTCCCGGCGGCCGAAATCGAGGGCGAGTACTACTGGGACGGCGGTCTCGTTTCCAACACGCCGCTGGAGCGCGTGCTCGAAAGCAGCCCACGGTGCGACACGCTCGCGTTCCAGGTCGATTTGTGGAGCGCACGCGGCGAGCTACCGCGCGATCTCATCGAGGCCGAGGTGCGTCAGAAGGAAATCCGGTTCTCCAGCCGCACCCGCGCGGGCACCGACCGCTTCCGGAAGACGCAGACGCTGCGCCGGGCGTTCGTGCAGCTCCTGAAGCAGCTTCCCGAGAAGCTGAGGAACGAGCCGTACACGCAGTTGCTCGCGCAGGAGGCCGACGAGCACGTGTTCAACATCATCCAGATGATCTACCGCGCGAAGACCTACGAGAGCGCCTCCAAGGACTTCGAATTCTCCCGCCGGACGATGGAGGAGCATTGGCGCGCCGGCTACAGCGATTGCGTTCGCACGCTCCGTCATCCGGAGGTGCTGCAGCGCCCCGACGATCCGTCGGGAGTGCGCACCTTCGACCTGGCGCGCGACGGACGGGAGTAGCCGGGTCCAGGTTCTAGACCGTTCGCGAGACGCGGTCGTTGGCGAGGGCCAGGCGTTCCGCCAGCGCACGCAGCAGCCCGTGCGCGACCTTCAGCCGGCAGCCCTCGCTCATGTGCTCCATGGCGGCGTGGTCGAACTCGGCAATGAGCACGTCGGTGATGGTCTCGACCGTCGCCTGCCTGCGCGCAGATCCGCCGTAAATGTAGGCCATCTCGCCGAAGCACTCTCCGCCCTTCAGCACGTTGAGCAGCCGCCCCCGCTTCGTGATCTTCAGCTCGCCCGTTCCCAGGAGATACATGTTGCGGCCCGAGTCGTTCTCGCTCACCACCGTCCTTCCGGGCGGTAACCGGCGCCAACGGCTCGAATGAACGATTTCCCACAACTGGGCATCGTTGACGAGCCGGAAGACATCGCTCTTTCTCAGGACACCGAACTTCTCGGAATCCGGAACCTGGCGCTCGTAGATGCTGAGCTTGCCGGCTTGCGCCAGCTCCAATCCGAGGTCCGCCCATGTCGGGTACCGGTCGTCCGGCCGCTTGCTCAGCATCCGCAGAATGATGGGGTCGAGCGCGGACGGAACCGCGCTGCGTACGGCGCTCGGCGGCGCGGGCTCGTCCTCCGCGATCATGCGAAACAATTCATCGACCGTATCGGCGGCAAACGGCTTCCGGCCGGTCAGCAGCTCGTAGAGCACCACGCCCATCGCATACATGTCGCTGTGCTGCGTCAGCCGCTTGCCCAGAACCTGTTCCGGGGACATATAGCTCGGTGTGCCGACATTCCGGTCCGGCCGCAATTCGGCCGTCCGGAGCAACGCGGCGCCGAAATCCGCTACCTTGATGTTCGTGCCCTCCACGATCAGGATATTGGCGGGCTTGATGTCCCGATGCACGATGCCCTGCCGGAACGCATAGTCGAGCGCGCTGCACGACTTGAATCCGATCTGAATCACGTCGTTCACGGGCAGCAGCGTGTCGGACCTGGTGTGGGGAAGGAGATTGCCGCCGGGCACGTACTCCATCACGACGTAACCGTCGTCCTCGCGCACCACCGCCTCGAATATGGAAATGATGTGCGGATGATCGAGCCGTCCCGCGAGGGACGCCTCTTTCATGAATTGCGCGCGCGCCTGCTCTCCGAGCTGCGCATCGCGCAGGGCCTTGCGGTCGAAGATCTTGAGCGCGACTTCCCCGCCCGAAAAAGTGTCGATCGCGCGGTACACCGCGCCGGAAGCGCCGGCGCCCAGCGCCCGCTTCAATTCGTATTTTCCGTACTGGGTCTGCATGCGAGTTTCATGTGACGGGCGTAGAAACAATCGCGATGGGCAGAGCGCGAGTCTACGTCAAACGCCGCTGCACGAGGACTGGAATTTTGCCCCACCGGTCGTTCCGGCGGCCGGCGGACGTGACAAGAATCACGAATACGGCGCGTGTCGCGCAGTATGGAACCGCGTTTCGCGGGTACGAGACCGGGAAGGCCTTTAACCGGAGGGCATGACCGGCGCGGCCATTCTTGACGGCCGGGTTGCGTTCCGCCAATCTTGAACGCTTTCGCAACGCCTTCATTCGAACGAGGAACAGGACATGGCCCAGCCCTACGAATTCCGCGGAAACAGCTATCGCAAGCTCGCCGAGCTGAAGCAGTGGACGGAAAAGCGGCAGGAAGCCGCGCTCGAGCCCGAGCTCCCGATCATCGATCCGCACCATCACCAGTGGGACGACGAGCGCGGGCCGTACCTGATCCGCGAGCTGGCGGAGGACGTCGACTCCGGCCACAACGTCGTCGCCACGGTATTCATAGAATGCGGGGCGATGTACCGCGCGCGGGGACCCGAGGACATGAAGCCCGTGGGAGAGGTCGAATTCGTGAACGGCATGGCCGCGATGAGCGCGAGCGGCAAGTACGGCAGGAGCCGGCTTTGCGACGCGATCATCGGTCACGCGGACCTCACTCTCGGCGACCGGGCGAAGCCCGTGCTGGAGGCGCTGATCACGGCGGGAAACGGCCGCTTCCGGGGCATCCGCCACGGCGTAACCTGGGATACCGGCAACGCGGCGAAGTTCGGCCGGCGCAACGTGCCGCAGCACCAGGTGCTCGACCCCGCGTTCCGCAGGGGCTTCGCCTGCCTCAAGCCGCTCGGACTTTCCTTCGAGTCCTGGCAGTTTCACCCGCAATTGCCCGACGCGGTGGACCTCCTGCGCGCCTTTCCCGAAACGAACGTGATCCTGAACCACTGCGGAGGGCTCCTCGGTGTCCCGCCGCACGACGGGAATCGCGAGGAGGTATTCAAGGTCTGGCGCAAGAACATGAGCGAGCTCGTGCCGTTTCCCAATCTGACCGTGAAGGTCGGCGGGCTGGGCATGCTCTATTGCGGCTGGGACTTTCACCTGCGCGAGACGCCGCCGTCGTCGGAGGAACTGGCGGCCGCGTGGCGTCCCTACGTCGAATCCTGCATCGAGCTCTTCGGCGCGAACCGCTGCATGATGGAAAGCAACTTCCCGGTCGACAAGCAGTCCTGCGGTTACGGCGTGCTGTGGAACACGTTGAAGCGAATCACGAAGAACTGCTCGGCGGCGGAGAAAGCCGCGCTGTATCGCGACACGGCGGCGCGGGTGTACCGGATGGCAGCTTGATCGCGCGCGCTGCATAGCGCGTCGAGGGGCGGAGCAGGGGCCCCGAACGTTGTTGGTTCGGGGATGCGACCCCCGGTGGCGCGCCGCGGCCGAATCCGATGATGTTGATGCTGCCATGTCCCCGCTGAGGCCGCGGGGCGACGGCCCGCAGGATAGCAGCGCTACGCCGGCGGGCGAGCGGCGCGACTGGCGCGCATCGCTCGGCGCCGGGTTCTTCAGCAACGGCGTGTGGGACATGCTGACCGTGCTTGTTCCGCTCCATGCGCTCGCCGTCGGACTGAATCCCGCGGAAATCGGGCTGGTGGTCGCTGCGCGGTCCGTTCTGCCGACCGCCCTCTCGATCCACGGCGGTATCGTGATGGACGAGCTCGGCGTTCGGCGGGTGCTTGCATGGGTGGCGGCCGCCACGGCCACGTTGCCGTTGCTCTATCCTGTCTCGAGCTGGTTCGCGCTGTTGATCGGGCTGCAGTTCCTCCTCGGCCTTGCTTCCAACCTCGCCATGGGCGCGTCGCAGACGTGGAGCCTGCAAACGAGCCGCGGCGAAACCGGGGCGCTCGCGCGCTTCAGCATCGTTACGCGGATCGGCACTTTTCTCGGCCCGATCATCGTCGGCGCGACGTGGGACGTGCTGGGCGCATGGGCCGCGTTCGCCTGCATAGCGCTGTGGGGCGCCGGGACGGTCGCGTTTGCGGTCTATGGGACGGCCGGAGATTTCCGGGGCGGGCGCGATGACATGCCGCGGGAGCCGGTACGGAGCGTGGCTGCGGCGCTCCTGCCCCGCTGGGAGGAGCACCGGCAGGCGATCGGCCTGGCCACGATTCCGGCGGTCGCGTTCGTCCTGGCCGTGAGCTTCCTGCGCAATACGCCCGGCGCGGTCCAGGGCTCGCTCTACGTCGTATATCTCGCGGATATCGGTCTCACGGGAACGATCATCGGCATGCTCGTCGCCCTCGCCGAGCTATCGGGAGTTTTCGGCTCGGCGCTCGCCGCGCCGGTGGAGCGGCTGGTGCGCGCGGACCGGCTCGTAATCGCCTGCGTCGCGGTCTCGATAGTGGCTATTTCGATTACGCCGCTGCTCGGCCACGCGCTGGTACTACTGATCGCAGCGGCGGCTGTGCGCGGAGCGTCGCAGGGGATGAGCCAGCCGCTGATGTATTCGATACTCGGCCGATCCGTGCCCCCCACGATGCATGGCGCGGGGGTCGGACTGCGCCATGCAGTCACCCGGTTCGCTTCCATGCTGATTCCCGCGGGCATGGGCCTGGCCGCCGAAGCGTGGGGCATCGAGACCAGCTTCTACATCGTGGGCGCGGTGCTCCTGCTGGTTGCCGCCGCGATCGCGTTCGCTACCCGCGGTGCGCTCGTGAGCGCCCGTCCGGCGCCGGAGCGCCGACGGCATTTGCGGGGGATGAGCGATGAAGGATAAATAGAGCGGCCCAGATAAGGCGGCTCAGGTGAAGCGGCAAGCTCTCAAAAAAGCTTCACCGCGAAGGACGCGGTTGACGCGGTGGAAGGCGCAGGAAAGCTTTACCGCAGAGGACGCAAAGGAAGCAATATTTGAACCCCAAGGGCGCTAAGACAACGCCACGGGTGGAAGTCCGATAACTCACCCTTCAATATAGTCCGGCACGCCGCCATCCTTATGGACAGAATTCTCAAAGGCGCAAAGCCGGCCGACCACTCGGTCGAACAGCTACCAAGTTTGAGCCGGTCAAGGCCGAGGTCCCCGGTTGACCATGATCCAGTACATGCCGATTTTTGCCACTGCTTCCGCAAATGCGCCGAATTCCATCGGCTTCACCACGTAGCTGTTGACGCCGAGCCGGTAGCTTTCAGTGACGTCTGGCTGCTCGTTAGAAGACGTCATCACCACCACCGGTATGACGCGCAGGCGCTCGTCAGACTTGATGCGCTGCAAGACCTCGATGCCGTCAACCTTCGGCATCTTTAGGTCGAGCAGAATCAGCTTGGGGTGATCGTCTCCGTCGCGGGCAGCGTAGTCACCTGTGCAATATAAGAAATCGAGCGCTTGCTGACCGTCTTTGACCCAGTAGAGCTTGTTCAGAAAGTTGCCTTGCTTCAGACTGCGCATGGTCAATGCGGCGTCGTTCGGATTGTCCTCGACGAGCAGGATTTCGACTTGCTGGTGCTCATTCATTGTCATTGGCTCCCCTTGGCAAGGAGAAATAGAAGATGGCGCCGCGCCCGGGCTCGCTTTCGGCCCATACCCGCCCGCGATGACGCGTCACGACGCGGTGCACGATCGCAAGGCCGATACCCGTACCCGCAAACTCTTCGAAGCTGTGCAGGCGCTGGAAAACGCCAAAGAGCTTTTTGTAATAGCGCATGTCGAATCCGGCTCCATTATCCTCGACACGGTACACCGTTTCACCCTGCAGATTCTCACCGCTTATCCGCACGCGTGGCTGATCGCATTTAGAGGAGTATTTGATCGCATTGCCGATGAGATTGACCCATACCTGTCGCAACGACGCGCGATCGCCCGAGGCCGGCGGCAATGATTCCACTTCGATTTGAGTGGCAGCTACGGGAGCAGGGCGCAATTCCGTGACGACTTCCTGAACAAGCACCATCATGTCGATCGCGGCTGACTTGAGGTGTTCTCGCCCGAGCCGCGAAAATGCCAGCAAGTCGTCGATCAGCGCAGCCATCCTGCCGGCTTCCTTGTGCAATACGCTTAGATACTGCTTCCCATCTGCATCGAGGCATGCACCGTAGTCTTCTTCAAGCATGCGCGTGTAGCCGCTGATCGCGCGCAGCGGCGAACGCAAATCATGCGACACGGAATAACTGAAACTTTCGAGCTCCTTGTTACTGACTTCGAGCTGCGTCGCGCGCTGTTCGAGCTCCTTGTTCAGCGTCCTGATCTGGTCATCGGCGTGTCTGCGCTCGGTGATATCCTCGATGATGCGCACGAAGTATAGGGGCGCGCCGTTGGTATCCCTTACCAGAGATATCGTTCGTTTCACCCAGATCGCGGACCCGTCTTTGCGCAGATACTGGCGCTCTTGAGGGAGCGCGTAGGACAGAGCCTTGGCGGCCAGCCTGTCCTCGGTATAGTGATGTCCATCCCGCCCGCGATAATCAGGGTGGATCACCTCGTCGACCTGTTTTCCGACCAGCTCTTCCTCCGTATAGCCGAGGATCTGGCACAGTTTCGGGTTGACCTGCGTAATCCAGCGCTTCAGGTCAGCGTGCATGATGCCGACCGGCGCGTTATCGAACGTCGCGCGGTAGCGCTCGGCGGCCTCCTTGCGCTCGGTGATGTCGACGATGGTGCCGATCAGGCCCGCGACACTGCCGTCGGCGCGCGTAAATGTTGCCTTGTAGTAAATCGCGTCACGGCGCCGCGCACCGGGAGTTGTGATGGACGTCTCGAATACCTGAGTTCCGGGACGGCTCCATAACAGTTGATCCATCGCGTCCCGCTGCTCCGCGACTTCCGGGTTGTGGGGGTAGAGGTCGTGCACCGTTTTGCCGATGAAGGTCTCCCTGGATAAGCCAAAGAATTGCTCCCACGCCTTGTTGACACCGAGATAGCGCCCGCCAGTATCCTTGTAGAAAATCGGATTCGGCAGGGCTTCGATCAATTGTTGCGTCATGCGCTGCGCTTCGGCGAGACTCGCCTCGCTCTTGCGCAGATCCCCGGTGATGCGATCGGCCAGTTCGATCGCCCTGCTGCTGATGGTGGCGAGCGAGCGGGTGAGCCCGAACAGCAACAGCGCTATGGTGATGCCGCCGAGCAAAGCGGCTACCGGGAGTAAGCGGTTGGACGCGACGACAAATTCAGGTCCGGCGCTGAAATACAGGTTCCAACGGCGGCCGCCGACATCCAGGCTCAGCGCTTGCTTGAGCCGCGTATCCTCATCGTTTGCGAGGTTCAAGGTCTTTTTCGCGGATTCAGTTGTCAGCAGCTCGCTGCTGACAAACAGCAGGTCATCTGCAGCGGGCGGATGGGCCTGCGCGGAATTGTCGGCGTATCCGGCATCGTAGATTCTGATGCGTATTTGCCGCAGCAGCGGCTCGCTTAACACCCCCTGCATCAAATGGTTCATCCGATAAGACGAACTTATCAGGCCAACCAGAGCCTGGCGTCGCTGCGCAACGGTCTCGTGCGGCATGCCGTTTCGATAGAGCGGCAAACGCAATACGAAGCCGGCATACTGGGTGTCGCTCCGCACTATCGTGATACGCCCCGATGCCGCGAGTCGCCCTGAGTCGCGCGCGCGCTCGACTGATGCAAGGCGTACGGCCTCACCTCCCGCATCGAGGCCGAGAGCCTCTTCGTTGCCTGCCATCGGTTCAAGGTATTCAACCGGGAAGTATTCGGGGCGGTCGCCTGGTGGCTTGATGGCGAAATTCGGGTAACCGTTCGGATCAACGCTCGTGTCACCTCGCACCGCGATTTCGTAATCGCGCTTTTGTTCAGCGGGAACTCGTCGATTGAAGACGACGACCTGAATTCCGGGATAGCGTCGATCCACATCGAGGCTTGAGACATAGCGCCGGAATGCGTCACGGCTAACGGACTCAGAAGCAGTGAATAACCCTCGCGCACCATGCAAAACATCGGCATAGGCCTGCAAGCGCCGCTCGATGGAATCTCTGGCATCGCCAACATCGTTTTCAAACTTCACCCTCGCTTCTTGCTCTACCTGCCTCGCCACCCAATACGCAGCGGCTGCAGACAGGGCGCAGCCGATCGCGAGCACCACCCACGCTGTCGCGGCGTGGGTGGCGATACGGGCTAATGTTGACTGCGCGCCCGGGACATGGGCAACGGGGCTCATGGGGGAATTTGTCGGAGCGCTAAGCGCTTAATGGAATGTATTGCGTGGCGGCCTTGGGTCGACTGTCGCCGCTGACGGGTGGCAGCTATCCGGAAATCTGAACTTCAAGTGAATCGGGCAACAGCCGGCCAACTCCGGACGTTCGCATTTTCGCGGAACACCGAAGTAGCAGCGGCGGTGAGCCCGCAGGGAGTGAAGCCGATCGGGTAAACCGGTCGTTTGGCTCAAGGCGGTGACGACCAGTGGGTCGGTTTCGCCCGGGACTGGGCCTTGAGCCTTTAGTCTTCTATGCGCGCTGCTTGGCGATGAGGCCCCAGACAAAGAGAACGACGATGGCGCCGACGATGGCGCCGATGAATCCGGCACCTTCCCCGGCCGCATACCATCCAAGCGCTTGCCCGAGATAGCTCGCAACGATTGCCCCCACGATGCCGAGGATTGTCGTCAGCACGAAACCCGAGGGCTCGTTGTTGCCCGGCATGATGAACTTGGCGATCACGCCGGCAACAAACCCGATGACGATCGTCCAGAGGATACCCATGGTCTGCTCCTAGCGGTTTGGGTTGGCTCCCAATGCGTGTCAGTCGCGCTTCTCGCCGCTGGCCTGAATCTCGACGCGACGATTGGGCAGCAGACAGGCGATCAGGGCGGTACGGCTCTTCGCTTCGCCTTTGGCCTTGCAATCGGCCTGCGTAACCTTGAGATCGGATTCGCCGCGACCCTCGGTGCGGATGATACCCGCGGGGACACCCTGGCTCACCATGTGGTCGCGCACCGCGTTAGCCCGCGCCAGCGACAACCGCTGGTTGTATTCCGATGTACCTAGCGGGTCGGTGTACCCCGTAATCGCCATCGACGTAGGCGTGACACCCGCGGCCCTGAGGTCTTGGACCACTTTCTCGATCCGGCGGCGCCCGTCGTCGGTGAGCGTTGCCTTGTCGAACACGAATGTACCTTCGCCAGCAAGTTCGAAGCGCTGTACCACTGGTTGCTTCGGGGGCGGAGGAGGCGGGGCAGGCTTCGCGACCGGCTCGGGTTTTGGCGCGGGTGGAGGAGCGGGCGGGGGCGCTGCGCGCGGCGCTTCTGCTACGCGCGGCGGTGGCCCGAGGGGGATCTGCAGGCCCACGCTGGCGATCCAGTCGCCCAAGTTGCTGCTACTGCCGAAGTGGGCCCTGTTGTCGTCCCACCGGTAACGCACGTCGCCGACCAGGCGTCCCCAGGACGAGAACGGCCAGACGACGCCGAGGCCGGCGTTTGCCATGAAACTCGTCTTCTCGCCGGACGGCGTCGTCGGGCCGCCACTCACCTTATCGTTAATGGCCCCTATTCCGGCGATAAGGTAGGGCTGCACAGTGTCCGATTGCCAATAACGCAGGCCCTGGCGCCCGAGGGGGAAATAATGGGCATCGAGCGATCCGCTCCAGTTCCTGTATTTGCCCGGGCCGCCGCTCTCACCTGAGAGTTCTTCGTACATGCCGCGGAGTTCGACGTTCCAGTTCGGGTGGAGCGCTTTGCCGACCGCGAGACCGCCACCCCAATCGTCGCGGGCCCTGCGATCGGAGTCGGTGAAGATGTAGCTCCCGAACGGCGTGAGGTACCAGCGATCGTCGAAATAGTTTGAGGGTTGGTAAGTGAGTTGACCGTGTGCGACGAGCGGAACGGCCAGCGCAAATGCGGCTGTTAAAGTTCGTCCTCTGAGCATCGGATCCCCCTTTCAAAAACGCGGCAATCGCGCAGTTTCAGGACGGGGCGGCAGGACGGCGTTAGGGTATCGGATTCCGGTGGAGGCGCGTATTGGCCTTTAGTGCTGTAGTGGCAAAACTACAGACGGGTTGAGGTCGATACCGGGCGTACGTCGCCTCCGGAAGCGGTCGGTCGCAGCCGTCGAAACCAGACACTCGCAGTCAGATAAGTCGCGACTACTACAAATAATCGATCGTTGTGGCAAGCCGCGTTGCGACGGCCCGTTACCAGACATTCGTGCGCGCCTGAAACTGAAACCGGAGAAACTCAACGAGCAGTACGAGGTCAGGAACAACGACGGCAGGGACGGGAGGTTGGGGGCGGGGTGGCGGGCTCACTTTATAGAGACACGAACTCGTGCATGCGCGACGCGCTTGCCCACGGCCGAACCCAGGCAGCGGCCGGATCAATAAGTGCGGAGAATCGGATCCAGAGGCCGGACATCCCGACAGGACCCGGCCAGCGGCGAGCTAACGCTGTATCTGGGCCGCCGTATCGGAGCCGCAGTACTAAACGGGCAGCTTCCAGGAATTCCGCGCGTGCAGATCGTTGACGATGTCGAACTTGACGCCGTTCGGGTCGAGGTACTTGCGCTGGTCCTGCTGCCGGGCTTCGGCCTTGAGCTGGCCGTCGGCTTCCATCTGGCCGCGATTCGCAAAGCGCTTCGCGACGTTCTCGGCCTTGTCCGCGTAGACCGCGCCGCTCTTCTCGGCTTTCGCCGCGGTCTCGTCGACGTCGTCGGCGATGACGCCGAAGTGATGCAGTCCGCTGTGACCGAGCGCCTCGTGGCTCGTCCTGTTGTCGAGGATCGCGAGGCTGATCACGCCGTCCGAAAGCAGGATCGCGCTCGTCGACTCGCGCACCCGCTTCAGGCCGAACACCTGCTCGTAGAATTTGGCTGTTTCGTCGGTATTCGGAACGGCCATGGCGAAGTGGCGCAGTTTGGCCATCTCTGTCTCCCTGGGATGTCGCACGGGCGCTTACTGCGGCTCGGGAATTTCGCGCCTGAAAGTCGACGATTTCACGACGTCGCCCGAGAACACGACGATGAGGCGTTTCTGATTGCCGAAGCCGTACTGCGGGTCGGCATCCGTGGTCCAGGTGTTGAACCAGCCGAACATGCCCCCGCCCGTGTAGTAGGCGTAGGTCCACGTCTCCTCTTCCTTGCCCCCTTTGCGCAGGACCGGGCGGCCGAGCTTGCCGAGCACTTCCGCCTTCGTGGTCTCGCCCGATTTGATCTGCTGGGCATATTCCTCGTTGAAATCGCGGCCCAGGGTCGTCGCGCAGGCGCTCAGCAAGACCGCCAGCGACAGGACAAAGCCAACTTTGATGGTGCTCGTCGTCATTTCCGTCTTTCTCCTCAGCAAGACGCGAGAGACCCGGTTCAGACGGCGAGGCCTTCGCATCAGGTTGATTTTCCGCAAAGTTTCCGCTTCCTCGACGATGCTGTCAAGAAAGACGCGGCCGGCGACGGGTCCGGCAGTGTAGAGTGAAACCCGGGAATCGGTCCTATCTGAAGAGGAGGGAGAGATGAAAACCAGCGTCTTGCGCCGTATCCAACTGGCATTTGCCTGCGCGTGTGTTGTCGTTTCAGCTTCGGCGGGCGGCGCGGACTATCCCGTACGGTCGGTCCGCATGATCGTGCCGTTCGTGCCCGGAGGCGGCACGGATCTGCTTGCCAGGCTGATCGCCCCGCGTTTCACCGAGCTGCTCGGGCAGCAGATCGTCGTCGACAATCGCGCCGGCGCCGGCAGCATCGTGGGCACCGATCTCGTGGCGAAGGCGCCGGCGGACGGTTACACGCTGGGCCTGTTCGACACCGCGTTCGCGATCCTTCCCGCGCTGCAGGACAAGCTGCCCTACGACAGCCAGCGCGACTTCGTTTTCGTCGCCATCATCGCGACCTCGCCCACGCTGCTGGTGGTGCGTCCCGGGCTGAAAGTAAGGACGATTCAGGAATTCGTTGCCCTCGCGCGGGCGAACCCCGGCAAGATCAGGTTCGCCTCGGCCGGCGTCGGCACATCTTCGCACCTGAACGGGGAGATGTTGAGGGCCGCCGCGAAAATCGAATACATCCACGTTCCGTTCAAGGGAGCGGGGCAGGCGATCGTGGACGTGATGGGCGGCCACACCGATTTCACCTGGGTGGTGCCGGGCTCGGTGAAGCAGTTCCTGCAGGCCGGCACCCTCGTTCCGCTTGCCGTCAATCGCACGTCGCCCAACCTGCCCGACGTGCCGACGTTCGCTTCCGTCGGCCTGGGCGCCGTGGACCCGTCGGGTTTCCGCTTCGTGGCGGCGCCCGCCGCGCTGCCGGCGCCGATACTGAAGAAGTTGATCGCGACGCTGCGCGCGGTGATGGATACGCCGGACCTGCAGGCGCGACTGGCGGACAACGACTTCGACCTGGGCACCTTCATGCCCTACCCGGAAGCGCGCGGTTACATCGAGAAGCAATGGGCGAAGTGGCGCGCGGCGGTGAAGAGCTCGGGGGCGAAGGCCAATTAATGCCGCGACACCTTCGTTTCGAGACGCTTCTGCCCAATGACAGAAGGTCGCGAAACTGATGCGGCCCGGTACTCGACTGGCTCCGGGCATATCGCGCGTGTATGCTGGCGGCAACCGCAGGCGGGCTGCCCGAAATAATAGAGGCCGATCATGACGACGCTTCTGATCATCTTCGCCGCGATCGCGGTGGCCTGGGTACTCGCCTACCATCGCCTGCCCGCCCCGGTTTGGACCCTCGTCTTTGCGCTCGGGCTCGCCCTAGTCACCGCATACTCGACGTGGTCCGCCGTGCTGCTCACGGTACTGTGGGTCGCGCTCGTCTTCACGGCGCTGCTGTTGAATCCCACCCCGGTCCGGCGCCTCGTGCTCGGCCGGCCGCTGCTCGTTCTCTTCCGCCGTATCGGGCCGCAGATGTCGCAAACGGAGCAGGAAGCGCTCGATGCAGGCACGGTCTGGTGGGACGGGGAGCTTTTCAGCGGCAATCCCGACTGGGCGAAGCTCCTGTCGTATCCGAAGCCGACGCTCTCGGCGGAGGAGCGCGCGTTCCTCGACGGCCCGGTCGAGGAGCTGTGCGGCATGGTGAACGACTGGCAGATCACGCACGAGCTGCACGATCTCCCGCCCCACGTGTGGCAGTACATCAAGGATCAGGGCTTTCTCGGCATGATCATTCCGAAGCGCTACGGCGGTCTGGGATTTTCCGCGCTCGCGCATTCGGAAGTGGTCATGAAGCTCTCCACGCGCAGCGGCACCGTCGCGGCGTCCGTTATGGTCCCGAACTCGCTGGGGCCCGCGGAGCTGCTCCTTCACTATGGTACCGACGAGCAGAAGAACCACTACCTGCCGCGCCTCGCGAAGGGGCTGGAGATGCCGTGCTTCGCGCTCACCAGCCCGGAAGCGGGCTCCGACGCGGGCGCGATCCCGGATTTCGGCATCGTGTGTCACGGGGAATGGGAGGGAAAAGAGGTCCTCGGCATCCGGCTCACCTGGGAGAAGCGCTACATTACGCTCGGACCGGTCGCGACGCTGCTCGGCCTCGCGTTCCGGCTGTACGACCCCGACGGCATTCTCGGCGGCGAAAGGAATCTCGGCATTACCCTCGGGCTGATTCCGACGAAGACGCCCGGCGTGCACATAGGCCGCCGGCATCTGCCCCTCGACCAGGCGTTCATGAACGGGCCGAACTGGGGCAAGGACGTCTTCGTGCCCATGGAGTGCGTGATCGGCGGGCTTGCCTACGTGGGCCAGGGCTGGAAGATGCTCGTGAATTGCCTGGCGGCCGGTCGCTCGATATCGCTGCCCGCGTCGTCGGCGGCGTCCGGCAAGATGGGCGCATTGACGACCGGTGCCTACGGTCGCGTGCGCCAGCAGTTCCAGCTGTCGGTCGGGCGCTTCGAAGGCGTGGAGGAAGCGATCGCGCGCATCGGCGGCAATGCCTACATCATGGAGGCGGCGCGCGTGATGACGGCGGGGGCGGTAGACCTCGGGGAGAAGCCCTCGGTCATATCGGCGATCGTGAAGTATCACCTCACCGAGCGCGGACGGCAGGTGATCATCGACGCAATGGACGTGCACGCCGGCAAGGGCATCTGCATGGGGCCCAGCAACTATCTCGGGCGCGCCTACCAGGCGACCCCGATCGCGATCACGGTCGAGGGCGCCAACATACTGACGCGCACGATGATCATCTTCGGCCAGGGCGCGATCCGGGGGCATCCGTACGTCCTGAAGGAGATCGAGGCGATCCGGGAGCGCGATCCCGAGAAGGCGCTCACCGAATTCGACGCGGCGTTCTTCGGGCACCTGGCGTTCGCGGCCTCGAACAAGGCGCGGGCTTTCTGGATGGGCTTGACCGGGGCGGGCTTCGTCAGCGCGCCGGGCGACCGGCACGTTCGGCGGTACTACCAGCAGCTGACGCGGCTTTCGAGCGCGTTCGCATTCACGGCGGACATCGCGATGTTCGTGCTGGGAGGCGCGCTCAAGCGGCGCGAGCGGCTGTCGGCCCGCCTGGGCGACATACTCTCCAACCTCTACCTCGCGTCCTGCGCGTTGAAGCGCTACGAGGACGAGGGGCGTCCGGTGGAAGACCTGCCGCTGCTCCACTGGGCGATGCGCGACGCCCTGTCGCGGATAGAGGAGGCGTTCTACGGGTTTTTCGAGAACCTGCCCAACCGCTTCGTCGCGTGGTTGCTCCGCGGGTTGATATTTCCGTACGGACGCGAATTCCTGAAACCGCGCGACCGGCTGGGCGCCGAGGTCGTGGGGCTGCTCCTCGCGCCGGGCCCCGCGCGCGAGCGCCTGACCCGGGGCGTGTATATTCCGACGGCGGAGCACGAGCCCGTCGCCATACTCGAGGCGGCGCTGCGCGCGGTCATCGCCGCCGAGCCGGTCGGCGCCAAGATCCGCGCGGCGCGCAACCGTGGCCTGATCTCCGGGCGCTACGCCGACGGAATGGTGGAGGAGGCGTGCGCGAAAGGCGTGATCACGCAGGAGGAGAAGGCGATGATGGACCGGGCGAAGGTCCTGCGCCGGAAAGCCATCATGGTGGACGATTTCCCGAAGGATCTCGGCCCGACTGAAATCCACCAGACTACCGAGCCGGTTACGTTCGAGGCGCTGCGCCGCTCGGCAGGTCAAAAGGCGTGACAGGTGACGCGTGACACGTGACACGAGCCAGCTGCGCGTAAGCATCGTTTTCGAGGTGCCTTGCATTTCGCGTCCCGCGTGTCCGCACTTGGCGGTTTTCGACACGAGTCACGGGTCACGAGTCACGGATCACTCCTTTCCTCAATGAGCGACAGCATCCTCTACTCCGTCGCCGACAGCGTGGCTACGATCACGCTGAACCGGCCGCAGGTCATGAACGCGCTCGACGGGGAGATGATCCGGCACCTGCGCGCGGTGTGCGAGGAAGTCGAGCGCGAAGCGGCGGTACGGGCGGTGGTGATACGCGGCGCGGGGCCGGCGTTTCTCGCGGGCGGCGACGTTTCGGTGTTCCGTTCGAACCTGCCGCGCATGGCGGATCTCATCCGGGAATTCGCCGGAGAGCTGCATTACGCGATACTCGCGCTGCGGCGGGCGCCGAAGCCCGTGCTGGCGAGCGTCCACGGGGCGGTTGCCGGCGCCGGCGTGAGCGTCATGGCGGCGGCGGATCTCGCGATCGCCTCGACCGATGCCAGGTTCAGCCTGGCCTACAGCAGGATAGGGGCCAGCCCGGACGGCGGCTCAACGCACTTTCTGCCGCGGTTGGTCGGCAGCCGCAAGGCGCTGGAGCTGATGCTGCTCTCGGACCCGGTCGATGCGCAGACGGCGTTGAGTCTCGGCCTCGTGAACTGGGTCGTGGAGAGGGAGGCGCTCGACCAGGAGACCGCGCGCATCGCCCGGCGCCTGGCGGGCGGTGCGACGCGGGCGTTCGGGGAGACCAAGCAACTCGTGAACGGCACTTTCGACCGGACGCTGGCGGAGCAGCTCGCGGCGGAGGTGGAGGCCTTCGCCCGGTGCGCGGTGACGGCGGACCTGGCGGAAGGCGTCACGGCGTTCGTCGAAAAGCGAAAGCCGGAGTTCAAGGGCAGCTAGCCGCAACAGCAATAGCGGGGGACATCGTGGCTCGACGGCGCGGCACGGTCCATGACTGGGCCGATCGTTTCCTGGGAATCTACTCTCGCTTTCCCTGGCGACGCGGCGCCCTGCCGGCAAATTTAGAGGCTATACCGATGGCAGGCTTGAGTGGTAAGACCGTTTTCATCACCGGCGCTTCCCGCGGCATCGGGCGCGAGATCGCCCTGCGCTGCGCGCGCGACGGCGCGAACATCGTCGTGACCGGCAAGACCGTGGAGCCGCACCCGAAGCTCGCCGGGACGATACACAGCGTCGCCGCCGAGGTGGAAGCCGCGGGCGGCAAGGCGCTGGCGGTGCAGCTCGACGTGCGCGACGAGGACGCCGTCGCAGACACGGTGCAACAGGCCGTGAAAGCGTTCGGCGGCCTGGACGTCCTCGTCAACAACGCCAGCGCGATCTCGCTCACCGATACGCTCGCTACCCCCGCGCGGCGCTTCGACCTCATGTTCGGCGTCAACGTGCGCGGAACGTTCCTTACCTCGCAGGCGTGTATCCCGCACCTCGTGAAGGGCACGAACCCGCATATCCTCAACCTCTCTCCGCCGCTCGATATGAAGGCGAAGTGGTTCAAGGATCATGCCGCGTACACGATGACGAAGTACGGCATGAGCATGTGCACGCTGGGCATGTCCGCCGAGCTGGCGCCCCACGGAGTCGCGGTGAACTCCCTCTGGCCGCGGACGACGATCGCCACCGCCGCCATCGAGATGAACTTCCCGGAGGCGATATTGAAAGCGAGCCGGAAACCGGCGATCATGGCCGACGCGGCGTACGCGATCCTGAACCGCGACAGCCGTGCAGCGACCGGCAACTTCTACATAGACGAGGCGGTGCTGCGCGAAGACGGCGTCAGGGATTTCGACCAGTACGCGGTGACGCCGGGACAACGGCTCCACACGGACCTGTTCCTGGAGTGATCGGTACGGCGTGACGGAAGCAGCATTCGTCACGATCATAAGAAAAGGAGGAGCCATGGCACTCGCATCCCATCTGATACCGGCTGACGCCGCGGTGACGCTCGACGGCCTGTTCCGCGAGCGCGTGAAGCGCACGCCCGACACGGTCGCCTACCGCGAATACATCGAGCAGCACGCCAACTGGCGCGGATATACCTGGGCGCAGATCGACCGCCAGATCGCGCGCTGGCAGGCCGCGCTGGAAAAGGACGGCCTCCAGCCCGGCGATCGCGTCGCGGTGATGCTGCGCAACTCGCCCGAGTGGGTAATCTACGACCAGGCGGCGCTGGGTCTGGGCCTGGTGGTGGTGCCGCTCTACACGCAGGACCGGCCCGACAACGTCGCCTACATCATCGCCGACGCCGGCTGCAAGGTTCTGTTGATCGACGGCCCCGAGCAGTGGGGCGAGTTCTCGGGCGTGAAGGGCCAGCTGGGCAGCCTCGTCCGGATAGTGTCGGTGAAGCCGGTGCCGGACTCGGGCGAGCCGCGGCTGAGGTCGCTGGCCGAGTGGCTGCCCGGCGAGGGCGGGGAGACGCGCCACCTGCCGCGCGACCCGAAGGCGCTGGCGACGATCGTCTACACCTCCGGCACCACCGGACGCCCGAAAGGCGTGATGCTCTCGCACCACAACATCCTGTCCAATGCCGAGGGTGCGTGCAGCGTGCTGGTCGCGGGCTACGACGACGTGTTTCTCTCCTTCCTGCCGCTCTCGCACACTTTCGAGCGCACGTGCGGCTACTACCTCACCATCATGACCGGGTCGCAGGTGACGTACTCGCGGGGCATTCCGCAGCTCGCGGAAGACCTGCAGGCGATACGGCCGACGATGCTGATCTCCGTGCCGCGGATCTACGAGCGGGTGTACGGGCGCATACGCGCCGCGCTGGACGAGGGGCCGCCCGCGAAGAAGAAGCTCTTCCTGCTTACCGTGGAAGTGGGCTATGCGCGCTTCGAGCACGCGCAGGGGCGCGGTCCGTGGAAGGTGTCGTTCCTCCTGTGGCCGGTGTTGAACGCCCTGGTGGCGAAGAAGGTCCTGGCGCGCCTCGGGGGCAACATGCGGGCGGCGATCTCCGGCGGCGCCGCGCTGCCGCCCGAGATTTCGCAGGTATTCCTCGGTCTCGGGCTGAACGTGCTGCAGGGCTTCGGCATGACCGAGACGAGCCCGATCGCGTCGGCGAACAGCCCGCACGACAACGTGCCCGCGAGCGTGGGCAAGGCCATACCCGGCGTGCAACTGCGCATCGGGGAGGCGAACGCGCTCATGATCAAGGGGCCCAACGTCATGCTGGGCTACTGGAACAATCCCGACGCCACCCGGACCATTCTCGGTCCGGATGGGTGGCTCAATTCGGGCGATACCGCGCGCATCGACGAGGAGGGCCACGTGTACATCACGGGCCGGCTGAAGGAGATCATCGTACTCTCCAACGGCGAGAAGGTGCCGCCGGTGGACATGGAAACGGCGATCATGCGCGATTCCCTGTTCGAGCAGGTGATGCTGCTCGGCGAGGGGAAGCCGTACCTGAGCGTCGTGGCGGTATTGAGCGCCGACAACTGGAAGAAAGTCGCGGCTGAAGCGGGCCTCGATCCCACCAACGTCCGCGCGAAGCCGGTCGAGGACATGGTGTTGAAGCGCATAGGCGCCCAGCTGAAGGAATTCCCGGGCTACGCGCAGGTGCGGCGCGTCGTCCTGGTTGCAGAGCCGTGGACGGTCGAAAACGGACTCCTCACGCCTACGCTCAAGCTGAAGCGCGCGAAGGTGATGGAAAAGTTCAACGCGCAGATCGACGGGATGTACGCGGGTCACTGACCCGCGTACCTGAACGTGGAACGTGGAAGGATGAAGGATGACCCGGTCGAAGCTGAAAAGCAGGTCATCCTTCCACGTTCATCCCTCATCCTTCACCGGCCGCTGCAGGAGATGAGAATTCCATGACTGCATTGCCGGCGGGCAAAGACCCCACCCTCCGCGTCGTCCCCATGCCGCGCGATGCGAACCAGAGCGGTGACATCTTCGGCGGCTGGATCATGGCGCAGGTCGATATTGCCGGCAGCGTGGCGGCCGTGCGGCTCGCCAGAGGACGCGTCGCGACTGTGGCGGTGAATTCTTTCCTCTTCAAGCAGCCCGTGTTCATCGGGGATCTCGTCAGCCTGTATGCCGAGGTAGTCCGGGTCGGGCGCACTTCCATCACGGTCAACGTGGAGGTCTACGCGCAGCGCAGGCCGGAGCGGGAGGAGGTCGTGAAAGTGACCGAGGCGACCCTGACCTACGTTGCGGTGGATGAAAATCGCCAGCCGCGTGTTGTATCAGCGCAACAATAGGTGCTTGATAGTGTTGTAAAAAATACCTTCGGAGACCTAAGAACACCGCCAGAGAGTTAACATGATCTGTCAGGTCGTCCGATCCAGGGGGAAGCCATGAAGAGCAGCAGAAAGCTGATTTCCGCGGCGGTTGCGGCGGCCGTGGCCGCGTTTTCCACGAGCGTGCAGCCTGCCGGCTTTGCATTGATCGAGCAGAGCGGGAGCGGCGTCGGGAATGCGTTTGCGGGTGGCGCAGCCATCGCGGAGGACGCGAGCACGATCTATTTCAACCCCGCCGGCATGACCCGCATTCCGGGACGGCAGGTGGTCGGCGCGCTGCATGCCATCAAGCCCAAGACGGAGTTCACCAACACCGGCTCGACGCTCGCGCCGGCGCAGGGCTCGCTCGGGGGGAACGGGGGGGATGCCGGCGACTGGGCTTTCGTGCCGAATGCCTACCTGTCCTGGCAGCTCAACAACCAGTGGTTCGTCGGGGTGGGATTGAACGCGCCGTTCGGGTTGAAGACCGATTACGACGCCGGCTGGGTCGGCCGCTTCCACGCGCTCGAATCGGAAGTGAAGACGATCAACGTGAACCCGAGCGTCGCGTTCAAGCTGAACGACCAGGTTTCGCTGGGCGCCGGGATCAGCTGGCAGCGGATGGACGCGACGCTGACCAACTCGGTCAACTACGCGGCCTTGGGGGCCGCGGGCTGTGCTCCGCAGCCCGCGTGCGCTGGCCCCACCGTGGCAGGCCTGACCGCACTCGGACAGAACGAGGGCGTGGTGAACATCAAGGCCGACGACGACTCCTGGGGCTGGAACGTCGGCGCCCTGTTCACCCTGCAGAACACGCGCATCGGTATCAGCTACCGTTCTCAGGTCGAGCATGATCTCGGCGGAACGGCGGCGTTCGCCAACCGCCCGGCCGCGCTTGCCGCTGGCGTGCCCGACGGAGCCATCACCGCGAACATCAAGCTCCCGGCCTCGGCGTCGTGGAGCATTTTCCATCAGCTGAATCCCAAGTGGGACCTGATGGCCGATATCAGCTGGACCGACTGGAGCAGCCTCAAGGAGCTCAACATCTTCCGCACGAGCGGCACGATACTCACCAGGTTGCCGCTCAACTGGGAGGACTCGTGGCGCTTCTCGGCCGGCGCGAATTACAATCACAACAGCGAGTGGACCTTCAAGTTCGGCGCCGCCTACGACCAGACCCCGGTTCGCGACGCGGACCGCACCCCGCGCCTGCCGGATCAGGACCGCATCTGGGTCGCTTTCGGCGCGCAGTACCGCATTTCCAAACAGGCGGCCATCGATTTCGGCTACGCGCACCTCTTCATACCGGACAAGGCGGATATCAATCTCTGCAACGCCGCCCAGGCGGCGGCGGAACCCGTCGCGTGCCGGGGGAAGAACAACCTGGTGGGTTACAGCGAGGGTAACGTCAACATCCTGAGCGCCCAGTTCCGCTACTCGTTCTAGAAGGACGGCTGAGGTTCGAGGAAGCGCGGCGATTCATCAGGTAGGGCCGCCGCAAACGCGGGTGCTAGAATCTCCGTTGCACGTGGTTTCCCATACGTGCAACGCAGACGATCGGAGGTTCGATGGCAGCCGCTTCCCCATTCGTAGTGCGCAAGGCCGCCGTGCTCGGCGCCGGGGTGATGGGCGCGCAGATCGCGGCTCACCTCGTCAATGCCAACGTGGCCGCCGTCCTCTACGAATTGCCGGCGAAGGAGGGCGATCCCAACGGTAATGTTGCGAAGGCGATCGACAACCTCAGGCGGCTGGAGCCAAGCCCGCTTTCGACTCCATCGAAAGCGGGCTTCATAGAAGCGGCGAATTACGATCAACATCTCGACAGACTGAAGGAATGCGATCTCGTCATTGAAGCCATTTCAGAGCGCATGGACTGGAAGGCAGATCTGTACCGGAAGGTCGCGCCGCACCTTGGTGAACACGCAATCTTTGCGAGCAACACCTCCGGATTGTCGATCAACAAATTAGCAGAATCCTTCCCGGAAGGAATGAGGGAAAGATTCTGCGGGGTGCACTTCTTCAATCCGCCGCGCTACATGCACCTGGTCGAGCTGATCCCGGCGGCTGCCACGGATGCCACGATACTCGACCGGCTCGAAGGCTTCCTGGTCACGACGCTCGGGAAGGGCGTGATCCGCGCCAAGGACACGCCCAACTTCATCGCCAACCGCGTCGGCGTGTTCTCCATGCTGGCGACGATCCATCACGCGGAGCGGCTGGGGATAGGCTTCGACGTGGTGGACGCTCTCACCGGCTCGCTGATCGGACGCCCCCGCAGCGCGACCTTCCGCACCGCTGACGTCGTCGGCCTCGACACGTTCGCGCACGTGGTCAACACGATGAAGGAAGCGCTACCCGGCGATCCGTGGCACCGCTACTACGAGGCGCCGGGCTGGCTGAAGGAGCTGATCGCCCAGGGCGCGCTGGGCCAGAAATCCCGGCGCGGGGTCTACCAGAAGGTCGGAGCCGACATCCAGGTACTCGACCTCAAGACGAAAGCTTACCGCCTGTCGGAGCAGAAGGCCGACGACTCGGTCGTCGAGATCCTGAAGAACCGCAACACGCGCGAGCGCTTCGAGCAGCTGCACGGGGCGAGCCACCCGCAGGCGCAGTTCCTGTGGTCCATCTACCGGGATTCCTTTCACTACTGCGCCGTGCACCTCGCCGAGATCGCCGACAACGCGCGCGACGTGGACCTCGCGATACGCTGGGGTTTCGGCTGGAACCAGGGGCCGTTCGAGATCTGGCAGGAGGCGGGGTGGCAGCCGGTGGCAAAGTGGATCGCCGAGGACATCGCCGCAGGCAAGGCGATGGCCTCCGTGCCGCTGCCGTCCTGGGCGGTCGAACCCGCGCGTAACGGGGTGCACGGTCCGCAGGGCTCGTACGCGCCCGCGGAGAACCGCTACCAGCCGCGCCCATCGCTCCCCGTTTACCGGCGCCAGCCCTTCCCCGACCGGGTGCTGGGCGAGGAAGCGAAGTACGGCATGACCATTTTCGAGACCGACGGCGTGCGCTGCTGGCACACGGGCGACGACATCGCGATCGTCAGCTTCAAGAGCAGGATGCACGCTATCGGCGACGACGTGCTCGACGGCGTGCAGCGCGCCCTCGACGAGGCCGAGCGCAACTACATGGGCCTCGTCGTCTGGCAGACCGAGCCGCCGTTCTCGGTCGGCGCGAACCTGAAGAAGACGCCGGCGGGCGGCGCGAAGCCGTCGCAGCCTTCCGCCGTCGGCAGGCTCTTCAGGCAGTTCCGGCGCGAGGCGGAATCGCTGGCGTTGAAGGCGGCACGCAGCCTGGGCGTCGCCGACCAGCTGATGGCGGGCAAGCTGGCGGAGGTCGAGCGCCTGGTCGAGCAGTTCCAGGACACGACGCAGGCGCTGAAGTACTCCATGGTTCCCACGGTCGCCGCGGTGGACGGGCTCGCGCTGGGCGGCGGCTGCGAGTTCATCATGCATTGCGATCGCGCCGTCGCCACGCTGGAGAGCTACATCGGCCTGGTGGAAGCCGGGGTCGGGCTGCTGCCCGCGGGAGGCGGCTGCAAGGAATTCGCGATGCGCGCCACGGGGGACGCGAAGGGCGGCGAGATGTCGCCGTTTTTGCAGAAATACTTCAAGTCCGTCGCGATGGCCGAGGTCGGGCGCAGCGCGGAACACGCGCGCGAGCTGGGCTACCTGAGGCCTACCGATCGCGTCGTGATGAACCGCTTCGAGCTGCTGGAGATTGCGAAGGCGGAGCTGCGTGCACTCTCGGCCGCGGGCTACCGGCCGCCCCTCAGGGCTTCCGCGATCCCCGTGCTCGGGCGGAGCGGCATCTCGACGATCAAGGCGTTCATGGTCAACATGCTCGAGGGCGGTCATATCTCCGAGCACGACTACCTGATCGGATCCAAGGTCGCGCTGGTCATGTGCGGCGGCGACGTCGAAGGCGGGAGTCTGGTGGACGAGCAGTGGTTTCTCGATCTCGAGCGCAGCCATTTCATGGAGCTGATCGCCACTGAGAAGACTCAGGCGCGCATAGAGCATATGTTGAAGACAGGGAAGCCACTGAGAAACTAAGGATGAAGGATGAACGTGGAAGGATGACCC
>Ga0111539_10000701_pt1 | contig 43437 bp, 38 predicted proteins | sample RhiMethybrSRZTD1_FD_79667 | JGI IMG/M metagenome (GOLD analysis project Ga0111539, IMG submission 79667) | Populus rhizosphere microbial communities from Tennessee, USA - Rhizosphere MetaG P. TD hybrid SRZTD1 (version 2) (version 2) | ecosystem: Host-associated > Plants > Roots > Rhizosphere >... | reverse complement strand
GATGGACACCGACGATGTAGACGAGGCCGGCTGCGTTGGCCGATCCGCCGATCGACATCTCCTTCGAGAATTCGCCCCACGAAGGTCCGCTCACGAACGTATCAGTGTGCCACGCAGTCAGTGCCCGTACGGCATCCGAAGGCGGCGGCGCGGTTGCCGTCACCTCGGCCTTCGAGCCGAGGTGCTGAATCACGACATAGTCCCAATCGTCGCCCTCCTGATGCCGAAGCACGACGTAGTGCTCGGGCATCGGCGAAGCCTTGTCAGGAGCCATGAGCGATTTCCCCAGTGCTGCCGCCTGGCCGGGCGCCGCCTTGGCGAGGTGGACGTGATAAACGTCCGTGGCCGTCGGCGGAGCAGCGGTGTTTTGTGGCGACGCAGCCGTCGCAGAGGTGATTCCGCCGACTACGACAAGACAAGCAACTACGGATCTCATTGAGTCTCCTAACCTGAACGAAGAGCCTGCCCAAAAACCCTACCTGCACTACGGGGATTCAGACGGTCCGCGGCGCCGGACACCTATTTCAACATCAGTTCACGCGCGTATTTGGTACCGACGACCTCGCGGTACTTGCTGCGGTCCTCATAGCCCTTCATCTGAGCCTGGTCAGTCCCGTCCGTCTGCTGCAGGACTGCGTCGGCCTTTTCCACATTGGCCTCCATGCTCGCGAGGCTGGCGTATTCCCGCAGAATCAGCAAATTCCATGCGCCGCCGTCATCCATCGTGCGAAGAATCTTGTACGACTTCTGGAAACCGGCCTTGATCTGCGCCTCTTCTCCCTTCTTGAAGTGACCGTCGAGATACTCCAGGTAGGCCTGGTCCATGCCCGCGGCCATCTTGATCATCGTGACCGTCCAGACCGTTCCCGGAGTGAAGAATTTATGGACCTGTCCGAGGACTGGCACCCCGCCAATCGCGGCGAGTACGCCGATCAATACGACTGCTCTCATGGTTTTCATCGTTCGTCGCTTTCTGGTGAGGGTGGAGTACGGCTCTACTGGCGGCAGACTCCCGCTGCACGCCGGTTCTGCAGAGCAACGGAGGTTGGAGAATCGTGGTGTCGTCTCCAGCCGGCGAGCGAATCCAGACGCGCAAGACTGACAGCTCGCGCGTGGCATGTCTGTTCAATAGGGAACACCGGACCGCGGCGTGCTGAAGGCTTCGCGTGTGTCGCCAGGACCCTCGATAGCCGCATCAGTGCGCCATCGCGCCGGGCGAGGGTTTCTGGCGCCCTATTGGAGACCACATTGCGTGCACTCGTCGACACGGAGTGGCTCAATCTCGGGCGACAGCGCGCGGCGGTGGCGCCGGAAACGTTTGACACGCCCGTGGACTCGGAACGATAGTCGATCGAATCAGACGTGGTCTGGAGATAGACCGACAAGGTCGGCCTATGCCATAGGCCCCAAGGAGCGAGGCAGCCACCATGCGTACCGAAGATCAGCGCAGGTCCAGCAACTTTGAAGATCGCGGCACCGGCAGCGGAGGTGGCCGGGGCGGCGGCGTGCCGATCCAGGCGCTGTTCGGTCTCGTGAGGCTGCTCGGAGTGAAAGGCACCCTGATCGTCGGAGTCGTGGGGGTCGTTGCGCTCTTTGCGATGCCTTCAGGAATCAGGCAGCAGCTCTTGGGAGCGTTGACCGGCGGCGAGGGAGCTTCGACGCCAGGAGCTTCCAGCGTCTGCCAGGCGTCGGAGGCGAACGGCGCGGCGTGTGACTTCTCCCGCGTGGTTCTCGCTTCGACCGAAGACGTGTGGACGCCGATCTTCGAACGCGGGGCACTGCCGGCCTACGGCAGTTCTCCGGCCGCCTACCAGCATCCCACGCTCGTCGTGTTTGCTGACAGCGTATCGACTGGCGGCTGCGGCAACGCAACCTCCGCCACCGGCCCATTCTATTGTCCGGGAGATCAGAAACTCTATATCGATCCGAGCTTCTACGGCGTCATGGAGAAGCGCCTGCGGGCGCCCGGCGACTTCGCGCAGGCATACGTGATCGCACACGAGGTCGGTCACCACGTTCAGAACTTGATCGGCGCCACCAGGCTGCAAGCGAGAGGTGAGACATCGAACCAGAACTCAGTGCGCGTCGAGCTCCAGGCCGATTGCCTCGCAGGCGTCTGGGGCCGTACGGCGCGATCGGCACTCCAGATCACGGACGAGGATCTCGGCGAAGCTCTCACCGCCGCGCACGCGATCGGCGATGACACTCTCGGCCACTCCGACGAGAGGAAGTTCACACACGGTTCGAGCGAGCAGCGTAAACGATGGTTCCGCCGCGGTTTCGACAGCGGCGATGCTCGCCAGTGCGACACGTTTGCCGTGCAGACCTCTCACGAACTATGAACCTCGGCCCGATCAGGGGAGAAAGTAGATTGCGACCGCGATCAGCGTGTAGAGCGCAAGCAACTGCACGCCCTCGAACCAGTTGGACTCTCCGTTCAGGACGAGATAGGCCACGATCGCCACGGCCAGGCTGACGGCGACAATCTCGAACGGCGTGAAGACGAGATCGAGCGGATGTCCCATGGAGAACGACAGCAGTACGAGTACGGGCGTGACGAACAAGGCGATCTGCACGCTCGCTTGAGTGACGATGTTCAGCGCGATATCCATTCGATCACGATAGGCAAAGCCCACCGCGCTCGAGTTCTCGGCGGCGTTGCCGACCATCGCGAGGACGACGACGCCCATGAAGACCTGGTTCAGCCCGAACTGATGCCCGACGGCTTCGACGGCGCCCACGAGCCCCTCGGCCACCAGCGCCATGACCACGCTCGTCGCCGCCAGCGTGAGCACGGATCGCGGCATCGTCCACACCTCATTGCCGTCGTCGTGCGCGCCATGGCCGGCGCTCAAGAGATGTTTGTGTGTGCGAAAGGTGAACCACAGCCCGGCGGCATATGTCACGAGCAGGACGAGCGCCGTCCCGACTGACACTTCGTGCATCAGCTCGACGTGGCTGTTCCCGCCCGCCGTGTAGAAGAAGATCGCCGGCAGCAGGAGCGCGGCGATGGCGACGACCATCTGGCCGGCGGTCGCCTCGGCAGCGAGGCGGTTGAATTTCTGGTGATCGCGTTTCCACCCGCCGACGAGCATCGACAGGCCGCCGACGAAGAGGAGGTTGCCGAGAATCGATCCAGTGAGCGACGCCTTGACGACCTCGAGCAGCCCGGCGCGAACCGCGAGGCCAGCGATGATCATCTCCGCGAGGTTGCCGAAGGTGGCGTTGATCAAAGCGCCGGAACTCGGACCCAGATGGCGAGCGAGGTGGCCGGTGCTCTCGCCGATGAACGCGGCGAGCGGGATGACCGCAAGCGCCGAGAAGACAAAGACGGGGACGGCGCCCCATTCGAGCATCTCTGCGCCAAACGCCACCGGCGCGGAGGTCAATAGGATCCACTTCCAATAGCGACCAATCACGGTGAAGAAGTGTCGCACAAACCGCGGCGGAATTGGACGCGGCGCGGCACGCGCGTGATAGAACTCTCATCCATGGAGATCATCGAAGTCATTCCGAACGTCAGCGAGGGGCGCCGCACGGAGGTCGTCGAGCAGTTGGCGGCCGCGATTCGGGCGACGCCGGGAGTTCGGCTGCTCGACTACTCGTCGGACGCATCGCACAACCGGTCGGTCCTTACCTTCGTCGGCGATCGGGCTGCCGTCAAAAACGCCACGCTCGCGCTGTTCAAGGCGGCACTCCCGGCCATCGACCTGCGCACCCACCGAGGTGAACACCCGCGATTGGGTGCGATCGATGTGATTCCGTTCGTGCCGATCGAAGGCGTAACCATGGAGGAGTGTGTCGCGCTGGCAAAGGAGGTCGGCCGCGCAATCGCGGAGCAGTTCGGTGTGCCGATTTATCTGTATGAGGAAGCGTCGGCCAATCCGCTTCGAAAGAACCTCGAGGACATTCGCCGGGGTGAGTTCGAAGGCCTTGCCGCAAAGATGCGCGCGCCGGAATGGGCGCCGGACTTCGGCCCGCGCGAACCACACGCCGCCGCCGGCGCGTCGGTTGTCGGCGCGCGGATGCCGCTCATCGCCTACAACATCAACCTCAACACGAATCGCCTGGATGTGGCAAAGAAGATCGCGGCCGCGATCCGCCAAAGCAGCGGCGGATTGCGCTACGTCAAGGCCGCCGGCTTCATGCTGGAGGACCGAAATCTCGCGCAGGTCTCCATGAACCTGACGAATTATCAAAAAACGCCGATCTTCCGGGTCTTCGAGATTGTGAAACGTGAGGCAGAGCGTTACGGCGTGTCGATCCTGGAGAGTGAAATCGTCGGCCTGGTTCCGTCAGCCGCCCTGGTCTCAGCGGCGGAGTTCTATTTGCAACTCGAGCGGTTCGGGCCGGAACAAGTCCTGGAGAACAAGTTGAAATAGGGTGCCGGCGTGCCGCGAGTGCCAGGGTACGTGCCGGGTGTGGCGAGAGCCGACAGCCAGCAGCTAGACGGACTCCTCCTCTTTTCGAGCCGGCACAATGCCAAACGCCCGCATCTTGCGATAGAGGTTGCTCCGCTCGACGCCGAGGATCTCCGCCGTGCGCGAAATGTTCCCCTGCTGTGCCGCCAGCGCGCGCAGAATGAAATCGCGCTCGAACCGTTCGCGGGCATCGTGCAGCGTGAGTGGAGGCACCCCCTCCGTCTCGGTGGCCGCCATCGCGGCTCCCTCGAGAAACTCGAGATCCGCAAGCGTAATGGTGTCTCCTGGCACCATGATCATGAGTCGTTCGATCACATTCCGCAGCTCGCGCACGTTGCCCGGCCAGCGATAGCTTCGCAGTCCTGTTGCCGCTCCCGGGTCCAGCCGCTTGGAGCGCCGCCCGTATTCACGGGCAAGTTCCGACATGAAGTGTTCGGCAAGGAGTGGAATATCAGCGTCGCGATCTCTGAGTGGCGGAACAAAAATTGGAATGACGTTCAGACGGAAGTACAGATCCTCGCGGAACCTGCCGGCGCGGATCTCCGCAGGCAGGTCCTTGTTGGTGGCGGCCAAAATGCGGACATCCACTTTTACGCTGGTGGTGCCGCCAACTGGTTCGACAATCTGCTCCTGCAGGGCGCGCAGAACCTTGGCTTGGGTTTTCACGCTCATGTCGCCGATTTCGTCGAGGAAGAGCGTCCCACCATCCGCCGCCTCGAATTTGCCACGACGATCGGAGACCGCGCCGGTGAACGCGCCTTTGAAGTGACCGAATAATTCGCTTTCGATCAGCTCCTCCGGAATCGCGGCACAGTTCACTTCAACGAACGGACCCGCGCGGCGCCGGCTCAAGGCATGGATGCTGCGCGCGACGAGCTCTTTTCCCGTCCCGTTCTCGCCGAAGATCAATACCCGGCCGTTGGTCGGCGCCGCCATCGCCACCTGCTCACGCAATTGAGCCATGACGTAGCTCTCGCCCACCATCGTCAGTCGCTTGTCGACGTGAGCGCGAAGGGCCCGATTTTCGGCCTCGAGCTGGCGCTGCCGCACGGCGTTTCCGACGACGAGCACGGTCTTTTCGAGTGACAGTGGTTTTTCGACGAAATCGAAGGCGCCCATCTTGATCGCGCGAACCGCCGACTCGATATTGCCGTGGCCGGAGATCATGACCACGGGTGCGTCCACGCGCCGCTCACGAAGCCGCGCAAGCGTCGCCAACCCGTCGATGCCGGGTAACCAGATGTCGAGGACGATGACGTCGTACGGCGCGCGCGAGACCCTGTCGAGGCAAGCTTCGCCGCTGTCGACGACATCGACCGCGTACCCTTCGTCGCGGAGTACTCCGCTCAGCGCGCTTCGCACGCCGGCTTCATCGTCGACGACTAGAACGGTGGGTTTCATTGCAAGCTGGAAGCTTACACAGGTAATTCAACCGTGAATACCGTGCCGGTCGGCGTATTGTCGCCGGCCTCGATGCTGCCGCCGTGCTCGGCGATAATCCGACGCACGATGGCGAGACCGAGGCCACTGCCCCGCCGCTTCGTTGAATAGTACGGCATGAACAGTTTGTCGCGATCTTCAAGCGGGATGCCCGGACCGTTGTCCGACACCGTCAACCGGACGACGCCGTTTGCCGCATCATGAAGGGTCGCGACGACGATCGAGGGTGGATCGCCATTAGCGCGCAGCGACGCATTCGCGCCACCCAGCGCTTCGACCGCATTATCCACGAGGTTGATGACCACGCGCCGAATCTGCTCGACATCGAGTCGCACAGCCGGCAGCCCGGTTGCGAATTGCTGCTCGATGACGATACCGCGAAAGAGTCCGTTGTAAAGCGCGAGGGTTTCGGTGAGCAGCGCGTTGACGTCTGATGGTATCGCCTTGGGCGTCGGCATGCGGGCAAACTGCGCGAACTCGTCGACGAGCGCCTTGAGCGATTCGACCTCACCGACGATCGTGGTCGTGCATTCGTCAACCAGCGCACGTGCCGGTGCCGGAGCTGAACTGAACTGGCGGCGCATTCGTTCGGCGCAAAGTTGAATCGGCGTCAACGGATTCTTGATTTCATGCGCCAATCGCCGCGCCACATCACGCCAGGCGGCGACACGCTGCGTTCGAATGAGCGGCGTGACATCGTCGAATACGAGCACGGAGCCGGCAAACGCGCCGTCCTCTCCTTGCAGCGGGGTCGCGGCCGCAGCCAGATGAAGTTCCCGCCCATCGCGCGTCAGGGCAATCTCCTGCGCCGCCGCTTCGCTCGAAACTGTCTGCATTCGCGCCAGCAACCCTTCGAGTGGACGCAGATCGTCGCGGCCGAACACTTCGGCGGCCGAGCGACTGACGACATCTGCTTTCAGATCGAGCAGTCGGAGCGCCGCGGTATTGATCGTTTCGATTCGTCCGTCGGCGCCCACCGAGATCACCCCGGTCGCGATTCGTTCGAGCACGGTTTCGATGTAGCGGCGCCGCTCGTCGAGCTGCAGGTTCTTGCGCTCGAGATCCACTCGTGATCGCTCGAGCTTTCGCTGACTCGCCGCCAGCTCACCAGCCATCGTGTTGAACGCTTCGACCAGCGATCCGAATTCGTCGCGCGTCTCCGGCTCGATGCGGTGGTCGAGGCGACCGGCGCCGATTTCGCGCGCCCCGGCGGCAAGCAACTGCACAGGCCGGGTGATGCGTTTCGCCAGATACAGTCCGGTCCATGTGGCGCTCACGAGAATCATCAGGGTCATCATCAGAAACAGCGAAAGATAGACCCCCTGCAGCGGGCGCCGCAGCACCTGTAGCTGGCTGTAATTCTCGTAGGCTTCAGTAATGTTTCGCGCATGGGTGGCCACATCACCGGACAGAAATCCGCTCGCGATCACCACTCCGACCGGCCGATTGGTCGTCGGTTCGCGGATGACTGAGCCGGCGCGGACGAGCTCCCCGCCGCCGTCCATCGAATCAAGTATCCGTGTTTCGCTGCTGCCCGACAGGACCTTCTCGGCCAGCCGATCGGCCACGCCTTTTTGGTGTCCCCGCGGCACCGACGGCGATTCCACCGCCACCAGCGCTGTCGGCGCGCCTGCACTGGCGACGCGATAAACCTCGACCAGTCCCAGGCGGCCGAGAGTCACTTCAGGCGCAATCGCCGCTCGCACCGCCTCGATGTTGCCGGCCGCCACCGCCGACGCGGGAATTGCTTGTGCAAGACGCTGGGCGTGATCGGCCATCAGGCTTTCATGTTCCCGGTAATACGTACCGCCGATCTCGTTGGCGTGTCGCAGCACCTTGTCCAGCGGTTGGCTGAACCACAACTGGGTCACGCTTCGTATCAGTTCGCCCCCGACAGCGAGCACGAGCAGTGATGGAACAATGGTGAGGCCAAGCAGCGCGAGCACGAGCTTCGCGCGGAACCGCGAGAACGGGAGACCCCGGCGCCGCTCGACGAGCAGCTTGACAATATTGCGCGCCAGCACGAATACCAGCGCGACGACCATGGTTAGATCGGCGGCTGAAAGCGCGTAAAGCAGGACCTCACTCAGAAAGTCCGGATTGAGCTGCGTCGACTTGTCGGCAAGGAAGATCATCGCCGCCAGCGCGGCGAAGAGCAGCGCGATGCCGAGGAGAATCAGGCGGGGATTGTCGCGGAAGGGACGACGTTCGGCCGGTGCTGTTTGTACCGGCGCGGCCGGGCGCCGTCGTTCGCCAACGGTGGTCATCACCCCTTGGATTTCTGCAACTCGTCGACCTCTCGCTTGAACTGGCCGACGTCGCGGAATTGGCGATACACCGAGGCAAACCGCACGTACGCGATTTGGTCCAGCTGCTTCAACTCCTGCATCAAGCGCGCGCCAATCTCTTCAGTCGTCATCTCGCGCTCGGGTCGCTCCTGCAACTCCGCTTCGACGCGATCGGCAATCGCCTCGAGTTGCTGGATACTGACAGGTCGTTTTTCAGAGGCCGTCAACAGTCCAGCGATCAGCTTCTGCCGCTGAAAGGCTTCTCGATTTCCGTCTTTCTTGACCACGCGATACTCGATATCTTCGAGCCGCTCACGGCTGGTGAATCGCTTGCCGCAGTTGAGACACTGCCGCCGGCGACGGATGACGTCCCCCTCTTTGCTCTCGCGCGAATCGACCACCTTGTCGCCGAGATGGCCGCAATACGGACACTTCATCGCAGGCCTTCGCTGCTCATCGCACCCTTGGCACTCGTGGCACTCGTGGCACTCGTGGCACCCTTGGCACTCGTGGCACCCGTGGCACCCGTGACACCCGTGACACCCGTGACACCCGTGGCACCCGACGCAATCTCCCTCGCCCTGCCAAACGTCAACCCCTCCCGCGCCATGAACGCCAGGCCCAGCAGCGTGACCGGCACGAACGAGAGTGCATGCAGCACGATCGCCGCGCCGACCGCCTGGTCGACTGAAGCGGCGAAGAATTCGGTCACGGCGAATTGATATGCGGCGTGAAATGCGCCAAGGCCACCTGGCGTCGGTGCCGCCACACCGACCACGAGAATGGTCATCACCAGGAACGAACCCGGGTAGGGAAACGTAATGTGAAATGCGCGTGACGTCAGCCAGATTCCTGCCGCGATCGACATCCACATCGGAATCGACAACAGCACCGCGGTTACCAGCCGCGCGGGATCGCGCATGACGGCAAGCCCCTGCGCAAAGGTTTCGACGAAAGACGCCAACATGCGGGCGAGTCGAGTCGGCAGCACCCGCTCGACGCGGAGGGCAGCGCGGCCTAGACGTTCGGGATGACCGGCAAGGGCGAACAACACAATCAACCCGCCCACTGCCGACGCGGCCGCGATTGCACCGCCGGCCTTCACGAGCGAGAGGCGGGCCGGATCGCCGGAAATGATCGCCGTCGCGGAACCGAAGACGAAAAACGCAAACAGGATGAGCACCGCCGCGAGATCGAGCATGCGTTCGAGAATAATCGTCGCAAACGCCGACATCGCATTCAGCGACTCGCGCCGGGCGAGCAGGTAGGGGCGGAGCACTTCACCCACTCGGCCAGGAATCAGTGAGTTCGCCGCGAACCCGATGACCGTGGTTTCAAACGCCACGGAGTAACGAGTCGGTCCGATTGGTGCAAGGAGGGATTGCCATCGAAGGGCGCGGATGGCGTAGGTCAACGCGGTGACGATCGTCGCCAGCGCGATCAGCCACGGATCGGCTCGGCGAGTTTCCGCCCACACGGCTGCCGGGTCGGCCTTGCGAAAGAAGAATGCAAGAAGTCCAACCGTCAGCAGAACAATAACGGCCGTGCGAAGGTGTCGGCGCATCGAGTAAACAGCCTTGCCGAAAGGCGCGCAGGCGCCAGGACCGGCAGGCATTAGAATAAGTTCCGCTCCAATTCTATGGGAAAACGCGAGTTACTGCTCATTGCCGCGTTCGTCGTGGTCGGGGCGATCGTTTACCAGTTCACCGCCCCTGCTCCGGCACCCGGTGAGCGCAGCTTCGGCGCCGGACAGGTGCTCGACCACATCCGCCGCGCCATGCGGGGAAATCGCGCGTCTGCCGAACTGACGACGCGGAGCTCGCATCCCGTCGACGCAGACGTGTCCGAGCTCCGGTTAGCTGACCTGAAGTCGACCAACGTCACGATCACTGGCGAAGACCGATCGGACATCGAAGTGGAGCTGCAAGTCCGTTCCAACGCGTATGACGAGCAAGAGGCGCAGCGAACGGCCCAGGAGAGCGTGTTGAAGGTCGATCGCGCCGGGACGCGAATGGTATTCACGGTGGCCTATCCCCAGGCGGGTGTGCAGCGAGGGTCGGTCACGATGAGAGTACCGAAGCGTCTAGCCGTACAAATCCAGGGAGGCGGCAACGATCTCCGCTTCAATCACATTGCCGGGCTGCAGCTTGGCGGGGCTCGCGGGAAGCTCGCAATCACCGACGTAAAAGGACTCGTGTCGGGGGCGCATCGCGGAGGCGAACTGAGTGTGGTGAACGCGGGCGCCGTGAAGTTGACGACAAACGGCACCGACGCGGAGCTCGAACGCATCGGCGGCGAAACGTCGATGACGATGCGCGGTGGCGAATTGAAGTGTGCCGAACTTGCCGGACCGATCGATCTTGACACCCAGGGCACCGAGATCACCATCGATCGGCTCGAAAAGACCAGCGGCATGGTGCGCATCACTGCCGTGGGTGGATCGCTCGACGTGAAAGGCTTGCGAACCGAGGGACGTTTCGATGTCCGCGCATCGGCCGTCGATGTCATCATCGACCGCGCGGCGCCACTGGCCATCTATGGCGAAGGAGGCGGCTCGATCGAGATCACTCCGCCGTCAGGAGGCTATCAACTCGACGCGGTTGCGACCGACGGCGAGATCGAATTGCCCTCCGACCTGCTCGAGGTGACGTCGAGCGGCTCGGAGCGCCGCGCGACCGGGCCGATCAAAGGTGGAGGTCCGACAATCACGATTCGAAGCCGACGAGGAAGTATTACCGTGCGAGAGAGAAAATGAAATTGCTGATTGCTGATTGAAGCAAGGTCGTTCACCCAAACCCATCAATCAACAATCGACAATCAGCAATCAAGAATTTCGGCGCGTTGAGTTGACGTCGCGTCTCCAGTGCCGTAAGCTTTTCCCTCTTCTCGCGAGGTCACCGTGCTCTCCACTGCTCCCCTGCTTGAAACTTCACTCGAAGGCCTGACCCTCAATCGACGCGGCAAGGTCCGTGACGTGTACGATGTGACGCTCGCCTCTGGTGAAGCGGCTCTGCTCATCGTCGCCACTGATCGCATTTCAGCGTTCGATTACGTGCTCGGCTCAGGGATCCCCGACAAGGGCAAGGTGCTGACGCAGCTCTCGGGCTTCTGGTTCGAGCGCATGGGCGATCTCGTTCCGCATCATCTTCTGTCGCTCGAGGTCGACGAGTTTCCAGAGACGGCCCGCCGGCACGCCGACATTCTCCGCGGACGGACCATGCTCGCCCGGCTGACCAATCCCGTGCCGGTCGAGTGCGTGGCGCGTGGATACCTGTCGGGTTCGGGTTGGAAGGAATACCAGCAGAGCGGCAGCGTCTGCGGCATCAAACTGCCGGCGGGTCTGCGCGAGTCCGATCGTCTCCCCGAACCGATTTTCACTCCGGCGACAAAAGCGGAGAGCGGCCACGACATCAATATCAGCGAAGAAGAGGCGGGACGACTCGTCGGCGCGGAATTGATCGCGAAGCTGAAAGCGCTCACCTTGGAGATCTATCGCCGCGGTTGCGCGCACGCGGAATCGAAGGGGATCATCATCGCCGACACCAAGTTTGAATTTGGACTGGTGGGCAAGGAGATCATCCTGATCGATGAAGTGCTGACGCCCGACTCGTCGCGCTTCTGGCCTGCCTCGCAATACGAACCAGGGCACGGTCAGCCCAGCTTCGACAAGCAATACGTCCGCGATTACCTCGAACGGATCAAGTGGAACAAACAACCTCCGGTGCCGTCGCTGCCCGATGACGTCATTCGGCACACCCGCGAAAAATATCTCGACGCGTTTCGCCTCCTGTCCGCACGAGAGCTTCGCTGACCGTGCGCGATCAACTCGAAAGGCTCGTACAGGAACTCCTCGAAAAGGGAGTTCTCTACGACGATGCACGGCGGGAGTTCGAGAAGATGTTCATCGCCCGCGCACTGCAGCGGTCCAAAGGGAACGTCGGCAATGCCGCCGAACTGCTCGGCATGCATCGCAACACCATTGCGCGCAAGATCAGTGAGTATCGAATCAAGAGAAGCGCCTAGCCGCCCCGCCTTGACCGCAGACAATTCACCACGCGACAAAATTCACCAATTCACCAACCGCTAGCACTCTCCCCCCGCGACTGCTTGACACGCTCAATCGCCTTCCATAGAATTAGCAGTCGGCCAGGCTGATTGCTAAGCTCCAGGGCCGGAACACTTCATTTACACAGGAATCGGCCTAATAACAGCTGGGCTGGCCGTCCCGCCGAGAAGGCCACGGGCGGTGCGCCCCCAACAACCCGGAGAGACGAAGACTATGGCAACAACCGCAACCGCAGTGAAGATTCGTCCCTTGCACGACCGTGTGATCGTGCAGCGCCTCGAGGAAGGCGAACAGAAAATCGGCGGGATCATCATCCCCGATACCGCCAAAGAGAAGCCGCAGCAGGGCAAGGTCATCGCTGTAGGCAAGGGCAAGGTCGAGAAGGACGGCAAGGTGACGCCGCTCGACGTCAAGGAAGGGGACACGATTCTCTTCGGCAAGTACTCCGGCCAGGAAATCAAGATGGACGGCGAGGAGTACCTCATCATGCGCGAAGAGGAGATCCTCGGGGTCATCACGAAGTAACCATCCACAAACCAGCGGAGATTGAAGAAATATGGCTAAACAGATTATTTACGGCGAGGAGTCGCGCCAGGCTATCCTGCGCGGCGTCAACCTGCTCGCCAATGCCGTGAAGGTGACCCTCGGTCCCAAGGGCCGCAATGTTGTGCTCGACAAGAAGTTCGGCTCCCCGACCATCACCAAGGACGGCGTGACCGTCGCGAAGGAAATCGACCTGAAGGATCCGCTCGAGAACATGGGCGCCCAGATGGTGCGCGAAGTGGCGAGCAAGACGTCCGACATCGCCGGCGACGGGACGACCACGGCCACCGTTCTTGCGCAGGCCATCTTCCGTGAAGGGGCGAAGAACGTCGTCGCCGGCGCGAACCCGATGGAGCTGAAGCGCGGTATCGAGAAGGCTGTCGAGGCGGTCATCGAATCGCTGAAGAAGCAGTCGAAGCCCGTCGCCGGCAACATGATCGCCCAGGTCGGCACGATCTCGGCGAACAGCGACGATACGATCGGCAAGATCATCGCCGAGGCGATGGAGAAGGTCGGCAAGGACGGCGTGATCACCGTCGAAGAAGCCAAGACGCTCGAGACATCGCTCGAAGTTGTCGAAGGGATGCAGTTCGATCGCGGCTACCTCTCACCCTACTTCGTGACCGATCCGGAGCGCATGGAAGTTGTGCTCGAGAACCCGGTCATTCTGATCCACGAGAAGAAGATCAGCTCGATGAAGGACCTTCTGCCGCTGCTCGAGCAGGTGGCTCGCGCGGGCCGTCCGCTCGTGATCATCGCTGAGGACGTCGACGGTGAGGCGCTGGCCACGCTCGTCGTGAACAAGCTGCGTGGCACGCTGCAGGCTGTCGCGGTCAAGGCCCCGGGCTTCGGCGATCGCCGGAAAGCGATGCTCGAAGACATCGCGATCCTGACCGGCGGACGCGCAATCACCGAGGACCTCGGCATCAAGCTCGAGAACATCAAGCTCGAGGATCTCGGCAAGGCGAAGAAGGTCACGATCGACAAGGACAACACGACGATCGTGGAAGGCTCGGGTAGCCAGAATGCGATCGAAGGCCGGGTCAAGCAGATCCGCACGCAGGTCGAGGAGACCACGTCGGACTACGATCGCGAGAAGCTGCAGGAGCGGCTCGCGAAGCTCGTCGGCGGCGTCGCCGTCATCAAGGTCGGTGCAGCAACCGAGACCGAGATGAAGGAAAAGAAGGCGCGCGTCGAGGATGCGATGCACGCGACGAAGGCGGCGGTAGAAGAGGGCATCGTTCCGGGCGGCGGTGTGGCGCTGATTCGCGCGGCGAAGGCGCTCGAAAACCTGAAGCTGGAAGGCGACCAGAGGGTGGGCGTCGACCTGATCCGCAAGGCGATTGAAGAGCCGCTGCGATGGATCGCGACCAACGCTGGCCAGGAAGGCTCGATCGTCGTGGCACGCGTCAAGGACGCCAAGGGAGCCGAGGAAGGTTACAACGCAGCCACCGACAAGTACGAGAACCTGGTGGCGGCCGGCGTCATCGACCCGACCAAGGTCGTGCGCTCCGCGCTCCAGAACGCCTCGTCGATCGCATCACTCCTTCTGACCACCGAAGCGCTGGTCTCCGAGATCCCCGAGGAGAAGAAGGAAGCGCCGTCAATGCCGGGTGGCGGCGGCGGCATGGGCGGGATGTACTAATGACCAATGCTCAATGAGCAATGTTCAGTGAGCATTGAACATTGAACATCCAACATTGAACATTGTGATTGGGCCGGTTGGGAGAAATCCCAGCCGGCCTTTTTTTATCTCAGTGTGAAGGAGATTTCGACGAGGATGAGAACGGGAACCGGCTGGCCGAGACGCATACCTGGCTTGAAGCGCCATTGCCTGAGCGTCTTGATCGCTTCTTTGTCCAGACCGAACTGCTGGTCGAGAGAGTGGACGACGCGGACATCACCGACGGCACCATCCGGCATGACGATCGCTTCGAGCTTTACGAGCCCCTGGATACGGGCACGCATCGCTTCGCCGGTGTAATTCGGCTTCGTTTCGTGAATCAGCACCGGCGACGTGACGCCGTTGCCTTCGCGGTAGGCGCCGCCACCGAACCCGCCGCCGTATCCTTCGCCGTACCCGGATCCGGTGCCCGACCCCACGCCACTTCCCGTTCCAGTCCCACCGCCCCCGCCGGTCGACGGCCCCTGCGCAATCGTGGCATCCGGAGCTTGCGTTGTCGCGCCGGGCAGTTCAGTGACCGCAGTGACGGCCGGGATATTTGCCTGCGGAATCTTCGGCGGCTCGACGGCCGGCTTGGGTGGTGGTTCCATCGCGCGCGGCTTAGGCGGCGCGATCTCGGCTTTCTTCGGCGGATCCGGCATTTTGTTGCCGCCGCCCCCGCCACCACCCCCCGGGCCGGGCGATGCGATCCACGTGATATCGGGGGCGTTGATGACTTTCGCTAACGTGTCCATCGCGCCGGTTCTCGTAATCACCCACAGGAACACACCGAGCCCGATCAGGTGGATCACGACAGACCACGACGTCTTCAGCAGATAATTCTTCCAGGACGTCTCGCTTACTGGAAGCGATCCGGCGAGAAAACGAGCATTTGGGCTGGAGCCCGGAAAGGAATCCGGCATTGAATATTCAGAAATAGCCTGAACTGTCATTGTCGCCGACTCAATCTCTATCCGCAAGGTGCAATAAGGATGCCTCGAATGGCAGACCTTATGCCGCCTTACCGAACCGAACGTTATCCTTGTTTCGTCCCAACATTAGGACGCCAGAACCGGCAGAGTGGACGACGGATGCTGGCAGATTCCTGGTTCGGGTTGCCGCGCCAGTCTCATTGCTCCCAATTGCCGGTTTCAATTTTTGTCGCGCCCGCCGATTTCAGGATGGATTGAATCTCTACGAGCCGGGGCTGGACGGTGTGGACTGCAAGCAGGATCGCCCCGTTTTCGACCGCGGCTTGTAACGCTTCTGCGCGATCGTCCGGAATCCCCGCGCCGCTGAGGGCCGTCGCAATACCACCCGCGACATGGCCGGCGGCTTCACCGAGCCCCGCCGCCAGCGGGCCGGCGGCGACGATTGGACCAATACCAGGAAGGACGAGCGCGATGGCTGCGAGAAGATGTCCCGAGAGCTCGCCGAACCGAGCGGCCGTCCGAGAGTCTTCGATTTCGGCGCCAGGCGTTCCACCGATTTGTGCGGCGTAATCCGACTCCTCGTCGTGGTTACGGCTGATGATCGAGAGCTGATCCGAGGTGATGCCCGCGGCATGCAGCTCACGCGCTGCCGCAGCGGCCTGCGACAGTTCAGGGAACATGGCGACTACGAGTGGATGGGACATATCAGTCTTTTACCTTCTACCTTGTTGCAACATCTCCACGAGCAACCCAAACTGCAACGTACCCAGCAAGCGTCCGCGAAGTCCACGATACGACTGATGCCCGGCGACCAGATCGGTCATGATTGCGCGGATCCTCGCGCTTTGCATGAGCGCACGAAGAAGGAGCGCAATAAAGCGCGGATGGAAGAACCGCGACTTGAGGAGCGCAGCGCGCATCAACTCGTCGTAAACGATCGATCGGACCTGCTGCACATAGCGCTCCGCGGGATCACGGTCGTCGAGAAAGCTATCGGCGGCAGCTTCGGCCGACAGAAGCGCAAAGAAGATCCCCTCCCGCGTGATTGGATCCACCATGCCCCCGGCATCCCCGAGGAGCATCCATCGCGAGCCCGCCGGGCGCTCGCGATCGAGCGTCGCCCACCGAAGCGACGGAATCGGCCAGCTGTATCGCTGCCGCGTGCAAGGGGCGCTGATGTGGCGCGCGATCCACGCCGAGGCGGTGGCGAGCAGCGTTGAAGGCCGCGCCGCATCCGCCTGCGCGCAGACCCCGACGGCAAGATGATTCGGCCGGGGAAACGACCAGAGGTAGCCAGGCGGGTCCTCTTCAAAGCCGATCGCAACGGTCCGCGACGCCACGCCATGCACGAAGAAGCCGGCGGCGACCGACAGATCCGCGCGATCGAAGGGACGGCCGACACGACGGCGGACGAGGCTGCTCGGCCCATCCGCGCCGAAGACCCACGCGACGTCAGTTGAACCACGCGCTGTCGAAATGCGCCATCCATGCGGTCGTTGCGAGAGGTCGCGCACGCGTTCCGCCCGAAGCGTCGCGCCAGCGTTGACGGCTGCCCCGAGCAGCGCACCGTCGAATACGGCACGCGGCGCAACCGCAAGCTGCGGTGTGACGCCGCGCCGGCCCGCAAGCGACACGTGTGCCCGTCGCGTGCGATCCTCGAACGTGATGTCGCTGATCGCCACCGCCTGGATGTCAGATGTATCGATCGCATCGCGGACCAGATCGAGCGCCCGCTCCGTCACACCACCTCCGCATGGCTTCTCGCGAGGATGGCTGCCGTCGAAGACCGCGACCCGCACTCCGGCGCGTGCGAGACGCCACGCTAACCGGCACCCTGCCGGTCCGGCCCCCACGATCGCCGCGTCGAAGTGTTCCAAATCTTTTCTCACTGCAGGCGCTTTACCTGATCAAGTATCCATCGCGCGCGCGCACTTTCACATCAGGCTTTTTGACCGTGACGGAGATCGATCGCCATTCGTTCGATCCTGGAACCGGTGGCTTCGTAGGTGTGTAGCCGAGAAGATATTGCCAGCGCAACTCGCGCGCGATCGCACGCATGATGTCGGTGAGTGTCGAGTCGGGCGTCGCGTGTGAGACGCGTCCGCCGGTAAGCGTCGCCAGTTCGGCGAAAAATGGTGGACGTACCCGGCCGATTGAAATCGGAAACACCATCACATCAGAACGCCGCGCGCGATCAAGGACGTCGGCGGCAGACGCGCGACTATAGCGATCGTCTCCATCGGACAACACGATCAGCGCGCGTCGTCCTTTGGACGCCTGCACCGCGTCGATCGCCTCGATGATTGCGTCGTGCAATCCCGTCGTTCCGAACGCGTCGAGTCGCGCGATCGCCTCCCGCTGCGACGATCGGTCGATCGACAACGGCGCCACTACCTCCACCTGGGAGCCAACCGCGATGATCATGGCTTCGTCTTTGGGCCGCAGCTCGGCCAGAAAGGTTTCGGCGGCCGCTTTCGCCGTCGTCAGCTTCGCGCCGGCGACACTGAAACTGCGATCCATGGCGACCGCCACCGACAAGGGGAAATCGCCTGCGGTAAAGTTCGCTATCGCCTGCAGCTCGCCGTTTTCGCGCAGCTCGAAATCTGCCTGTTTCAGCCCCGTAACCGGGGTGCCCTGGCCGTCCGTGACGCTGGCGTACACCTCAACCAGATTGACCCCGGACGTGAACTGCCCGGCGCCGACGCCAGCCACCACGGCAGGCTTCAGAGCGACAACCGATAGACAACAGGCGATCCCGGTAACGGTGATAGAATTGGCCAACTCTCCGCGAAAACTGCAAGGAGCTCGTAAGATGGGTAGTCTGGGTTTTCCTGAGCTGATCATCATTCTGATCATCATCATCATGATCTTCGGAGCAAATCGCCTGCCGGAGATCGGACGCGGTATTGGCAAGGGGATTCGCAATTTCAAGGAATCGACGCGCGAAGGCATGAAGCGCGAGGATTGACCGGTCGCCCGGGCACTGGGCCGTCCTTCCTATAAGACCACGCGCGCGTCTCCTACCCGTCGCGTGATTCGTTCCCGATCGAGATACTCCAGCAGCGGAATCGCATATTTGCGCGTGATGCCGTAGCGCTCCTTGAACGCCGGCACGTCGACGCGCGCATTGGCTTTCAGCCCGCGCACATCCGCCTTCAATTGTGCGAGCGCGTCGGCATGAAACAGGAGCGCGTCCAGTTTGACGAGGGTCTTCTGTCTCACCAGCAAAGCGGCGATGCGATCGACGATCGGAGCCGGAGCGTTCACCAGCGTCTGCAGTGTCGCCGCATCCGGCGGCGCAAGTCCCGCGTCCCTGAGAATACGTTCGATTTCGTCACGCGTCCGCAAGTCTTCGCCGGAAAGCGCCACACGGTGGCCGGCCAGCGCCAGGCGATCCCGTACGACAATCTGACGCTCTGCCGCGAGCGTCGCCAGCACGTGATCGAACACGTGTAGCGACGAACGACCGAACAATCGTTCGCGTGCCTCCTCACGCGGAAGTCCCTCCGACAGCGGCTGCGCCTGATGGTGTGTTTTCAACGCCGTGAGCAATCGTTCACCAAGTCCCCGCAGAACCAGCGGTGAGACGAGCAGATCCGCGACCCTGACGATCGATCCGGCGCGAACGAGGCGTCCGATGCTCGCCTCGGCACTCGATGGGGCCAACCCGGCGCGGCTGATGAGCGCGTCGGGCGGAAGGCCGCTTTCGCCGCGTTCGTCGACCATCGCCAGGACGGCGCTATCGACACCCTCGGTTCCGTCCGGTCCGTCAAGTCGCCGAAATCGCTCGAGGGCCGTGGTCGTCCGTACGCCGATGCGAGGCGGATGCGGATCGAGAACCACGCCTCCGCCAATCGTGATCGAAGGTGAATACGCTCGAAGGATGAACCGGTCACCACGCGTGAGCACGGCCGGCGTCTCGAGACGGATGCGCGCGTACGCGTCCATGCCCGGTTCAATCTGCGCGAGCGTCGCCCTCTCGACGCGATCGGCAGCGACGGCGACGCGGCCGAGCAGTTCCGTCGTACCTTGATGAAAACGTACGCGCGATCCATGGCGCAGCGGTCTGGCATCGGGCAGCAACTCGACAAGTGCGTCAAGGCGTTGGGTGGGTTCGAATGCCCGTCGAGCGCACAGCGTGTCGCCGCGCGCAATCTCCCCAACTTCGACTCCGCCGAGATTCACGGCGACACGATGACCCGGATCCGCTTCCGCCTGCCCCTGCCCATGGACCTGCAGTCCACGGACTTTGACCACCCGCTCGCGCGGCAGGACGACGAGCTCGGTTTCATCGTGAATCGTGCCGGACACGAGCGTGCCGGTCACGACGGTGCCGAATCCCTTGACTGAGAACACGCGATCGATCGGCAGTCGCACGTGCCCTTCACGGTCGCGTTCCCGAACCGATCTGGCAAGATCGACGAGGGTGTGACGCAATTGATCGAGCCCGACTCCGGTCCGGGCCGACACGACGACCACGGGCGCCTCGGCGAGAAACGATCCGGCCGTCAACTCTCGAACTTCAAGTTTCGCGAGCTCGATCGTGTCGGCGTCGGCAAGATCGGCCTTGGCCAACACAACAACGCCAGCCGGAATGTGCAACAACCGGCAGATCTGAAAGTGCTCGCGTGTCTGGGGCATCACCGATTCATCGGCTGCCACTACCAGCATGGCAAGGTCGACACCACCGGCACCGGCCAGCATATTCTTCACGAAGCGCTCGTGGCCGGGGACGTCGACGAAAGCGAGGTTGACGCCGTCACTCTCGAGGTGGGCAAAGCCAAGATCGATTGTGATGCCGCGAGCCTGTTCTTCCTTCAACCTGTCCGGATCGATCCCGGTCAGCGCGCGGACCAGCGCACTCTTTCCGTGGTCGATATGGCCGGCAGTGCCAATGACGATCGATCGCATAAGTTCAGGGCTTTCGTCGTCGCGCCGTCCGTTCTCTGCGCCCGGGTCGTTGCGCCCGCCGCCGCTCCGATTTCGTGTTCTTGCTGCTCTTGGTTCGGCCGTGAGACGGCGACAGTCCTTCGCGCCCCGAACGGACGTTTGCGGCGCGTGAAATCCGCGGCCCACGATTGCGTTCCGACTCGCGGACGCGATCGAGAATCTCGGTGAGGCCGAGATCGACCTGCCGTCGCTCCATGTCGACCTTGATGACCTGAACCGAGACCATGTCCCCCAGCCGGTACGTTCGTCCCGTGTTTTCCCCGCGGAGGATGTGCGCGCGTTCCTGGAAGCGATAGTAGTCGTCCGCCATGGTCGACACGTGGACGAGTCCCTCGACGAAATGTTCGACGAGCTCGATGAATAGTCCAAACGCCGTCACGCCCGTGATGTAACCCTCGAACTCGTCGCCGACCTTGTCGGCCATGAAACGGACCTTCTTCCACTGCACGAGCTCGCGCTCGGCATCGTCAGCGCGACGCTCGCGATCCGACGTGTGTCGCGCAATCTCGGGAAGGTCTTCGATCAATTCGTCCTTGCGATCCGTATGCATCGCATCGTGGCGCGACTCGCGCAGCGTGCGGTGGACCACGAGATCCGGGTAACGGCGGATGGGCGACGTGAAATGCGTGTAGCTCTTTGCGGCGAGCCCGAAATGGCCTCTATTCTGCTCGTCGTATCGCGCCTTCTGCATCGTCCGCAGCATGAGAAAAGCGATCGGTTTCTCTTCGGGCGTGCCCCGCATCCGCTCCACCAGCTTTTGGAAATGGCGGGGCTTCACGTCGTTGGCGGGGGCGCTGAGCGTGTAGCCGAGGGTCGAAACGAATTCTTCGAACTCCTCCACCTTCAATGGATCCGGTTCCTCGTGAATTCGATAGAGCGTCGGCACCTCGTGATCGTCGAGGTGCTGGGCCACGGTTTCATTGGCGAGCAGCATGAACTCTTCAATCAGGCGATGCGCAATGTTACGCTCTGCGGCCACGATCGCTTCGACCATGCCTTCATCGTCGAGCACGATCTCCGGCTCTTTCAAATCGAAGTCGATCGATCCCCGCCGATGGCGTCGCTTGTTGAGGATCTCGAACAGGTCCCGCATCCGTTCAAACAACGGCACGAGTTCTTGGTACTTCTCACTTGTTGCCGGATCGCGGTTCGTGAGAATGGCATTCACGTCCGTATACGTCATGCGCGCCCGGCTATGAATCACTCCGTCGTGTAATTCGTATCGAACAACGGCTCCCCGCCGATCAACTTCCATCAGACAGGATTGAACCAGCCGATCGACTTGAGGATTAAGACTGCAGAGGCCGGTCGCCAATTCGCTCGGAAACATGTGAACCGCGCGTTCGGGAAAGTAGACCGATGTGCCGCGCTCGTAGGCCTCCTCATCGAGTGCGGTTCCTTCCTGCACGTAATGGGCGACGTCGGCGATGTGAACACCGAGCCAGAAGTGACCGTTCGGAAGCACGTCGAGACTGATCGCGTCATCGAAGTCGCGGGCGTGCTCTCCGTCGATGGTGACAATGGTCAGCGGCCGAAAGTCGGTGCGGCCGCGCAGGTCCTTGTCGCGCACGGCAGCGCCAATACGGCGCGCCTCTTCAATGGCCTCGGGACTGTGCTCGTCGGGAATCCCGTATTTGCGGATGATGATCTCGTTGTCGACACCCGGTTCGTCGATGTCGCCGAGCACTTCCGTCACTCTGCCAAGCGGACCGCGAGCGGGAGTGGGCCACCGCGTGATCTCCACGACGACCATGTCGCCGGGTTGCGCGTCTCCACGCTCGTCCGATGGGATCTGGACGTCCATGATCAGACGTCGATCGAACGGCAGGACGAAACTCAGGCCCGATGCGTCGATGTCATAGCGGCCGACGACGGATGCCGAACCGCGCTCGAGGATGCGAACGATTCGCCCCTCGGCGCGGGTCTCACTGACCCGCTCGATGCGCGCGACCACCCGATCGCCGTGCATGGCCTGATTCAGGTTGCTGCCGGCAATAAACACATCCCCCTTGACCTCTTCCAGCGGCCGGTCCGGCACAACAAAACCGAAGCCCCTTGGATTGGTGACGACCTTGCCGACGACCAGGTTCATGCGGTCCGGAAGACCGAAGCGGTTGCCGCGAGTCTGCACGAGGGCGCCGCTTTCAACGAGGTCAGCCAGCAGTTTCTTGAACGTCGGCCGCTCGTGTCGCGGTAATTTGAGGCGCTGGAGGAGTTCGCGCGGCGTCGCCGGATGGTCGAGCTTGTCGCGAATCAGCTTCAGGAGCTGCTCGTGATTCAACATCTGTTTCGATTCTAAGTTCGAAGTGCAAAAACGGCCATAATCGACGGATTTCGTAAAAGGTGGCTGGCACCTTTCTGCGAAAGGTGCCAGCCACCTTTTACGGAAATTTCCAACCGGACCTGATGTGGACCAGTCTACAGACTGTGTGACAGGAACCGAGCCCTCCGCGGCCACCGACCTGGACCTCGTGCGGCTCGCCCAGGCGGGCGACGTCGATGCGTTCGGCGAACTCGTCGAGCGGAATCGACGCGCCGTCTTCCGCGCGGCGCTGGCCTGTGTACGCTCGCCGGCTGAGGCCGACGACGTCGCGCAGGAAGCCTTCGTCACCGCGTATCGAAAGCTCGGAACGTTCCGTGGCGATGCGCAGTTCCGCACCTGGCTTCTGTCCATCACCTGGCGTAAAGCCATCGATCGCCGTAAAAGCATCTCGCGGTGGCTTCGCCTGGCCGTAGCGCCGGCGCGCACGAACACAGGAGAGGATTCGTTCGATCAAATGGAACGCGTTGCCACGTCGAACCGTTCGCAGGAAGACACCTACGTCGATGAAGAACTGCAGCAGAACGTCACCCGCTTGATCGGCACGCTGCCGCGAAAGCTGCGCGATGCGTTGCTGCTTGCCGGAGCCGGTGAGCATACCTACGAAGAAATCAGTCACATCCTTGGAGCGCCCCTCGGAACCGTCAAATGGCGCGTTTCGGAGGCCCGCCGCGTGCTGAAGAAAAAACTGGCCGCGCTGGGATACGCCTATGAATAATGAATTCTCCTGGAGTGCCGCCCGTGAAGCGCGCATCGATCGCGCGATCGATCGTGCCGTCCGCGAAATGATGCAGGTTGAACCGCCGCCCGGCCTGCGGCGGCGCGTGCTGGCGCGATTGAACGATGCCGACGAGCGGCGCGCGTCTTTCCTGCCGCGGTACGCGTTCGCCGCAATGGCGCTGGTAGTTCTTGTGCTGTCGATGACATTGCTGCCCAACCCCGTCGAACTACCGACACCACCGAAGGCGCCGATGGCGGCGATCCCTGCCCCCGCACCCGCGATTGCGCCGCCGGCCGATTGGGACGTTCGATCTGACATGGCGATCGCGGGCCGGATCACCAAACAGCCAATCCGCATGCCGCGCGTCGCCAACGTGTTTGGGAATCCGTCAGGTCATATATCCGCGGCGACGGTCGACGCCGGCAAGCGTCAGATTGCGGTGCAGCCGCTGACGATCGTGCCGCTTTCGGCGCGACCGATTGTGATTGATCCGCTGATCATTCCGCCCGCGTCGAAGGGCGGACAGTGACCGTCACTTCGCCGCAGCCTTAAGGGCCTCGAGTGCCTGACCGGCTTTGTTGTTCGCCGCAGGATCCAGTTTGCCGGCCATCCGCTGCGCTTGGTCGATCAGCGTCGTCGCGGTGTCGATACTCGCCGCAGCCTCTCGCTTGCTCCCATCCTGATATCGCTGTTTCACACGGAGAAGCGGCGCTTTGGCGGTCTCGAAGTGGCGGCTCGCATCGCCGAAATTATTGTTATACAGACTGACGCGTCCGTCCAGGATCTCGCCACGCGCTTCGGCCAGATCGAGTTGCTGCTTTACGTCGTCGACCGTGCTTTGCAACTCGCCGCGCCCCGACCTGCCGTAGCCGAAGCCGACGCCGAAACACACGAGCAACGCGATAACGACGCCGAGAAACAGTTTGCCGCGTGAAATCGCCATGGCGTGATTGTAATCGGGCTTAGGGGTGAAGGCTCAAGGCGTGAGCTATGTGATCAACACGACGTGAAGATCTCCCACGTTGGTGCCCGTAGGGCCCCAAACGATGAGATCACCGAGCGGATCAAAGAAGTCATAGGTGCCGTTCTCTTTCAATGCCGCCTCAGCACGGACCCCCCGTTCAGTAGCACGCGTGGTCGTTGTCGTGTCGACCAGGGCGCCTGCAGCGTCTGTCGGTCCATCGATGCCGTCGGTTCCAGCGCTCGCAAGCACGACTATCGATTCCTGCGCGGCACTGTCGATTGCAGGCACCGCGCCCAGCGCGAACTCCTGGTTGCGGCCACCGCGTCCACCGCCGCGAACTCGGACAGTCGTTTCACCGGACGCGATTACGCACGTGCGTTTGCCCTTTCTCAGGGCCAGCGCGGCCGTCGCAAATCGCTCTCCGGCTTCTCGCGCCTCCCCGCTCGTGGCCTCGCGGAGGACGTAAACGTCATAGCCGAGCGCGGTCGCTTGCCGGACCGCTCCGTCCATGGCGAGTTGCCGACTGCCAATCACCTCGTAATGGGAATGACGAAGTCGCTCGTCGCGGGGCTTCGGTGATTCATCGCTGCCACGCTCCAGATGGGCGAGCACACGCGCAGGCAATGACTCCTTGACACCCATCTGGTGGACGATTCGGAGCGCGTCGGCAAAGGTCGTCGGATCGCCGACTGTCGGACCCGACCCGATCACAGCGGGATCGTCCGCAATCGGACCGTGTACGTCGGAAATCGCCAGAGTGACCGTGCGACCGGCGGCCGCAGCTGCGAGTCTTCCACCCTTGATGGCCGACAAGTGCTTCCGCACACAGTTGAGTTCGGCGATGGCAGCGCCGGCTTTCATCAACGCGCGTGCCGTGACCATCTTGTCTTCGAGCGACAGTCCCGTCGCCGGTACTGCGAGCATCGACGACGCCCCGCCGGACAAAAGAACGAGCAACGATCCCCGTCCGCGCGATTCAGATGCAAGCGACAGGGCACGTCGTCCCGCCGCTTCGCTCTGCGCATTCGGCGACGGATGTGCGGCTTCGAACCACTCGAATGAATCGGGAATATTGAACGACGTCATTCTCGGCCCGGCCACGATCCCTTTGGAAACGCTTGCCCGGCTCGGGTCGAGCGCGGCCGCCATCAACCACGCCGCTTTGCCTGCCGCAATCACCGTGACATCGTCACCCGAGAAACGGTCGGCAATGCCTCGAGCTAATGCACGCCGGACCAAGTCGAACGGATCGACGTTCGTGACACCAGCACGAAGAATTTGATGGAGATCAGCGCGTAATGGAGGGAGAGAAACGGTCAGTGAAGCTTATTTGGATCCGACCAGCTCGAGAGGCCGGTCACGGCGTTGAACTTTCGAAGCAGTTGGCCCATCACCTGGGCGGCATCATCCTTCGCACAGAGCTGATCAAGATGTCCAAGCACAAGCGCTAACGCGTGGTCTGCCTCGGTGATCGCGCGCTCAGAAAAATATTCGCGCTGCTGCTTGAGACATTCGCGGTGTCGAATGAATTCCTGACGATAGAAGTCGGAAGCAATACTGACAGGGGCGCTCAAAACCCGATCCGGGCTGACGACGCGTGCCATGCGACTCCTCGCGTGCGGCATGTGAAGGGTAAAACCAGTGTAGAGCGGAGTTCTGGCGGCTGTCAAACGCGACTGTAAGCCACCGATGAATACCGGTCCAGACGGACCGGTCGCCTATCGGCCGCGAACACCGCGCGCAACGATCAAACCGCCAAGGCATCCCAGCAGCATCCCGCCCAAAACGATCAAGAGGCTGAGAAACCATGGCAAAAATGTAATCGCCCCAAGGCCCACCGCCTGCGCGGCGGCCGGACCAACCCGGGCGTTTGCCGCAGCAAAGGCCAGCCACAGCAGCGCCATAGCGACCAGGGCGCCGACCCCACCCTGGAGCACTCCTTCAACGATAAACGGCCCGCGTACGTAGGCCAGCGGCGCCCCTACAAGGGTCATGATTTCAATTTCGTCTTCCCGTGCGGTTGCGGCCAGACGGACGACGCTGGCGACGGTGAGCGCAGAGGCGAAGCCGAGAAGCAGGATGATACCGAGACCGAGCGAGCGCAACGCGCGAACGAGAGAATTCAGCCTCGCCAACCACCGCCGATCGTAGCGAACGTCTGCCACCCCCTGCAGGCCTGCCAGGGTTGTCGATAAATTGTCGACGGCCGCACCCGCGTCGCGAACTTCAGGCTTCAGACGGATTTCAAATGACGCCGGGAATGGATTGCTTTCCAAACGGCTCGTCGCACCAGCCAGATCCGGAAAGTCTTGTTTGAAGCGCGCGATCGCCTGGTTCTTGGAAATGTACTGCCGCTCGGCCGCAAGCCCACTGCCCGCGATCAGATCGTCAACCGTGCGCAGCTGATCTTCGGTCGCCTCGTCTTTCAAGTAGACCGACAGTTCGGCCGACTCCGTCCACCGCCCGACGAGCCGCTGCAGATTCGCGTTCAGGACAAGAAAGAACCCGAGCACGAACAATCCGCCAGAGATTGTAAGGATCGACAGGATCGCGGCCTTGCGGCCGCGCCACAAGCTTGCCGCCGCCTCAGAAAGGAAGTATTTGAACGCGCGCATGCAACCTTATCCGTGCGATTCCGTGTTAGTGCGTGGCGTCAAACCAGTTCCACGATGTTGCCGTGATCGAGCGTGACCGCACGTCGGCCAACGCGACGGATCAGTTCGCGATCGTGGGTGGCGACCACGACCGTCGTACCGCGCGCGTTGATTTCACGAAACAGGTTCATGATCTCGAGTGAAAGATCGGGATCGAGATTGCCTGTCGGTTCATCAGCGAGAATGATCGCCGGATCGTTCACGAGCGCTCTCGCGATCGCTATCCGCTGCTGTTCACCGCCGGATAGTTCCAACGGATAGGCGTTCATCCGGTGCTGCAGACCGACCCACTTCAGCACCTGGAACGTGCGACGCTGCTGCTGCGATTCCGCCATACCGAGCACGCGAGGCACAAACGAAACGTTCTCGAGCACGGTTTTGGCGGGCAGCAGTTTGAAATCCTGGAAGACAAAACCAAGCGAGCGGCGATAGCTCTGAACCTGGCGGGGGGTGAGGGTGGAAAGGTTACGGCCACCGACCATGAGCTGCCCCTCGGTCGGCACGTCCTGCCTCAACAAGAGACGAAGCAGCGTTGACTTCCCTGCTCCGCTCGGTCCGGTGAGGAAAACGAAATCTCCCTTTTCAACCCGGAGTGACAGATCGCGCAACGCGTAAACGCCTCGCGCATACGTTTTCGAGACGTGATACGCCTCGATCACGCGGGATCCTTGTTGAGCTCGCGGCGCACGAGGTTGTTCACCAGTTCCGGATTCGCTTTCCCGCCCATGGATTTGATGACCTGCCCTACGAGAAATCCATACGTCTGTTTTTTCCCAGCGCGATACTGTTTCACGGCATCGCCGTGCGCGGCGAGGACCTTGCTGACAGCAGCCTGAACGGCGCCCTCATCGTCGATGCGCCCGAGCCCTTCGGCGTCGACGATCGACTGAGCCGATCGACCCGACGCGTACATCTTTTCGAAAACCTCTTTTGCCGTGGGCCCGCTGATAGTGCCCGAGTCGACGAGCCGAATCAAGCCCGCAAGGGCATCGGGCGTGAGCGGCACCTGTTCGATGCGGGTCCCGTTCTCGTTCATCTTGCGCGTCACGTCGCCCATGATCCAGTTGCTGGCGGCTTTTGCGTTGCCTGCCGCGGCGGCGGTGGCTTCGAAGTAGGCGGCCAGTGCGTGCGATTGCGTCAGCAGTGACGCGTCGTACTCCGGCAGCGCATACTGCGCCATGAATCGGCGTCGCCGGGCGTCGGGGAGTTCCGGCAGCGTTCGCTTCAACTCTTCGATCGCGGCGGATTCGACCCGAAGCGGCGGCAGATCTGGTTCGGGGAAATAACGGTAGTCGTGCGCTTCTTCCTTGCTGCGCATCGAGAACGTGCGCCCGGACTCAACGTCCCACAGACGCGTTTCATGATCCACGGCCCCGCCGCTCTCGAGAACAGCGCTCTGCCGCTCGATTTCGTGCTCTAGCGCGCGCTGGACATGGCGGAACGAGTTCAGGTTCTTGAGTTCGGTCTTGACGCCGAAGGGTTCGCCCGGACGACGCACCGACACGTTGGCATCGCAGCGCAGGCTGCCTTCTTCCATGTTGCCGTCGGTGACGCCGGCAGCGACCAGAATCGCCCGCATGCGGCTGAAATACTCGCCCGCCTCGGCCGCCGATCGCACGTCGGGATGACTCACGATTTCGATGAGCGGCACGCCGCTGCGATTGAAGTCGAGCGATGTCATCCGATCCGAGTCGGACAGCCCTTCATGCAGTGATTTGCCAGCGTCCTCTTCGAGGTGAACCCGGATGATGCCGACCCGCCGTGCTTCACCGCGCATGTCGAATTCGAGCGCACCTTCCGTCGCCAGAGGCCGATCGTACTGCGAGATCTGATACCCCTTCGGCAGGTCAGGATAGAAGTAATTCTTCCGCGCGAAGATGGAGGTCGAATGAACGGTGCATCCCAACGCCAGGGCCGCCTTGATCGCCAACTCCACGGCCCGCCGGTTCAGCACGGGCAGCGCGCCAGGTAATCCGAGACACACCGGACAGGTGTTGGCATTCGGCGGCGCACCGAACCGCGTACTGCATCCACAGAACAGTTTGCTCTCGGTCTGGAGCTGAGTATGAATCTCGAGACCGATGACAGGCTCAAACGACATTCGCTGAAATTGTTGATTGTCGAATTCTGAGTGCTGATTGTAAACGATCGGATTCAAGAACAATCAGCAATCAACCATCATCAATCAGCAGTTTCAGATGATTTTCATCACTTTCCCGAACGCCTCTACCACCAGTGAATCAAACTGCGTGCCGCTGCAGCGTTCCAGTTCCAGAAGGGCTTCGGACGGAGTGATCGCGTCGCGAAAGACGCGTGGTCTGGTCATCGTGTCGTACGCGTCGGCGACCGAGACAATGCGCGCGCCGATCGATACTTCGGCGGCGTGAATTCCCTGCGGGTAGCCCAGGCCATCCATTCGCTCGTGCGCTTCGCGCACGATCGGCACCACGGCGTGCAGGTAGGGCACGCTCGCGACCAGATCGCCGGCGATGGCGGGATGTCGCCGCACCAGCAACGTTTCCTCGACCGTCAGCGGTGCGGGCTTGCGGAGAACGGCTTCGGGCACTGCCAGCTTGCCAATATCGTGCAGCAGCGCTCCCTGTTCGATCGTCGTCAGCGCCTCGTTCGGTAGCCCGAGAATGCGGCCAACACTGACCGCCAACGCGGCCACTCGATAGCCGTGCTCATACATCTCGCGATCGGCGAGCGTCAGCATCGCGAACATCGAATCGATCGTGTCGTCACTGTCGACACGGACACCAGCGATGGCGTCGCTCAGGCGCGACTGCCGAATGCTCATTTCCTGCTCGAGAGATTCGCGCCATCGGCGCGCGTCCCACGCCGCTTCGTGCCACTCGAGGCCGCGTGTGACGGCTTCCCGTAACCGGTCGCGCCCAAATGGCTTCGTCAGGTAATCGATGACGCCTTGACGCAAGGTTTGAACCGCCGGGCCGACGTCCTGGACACCGGTGGCCATGATCACCGCCGTCTCCGGGTACTCCTGCCTGATTCGCTCGGCGAGCCAGACCCCGTCGTGTCCGGGCATGCGAATGTCGCAGAGTGCCACGGCGGGCGGCGACTCGTGCAGGCGGCCGAGTGCTTCTTCGGCGCTGCCGGCCGTCGTGACGCGAAACCCTCCCGACTCCAACCAGCGCGCCAGCAAACTTCGCACGCTGTTTTCGTCGTCGACGATTAGAACGCTGTGCGCCGCGCGATCGAAAGTCGCGGCGGCCGGATCTTTCCGCGTGGTCATCAGTGGTCTCCCGGCGGCATCACGCCTCGACCATCACCGCGTTGTCGCGGCGACGCGTGATCGTATCGGACAGGTCGAGACGTTCGAGCCTTCGATAGAGCGCGCGCCGGCTCAATCCCAGCATCTTCGCGGCCGCCTTCTTGTTACCGCCGGCTCGCACCAGCGCGCGTTGAATGTGATCGCGTTCCACCGTCGCCAGCAGGTCCCTCTCGGAGACATCGTGCGAGGGGGCATCGGCCGCAATGTGAACGTGTCCGCTCGCCGTGGGCATGCTCACCGCGAGCTCGCGCTCCGAGATCAACTCGCCATCGACGAGAATGCAGGCACGTTCGATGACGTTGCGCAGCTCGCGAACGTTGCCGTCCCAGCGGCCCGACGCAAGCAACCGCTCGGCCGCCGGCGTCAATCCGGCAACGGATTTCTGAAGCCGTTCGTTCGTCTCCCGAACGAATGCGGCCGTCAGGTACGGGATGTCCGCGCGCCGGTCGCGAAGCGGCGGAAGCTTGATCTCGACGACGTTCAGCCGATAGTAGAGGTCGCTGCGGAATCGGCCGGCGGCGACCTCCGCCCGCAGATCGCGATTGCTCGAGGCAATGACGTGCAGATCGACATGACGCGCCTCCACCGAACCGACGCGCGTGATCTCGCCCGTTTCCAGGACACGCAACAGCTTCGCTTGCAGCGACTGCGGCAGCTCGCCGACTTCGTCCAGAAACAGGGTGCCGCCATCGGCGAGCTCAAAGAGTCCCGCCCGGTCTTCCGCGGCGCCGCTGACAGCCCCGCGTACGTATCCAAACACTTCGCCGTCAAACAGTGACTCGATCACGGCCGAACAGCTGACCGTGACGAATCGTTTGTCGCCGCGCGGGCCGGATCGGTGCAGCGCGCGTGCGACTAATTCCTTGCCGGTGCCGGTCTCTCCCGTCACCAGCGCCGTCCGAACATGAGGGGCGAGCCGGCGCACGGTTCCGAAGAGCTCCTGCATGGCTGGGGCCCGACCCACCATCCCGCAAAATTCAAGGCGACGCGCCACTTCGCTTTCCATTGCCAGTACGCCGCGGCGGCGTTCGGTGTCGTCGCGCACATCGGTGAACAACCGTTCGAGTCTCGCAAGGTCCAGCGGCTTGCTGAGATAGTCCAGAGCGCCGAGCTTGATCGCCTCGACTGCGGTGTCGACGGTTGCGAAGCCGGTCATCAGCACGGTCTGGCAGCGCGGATCCATGTCGCGGATCGCGCGAATCACATCGAGGCCGCCAAGATCGGGCATCCGCAAATCCACGAGCGCAATATCCACATGTCGCGTGCTCAATTCGGCGAGCGCCTGCATGCCGCCGGCACACGCCACCACCTCGAATCCGTTGCGTCGCGCCAGTCGCTCGACGATTTCGAGAATTCCCTGGTCGTCGTCGACGACGATGAGCAACGGTGGCTGACCCGTCATACACACTCCTTGGTACTCGCCCGAACTGCGGATCGAATCGCCCGTAGCTGAAATGGCGGCGAGAGCACCGCGCTGGCGTATTCCCTTCCAAACTGCTCCACGTCGCCATCGTCGGCGGTCATCGAAATGAGCACGAGAGGGATTCCGCGTTCTTCGCAGGCCGATCGCCACGCCGGCAGATCCGCTGCGACGACGCCGCGCTCGATGAACACGGCCTGTAAAGGACGACCGCTGTAGATCTCGATCGCGTCACCGCTGGTGGCGGCGGTGACGATCCGGCTCCCCCACCCGTTCAGTGCAGCGGCGAGGTAGTCCCGTTCACCTTGGTCGGCGTGGGCAATCAGCACCGGCTCGGTGGATGCGACCTCGTCGACTCGCGCCGGCAACAGAACGGAGAAGGTCGTGCCGGTATTGACGACGCTCTCGACGGTGATCTGTCCGCCGTGATCGCGAATGATTCCGTAGCAGATGCTGAGACCGAGTCCGGTGCCTTCCCCGACATCACGCGTCGTAAAGAACGGATCGAAGATCCGCGAGAGATTCGCGCGATCGATGCCGTGTCCGGTGTCCGTCACGAACAACTCGACCGCGCTGGCGTTCTCGTCGAAGCGCGCGCCGACCTGCAGGCGCTTGGTCGGACGTCCGCGCATCGCTTGCTCCGCGTTGAGGACCAGATTGAGAAGTGCCTGCTGCAGCTGACTTCCGTCGACCACCACGGCCGGCAGCGCGGGCTGGAACTCGGTCATCAGCTCGATCCCGTTCAAGCGAAGTTCATAGGAACGGAGCGCAATCACGCGGCCGAACAGGTCGGCAACATCCTGCGGCGCGCGCTCAGCGGTCTGGCGGCGTGCGAACGCGAGCAGATTGCGGACGATCTTTGCGGCGCGTTCCGACTCTTGAGCGATTCGACGCACGTCCTGGGCGAGCTGCGCGCCCGTTCCGTTGTTGTCTGCGGTGTCGAGTTCCTCCTCGAGCAGCTGTGCGTAGCCGATGACGCTCGTCAGCGGATTGTTCAGTTCGTGCGCAACGCCGGCGACGAGTTGTCCGATCGCCGACAGCTTCTCGGCTTGAAGCAGCTGCGCCTGGGTCGATTTCAAACGATCGAGCGCGGCAATGGATCGCGCGTTGGCCAGCGCCAACTCGTCGCTGAGCTGCTGCAGCCGACGCTTGCCGCGAATGTCCTCAGTCACGTCTTTTGCCACCTGGACGACCGAGGCACCATTGCGTCCGTCTACGACCGGGAACGTGGTCACGCTGAAGATCTGGCCGTCGGCCAGCGTCACCTCGCTCTGGCTCGCGTCGTGTGCCACCGCCCGGGCGATCACACATCCGGCGCCTGTGCCATTGCAGAACCCGACGTCCTGGCAGGTCGCGCCGCGCAGGGCCGTGACATCGCGCGACAGATGGGCGGCCAGTGCCCTGTTTCCGCGGAGCAGAGCGCCAGTGCTGTCGAACACCGCGATCGGGTCGGCAATCGCATCGAAGGTCTGTTCCCAGTCGCGCTTGCCGCGGCGGACGAAATCATGGAGCCGTGCGTTCTGGACCGCGACACCGATCTGTCCGGCGATGACCCCAAGCAGCCGCTGGTCTGCCAGTTCGAACCGACCCGGACTCTCGGCCGCGACCGTCATCGTGCCGAGCAGCTCATCGCCGGCGAGAACCGGGACCGTCAACGTACTCAGCGCGGGAAGTGCCTGACTCTCATTGCTCGGCAGGAGCGTGCGGACGTCCTCGACGATGAGCGGCGTGCGTGTGCGGATCACCCGCTCGCTCGGCGGAAGTCCTTTGTCCTTGAGCCGTGTCCACAGGTCGCGCATCGAAGGCGGTCCGACGAACGCCTTCTCGATGAACAGGCCGTCGGTCTCTTCCCGTAACCGGATCAACCCGCCAAGGACGCCAATCGCGCGCACGGTGCACTGCAGCGCGCCGGCAAGCACGTCTTCCAACTCGAGCGATCTCGCAATACCGTCAGTGATCTGGTTGATGGTCTGCAGTTCCCACAGCAGACGCCGGTTATCAAGGTTCATCTGCCGACGTTCGAGCGCATGCGCGACGGTGACAAACAACTGCTCGATATCAAACGGCTTCTCGACGATCGCGAAGGGAGATAATCCGGACGAATGGATCGCGGACGCAAAGGACCTGTCCGGCGAGAGCACCACGATCTCGGTGTCAGGCGTGTGCGCCTTGATCCGACGGATTACGTCCAGTCCGGACTCGGCGTCAACGCTCAAACTCACGAGCGCCGCATCGAAGACTCCTCTGGCCAGTGCTGCGGTCACGGCGGCGGGCGACGCCGCGTGGTCCACGCGATACCCACGCGCCGTCGCCGCAGCATCAACTCGCGGATCATCGTGGTCGACGATCAGAACCGAGACGGGACGAATAGGCATGGACTCGTTCCCCCGGGCTGCGGGCGCGCGGGCGGTGCGCGCAGACTGCGCGCCTCAACTGGCAAGACTTACGCCGCGGCGCTGACGCTGTGAAGCGGGCGCAGTGTCGTGCAGAAACGGCCATTTCGGGTGACTTCGGGCGCGACCGACGGCAGGCGGCGTGTGCGGTGTTTCGTTCACGGAACATCAGAACGTTTCAACCTTGAAACGTCTGATGTTACGGACTGGGGATCCCGTATTTCTTCATCAACCGCCACATCGTCGTTCGACTGATCTGCAACTCACGGGCGGCGGCGCCAATCTCGCCGGCGTTCTTTGCCAGCGTCGCGACGATCGTTTCTCGATCGGCCCGCTCGCGCGCGGCGGCAACGGTACTCTCACGCGGAGGCGCGGGCTCCGGCTTCGCGACGACCTCCTCCGGCAGATCATCGGCACCGAGCTCCGGACCTCGCGCGATGGCAACCGCGCGCTGAATGAGGTGTTCCAGTTGCCGGACGTTTCCTGGATACGAATACGCGGCCAGCAGCGACCAGGCAGCCTCGCCGCATTGCTCGACACCGCTGGCTGGGCCGTACTTGTTGATGAAGTGGTCGACGAGCAGGCGCAGATCCCCGGGGCGATCGCGCAGCGCCGGCATGTGAATGCGGTGGACGTTCAGCCGGTAATAGAGATCGCTGCGAAAGTTTCCCGCGTCGACCGCCGCTTTGAGATCGACGTTGGTGGCTGCGACGAAGCGCACGTCGACAGTGCGTGGGTCGTTCTCACCAATCCGGCGCACCTCGCCCGCCTCAACCGCGCGAAGCAGCTTCGCCTGCAACGTGGTCGACATCGTTCCGACTTCATCGAGAAAGAGCGTGCCGCCCGACGCGTGTTCGATGAGCCCGGCGCGCGCCCCTTCGGCGCCGGTGAAGGCCCCTTTGCCGTGGCCAAACAATTCGTTCTCGAGCAGCGACTCGGTCAGCGCCGCGCAGTTGAACGCCACGAACGGTCCGCCGGCGCGCGAACTGGCCGCATGGATCGCGCGGGCAGCGAGTTCTTTTCCAGTTCCAGTCTCGCCGGTGATGAGCACCGTTCCCACGGCAGGCGCCGCGCGACGGATCAGCGCTTTGACCTGCTGCATCGGCGCACTCTCGCCAATGAGATTGTCCAGCGGCTCGCCGGCGCGAATGTGCCGCTCGAGTAGATCGACCTGGCGAGCCAATTGACGGCGATCCGCCGCCGCCCGCACACGCATCAACAACTCGTCTCGAAAAAACGGCTTCTGCACGAAGTCGACGGCGCCGAGTTGCATCGCTTCGACTGCGGTGTCGATCGTGCCGAAGCCGGTCATGATCATGAACACCGAGTCGACGCGGTTTTCGCGCAGCTTGCGCAACACGTCGATGCCCGAAAGGCCGGGCATGCGCATGTCGGAGAGAATGACGTCGAACGCGCCGCCTCGCGCGAGCGCGAACCCTTCTTCGCCGCTGCCGACGGAACGGACGGTATATCCAGCCGAACGCAACATTCGTTCGATGCTCTCGCGCACCGCCGCGTCGTCGTCAATGATCAGGATCCGCGCCATCGTGTAAGGTATCGGCAGATGGGTCTTGCGCGCTAAGTTTATTACGTCGTGACACCGATAAATTCGTTAATGCCTCGCGGCCCTTTGCTTGTCGCCATTGCTGTGCTTTCCGCAAGCTGTTCGGCCCCCGCCACGCGCGCGACCCTGCCATCGGCGCGAGCACCCGAGCCGGCCGCGATCCGCGTCGGTGTCAAAGAAGGCAATCGGATCACGATTCGCAAAGTGCCGTTCGAGAACTACGTCCAGGCCACGATCTTGTCGGAGTTCGCGCCGCCCAGCGGCGATCCGGACATGGTTGAACGGATGTTCGAGGTGCAAGCGGTTATTGGACGCACGTACGCGCTCGCTCATCTCAACCGGCATGGGTCTGACGGCTTCGACGTCTGCGCGACGACTCACTGTCAACTGTTCGAGCCGTCGCGTTTGACGACGTCGAGGTGGGCGGCGCAGTCGGCAGAGGCCGTGCGACGAACCACCGCCACTGTGTTGTGGTTTCGGGATGGTCCGGCGGAAGCCCTCTTTCACGCAGACTGCGGTGGCCGGACGAGCCGCGCCGACCAAGTGTGGACCGGCACCGGGCAACCCTACCTGGTTTCGATCGACGATGATGGGCCGGCGGCGAACGCGCATGCCACGTGGCGATACGAACCGACCGAGGCGGCAATGATCGCCGCCCTGAATAAAGATGCGCGGACGAGAGTCGGCGCTGCACTTCGCGGCATTCAAGTGCTCGAGCGCGACGCGGCAGGCCGCGCCGAGCGAATTGCCATTCACGGTTCTCAGGAGCGGATCGTCCGCGGCGAAGAATTTCGTGACGCGGTGGCGCAGAGTTTTGGGAGCCGCGCAATAAAGAGTACCTGGTTCGAGATTCGGCGCAGCGGCTCGACCTATGTTTTCGACGGCCGTGGCTTCGGTCACGGAGTGGGACTCTGCCAGGCTGGCGCGCTCGCACGCATTCGCTCCGGGGCCAAGTTGCCTGCCGTGCTTCAGCAGTATTTCCCGGGAACGCGCCTCATAACACTTCGCACAAACAAATGAACCTCCGCCGGAAGGCGGCAAGCTCCTCGCTTCGATATAATAGGGTCGGTTTTCCGCGCGTTTTCAGGCCGTTCCTGCGACGCCAGTAAACGTTGCGGCGATCGAGGCGTATTCCATGACAGGAGCTCAGGCGGCGGGCTTTTCGGGCCGCGAAGCAGATAGTAGTGCTGCCTCGGCGGTAAAAGCCCTCCAGGCCGAGGGACGGCACGCCGAAGCGCGCGAACGCTACGCCGAGTTGGTGGGCAGGCACCAGCGGCGTGCGTCGCGCATCGCGTTTCATTACATGCGCGATGTCGCTGAGGCCGACGAAGCCGTGCAGGATGCCTTCGTCAAGGCATACTCGCATCTCTCATCCTTCCGCGAAGAGCTCCCGTTCGAAGTCTGGTTCACACGGATCCTGATCAACGGGTGCCTGGACCGCATCAAGGCGCGTACTCGGCGCGAACGGTGGATCGCGCCAATGCCGGACGGCCCCGCAGGAGAACGCGATTTCGCCGAGCGGGTCGCCGGCAACGATCCATCTCCTGAGGATCAGTTACTCGCGCGCGAGCGCCGTGAACGGCTCGCCCGGGCGCTGGCCAGGCTCCCGGAACGGCAGCGGTCGGTGTTCATGTTGAGCCATTACGAGGGATGCACGTCGCGCGAAGTGAGCGTGGTGACCGGCTTGAACGAGTCCACGGTTCGCGTGCACCTCTTTCGAGCGATTCGCAAGTTACGGACGTTACTCGGGGAAGGTCACGCGGCCGAAACGAAGGTGGAGAAACGCCGTGTCCATTCTTAATCGATTGAGACTCACTGCACACCTGGACGACGCCGGGCTCACGGCGATCTGGACCGATACCGCGGCAACCGGCGTACGGCCGCCGCACGCGCATCTGGAGAGCTGCCCGGTATGCCGAGGACGATTCGCCGAGTTGGCCTCGTGGATGGAAACTCTTCGGCTCGACGCGACCACTGAGGCCGACGAGAGCTTTCCTCCCGAGCGGCTGGCGATACAGCACGCGCAGATTTTCCGGCGCCTCGAGGCAGCCGAGCGTCCGGCGCGCGTCATCGCATTTCCTCGATTTGCCCAGCCGTTGACCTCCAGAACGTCGCACGCGTCACGGTGGATCGCCGCGGCAGCTGCGGCAGGACTGATTGTCGGAGTTGGGGTCGGTCAGTTGATGGATCTTCGTCATTCGTTGTCGCGAGCCACAGTCGAATCGCGCGGTACACCGACCACAATGGCGGCGCAACGACTGGATCCACGCCTGTCGCCCGTCAACGTCACGCGCGACGAGGCATTCCTGTCTGAACTTGACGCCTCGCTTTCGCGCGCGGCCGTTCCCGAGCTTCGCGCGCTGGACGCCTTCACGCCGCGTGCGAGCGACCTGTCCAGGTAAGAGCCGGTGAGCTCTTCCCAGCCCTTGATTTTTCGCAAGGGCCTCGACATGAAAGATGCCGTCGCGGGAGAACTTGCCGCGGCGTACGACAGCGCGCTCGTCGATCGGGTGCGCGCCAACGACTTCAAGTACTCCAGCGGCCGGCTTCTGGTTCATCTCGCTCACGAATTCGGCTTCTGTTACGGCGTCGATCGCGCGGTCGACTATGCCTACCAGGCTCGGCGACGCTTTCCCGGCCGGAACGTTTTCCTGACCGGCGAAATCATTCACAACCCGCACGTCAACGACAGGCTTCGGAGTGAAGGCATCCGCTTTCTCTCCGATCCGGGCGAGGCCCCCGATCGTCTCGGACCCGACGACGTGGTCATCCTTCCGGCGTTCGGGGTAACTGTCGCGGAGATGGCGCACTTGTCGGCGCAGGGATGCACGCTGGTCGACACGACCTGCGGCTCCGTGTTGAATGTGTGGAAGAACGTCGTTCGTTACGCGCGCGACGGTTTCACCTCAATCATCCATGGCAAGGTCAAACACGAAGAGACTCGCGCGACGGCGTCGCAGGCGTTGAAGTATCCGGACGGCCGTTATCTCATCGTGCTCGATCGCGACGAAACGAGGATCGTCTGCGACTACATTCGTCACGGCGGCAATCGTGAAGAGTTTTTGAAGCGGTTCGACGGCGCGCTATCACCCGGCTTCGATCCCGACGTCGATCTGCAACGCGTCGGCTGCGCCAATCAAACCACGATGCTGATGTCTGAATCGCTCGAAATTGGCGAAATGTTCCGGGCGGCGATGCGCGATCGATATGGAGACGACGACCTGGCGGCGCGCTTTCGCGCGTTCGACACTATCTGCAGTGCCACGCAGGAACGACAGGATGCCGTCATTGCGCTGCTCGAGCAGGAACGGCTCGATCTGATGCTTGTCGTTGGCGGCTATAACAGCAGCAACACGTGCAACCTGGCGAGAATTTGCGCCGCGAAGGTTCCCACCTATCACATCGCTGACCCGGCCTGCATGCTGTCGGCAGAAGAAATCCGGCATCGGCCCGTCGGCGCCCCCTCCACCACGACCGGCGTAGAGGCAGTTGCCCGCGGATGGCTGGCCGACTCAGGGTCGGTCACGGTAGGGTTAACGGCTGGGGCGTCGACGCCGAACAATATTGTTGGAGAGGTGATTCGGAAGTTGGAACGATTCTGCGAATAAAGCGTTTATCTTTCAATCCGAGAGAGTTCCGGCCCGGTTGATTCCTGAAAGACAACCTTGATCTTGTGCCCACGCTGCCGCGTGAGGAACCGGTAGAGATCGCTGCCAGGTTTCACCATCACGGCGGCATGGTCGCCGAGGGAGAAATAGCCTTCTTCCTGCTCGTGATCCGCTGAAGAGGCCTGCACTGTGAGGGAGGTTTCGTCGCGGTCGAATGCACGGCCGACACTGAAACCGAGAAGAAGTAACGCCACTGTCCACCACGCCAACATCGCCATCCGCACGCCGTTTGTCTCCCGTCCGCAGGCCTTCCGGCTACGTGGCGATCGTGCAAGGACGCGGCCATCGCAGATCTCTCAGCGAATCAGTGATTTAAGTATGACAAACGAGCCACACCGGGTATCGTCGTTCACAATGGAGGGTAAACGGCATGCCTCCCTGGGTCGTAATAAGACGCGTAACCCATCCCGGGAGAAAGTCCGAAGTATGGCAAGCCGAACAGCTTGGTTTTTTGCGGCCGCGCTGGTATGCGCGAACCCGCTGTCTGCCGCCGTGCTGTGCGACCAGAGCGCACCGCCCAAACCCGACCAGCAGGGGGTGAGCCGTGGCGATGGCCGCGGTTCCGACGGGCGCGCTGATGGACGAGGTAAGGACGAACACCGCCTCCCGTGGTGGAAAGCGCCCGATACGCGAGCGGAACTCGGAATCTCAGAGAAGCAGTCGAAAGAAATCGACGACATTTTTCAGGAAACCGTCCCGGGACTCCGCGCCGCCAAGGAAGAACTGGACAAACTGGACGACGCGGTCGCGAAGTTGATCAAGGAAGGCACTGCCGACAACGCGGTCGTCGCGCGCAAAGTCGGAGAGGCCGAACAGGCGCGGGCCAATCTGACGACCAAGCGGACCGTCATGTTGTACCGTATGCACCGCCTGTTGACGCCCGAACAGCGTGTCAAGCTGGACGCGATGTTCGCGAGGCGCGAGGCCGACCGTCGCAAGAATGATCCCAACGGCCGCCGATAGGCGGCCATCTCGCTAGCTCGCACACAACTCTGGAGGCTTTAGTCGTGAGTAAGACCGTTCGTTTGCTGGCAGCCGCCGGCTTCATTTTCGCGTCCACATTTCCCGCCGCCGCGCAGGAACCCAGTCTCGAACACGTTCGAGCGCTGATGGCACAAGCGCAGTCGCAGGGGCAGGTTCAACAACCCGCGACCCAGTCCAAGCTCGCGCCGGTGCCCCAGACCAGCGCGCCGTTCCGGACGCCCGGTACGGTGGTCGACGTCGGCATCGAAGACGCGGTACAGAAGGCGATGGACAAAAACATCGACATCGCCGTCGCGCGGATCACACCGCGTCTGACCGACTTCTCGATCGCCGGGCTCGAGGCCAATTACCGGCTGAACCTGACGTCGGCGGTGAACAACACGCGCCAGACCACCCTCCCCACTCAGACGATTCAGGGCATAAGCACGCCGACGACGAGCATGCGCGAAGGGTGGTCCGCCGGTATCGCGCAGAATCTGTGGAAGGGGGGCGGCAGCTATACGCTCAACTGGACCAACAGCCGGTTGAACAGTCCGAGCACGGTCAACATCCGCAACCCGCAATTCCAGTCGGGGCTGAGCTTCAACCTCGTTCAGCCGCTTCTGCGCGGGTTCAAGATCGACGCGACGCGCGCGTCGCTGCAGACCAGCCGTCTCTCGCAGAACAATGACGAGATCACCCTGACGGCGACGTCGGCAACAACCGCCGCGAACGTCCGCAATGCCTACTGGGATCTGGTGTACGCGCTCGGCGCCGTCGAGGCCGCGCAAAACTCGCTCGATCTCGCCAACCGCCTGGTGCAGGACAACCAGAGCCGCGTTGAAATCGGTACACTGGCACCCATCGACGTCGTCTCGGCGCAGGCCGAAGCGGCCTCGCGTCGCAACACGCTCGTGCAGTCGCAGGCGACAGTCCGTACCGCGGAACTCGTGCTCAAACGGCTCATCGTCAGCGGCACCGAGGATCCGCTGTGGACGGCTTCGATCAACCCGGTCGATCGTCCGTCGACCGCCCCCGAAGCGATCAATATCGAAGCAGCGGTCGTGCGAGCGCTCGCGGATCGCACCGACCTGCAGCAGTCGAAGAACAACCTCAAGATCAGCGACATCAACCTGCGCAACCAGGTTGACGCGACGCGCCCGCAGCTGAACCTCACCGGCGCATACGGACTGAACGGCCTGGGCGGCAACATCTTCACAACGTCGCGCATCACTGATCCCATCACCGGTATTCAGACGACGAGCGCCACGTTGCTGCAACGCTCGGGCTATTTCGACTCCCTGCGAAATATCGGCGGGCTGGATGCGCCGACCTGGACGCTTGGCCTGACGTTCGCGTATCCACTGGGTGCGAGCGCGCAGGAAGCGACGGTCGCGCGCTCCAAGCTGTCGCTGCAGCAGACGGAAGTGAACCTGAAGGCGCTCGAACTCCAGATTGCGACCGACGTCATGAACGCCGGCCTCACCGTGCAGAGCACGCTCGAGAGCGTCGGCGCCACGGTTGCCGCGCGCGAGCTCGCGTTGAAACGGCTTGAAGCGGCCCAGAGCAAGGCCGATGTCGGCATGGCGACCAACTATGAAGTCGTGCAGGCCCAGCGCGACTTTGCCGATGCGCGGAACGCGGAACTGCGCGCCATCTTGAATTACCGCAAGGCGATCGTGAACTTTGAAACCGTGCAGCGCGTCGGCACGCGCGGTGTTGGCGCCGCGGTCACTGGCGGTGGCGGCGGTGGTGCAACAGCCGCCGGCGGAGGCGGACAGTAATCTGGCGGCTGGCGGCTGGCGCTGAACCGGCTCGGCGACCGAGCACGCGAGTGAGCCCACGCGAACGGAGCGAGCCGGCGAAGCGGCTCGCGAGAGAGCGTGTCGGGAGTCCGAGAGGCGGAGCCCCTCGGAGTAAAAGTGATCAGGGATTCGCACATGCGTAAGACACTCATCGGCATTGTCGTGGCGGTCATCGCGGTGGCCGCGTTCATGGCGTTCACCCGCGGCGGAGACACTCCAACCGACGCGGCGAGCCCGGCGGTCGCCGCCGGTGGCGGCCGTCAAGGTGGCCGCGGTGCCGGACGTCCGCCGATGCCGGTCGAATTTGCCACGGCGAAGCGCTCAGCGCTCTCTGAACGTGTCCTCATCGTCGGCAACCTGATTGGTGCCGCGACCGTGCAGGCGGTCCCGAAGATTAACGGCCGCCTGCAGAGCGTCGACGTGCAACTGGGCGATCAGGTGCGTCGCGGTGCGCTGATTGCCAAGGTCGAGGATCGAGAAATCCAGGAGCAAGTGCGTCAGGCGGAGGCGGCATATCGAGTCGGCGAAGCGACGATCCGCCAGCGCGAAGCGGACTTGAAGCTTGCGGAAACAAATCTTCAGCGGAACAAGAGCCTGCTCGATCGGCAGCTACTCCCGAAGCAGTCGTACGACGACACCGACGCGCGCTATCAGGCAGCGGACGCACAACTGGATCTGGCAAAGGCCCAGTTCGAGCAGTCGAAAGCACGGCTCGAAGAACTGAAGATCAATCTGGCGAACACGACGATCACGTCGCCGGTCGATGGCTTCGTGGCGAAGCGGTTTCTCGATCCGGGCGCAACCGTCAGTCCGAACGTCCCGGTTGCGTCGCTCGTCGACATCCGGACCGTGCGAATGGTGGCCAATCTCGTGGAGAAAGACATGAAGCGCGTCTCCGTGGGCACGCACGCGGACATCGATGTCGATGCGTTCCCGGGAGAAACATTTAACGGCCGCGTCCGTCGTGTGGCTCCGGTGTTCGACCCGTCAACACGGACCGCCGAGATGGAGATCGAGGTGCCGAATCCAGGTTTCAGACTGAAGCCCGGAATGTATGCACGCGTGCAACTCACCGTCGCGTCGAAGAGTGACGCGGTCAGTGTTCCCAGCAACGCGATCGTCCGGCTCGATGGAAAACCCGGTGTGTTCACCGTGCAGGGGCGCAGTGGCGGCGCGAACGGGAACGGTCAGCGTTCGGCCGTTAATGACGCCAAGCCGGCAGCCGACGCGAAGAGCGTCGGCAGCAGCGGTGCGGGTGAAGGCGGCGAGAAGACCATGACGGCGAAGTTCGTGCCGGTGGAAATGGGGATTCGCGACGGCGATGCGGTCGAGATCGCAGCGTTCGGGCTGCTGCCGGCGTTCATCGGGCG